>Ga0315555_1001946_pt1 | contig 14773 bp, 12 predicted proteins | sample SalMarSW160380MG_FD_202113 | JGI IMG/M metagenome (GOLD analysis project Ga0315555, IMG submission 202113) | Salt marsh sediment microbial communities from the Plum Island Ecosystem LTER, Massachusetts, United States - Salt Marsh Sediment SW1603-80 ... | reverse complement strand
AGGTATACGGGACTAACAAAAAAATGATCGCTGCTAAAGCCGCCATCAAGACTTTCTTATTCATCTGCTTCATTTATATCATCCGTCCCGAGTATTATCGTTTTTAGTATATAATGTTTATAGCCCAAGCATCCAATATTCAAAAAAAAAATGTTTTTTTTATTTTAATAAAATAACCACACAAAAACAAAATAGAAAAAAGCACAAATCAACAATTTTTCAACTAAGGATAACGATACATAGGATTTTTAAACATACCAAAAGCATTCCACAAGTAAAGAAACGCAAGTATAGGTCTCCCATCTCTTTTTGCTCTCAAAGCTGATTTTAAATAACATAAAAAAATAAACCAGCCAAAGGGCGTTAAACGACCTGAACGATTTATGTTTTGTGTGTTTAAAAATAAATCATCTTTAAGTTTTTCTCTTAATTCTTTTATATCAATAGATTCGATTTCATCAGATAGCTTTGATTGAACGCTTTCCTCAACTATTTCAAAGTTCAATGCAGATACAGATGACGACATCGGCAGCATAAAAGTAGCTAAGAGACATCCAAATATCATAATTTTTTTCATGTTTTTTACCCCTGATATTTTTAATGATATCGTTTTTGATTTGATATAAATATTATGTTATAGGATATATCACAAATTATGATAATTGTTGTTTAGTCTATCATTTTGTTTTTATAAAACAAACATAAAAAAGAGTAACTTATCTTTAAATTAAATCTTCTTTCATAAGAAAGAGTGCTATACCAGATGCACCAACATGATGACCAGTATAACACTGCCCATAAGTCTCCCACTTACAGACACCATTTCCATTTTTTACTGCTACTTGCTTCAACCATTCTGCAGCTCCACTAACATATTCAAGATAAACAGGTTTTTTAGTTAACTCGTACATCTCTAAAAATAATTCACCTATTCCCGCGGCACCATGACAAATTGTTACATCAGCAGTATTACTCCGGCCTCTGCCCCATCTAGTTACTAAATAACGTGGCCATTTGTAACCATTATTTTCTGAGATTGCTATATTCATTAGCCAATTAACTCCCATCTCACTGTATCTTAGATATCTATTATTTCCGGTTATCTCATATAGGTCAATAAATAATTTGCATATACCAGCAGGGCCATAACACCATCCTGTATCAAAAGAAAAAGCAGCACTTAGTCTATCGTCCCCATAAACCGCTCTCCATTTAACACCTCTGCTAGGAAGATCATAAACTGAATCACGAATTATCCATCTAGCCGCTCCTTCAGCATAATCAAGATATTTTGTCTCCCCAGAGGCTTTGTATAATTCAGCAAAGAAAAATCCTATACCTGAAGTACCATGAGCAAAACCTGAGGAAATAAAAAATCTAAAAATAGAAGGCCTGATATCCCAGTAACAGTATCGCCCTAGACCCAAGGATTTTTTGATTAACCAATTTCCAGCATATTTAGCATATTCAAGATAAGTCTCATTATGTGTTATATTATAGATTTTTAAAAAGAAAAGACCTGTACCTGCTGCACCAACAATAATATCCAAAGAACCACTAGTTGTACCCTGAATAACAGGCCATTCACATGTGGTACCAACACGTGAATCATGATCTATTTCTCCAATGCTAATTAACCATTGCGCAGCGCCCTCAGCATATTGTAAATAGGATTCATTACCCAAAATGTTATAGAAATCAATAAATGAAAAACCAATACCAGCAGTTCCCATATATAAACCACTATAGAAATCTGTAGAATCCTCTGTATATGCCCATTTATAACCATCCTCTTCCATCGCAATGGATATCAACCAGTTAATTCCACCACTGGCATAATACAAGTAAGTTTCATTTCCAGTGATTTCATAGGCTTTTGAAAAAAGTAAACAAACACCTGGAACTCCGTTATAAAGATCTGTGTACGCCTCGCTATCAGCGTCTGAACCAGGCCATTTAATACCATCTTCAGTTATAATAGCTTCATTAATAAGCCAATCTAACGCACCTTTTACCTCCTCAGAAAGAGAAGGATTATCCTGTACGATCATCTTATTACTATCATTTTGCCATTCTGATTCAGTTGTTACAAACTCATCTAAACTATTTGCTGTGGGTATAAATATAGTTCCTAATAGGAGAATAACTGCAATACTAGTCAACCATTTTTTATTTATCTTTCTCATTTTCATACATCATTCTATGATAATATTCTGTATATGCCTAAATAAAGCTCTAAAAACTCATCCCAACTAGTATCTTCCGTAAAATCTAAACCACAATTTGAATACAAGCTATCATATCTTTTAAATTCAGGGATAGTATACTTCGGTGGGAAATAAATCGATAAACCATGAGCATTTCGATGTCCTATCTGATGATGCTCATCAATTAGTGTCTGTTCAAGATTTTCCTTTACATCCTCCACAACCTCATGTAACTCAGGTGTCAACAATCTAAATCTTGGTTTATCCATTAGCTCTACAAAATGATAAATATCTACAAATCTACCCAAAGGGGAAACAATACTCATCGGCATAGGAAAATCCTCCACTTTAAATCTAACACCTGTTATAGTTATTCTATAAAGATTGATATTCTCAATCAAAACATTTGATAAATTATCTACAGACGAAACTAATGTCTCTATTTTATCGGTTCTAACAGCAGATAATGTAATAGGCATGGTTCTTAACAAAAATATTAACAAACTCCTAATCAAACGTTTATTAGAATTGTATAGATCTATAAATTTGACACTCCTACTAAAATACGGAAAATAATCTTTGTACATCTCTATAATTTTTTTAGAAATATTATAAGTTGAATCCTCAGCATTTTCATCTAAAATCCGCGTTATTTTAAGCCAAGTTTCTCCAAAACCCCACATCTCCTCACTACCGACATAAACATCAACTACATCTCTAAGCTCATAAGCACCCTCTATACATCCCATTTCACATGCTGAAAAACTAATAATATCAACACCACCGCTCTCATTAAGAGCCGTCTGTATTTCATCCATCTCAAGATTATCACTATTATTTGTATAATCCCAACAGGCACCACGCCAAGCTCCTCCATGATTATATAATGTAATCATATACCTCTCAGCTGGATAATTAATTTTACAATAATCAACGAAATCTCTAAGAGTTGTATAATTCCCCATATTTACCTCACCCAGCTCCTCCAATAAAACTTTGTTATAGTCTTCATCTATATACCAGATACGTGCAGGACCATGTTCCTTATCCTGAAGAACTAAAACATTAACATTTTCTGTCGAACCAGTATTATTCACAATAATCCAAAGTGGGTCAAATGCATGATAAAAATCAACATCATCATACAACATAATAGTCCATTCTTTAGAAGAACCCTGTGTTTCTACATGATCCGCAGAAGAAACAGTTGAAAAAAAGGATATTAAAGGTGTTATAACCATCGCCAGCATCATAAAAATTACAATAGTTTTTCTTACCAACATATTATTCCCCCAACTAAATATAAACATTACCTATAATTTATGTATCTTATAATATATAAGTGATTTGTCCCATATTTTACAAAACAGATATAAAGATCATTAAAATGTTACTATATGTTATAAATTAAACAAACCTTGTTTTTTTGTTTTAAAAAACATCTCTAGATAATGTAAAAATATTCCATCATCTGAGTACCATTAATCTTTTCTGTTTTACCATCAATCGTTATATTTCCATTAATCTGCATGTGAAGACGCCAATACTTCAATAAGAGAAGAGAAGTAAAATGAAACGTTTTAGCTTTAAATGTTACATTAAGAGTTATTGGTCCCTGATTAATTTCCAAAACTGATTTAACCGGTATAAATCTTCCATGACCAAACATGTAATCAACATGTCGATAAGAGATATTTTCTCGATTGATACTAGTATAATTACGTTCATCAGTGTTAATCACTACCATAAACATATCCTCTTCTCTAGGGTTTTTCATATTTTTTGAAAAAATAGTATTGGTTGAAAGACTGCTGAATTTACCCCATTTCCAGTTTCGATGCAACGATCGAACCCCCCAGACATGTTCACAATATCCAACCCCCGTCACAGGAATAGTTTGATCATTAACGACAAGTATCCCATCAACCTGGGCTTTTGGCAGGGGACACGCCCACCATCCCTTTCCCATGAAACCCTTCCATCCCTTTGCCAGTTCCATGAAACTAAGATTAACCTGAGTCTCAGAGAGAGTTACATTTAAAGTTACATGTATTTTCCCATCAGAGTCACAAATTGCTTTAAGAAGATTAGAGTTTTTGTACATCAATTCTGGTTTATCTAAAGAATAAGTGATTTGTCTGAGTGGAATGAACTTGTAACTACTTTCTAAAAATTGACCGTTTTGATAAATATTAATACGAATAAAAAAGAAACCAATTTTTCCAGCTATGCCTAGATGAGACATACCTACCACTACACTGTAGTTATTGGAGAATACTGCATCGAAATACCACCATTGAGCAGAAATCTTATTTGTAACTTTGTAGCCTAAATCAGCTAGTTCAGTATCCGTTGGATCAAACTGACATTGATCTTCATCAGCAGACAGACTTGTACAAAATGTAACAGTGATCAGAACTAGGGAAATTAAGAGAGTAAGTATTCGCATATCGATTCACCGTGTAATTAACATACACTTATCAATTATATAATTATTCGGTTTATTATATATTTTTACTCTTTTTAGCTAACTAATAAGTATATAAGTTTTATAGGACACTTCACACCATTAAATGGTTTATAACAAAAAAATACGCAAAAAGATTAAAACAAACAAAAATATTCTAAAAGTTGTGATGGGATGGAAAGTAAAAAGCACTTTGATAATTTTAATATTATTAAGTATATTTCTTGGATTCTATACAGCTTTAGCTGTTTGGTATATAACACATAAACATATTTCAGACTCTCTTTATATTTCAATAATTATAGGCCTTATTGTATCCATTTTATATTTTCTATGGTGTAACAAAGAAGGAACCGAGAAAAACGATATTCAAAATGATGATACACAGAATTTAAAGTAATCATTTAAAATTCACTTGGTTTTTTACATGCATATTCAGGTGCATAAAAAATACTTATATAATATAAATAATAGGAACACTGGGATGTACAATGGATGCAAAAAGGTGGTTTAGCCTAGGGTTTATGAGCTCACTAAAAGACAAAAATATTCGTTTCAATCCTTGGCCATTCTCAAAACCAAAACACTTGACCATAAAAAAAATAGAAGAAACCGATAGCTTTGTAAATCTACATTTAGAAATAAGAGAAAAAGTAGATCAGCTCATAGCAGAAATGGAAAAATCCGAGCTAGAACCTGAAAACGCAATAGAAAAATTTAATGTAAATTAAAATTAATATTTAAATATCTAAAAAATTTTAAATACAGATATGTGTTCTAGAAAAATAGGGATGCAAAAAGAGAGTAAAATAATATGGTGATAGGAAGGGATGGAGTCTGTATCTTAAAGAAGTTCAGATGGAAAATTTTAAATCTTTCGGAAAAAAACTAACTGTACCCTTTTTCCCAGGTTTCACCGCTATAACCGGACCAAACGGCGCTGGAAAAAGCAACATCGCCGATGCAATCCTATTTGTACTAGGACCCAAAAGCTCAAAAGTCATGCGAGCAGGCAGGCTCACAGATCTAATATTTAATGGTGGTAAAAAACATAAAAACCCCTCAAAATACTGCAGAGTCTCACTAGTTTTCGACAACAAAGAACGACGAATGCCCATAGACTCAGACGAAGTAACTCTCACCCGAATGATCAAGAGCGCACCACTGAAAAACGACCCAGATAACTACTACAGTCGTTTCTACATCAACGGTAAATCCTCCACATTCAATGATTTTGAAAAATGCCTCATACACGCACGAATGTCAGGTGACGGCTACAACATCGTGAAACAAGGAGATGTCACAAGCCTCATTGAAATGGGAAACATCGACCGCAGACGCCTAGTCGACGACATAGCAGGTATAAGCAATTTCGACAGCGACATCAAAAAAGCAGAAAAAGAACAAGAAGACGTAGATACCAACCTAGAACGCATAAGAATCATACTAGGAGAAATATCCAGCCAAATAAGACAACTAAAAAACGATAGAGACGAAGCATTCAGATACAAAGAACTCAAAGACCAACTATATGAAAACAAAGCAAAAATCGCTGTTAAAAAGAAACAAGACATAGAAACACAAATAGCAGAAATAGGGAAACAAATCAGCTCATATGAATCCGAGAAAAACAAACTAGATGAAAAAAACAAGGACTTAAAAAAACAATACACCGAGCTACAAAAAGAACTAGAAGAAATAGAGAAAAAAATCGGAGACGTAGGCGGCGACGAATTAAAAGAAATCAAAGAAAAAATCAGCAACCTCCACAGCGAAGAAATCAAATCAGAAGAAAGAATAAACTACTCCAATGATGAAATACATGAAACTCAAAACGAACAAAAAGAACTAGAACATAACTTGGAAAACATTGAAAAAGAACTAACAGAAAATAACACACAAAAAGAAGAACTTGAAAAACAAATCAACGAAAAACAAGAACAACTCAAAGAAAAAGAAACAGAGCTCAACGGTTTAAAAGAAAACATAGCCAAATCTGATGATAAATCCATGGAGCTAACACATGAACTAGCAAAAATGCGGGAGGAATACAACGAGAAAAACACTGAGATACATGAACTTAAACTCAAACGTAATCGTTTCACAGATAAAATAGAAGCCCTGGAACTACAGATCGCTGAGATGCAGGAGACCAGATCAACCTATGAATTCGAGTTAAAAGATATTGAATGGCAATCTGATGAATTCAAAAAAGACCATAAAGAAAAAAATAAAAAAACCCGTGATCTTGAAAAGAAACTATTTGACAAAAAGAAACATGAAACTGAGTCAACTGAGCAACTAGCTGACCTGGAAAAAGCAATACTCCGATTGCAACGTGAACAAGCCAAGTTACAAGCACAACATGATGCCCTACAGACCATGGAGGGTAAATATAAACATGCTGTTAACGAGGTTTTAAACGCACGAAACGCAGGTATAGAGGGCATCCATGGCACTATCGCTGAGCTCGCACAGGTTGATAAAAAATTTGAAACAGCCGTTGAAATAGCTGCCGGGGCGAGGATGCAAGCTATCGTAGTCGAGGATGACAAAGTAGCAGCTAAGGCTATCAAGTTTTTACAGAAGGAAAAACTAGGCCGTGCTACTTTTTTACCATTAAATAAAATGATCGCAGGTAAACCCCGTGGTAAAGCACTCATGACAGTTAAAGACCCAAAAAGCCATGGTTTCGCCGTTGACATAGTAAAATTCAAAGAAGAATACCGCGGAGCATTCTGGTACGTATTCGGGGACACAGTCATAGTTGACACCCTCGATGATGCGCAAAGACTTATGGGCGGAGTACGACTCGTTGACCTAAAAGGAAGCCTAGTAGAAGCCAGCGGAGCAATGGTCGGCGGAAGCATACCAAAAACACAGCTATCATTCAGCAAAATAGACAGAGGAAAACTCGAAGAAGTAACACAGGAGTTACAGAACGCGATAAAAAGCCAAGACATGCTCTCCAACGAGTTAACCGAGTTGAAGAAAGAAATAACAGAACTAGAAAACACTCTTAGTGGTTTCAGAACAGAAGCTGATAAAGAAACACAGGCTAAAGACCTTGATGTAAGAAAAAAAGAATACACAGGTAAACTAGAAGTCCTCAACAAAGACCTAGAATCAAAAACAAAAGAAAAAGAAGACCTAGAAAATAAGAAAAAAGAGATAATCTCCAAAATCGAGGAACACAAAAAAAGAATCCAGGAATTAGATAAAACCAAAGAAGAAAAAGGAAAACACCTCTTAAAAGGCACTAAAAAAGAACTCGCGCAAAAAGCAAGAAACCTAGAAGAAGAAGTATCAACTCTTCATGAAAATGTTCTAACAATTTCATCAGAGAACGAAGCATTAGAGAAAAAAATAGAATTATTAGACGAACGGAAAACTGAGATCACAGATAAAATAAAAAACAAAACAGAACAAGTTGAAACATTCAAGAACACAATAAAAGAACTAAAAGAATCCCGAAATAAATACCGAGATGAACTCAAAGCTCTGATAAACGTTGAAGATCAGATGACTGGTAAAGTAAAAGAACTATCTGTTAAACGTGATCAGATCTATAAGAAAACAGTCTCAGTGGAAAACGAGCTAGATAAAACCAACACCCGCGTTGAATCATATTATGATCTTATCTCAAGGGCTAAATACCGCCTGCCAACACTTGAGGAATCTGTTAAAGAAATAGAACAAGAACTCAAACTTTATAATGTTGAAATCAAAGATAAAAAACTACCTAACGTTGAATCACTCAAAGACTCAGTTAAAATTATCGAGGAATCAATGAGAGAACTTGAGCCAGTGAACATGCGAGCATTAGAAGAATACGAGCATCAAACAGAGCGTAAAAAGAAACTAGATGATGATGTTAAACATTTAAAGGATCAGAAGAAAAAACTAATCAAACTAGTAAGTGGTATAACAGAGAAAAAGAAAGAAAAATTCTTCGAAGTATATGATGCAATAAACCGGAACTTCAAAGATATCTATGCCCAACTTTCTGAAGACGGAGAAGCAGAGCTACAACTAGAAGACCCAGAAAACCTCTTCGAAAGTGGTCTAACAATAAAAGCACGACCACGTGGTAAAAAAATCCTACTATTATCCGCTTTATCAGGTGGAGAAAAAAGCATAGCATCCATCGCATTTATTTTTGCTATACAAAAATACGATCCTAGCCCAGTCTACGTCCTCGATGAGGTTGACATGTTCCTTGATGGCGTAAACGCTGAAATAGTAAGTCGCATGGTGAAAAATAAAGCTCAGGATTCACAGTTCATAATGGTATCACTAAGAAAAGTAGCCCTAAAAGAGGCAAACCATGTGTATGGCGTCACAATAAGAGACACTGGTATATCTGAGATGATAGCGGACATTGACCCATCAACTGTTAGCCCCCAAGGAGAATTCACCGCTGAAGGAGGAAAAATGATTGCAACAACATAAAATCGATAACGAAGTCATAAACCATCTTTTATTCCATAAAGCACTCATCGACGAAAAAGACGATGCATCACGTATTAACCATTATGTAAGCATGCTTCAAAGAGCAGACGAAGGCGAGCATATCTCCATCGATGACCCCTTTGATAGGAGTATAGCTATCGCTTTTGAACTAGTTCTAAACAAACATCTAAACCCCTGGGAAATCGACCTGGTAAACTTTTCAACAATGTACATGAAACGAGCAAAAGAGGAAAAAATTGATCTCATGACAGCTGGTCGAATCATCTACATGGCATGGCAAGTATTGAAACTACAAAGCGATGACCTAGTAATCAGCATGGAAACACCAGAAGAAGAATATGAACCACTCGGCTGGGGAGAGATACCAAGTGAGATGTGGCTCAACGAAGACGACGCATACTCATATACCAACCTAGTCATGAAAATGCCAGAGCCACCAATAGAGGAACCAGTTCGCCGGAAAGCCAAAAGAAAAGTAACATTAATAGAGCTACTAGGAGCATTTGACCAAGCACGAAAAGAATCAGAGGAACACCAACTCATAGAGGAACAAAGACGTCAGGAACGGGAACGACTCGCTGCAAAAGCTCGTAAACGTATGAAAGGAACCATCCATGAAGACCACCTGGAAGAAGATGTAGAAGCTGTTTGGAAGAGGATCAAAAATTTCCCGAAGAAAATCATACCACTAACAGAACTATGTGAAAAAAACAATAGAGAGGAACTAATTAAGGTTTTAATGTCTACATTATTCCTCGCAACTGATAACAAAATCAGAGTATTTCAAAGAAAATTCCCATATGGAAAGATATATATTAAAAACACTTACAGCTAAAAATCTATTCTTCATCTGCATAAACATAACTACAATGAACGTTCTTACATCTCAAGATTTTCCTAATCGTAAAAACACACATTTTCTCCTATAACTCTGAATCACAGAGTGGACATTTACCATTATTAGGATCCAACTTTTTTATCCCTTCATTTAACTTACTTTCATTTTTTATCATATAATGTTTATGTGACAAAATTTTCGCAATAGATGCTCATACTCTCCATGTTTTGTTCGTCACCAGAAATATATGGTATGTGCATTGTCACTGTACTCGAACGGGTAACACCTTCATTGTCTTTTACCGTAAGTGTCACCCCATAATTACCCCTTTTTTTCCAACTTATAGTAAGCGGTTTTATCCCATTTCCTTGGAGAATATCTAACTCCAGATAATCTATTGTATCGATTCCTAGATTTTGACTTTGTACTTGCCCACTCTGATCACTTTCTAAGACAAAAAGAAGGTTACTACTAGTCATTTCATCATTATCAATGTTGTATCCGCCCTCATCTGTTATTGTCCATGTATACTCAACAATACCCCCATCTGGATCTGGATCATTTGTATCAGGCCAGCTAGGATGTAAAATTGGATGCGTGGCTTTGAACACATAAATTTTTCTAAGTCTAGCATCCATCTCAAGATTATTTTTATTTGGCGATGGAGGGTCAAATATAGTATGTGGCCCAATATAACTCCCGGATAGCTTGTGTACGTATATATATGTCTCAGGTGGAGCATTCATAGCTTTAATATCCTGATCTCCAACAAATTTAACATAATCTGCTACTGTTGGATATGATGCACAGGCTAAATCAAAGGCTTTCTTCATTTTATATCCACGACTCATTTTGTAGAACATGTGATCTTGCCAATAATACACATCCTCAGGCCAACCTGGGCAACTACCCATATTATAATATCCAATCGTTACAACATCAGCCATTTCCCCTTTTCTAAACTCATAAGAAAGAGTACCAGGACCTGTATCCACCATTGCAGAACAGCAACAAAGAACAGCAAGTTTCATCGGAGCTCTATCTTCCATAGCTTCATGAAGCATAGTTGCAGTATAATACACACCCTCTCCAGAAGACTGAAAACGAGTTGATAACCCACCAGAATGAGCAATCACATAAAAATAAAAACACTCAGGATCTCCTACATATTTAGATATCATCCAATTATCTGGACTCCCCATGCTATTTACATGTCCCCCTGTAAACTTCATATACCAACCATAAGCATTATGCATCCATTGAGCCCAATCAGGGTCACCAGCACCAACTAAAGTTAGACCTCTAGTAACTGTTGTTGGTGCTTGCACCCCTCGCCCAATTCGCTCCCCATTTAAATCATATAATATAGTGGTTCCATCAGTGTACCTAACTTCCCAACAAAAAACTGGAAAAACTACAGGGTCATAAAAACTATAAAAGAAACTATAGTCATCCTCATCAGGGAAAACCACTTTCCTCTTCCAAAGATAACTATCAAACTCAGAGGTATCATCTCTAAAATAAGGTAAATCGTATTCTAAATCAGTCCAACATATCTCATATTTAATTACATCCCCAGTTTCAACATGTGAATGTAATAGAATAGAATCATTTTTCACTAAAAAACCATCGACCACATGCTCCCAGTATTTCACATGAATATCCGCAATAATTCTATCAACAACTAGGGTTTTATCTTCTAATTCTTCTATTTCATCTGGTATCTCAATTGTTTCGCTTTGAAATAACTGTTTTTCACCGAAACTAAAGGATGTTGTACTTAAAAGCAAACCAGCTATCAGAATTGATAGAATTATTTTCCTCATTTTTAATGGACCCTCATATTACTCATTTTTTATTTTGCATTACTCATATTTAAATTTTGTAGTACAATACTTTACTTTAACTATTATTATGAGACTAAGAACAAAAAACCAGAGAGCTCTGGTTTTATGCTCATTTATATCACCTTTCGACATTATATATGATTATTATTTTATATCAATATAACGTTATAATAGTAACAGAAATTTAGATATTTTGTGATTTTTGTATCCATATATTTGTCAATAATTATCAGACCGCGTCTTTGTTATAAAGATAACATAAAAAGAAAAAGGAGATGTTCTAGCGCAATTTTCCACTTTAAAAATATAAGATACTAGTATAACGCTACAAAATGTTATAAGACCTATAAACATTACATTAACCTGATAAACACTAAAAGAGGGGCAAGTAATATGGATGGTAAAGAAAGCCGACTAGTTGAATCTGTATTATTCTCCGCGAGTAACCCTGTTAGCATCAATGAAATCATGGAATCCACAGGCATATCCCGCAAAAAAGTAAAAGAAACACTAGAAAACCTGATAGAAGACTACAACATCAAAAGAAAAGATGAGACATCCATGGAAGTCACCAAAGCCGGTGAAAAATACGCTATGCAAGTGAAAGAAAAATATGCTAACCAAACAATAATGGTAGCAAACCCTGAAATAGACAACTATCTATTGAAAACTCTTACAATCATAGCTTTTCATCAACCAGTTAAACAATCCAATCTACGACGGATGATTGGCACTAAAGCATATGAACATGTGGATCAACTCGCTGATATGAAACTGATACACACAAAAAAACATGGTACAACAGAGATGCTCACGACCACTAAGCTTTTCCCAGAGTACTTTGGAATAGATTCCACTAAACCTGAGGAAATCAGGGATTTTTTAATGAAAAAAGTTGCAGGTAAAATCAAGAAAAAAAACGAATAAAAAAATTTCCGATAATAACTGTAAAGAAACCAGGATAGATTTGTACAACAAATCCTTTTAAACACTAGTCACAGAGTAAAGAGTAGAGGTTGTTGAGAACCGGGGGAGAAAAAATAATTTTTTCTCATCCTTTCACCTCCTCTCCTTACCACCTCCAGTCTCCCCCGACCAACAATCTTTTAAACACAATCTTTTACTCCTTATTCAAAAAGCTTTCTCAATAAATTTAAACAACACATCCACATACTATCTATCGGATGCAAATAAACAAAGAACAACTTTATGACCTAATCAAAGACCTGAAAACAAAAAAAGAATACGAAAAAGACATAAAAAAAATACAAACAGAATACGACCATCTTTTTGATGAAAACACAGCAAGTCTACTAATAGTCGATGAACTAGGACGAAACAAACAAAACATTTGTAAAATCTCAGATTTAAAACCAGGAGAAGAATGCACCGTATACGGTCAGGTAACAAAAATAAATCAACAAAGAACCTTCAACCGAAAAAATGGTTCAAACGGGAGAGTCATAAACCTAGAATTAACAGATAACACCGGTAGATGCCTACTAGTACTATGGGATAAAGACGTTGAACTAGTGAAAAACAAAACAATACAAACAGGTACAAAAGTGAAAATCATCAATGGGTACGTAAAAAACGGTTTCAAAGACATAGAACTAAACATTGGGAGATGGAGCACAATAGAAACCGAGCCAGAAAACACACCCGACAATATAATTGATGAACCAATAAGAAAAAATGAGAACATGATACGGGGTAAACTAATAGAAATAGAGCCCACGCATGCTTTTTTCAAAGACAACGGTGACTTCGGGTTTGTCACAAAAATAAAAATAATGGAAAACACAGTAGTAAAAAAAATATCAGTATGGGATGAAAAAGTAAAAGAGATACAAAAATACAAAATAGGAACACAAATCGAGATAACAAACCTGAATCTCAGAGAAAAAAATGGTACAAAAGAAGTGCATTTAAACGGTAGAAGCATGATAAAAAAACTTTAACAGCCACCCTGAACATATTTTTTATTTTTCTCAAGAGCACACTCTGCTCTCTGTAACTCTCTACCAAGGTACAATAAATGCTCAGGGCGTAAACCCGTGATTCTTTTAGCTATAGTATCACAAAGACCCGTGGCGTCATCACCATTAAGGACCATCTGTAAATTACCTGAGACAATCTTTTTTTCTTTGTAAACATTAGAATAGTATTCAACACAGATCTTTTTCTCAGCTGGGTTTATTTCTATAACGAAGAAACCTTTAGGATCAAGAACTACGTCTTTACGAGGTGCCTTTTTAGCCTCTATAAGTGGGACTTCTTTATCAACCATATATTTTTTCACCTGCGGTTACAAGGTTTTTAAGTTTTTGAAATGCAACATCTCTTGGTAGATTACGTAGACCACAATCTGGTGAGAGTTGACATATTTTATCACCAAAAACATTTATACCTTTTTGTATGTGCTCTGTGATTTCATCAATTGTCTCAACTTTTTGGTTATCAGATCTAACAGATCCAAGACAGATCTGTTGTGGAAAGCTAACATCTTTGAAAGAGTTGAAGAGTTTTGGTGAGGCTTTAAACTCATGGGATAAAATATCAACGGGTATTTCAACAATTTTTGAGACAATATTTGAAACATCTCCACATATATGAAGACGTGTTGGACAAGAAATATCCCCTGTTATAATATTTATAAGATCCTTTGCGTAATCTGGCATCTCCACTGAGAAAAACGGTTCATCAACACTGATAATATCAACATGTTTCTGAAGTTGTTGTGCCTCCTCATGTAGTGCTCTGGCGAAATCAAAAGCAAGTTTCTCCACATCATTATAGTACATGTCGACACAGGACCTTGCTAGTGTATATGGACCAGCGATTAATCCTACTAAATCTTTGTTTTTAGGTAGAATTTTTTTAACATATCTCTGATCATCAACAGTTATAGAGCCATTGTATCTAACCTTGTCTGTAACCT
>Ga0315555_1001942_pt1 | contig 14781 bp, 13 predicted proteins | sample SalMarSW160380MG_FD_202113 | JGI IMG/M metagenome (GOLD analysis project Ga0315555, IMG submission 202113) | Salt marsh sediment microbial communities from the Plum Island Ecosystem LTER, Massachusetts, United States - Salt Marsh Sediment SW1603-80 ... | reverse complement strand
CGGACCAAAAAGTAACCAAAAAGTCCTCCGGCGAAATAAACTCGCCCAGGTCTTAAACAATAGTATTGTTAGTCAGTGCTCAAACAAAATTTCGCCGGTTGAAAAACATAATCGTTTACCTAATTTTGTAGGTACTCATTTTTGTGATGAACCAAAATAATATTATCTCCCCGGCTTAGCACTTAAAACAAAATTTTATACCTAAGGACATATTCAGTCTTGTTTTATATTAAATTTAATTTTATTTTCTAATTAATTTTACCATGGCATAATCCACAAAGGGAAATATTAAGTGAAAGAAATTTTCTTAAAATTAATGCTGGCTACCGCCATCCTTCTGATCATTATTCTTTTTCTTTTTCTGCTGGTGGATTGCAAAATGGAAAATACAAAACTAAAACTTACTGTCCAAAATCTTCACGAGGAAAATGAAGAATTAGAATCTGAGATCCGTCAACTTCGTGAATCCTGTAACCGGCTATGTCTGACCTTACTCAATAACCGTAAAATTACCATGCAGGAGATCTCCAACCTTCTGCCTCAAAAAGAAGTAGATTTTATCAAACAGGAACGAGAAAAGCAACTGAAGCACCAATAACCCTGGAAATTCTGCCAGCAATGAATATCCCAGACGTCCGCCCTATTACTCCGGAAGATTATGAATGGATTATTTCCACACTGAGATCACACTGGGGATCCGAGAAGGTTGTTTCCCGGGGCAGGATATACAATGCCGGAAATTTGCCGGGATTCATGATCTGCAGGGAGGGAAAACCGTCCGGGCTTCTCACTTATCAAATAACCAACCGGGAGTGTGAAATAATCACCCTGAATAGCCTGGAAGAGGGTAGCGGCGCAGGAAGCCTGCTTCTGCGGAAAATTATTCAGACTGCCAGAAGGAAAAAGTGCTGGCGACTGTGGCTCATTACCACCAACGATAATATAGATGCCCTTCGCTTTTACCAGAAACGCGGGTTTTGTCTGGTCGCCGTCCATCGCAATGCCATTGACCATTCACGCCGGTTGAAACCGGAAATTCCCTCTACCGGCAATTATGGAATTCCCCTGCGCGATGAAATTGAGCTGGAAATTAAATTTTAGTTAATAATTTGACTCGGAATGTCCGATTGTATGTTTATACATATGTGCTAAGATCATAATGATTGATGATTACTGTTAAATTTTGAGAACAGAGCCATGCGAAAGTATGTGAGACACCCCGCCCGTATTCCTATTGAATATAAAATATCGGGAGAGACTTTCGAAACCCGGGAGATTTGCCGCAACATCAGCATTGGAGGTATCTGTTTCTCTGCCGACACGTTTCTGACGCCGGAAACTATTGTGGTTGTAAAAATTCCCAGCATTGATTCAACCTTTGAGGCTATGGGAAAAGTAGTGTGGTGTCGAAAGCGGCAGGACTCCATTGAGGTGGGTGTTGAATTTATCGATGAAGAAGGGGCATTCCGCATGCGGCTGATCGAACAGATCTGCCATATCAAGGATTATCAGCAGGAAATCCTGGAAAAAGAAGGCCGGGTACTCAATGATGAAGATGCCGCTATGGAATGGACCAGAAAATTCGCCAAAAACTTCCCGGCTATATAATCCCTATCCCCCGGCAGCACAATTTGAACATTGCCCCGACTTCGAATAATGTAAAAATTACAGAAGCAGTGGGGCCGGTCATTTAATTACCTGATTCCCTCGAAACAATTTCTGAATGGTTTGCCCCGGCCGCCGAGTTTGCTCCGCCGCATTGGAACGGTGAGGTTTAAAACCTCCTGCCCCTTCAAACGATTCCCCCAATTCACTCCCGCGTAATATGCACCACCTGTCCATTTGCCACCGTGAGTAGGACCCGGGTATCCTGCAGTTCCAACGTGGGACTTTCAAAAATATCGCGGTCAATCAAAACAAAATCAGCCAGCATTCCCCGGCGGATTTTTCCCAGTTTATCTTCCATTCCCACCGAAGCCGCGGCATTCATGGTATACGCCTGCAGGCAGGTGCGCAAATCAAGACACTCATTGGGGAAGAAGGATATCTCATCCGGATTGAACCGGTATTTTCGTTCCAGGGCGGTATAGATGGCATTCCAGGGATGAAAATGCTCAATGGGAATATCCGATCCGAAAATCAGCCGGGCGCCATGACGTTTAAGACTTCCCAGCGGATAAGTTAGGTGTGCCCGGGAAGAGAGATATTTCTTGATGACCGGAATGTCATTGGCCAGATGGATGGGTTGAACGCTGGCATACACTCCGTATTTTCGGAAGAGAGGAAGGTCCTCCGGTTGCACCAGCTGAACATGCTCAACACGATGGCGCAGGCCTTTGTTAAGACTTTCCCCGGAATATTTCCCGAGAACCCGCAAGGTCTTTCGGATAGCTTTATCTCCGATGGCATGAATGGCACAGGAGAGTGTGGCCTTAACAGCCAGTCCCACTACTTCCATCAGTTGTTCCTCACTCATGCTTTCCGTACCGGCATGATCCATATGTTCATAATTCTCCAGCAATTCCGCTGTCTGCGATCCGAAAGAACCATCCACGAACAGCTTTATTCCCGAAATCTGAAGCTGGTTATCTCCCAGGCCCTGCTGTACAGCCAGATCAGCGGCAGCATCGGTAAATTTGTGAGGCAGGTACCAGAAGGTACGCAGCCCCAGTTCACCACGCCGCCTTGCTTCTTCAAAAAGCCGGAATTCATCCGGCGTTTCCACGCTATGGATGGCCGTCAAACCATGGCGGTAAAATTCCTCCACCGTTTTCAGGAAAACCGGACGCAAACGGTTATAGTCCCATTTAGGCATCAAATCGTAAACCACCAGGCGGGCATTCTCCTCCAGCACGCCGGTCATATTATTCCCTGCGGTGTTTTTCTTGTCAGATGACGGATCACCCGCAGAAATCCCGGCCAGTTCCAGCACCGGCGAATTGACCCAGCAGGTATGACAGTCTTTACTGTCCAGCGCAATAAAATGCCGGGTACTGATCCGGTCCAGGTACTTACGGTTGGGATACTCCCCGCTTTTCCAGATATTGTGGTTCCATCCTCCGCCGGTAATCCATCCGCCTTCAGGTGTTTCCACTACTTTTTTTCTTATAATATCCAGGGTTTCACCGAGAGAACGGGAATTCTCCAGATCCACTTCCTGTTGCCGGCGCACGTAACCTATGAAATGAGTATGGCAATCCATGAAGGACGGCATCAATATGTTTCTCCGGGCATTTATGATGCGGGTGGTCGAACTTTTTAACTTCAGGATATCCCTGTCGCTCCCCAGCAGGGCAATTTTATTCCAGGAAACGCCTAATGCACCTTCGGGAAGAAATCCCTGTTGCGGATCATATATCCGTGCATTACGGACAATAATGTTTAAGCGGCTTTTATTCATATTAGCGGGAGGGACGCATTATGGATGTTCGGGGTGAGTAACAAAAAACCCCCGTTTCCGGGGGTCTTTGCCTACTTTGTGGATTCGTAATGATATTCTATCTTGCCATTCAGAAATTCTTTCTGTGCGCTGATCACGGGATTCTCTTCCGTTTCAACCGGTTCCTCAGCTTCATTTTTCTCTTCTTCCAGATTAAGAAATTCTTCTTCAAACTCCCCATCCAGCTCTTCCAGGATTTGACGATCGCGCATGCGCTGATACTGCTCTTCGTTCAGCTGACGGGCTCTTTTGGCCATTACCATTACCGCTTCGTACAGATTTTCCGAACTTTCCAAATATTTTGAAGTATCCTGAGTTTCAGCAGGCATGTTTAACCCTCCTTTATAAAATTATATAGATTTAAAATTTACATTATGATTTGCAAAATTGCAACCTTTATTCGATTTTTAATTTTTGTAATGTGTGTAGCGAAATCCGCCTGCTTTAAAACTTATTAAAAGGTTTACAATTATGTCTTTCACTCATCATGATTTAAAATTTTATGATTTTCAGGGAATCCGGTCTACTAATCACTTGAATTCAGAAGGCCAGAACCAGCCCTGCCTGAGTGGTGAACATATCAATTGAAGACTTAGTCAGACTTAGTTCCGACGTATCTCTTCCGGGTAAAATAATATTCTCACGGTAGTAACTGGCATCTCCGCCCAAAACATAACGGGCCCGGGCATCAAAAAAGAGCTGAAGATTGTGGAGGAAGGAGCTGGGAGATTGGTGATCACCATTATACAGTCTTACCAGCATTCCCGCACCCGCACCATAGCTGAAGGCCAGGTCATCATGATTAATTTTCCCTCCCAGTTGCAGGTCGGTTTCCGCATCGCTCACCGTGGTCTGAGTATAAAGATAGTGAAATCCGGCCAGACCCTCCAGGTAGGGTTGTACCGCGTTGCGAGTGAACCGGTAACGGAAAGAGATGTGCCACTGCAGCAGAACATTTTGAGTTTCCAAATCAAATATACCGTCTTCGCATATCAGTCGCACATCCTCATCCCCGAATCTCAGGTAAACAAACGACAGGCCGGGAAGAAAGTGACCCCCTTTGATGGCATAATTAAAATCGAGTCCCCATCCCGGAAGCGGCCCGTTCACCTTTTTCTGTAAATCACTGCCGGGAAATGAAAGGGCAAAATTCCAGCCGGCCTGAAAATTGGGTTGAGAATAGCTTACCGATACCCGGGCCAGCAGTAAAAAAACAGTAAAGGAGATAAACCGTAACTTCATAGCGATTAAAATTATTCTTTACTTATTCATCAGGTGGCTTTTATAACCACCAGGGTGATATCATCATGGGGAAGATTTCCATCGGTGAACTCGGTTAGGCGCTCCAGAATAAAATCCGATATCACCCGCGCCTGAGAAGAAGCACTCTCCAGCAGGGCCTGCAAAAGTTGCTCTTCACCGAATTCCTGCCGCCGTGAGTTAAAGGCCTCGATTACTCCATCGGTGGCAAACAGAAAAACGTCCCCGATAGAGTAGCCGGTTTTATATTCCCGCAGATTTTTTTCAAATTCATCAGTACGTTCAATCCCGAAACCCAAGCCTTTCGACTGGATGGAATCAACCTTTTTCTGTGCGGCCCGGAAGTGATATAATGGCAGATGTCCGGCCCGAACCAGCACCACCTCTTTCCGCTTCGGATTAAATTTTCCTGCCAGGCCGGTAACAAAAAAATTTTTATCCAGATCCTGCCGTAACACCTGGTTTGTGCGAACAAAAAGATCCCGGGGGGACAGATCAAATGTCTGCAGGGTGCGGAATATCCCCTGGATTTTTGACATGTAGAGCGCCGCTGAAATCCCTTTTCCGCTGACATCGCCCACAACCACCAGCAGTTCCGGTGTGGTACCGCCGTTCATATAATCAAAAAAATCACCTCCTACTTCCAGGGCCGGTTTCGATATGCCGTGAATGTCGAGTCCCGCTATAACGGGAATGGACTGGGGCAGTGATGAGATTTGAATTTGCCGGGCAATCTTGAGTTCCTGCTTAATCCGTTCCTGTTGCCGCAATTCCTCATACAGAAAAGCATTTTCAATAGAGATGGCCGCCTGGGAGGCAACAGATTGTAAAAATTCATAATCGTCCTGATGAAAAGCGGATTCGGAGAGTTTTTCGCCCACCAGAATCAGACCCAGCATCTGATCTTTGGAAGGGATTGGTATCAGGTGCTGGAACTGTACCTCGGCAAAGTTCTGCCGCATTTCCTGGGGAAGAACGTTAATGCTCACGACCTTATTAAAAGATTGAGCAGTATTAATAATGCTATCACCGGCCTGCATGCAGTAAGCGGTCCAGGATTTACCATCAAATCCATAATATTCCTGGCAACAGCAACTGTCCTGGTTCCGGAAAAACAGCACGCCCACCCTTTTCAGGTGCATCAGGGAACCCAGTTTCCGCGCCAGTTCGCGGGCCAGATCATACATGTCCAGGTTGGTATGCAGCATATGCGACATCTGGTTGGCGGCCAGGCGGTAGTCATAGCGGGAACGATAATATTTTTCCCTGAAAAACTTTTGCCCCAAACGCCCGATGCGGAATATTCCCCAGCCCGTGACGGCTCCCAGGATGATGAAAATCATGCGACCGGTAATCTTCTCCTGCAAGGCAGATGGCTGACCTTCAACGAATTCAATAAAATTATTACTCCAGCGGATATTTGGAATGGACAGCTGCAGCTGCGATAAACCAAACAGCAGAAATCCCGTACCCGTTAGCAGGATAATTATCCACAACAGGGAGATAAGCGAGTACTGAATGTTTCGCCGGATCCTGATCTTTAAATCTAACAAGGCATATTTGCTAATGGTATAAACATAAGCTAACGGCATGATCATCACAATGGTAGAGAGATAAGCGGAATCCACCCTCCCACGCACTGCAAAATATATGAATGCTGCAACCAGAATGCCGGTGAGAATGCCGGCATATTTCAGCGGTTTACCCATTTTTTTATAGCGGTCGGAGGCCAGTTTCCGGTAACGGATTTTATTTACCAGCGCGAAAATCAGCAGTAATATTATAAAAATATTACCCAAAAAAACATAACCCCTCAGAGTTCGCAGCAGTGGTACATTGAGGATTGTTCCCAGCATGATCAGATAAAAAATCAGAGCGAAGAAAAGAGAGAGACCAATCAGGAATTTTTCGTCTCTCCTCTGTGACGGAATGTTTTTTACTTCTTCAGGGAAATAATAACTGCTGATAAACCAGAGTGCGATAGATATAAACATCGACAATGCCAGAAATGCCAGGAGAATAATGGCAAAAAGTCCCATTCCCGATGCGCGCAGATTAAAAACCGTCATAAGGAAATTACCGAAGAAGATCCCGGTAAACCCCAGGTACCTGGCAGCCACGTATTCCGGCCGTTTGACAATAAGAAGAGTACCCAGAATCAGAAAAATCAGGCCACTGAAAAGGGCAAAAAGCCGGGATAAGCGAAATCCGGCGATGGCCAGCTGGACATGAAGAGAGATCAGGCGGTTTTGGCGGTAAATTTCATAAAGGATTGTTTTATTGAGCTGGGCCTGCTGCAGGATAAGATCGGCCTGGTGGGAATTCTGAAATGTTCTGCCATTGATCTTGTAAATCAGGTCACCCACCTGCATACCCGCCCGGTCTGAAGCCCCTCCTGCTGAAACCTGCAACACATAAACCACCGGTGGAAGTCGGGTCAGAAATGAGTCGGGTACGGCGGATCTGAGAACCGTTACAGCGTGTTTTTTGTTTTCCAACGGTTCAAATATAGTAAAAGTAACCTGAGAATCGGGTGGCAGCGAGGAAAGAATAGCGGTTGCCTGCTGTACATTTTCCACATTCTGCCCGTTAACTTCCAGCAACAGATCTCCATTTTTGACCGTGGTTCCCGCCTGTTGAGAACTGTCGGAAGGAGCAGGAAAACTGCGGGTGATGGAAAGCCGGGAAGCCGGATTTTCAAAAATATTTTCATCAGTGAGAGATTTGGCATAATTATAAAAATTATAACCGGCCATGAACAGAAAAAAGATGGCCAGTGATACGCCTCCCCAGCGGACAAAATTAGTATTCCGGTAGAATCTTTGCATCCTTATCTCCTTTTCCTGCCAAAAAGTAACCATGAAATATAGATATATAATTACTAGATAATCAATTAAATGTTGCAGGAAAAAGCATGCGGACCCCTGACCATTTCCCCGGCGAACCAGCAAAATGTTATAGATTTGTGATGATTTAGTATCCAACTGATTGTATTTTATTAGCATAAAACCATAAACAGACGGAAAGAATCATGACTGACACTATAAACAAAATTCTTATTATTGAGGATGATTACGATATTGTGGACCTGGCAAAAATTCATATCAGCGATCTGGGATATCAACTGGACTGGGCATCAGACGGGGAAAGCGGCCTGAATAAGGCTCTGCAGCATAAATATGCCCTTATTATCCTGGATATCATGCTTCCGAAACTGGATGGGCTGGAAGTATGCAGGCGCTTCCGGCAAAACAACCAGCTCACACCGGTGCTCATGCTAACCGCCAAATCTGAAGAACTGGATAAAGTACTGGGGCTGGAACTGGGGGCTGATGATTATCTGACCAAACCCTTCAGCGTGCGGGAACTGGTTGCCCGGATCAAGGCAATTCTGCGACGTATTGAAACCGAACGGGGAAGCTCAGCCAAGAGTGAAGAACCGGCCCTGCTGGATTATAATACTCTTATTATTGATACCGCCAAAAGGAAAGTAACCCTGGCCGGACAAAAGGTGGAGTTAACTGCCAAGGAATTCGATCTGCTGGTGCTGTTTGCCGGCCACCCGGGACGCACCTATAACCGCCAGCAACTACTGGACCTGGTCTGGGGTTATCACTTCGACGGATACGATCATACCGTCAATTCCCATATCAATCGCCTGCGCAGCAAAATTGAAAAGGACCCCTCGCGGCCGGATTTCATCCGGACAGTGTGGGGTGTAGGGTATCGTTTTGCCGAAAAAGAGGAACTGGGCCTATGAAAACGTTACTTAACTCTTTCTATGCTAAACTATCGGTGGTTTTTCTGCTGTTGCTGCTGGTATTGGGTGCCGCCCAGATATTGATATCGGTACGGTCCTCCATCCGCTTTATGAATGAGGCAGATCAGAAACTGAATCTTCCCCTGGCCAGGAATATGGCTGCCGAACTAAGTCCCTTCTTAAAGGATTCCCTTGCCCTACCGGCCATAGAAGATAAAATCCATTATATGATGGTGATGAATCCCAAAGTGGAAATCTATTTACTGAACGGTCAGGGGAAAATCCTGGCATTTTTTGCTGATCCCAAAAAGAAGGTCCGGAAGGAATTCGTAGATACCGAACCGATTCAGCGTTTTATTTCCAGCAGCCCACAGGAACTGATTCTGGGCGACGATCCCAAACAGCCGGGCTCCCGCAAACCTTTCTCCGTGGCACCGCTAACCATCGGCCGGAATTTGGATGGATTTATTTACATTATCCTGGGCAGTGAGCAATATGAAACCGCTGCCGGCATGGTGAGGGATAGTTTCATTATCCGTACCATGATTATTGGCCTGATTCTGACCATTGTTTTCACGGGTATCGCAGGGCTGATATTGTTCTTTGTACTCACCCGGCGGTTAAAGGCCATGACTTTGGTGATGCAGGAATTTGAGAAAGGAGAGATGGATCGCCGCATCCCGGTCTCAACCCATGATGAAATCGGGCGGCTGAGCTATTCATTCAATACCATGGCAGATACCATTGTGAACAATATGGAAGAGCTGAAAAGAACCGATAACCTGCGACGTGAGCTGATCGCCAATGTCTCCCACGATCTGCGCAGCCCCCTGGCCTCCATACGCGGATACCTTGAGACCGTTCTGATGAAGGAGAAAACGCTTTCAGTCAAAGAACGCTCGGATTATTTAAATATTATTTTAAATAACACGGTGATGCTCGGCCATCTGGTGGAAGAACTTTTTGAGCTATCCAAGCTGGATGCCCGCCAGATTCAGCCCAGGGCGGAGAGCTTTTCCATGGCCGAACTGGTGCAGGACGTGGTGCTTAAATTCCAGCCCCAGGCAGAAAACGCCGGCGTTCATTTGGATTCCGTTATGCCCTCTCAACCGGTTATGGTAAATGCGGATATCGGATTAATTGAAAGAGCCCTCTCCAATCTTATCGAAAATGCCCTCAAATTTACTCACGCCCGTGGAACGGTTAAGGTGGTTATCTCCGGCAGTAATAAGGGTATTCGAACCACCATCTCGGATTCCGGTCCCGGAATCCCCGGGGACGAACTGCCTCATGTCTTTGAGAGATTTTACCGGGGAGACCGCAGCAGGGCCCGGAAACCCGGCGGGACCGGTCTGGGACTGGCGATTGCCAGGAAAATTCTGGAACTGCACAACAGCGATATCATGGTAGAAAGCCAGGTAAATGTGGGTACCCGTTTCTATTTTGATCTGTAACAGCCGCAGTCATATGCGGGAAAAGGGTAAAGCAGAAAGCAGGGGCCAGCAGTAGGCATAAAAACAGGATTAAGGATGAAGGATTAAGGATTAAGGACTGTCCGGCACAGGGAAGTGACGGGAATTACAAACCTGCCCGGACTGCTCGGCTGCCTGCAGCAGGTAGGGCTCCTTACGGGCTTTAAACGGGAATTTCCACGAATTCAAAAAAACATTTATTTCTTTACTTTTTTAATACTATTTCAACACTATGTGCTTAATGCTAACTCTTTTTTCCCCTTAATCTTTCATCCTTAATCTTTCATCCTTAATCCTTAATCTTGCCTTTTCGGTTTCCGCTTTCCAACATGTACCAGTCGCAAAGTAACAAATTGCAAAATGTCCCGTAGAAACAGCAATGGCATAAAAATGCCGGTTGTATGATACCTTTGGACTGTGATCAGATTCCGGACAGGTGAGGAAAGGAAAAGCAATATAGAAGCGGAATTGATGAGTGGTGTTCTGGCAGCATTTAATGGATTTCCCTCATTTTTCTTTTGTTTTCCCGGACCTATTACGGTTGAAGACAATCGGGAAAATTATAATAAAGTGGATTAATTGCGGGAGGCATTACTGACCTGGGGGCGATCCCTGAAACGGTTAAAAAAACCATAAAGAGATCCGTCACCAGCGGGAATACCGGATCTGCTTTGTACCTGTGATCAGTCAGAAGCAGCGGGGGATTGAAATTCCGGTAAAAAAAAGACGATCCAGAAGGGGGGTGTCTATCCGCATTACACACCACTCCCTGCGCGAAAGGCGGACCTGAAGGTTCCGCCTTTCTTTTATTAATTCAGTTTATCCCTTCTTTTCTTTCTGCGCCCGCTCCACAATCGGACGCCGCCCCCGGCGTTCCTGTTTAAAGGTTTTTAATATTTTTTCGGCTTCCCGGAAAGGTACGGTAATAAACGAGTAGGTTTCCATCACCTGTACATCATCAATTTTTTTCTGATCTATGCGGGCTCTGGTCTGGATTAAATTTACCAGCTTGTGGGGAGTTAAGCGGTCTTTCTTGCCCATGGCCACGAACAGGCGTGTCTGCCCCTGAATGGGAGGATAGACATCCCGGATCTCGTTATAGGTACCGGGATCAAGTTCATTTGCAAAGGAATATTTCAATAACGCTGCCACAGCTTTTTCCGGCAGGTTTTCCGACAGGAGTTCACGCGCCAGCTGCAGGAATTCGCCGTTGACCCCATTGTTGCTCAGGTTTTTAATTTCCTTTTTTATGCGTGTTTTTTTTGCCGCGATAATGTCCTTTACTTGGGGTATGGTTTCCCTGCGGATGGCGGTCCGTGCTCCCTTTTTGATGCTCTTCAGCTTGAGATATTCCTGAGGCGTCACAAAGGTAATAGCCGTCCCTTCGCGTCCGGCCCGCCCGGTACGGCCGATACGGTGCACATAGGCATCCGGATCTTGCGGAACAGCATAGTTGATGACATGTGTCAGCTGTTGTACATCCAGGCCCCTCGCCGCTACATCCGTTGCAACCAGAATGGAAATCCGTTTGCTCCTGAATTGACGCAGGATCTGTTCGCGCTGAGGCTGGGTAAGATCCCCGTGCAAAGCCGCCGCATCATAACCGCGATCCATGAGATGGCTGGCTACATTGGCGGTATCTATCTTGGTCCGGCAGAATACCAGCCCGTAAAAATCTTCCTCTATATCAATAATCCGGCAAAGCGCCTCGAATTTATCCGCTTCCCTCACCTCGAAATAAATCTGATCCGTGAGGGCAACGGTGGGCTGTTCCGGCTGAATGGTAATCTGTTCATAGCCTTTCATGTAAGTGCGGGCTATGGCAACAATCTCCCTCGGCATGGTGGCTGAAAACAGCAGGGTGGTACGGTTCGAATTGGTGAGACTGAGGATCTTCTTCACATCTTCAATAAATCCCATGTTGAGCATTTCATCGGCTTCATCCAGCACCACATGGGAAACCTGCAGCAGATTCAGAGTTCGCCGCTCCAGATGATCCAGAACGCGACCGGGAGTCCCCACCACCAGGTCCACTCCCCTTTTCAACTTTTTCAATTGCAGTTCAATGGACTGCCCGCCATAGATAGGTGCAATCCGCAGCTGTTTTTCACCTTTAAGTGAGTTTATTTCCTCCGCTACCTGAATCGCCAGCTCGCGAGTCGGCACCAGAACCAGTACCTGAACATGATTGCATCTGTCCTGCAACTTTTCCAGCAGGGGGATTGCGAAAGCAGCTGTTTTACCGGTGCCGGTCTGGGCCTGACCCACCAAATCCTGATTTCCCTTAAGAAGACGGGGAATGATCTGTTCCTGGATGGGGGTTGGCTCTTCAAAACCCTTTTTATATAGAGCATCCAGTATATTGGGAGAGATTCCCATACTGGCAAAATTTTCTAACCTGTTCATACTTATCCAATCTGTAAAATAAATAACGCTAAATATTTTAGTAAAGCCTTACAATTTAATACAATATAAACAAAAACTTTCATGGTTTATTTTTTAGACGGGTATTTCAAGCCAAAGGGGAAAGGCGGGATACCGGAGGCCGGAGACCGGAAACTGAAGGCTCAAGGAAAAAGGATAAAGGATAAGGGATAAGGGCTTCCCGCCTTCCGCTGTGCGATATGCGCCATGCGCTTCCCGCTGTGCAATTCCCGTCTCACTATCGTTCGCCTGTCCGGCGGCCAGACGGGACGGTAAGAAACGCTTCAATTTCCCGCTTGCTAATTATCCTTCCTGTCCACCGCATTAAAAAAGCAGTTCAAACAGTCCGGATTTCTGAAAAATTGATTAGATAAAGTAAAGATAGCTGAATATTATGAATATTATCTGAATGTCCAATGCCAATTTAAATTCCCATTGAAGGTAGAAAATAATTGACGTTGGACATTAAACCTTTTACATTAATAAAAATTATTCACCAGATATTTTGATACATTCGATTCGAAATGGAACGTTTTCAATACTGGGAATTAAATTAGTAAATAATAGAAATGGCCCTCTAACTAAATTTTTATTTGAAAATTTGATATCCTTTGCTGATACGTCTTTGGCATTTATTTCAAATCCATATCATAATGATACAATTGAATGTTTAGTTGATTTAGATTGTGAAGGAATAATCGATTTGAATATTCCTCCAATTTATAATGGTAAGATACCAGCAAATGCAATTGTGGATATGCTGCTAGGTGATATATTTGTCCACCATAATATTGCGAATATGGTCATCCATACAGACCTAAACTGTTTGTCAGTTAATCAATACACCATAGAAGTATTAAAAGTAATATATATTAGTGTTTTTGGCCATTCTGCGTGCGAAGGCATTAAAGCAGCTATGGATAATAGCGAAAATGGATTAATCGACAATTGGTTTAGAAATATTAAAGATATTTATCGTTATCCTCAAGTAAAAATTGACGCACTTCAAAATAAAAAAGAAAAAATCAATTTATTCTGTGAATTCAATTTCGTTAAGCAGGCAGTACATATATGTCAAACAATAATTGTTCAGAGTGCATGGAAATCTGGAAAGGAATTGGCGTTGCATAGCTGGATTTATAGTATAGAAGATTTTATTTTTAAAGACTTGAATGTTTACATCATAAACTTAGAAGAAATATCTCAAACTTCCAGGGTAAAATTATACGTAAATAATTAAAACATAGACACTATAGCCATCATGCGTTATACTTAAAATATAATAAAATAGAATGACCATTAATAAAACCAATTAGGTAAACATATGAAATCCAATATCATTATTTTTACATTTTTTTGGATCCTAATCGGAGGTAGATTGACTTTTGCACAATCAGACAATACATTACGGTACAGTCAACCGACTCAATGTGTTGAAGAAAAGTTAATTCTTGGAAATTGTAAAATTGATTCTTCTGTTTGTGGTAGTATCAATTCAGATAAAATATATTTGAATGATACCACTTTGGGGGCAGGAGAGCTTTTAAATGCATTTATGAATCCCAAAGCAAATAAAAATATTACTGCAACAAGAGATACCTCAAGAACTACACCTCCTATGCATTTTATAAGTATTGAACCTACCGCACTATTTGTAAGGGACCACGGGCAACTTTTACAATTGGTAAAAATCACTATTGCCAATATTTCTGAATCAACAAAAAGCCAACTCCATGTCAAAATTGGCGCTTGGGAACAATCGTCAACTTTAGACAAGGTGAAGAAGGGCAATTCAAATTTTAATATCTATGTTCCGGACATCAAGAAACCAACCACGGCCGAATTTATTCTCAAAACCGACGCAACAATATGGGATCATAAGAAAATAAAATGGCAGCCTCAGCGACATTGGAAGGTATTTATGGTTCCCATTTCTCACCATGATTTGGGATTTACTGATGAAATTGAAAACATTTTAATTAAGCATGATAACTTTTATGATGACGTATTGCGTTTCTGTGAGGAGACCAATGATTTCCCCAAAGAATCAAAGTACCGATATACAGCGGAGCAAGCCTGGTCGATACAACACTTTATCGAAAACCGGTCACACGAGATCATAGAAAAACTTAAAAAATACATTAAAGAAGGCAGAATTGAAACCCATGCGTTTCTCGGTAATGAGATAACTGGACTGTGTGGCCATGAGGAATTAATAAGATTGATGTATCCAGCATTCCGATTAAAGCGGGAGTACGGCATAACTATAGGTGTTGGTTCGATCACAGATGTTCCCGGTTTAAGTTGGGGCATCCCTACAGTACTGGCCGGGGCTGGTGTAAAGTATTTCTATGGAGGTATGCCCAATTACGGCGTTTTCTTTAAAGAAGATGAGGCTGCTTATTACTTAGATAAAGATGGAAACG
>Ga0315555_1001941_pt1 | contig 14781 bp, 14 predicted proteins | sample SalMarSW160380MG_FD_202113 | JGI IMG/M metagenome (GOLD analysis project Ga0315555, IMG submission 202113) | Salt marsh sediment microbial communities from the Plum Island Ecosystem LTER, Massachusetts, United States - Salt Marsh Sediment SW1603-80 ... | reverse complement strand
GAACGTACTCTTTGCTTTCTTCATTGCTTCTATTTTCCATTCTTGCTCTCCTTTTTTGGTTTTTAATCTCCTTATTATATAGCGTTGTCGCCATCCTCTCCAGTCCTGATACGCACTGCGTTATCAACAGGATAAACGAATATTTTGCCGTCTCCCATCTCGCCGGTTCTGGCACTGCTTGCAATAGCATGCAGAATTTTGGACACATCCTCGTCCAGCACAACAACCTCGATCTTGAGCTTAGGAAGGAAGTCCACCCGGTATTCTCCTGCTCGCCATTGCAGCAATAGTCCCTTTTGTCGGCCCCTGCCGCTTACCTCGCTAACTGTCAGGCCGAAATAACCATTTTCCTCGAGAACCATTTTTACATTTTCCAGTTTTTCTTCCCTAATAATGGCTTCCATTTTTTTCATCGCAACAGCCCTCCATATGCCCTTTCCCCATGCTGCGAGATATCTAAACCTACTGTTTCTTCTGTCTTGCTGACTCTTAGCCCTAGAGTAACGTCTACTATTTTGCCCAAAACCCAACTAGCACCGAAGGCAAAAGCCCAGACAGCAGCAACTCCGGCGAACTGCCTGGCGAGCTGTAGGGCATTGCCCAGAAGCAAACCATCAGCACCAGCCGAATTAATGGCTGCGCTAGCAAAAATACCGGTGGCCAGAGCACCCCAGGTGCCTCCCATACCGTGAACCGCCCATACGTCCAGGGACTCGTCTATACCACGCTTCATTCTGAAGAGCATGCAGTAGTAGCATATCACTGCTGCCACAATACCTATTGGTATTCCTGCCAGTGGTGGCACGAAGCCGGCTGCGGGGGTTATCGCCACCAGTCCAGCAACCGCTCCGGTGGCAATGCCAAGGAGACTGGGACGCCGTTGACGCCAGCTGAGTATCATCCAGGTGAAGGCAGCCGCGGCAGCTGAAATGTTAGTGGTGACAAATGCGCTAGCGGCCAACCCTCCGGAGGTCAAAGCACTGCCAGCATTGAAGCCAAACCAGCCAAACCAGAGCAGCCCGGCGCCAAGCGCTACCATGGGAATGTTGTGGGGTTCCATAGGCTCTCTTTTCAAGAAACCTTTACGAGGACCAAGCAAGCGAGCTAAAGATAAGGCTGAGACGCCGGCAGCAATATGAACTACTGTTCCGCCGGCAAAGTCAAGTGCTCCCAATTTGGCCAGCCAGCCACCATCACCCCAAACCCAGTGTGCCACGGGGCAATACACAACAGTTAGCCATAGCACGGAAAAGATCAAGATGGCGCTAAATTTCATTCGCTCGACTACTGCCCCAGTGATTAAGGCTACGGTGATTATGGCAAACATAGCCTGAAATATCATGAAAGCCAGATGGGGAACAGTGCTGGCATAGACAGCAGATGGCTCCTGTCCTACCTGTCTCAGACCCACCCAGTCAAGCCCACCAATAATGCCTGCTTTGTCAGGACCGAAGCCCAGACTATAGCCATAGAGCACCCAGATTATGCCCACAACCGCTAAGGCAGCGAAGCTCATCATCATTGTAGAAAGAACACTCTTTCTTCTCACCATGCCGCCATAGAATAGAGCCACGCCTGGTGTCATTAGCATGACCAGCGCCGATGAAACTAGAAGCCAGGCGGTATCAGCGGCATTGACAGACATTTGGAATCCCCCCATATTTCATGTCCACAATTTAAACCCCCTATTGTTTCCAGAATATTACAGACAGGTTAAATCTGTGTTACAGAGAAAGAAAATGAAAAGTTTGGTGTACTTAAGAATGCAAGGGGGAGAATGGCTAGAAGTTTTCTCGTAACCTGTAGCCAATATTCCTAACTGTCTCGATGAAGGTATGAGTTGGGTCCTCGATCTTGCTTCGCAATCTCCTTATGTGAACATCTACTGTTCTATCACCACCGTAATAGTCCCATCCCCAGACCTTATTCAGCAAAGCCTCCCGGGTAAAAACCTTTCCTTTATTGCTCGCCAGGAATTTGAGTAGCTGGTATTCCCTAAAGGTCAGCATTATTGGCTTGCCATTAAGCGATACCTCGTATTTGTCTAAATCTATAACTAAGTCGCCACATCTAATTATATCTTCGCTGTCTATATCCCCTTTTTGCCTCAGAATTCGCTTTATTCTGGCTGTAACCTCATTTACCTCCCAGGGTTTGACCACAAAATCATCTACGCTGGAATCGAGGCCATTGAGTTTCTCTCCAGACATAAGAGCGATGAGGGGTAAGTTCATGTCTTGCCTTATACTTTGAGCCAATTCCCACGCTTCTGAACCAATCGGCGCTTCATCCGCGTCTAGCAACATCACCCCAAGGGATTGCCCCACAATTTGTTCGATTGCCTCATCATTATAGGGAACAATTAGGCAATCAAATCCACTCTGAACAAGTGCCGCCCTCAGTTTCTTTGCTTGTTCGCTTTCGTTAGCTATGATGAACACTCTAGGCAAAGCTGGCTTCCTTATATTAATTTAGTAAGCGTAGAGTCGGCCATAGGGGCGGAGGTAAAGTGGGAAGAGTTTGATAAATTTGTGTTTCAGTATCTCCTCGGCTTGGTAGTCGAAGTGATGAGCAAATTCACCTACGAGTGCCTTTAGAACCAGGTAATCGTTTTCATCCGGTTCAGCGACACCTACCTCTCTGCCTAGTTGAAATTCCTCGATATCACCTCTTATATATATAGCGCCGCCGTGCATGCCTGTGCCGATGAAGTTCGCCTTATGTCGCTCTCCCTCTTTGAGATTTAGCCCCAGAAGAATTAGAACTCCGCCTGCCATATATTCACCCAAAAAATCCTGTGCTGTGCCACCAACAACTACCATTGGCTTTTTGTCTTGGTATTCCTTCATGTGGATACCTGCCCGATAGCCAACATCCTCCCTGACGAAAATTTTACCCCCCCTGGCTGATAATCCAAGAATGTCCCCGGCATGACCGTGAATGATTATTTCCCCGTTGTTCATAGTGTTCCCGCAGCCATCTTGGGCATTGCCGTGAACAATAATTCTGGGACTATTCATGAAAGCACCTAAATCATTACCCGGGGTGCCGAATATCTCAATCTCGACTGGCTTGTCTAAGTCCGTGCCGATGTATCTCTGTCCGTAGACGTTTCGCAACTCAATCTTTTGAGTTCCGTTTGATACCGCTTGCCTCAATTTGGCATTGAGTTCTCGGTAGAAAATGCCCTGGGCATCTATTGTTACAGCTTCTTTCATCTTAGCGTCCTGCCATCCTTACTCCCAGAATTTCTAATTCGGTATCGGTAAGCCCTACGCCTCTCAGATGAAGGCGGTTGCCACGGAGACTTTCTAAGGCGTTGATACCCATGCCACCCAGTATGTCCTTAAGCTCGAGGCTCCAGCCGCGGAGGAGATTGGACAGCCGCCTAGCTCCGATATCAGGATTGACCCTCTTGGTTAACCAGGGGTCCGTGGTGCAAATGCCCCAGGCACATTTTCCGGTGTGGCATTGCTGACAGGTAGTGCACCCCAGAGCGATCAGAGCAGCAGTTCCAATGTAGACGGCATCGGCGCCCAGAGCGATGGCTTTAGCTACATCGCCACTGTTTCTGATTCCGCCTGCGATTACTACAGAGGCCTGATTTCGGATACCCTCTTGTCTGAGGCGGTCATCCACGGAAGCGAGAGCTAGTTCAATGGGAATGCCAACGTTATCACGAATTATCTTAGGTGCAGCGCCCGTAGAGCCTCGCAGCCCATCGAGAACTATAATGTCTGCTCCTGCTCGTACCATGCCACTGGCGATAGCTGCTGAATTGTGAACAGCAGCAATTTTTACGGCTACTGGCTTGCTATAATTTGTGGCTTCCTTTAAGGCATAGACAAGCTGTGCCAGGTCCTCGATGGAATAGATGTCGTGCTGCGGAGCTGGGGATAAGGCATCTGTGCCTTTAGGAATCATTCGGGTGCTTGATACTTCGGCACTCACCTTCTCGCCGGGGAGATGACCCCCGATGCCGGGCTTAGCCCCTTGACCAATCTTAATTTCCACTACCTTGGCTATATTGAGGTATTCAGGGTGAACGCCAAATCGCCCCGAAGCTACCTGGACTATAGTGTTGTCTCCATATTTATAAAGCTTGGAGTGGAGCCCACCTTCACCTGTGTTCCACAGGGTTCCCATCTCAGTAGCAGCTCTGGCTAGGGACTCATGTACATTCAGGCTTACTGCCCCATAAGACATAGCGGAAAACATTACAGGGACCTCGAGTTTGACCTGGGGGGGTAGTTCAGTCTTAAGACCATGCGAGTCAAACTCTACCCTGTCGGGTTTCCGCCCAAGATAGGTAGTTAATTCCATTGGTTCGCGTAGAGGGTCAATAGAGGGATTGGTCACCTGGCTGGCATTAAGAACCAGATGGTCCCAGTAAATGCGGTAGCTTTTATCATTCCCCATTCCGGTGAGAAGCACTCCGCCGGTCTCGGATTGCTTGATGATATCTTCGATAACCTCAGGGCTCCAGTTGTAGTTCTCTCTGTAATCCAGTGGATTTCTTCTGATAGTCAAAGCCTCAGTGGGACAAAAGACTACGCAGCGGTGGCAGCCAACACAATTCTCTTCGCAGCTCCTTAGTTCATCGTCCTCAATATCATAAGAATGAACGTCGAAGGTGCACTGGTTGACGCACACCTCGCATCTGATACACCGGGAATCGTCTCTCTCCACTATGAATTTTGGCGGCAAATACGTCTTCATCTCATCCTTTTCTTACAGGTATGCCTTTTTCCGCTAAGTAATCTTTCGCCTGACGAATGGAATAAATCTGATAGTGAAAGATGCTAGCGGCGAGAACGGCGTCAGCTTTGCCTATGACTAAAGCCTCGTAGAGATGCTCCAAATTGCCGGCACCGCCGCTGGCAATGACTGGCACCATCACTGCCTCACTAATAGCGCGTGTTAATTCCAGGTCATATCCAGTTCGCTGACCATCAGCGTCCCAGCTGGTGAGGAGCAGTTCCCCAGCACCAAGAGCCACAGCCTGCTTAGCCCATTCAATGGCATCGGTTCCAGTAGGCTTCCGTCCCCCGTGAGTGCAGATCTCCCACTTAGCAGCAATACTATTGTTTAGTCGCTTAGCATCGATAGCCACGACAATGCACTGACTGCCAAATTTATCCGCCCCTTCAGTGATAAGCCGGGGATTCTGCACGGCAGCGGTGTTAATGGATACCTTGTCTGCCCCAGCTTTTAGCATGCGACGCGTATCTTCGATGCCACGCAGACCTCCGCCAACGGTAAGGGGAATAAAAACCTGCTCGGAGACCCGTTCGACGATGTCAACCATGATGTCACGCCCCTCAGGGGTAGCACCGATATCCAAGAAGACAAGTTCATCAGCACCCTCCTTGTAATAGAAAGCAGCTAGCTCTACAGGGTCGCCCGCATCTCGAAGATGAGTAAAGCTGGTGCCTTTAACTACTCGCCCTTGAGTGACATCAAGGCAAGGGATAATTCTCTTAGTTAGCATTTGCGTACACCTTCTATTTCCGCAGCTGAAGCTTTCGCAAACTCAAGTGGCTTCTCCAAACTGCCTACGATAGGCTCCCCGCCCATAGGAATCCAGGCCCGGTCGAGGTCGGGAGAAACCAAGCGAATAGCTGATTCTTCAGAAGAAAGGTAAAGCACCGACCCTTTCACTCCCACTGTGAGAGGACGTAACCTTATCCTGTCAGTAAGACCAATCATCTCCCCTCGATGGGCAATGATCACAGTGAAAGGTCCATTCAGCAGAAGACTGCCATAGACTTGGCGCAGGGTTCGAAAGAGTTTTTGCTCCTCTGGGGAACAGCGCTCTATATAACTCCAGAAAGGAGGTGCTAATATCTTGGCTACTATCTCCATGGGAAGGCCATGCCTTCGTATTAAAAGGTCAACGGCATAAGCCACCACCTCGGTGTCGGTCTGCATAGTACAGTTGTAGCCAAATTGTTCTAAATACCGTCGATTTATTCCGTAGGAAGAGATTTCACCATTATGAATCACTGTCCAGTCCAGGATATTGAAGGGATGTGCTCCACCCCACCAACCAGGAGTGTTGGTGGGAAATCTGCCATGGGCTGTCCAGAGATAACCCTCATATTGCTCCAGACAGAAATATTCTGCTATCTCTTCAGGGTAACCCACTCCTTTGAATACTGCCATATTCTTGCCGCTGGAAAAGACGAAGGCTTCCTCCATCTTTGTATTGATTTCCATGACCCTATCCACGACATAGTCGTCCTCTGATTGCCCGTTGCTCTCGTCGGTTTTCACTTCGAGGAAGTAACGCCATACTAAGGGAGGGTTTACTATACCGGGCGTTGGCTTAGTGGGTACCTCCTTGGCATCAATTACATGAAACTTGTGTCTGAGGAAATCCTCCACTTTGGCTTGCCCCTTCCGACTCAGATACATTATGTGGAAAGCATAATAGTCGGCATATTCAGGATATAACCCGTAAATAGCAAACCCACCCCCCAGGCCATTACCGCGAACATGCATGTTGGCGATAGCTTCTACGACCGGCTTGCCCGAGAACACCTTTCCTGTGGTATCCATCATTCCAAAGATGGAACAGGCATCGATCACCTTATCATCATGATAGGAGTCATTTATCCTGCTTAGTTCTTTCAACTTAAATGCTCCAAAGCCAGATAGCTACTCGCCGGCAAAAGTTTCCTCCCCAGTTTCAATAGGCGGTGTGGGTTGGAGAATTATATCTGGTGACAATGCCAGTCGCTCTTGCCACAATGCCCGGGGAAAGAATGCCAGGCCAAAATCATCGGCCAAAAGCGACTGCTTAAAGCTCTCTACATTGACCCTGTCCCTCATAAGGCCGAAAATTATACCCGACCTTTCGATATTTCCTACAAATATCATTCCCATTATGAGGTCATTTTTCAATATGACCTTTTGATATATATTGTCTTCTTGTTTGCTAATAGTTTCATAGCTGTCGTCGTTGGGCGCTGCAGGCATACCTGCGGAGGCGATATCAATTCCAAAATAATTAAGCGAATTGATAGCTGTGCTGCCGAGATATTCATCTGTAACGCCAGCCATGTTAAGGCCAGCAATCCTGCCTCCAATATAGGCATTAGGCCAGATGGGGGTAAGTCTATTCTCCCCGTACACGAAATCGTAAGCTTCAGCTACATCTCCACAGGCATAGACACCTGGGTGGTTTGTGGCCATATGACGGTCTACTACTATGCCTCGGTTTATTTCTAACTTAGCATCTAGTACAAGCTCCGGGCGCGGTGATACTCCAATAGCCACTACCACTAAATCGCAGGGTATAGCAGCCCCGTTATCCAAAATAACCTCTTCAACTCTCCCTGTTCCATTGACCTTAACCACAGTCTGCCCCGCAACGATTTCCACGCCGGCCTGCTTAAGAACTTCTTCAGCCATCGAGGATGCCTGTTGGTCGAGTATAGTATTTAATATGCGCTCTTTCATTTCCACTACTATCACGTCAACCCCTCTTTTTATTAGAGCTTCAGTTACGCTAATTCCGATGAGCCCGCCGCCGATAACTACCGCCTTTCTGGCGTTATCCAGGAATCTGTCAATCGCCTTAGCATCATCGAGGTTGGTAAATGTGAAAACACCTCTCTTGCTACTCCCTTTCATCTTGGGAAAGATGGGGTTCCCTCCTACGGCGAGTAGGAGCTTTTCCCACGCAATCTGCTCGCCGTTTTCCAATTGAGCGGTCTGGTGATTTAGCTCTAAGTGGGTCACTTTCTTGCCCGGGAGAAAAGTAATATTGTTCTGGTCGTAGAAGTCGAGGGGACGGAATAATATCTCCTCAAGAGTTCGTTCTCCCGTAAGGTATTTCGAGATAAGAGGGCGTGAATAGGCAGGATAAGGCTCATCGGAAACGATGGTCAGAGCGCCTTCTTTATCAACCTGGCGTATAGCTTCAGCAGCTCCAATGCCGCCAGCCGAATTTCCTATAATCAAGTATCTTGTTTGCATTTATTTCTAGCTCGTGCCCAGTGCTATCTTCAAAAAGTTAGCATACATCTTTAATCCATCCTCACCACTTTTCTCGGGGTGAAACTGAGTTGCGATCAAGTTATCCTTGATTACCATGCTGCACATAGACACACCATAGTTTGTTGTGCCTGCCACTACTGACATGTCTTCAGGCTCGGCATAGAAGCTGTGGACAAAGTAAAAATTGGTTTCATCAAGTATGCCCTCAAAAACAGGGTGGGTAAGTCTTTGTTTCACCTGATTCCAACCTATATGAGGGATTTTAAGTCCTTGGGGCAGCCTTCTTACCTTCCCTGGAATTACGCCCAAGCACTCGTGCCAGCCTCCTTCTTCAGTTCCTGAAAGCAGTATCTGCAGCCCTACGCAAACGGCGAAGAGCGGTCGCCTTCGTTGTATCAGTTGCCGAATAGCATCGGTCATACCTAGTTTCTCTAAGCTATTCATGGTATCGGCAGCGGCGCCGACACCGGGGAGGATAACTGCAGCAGCATCAAACACTTCACCCGGCTCGCTTGTTACCCTCGGCTGGTAACCTAATTTCTTAACGGCATTAGCGACACTACGCAAATTTCCTGCACCGTAGTCGATTATAGCAATCATGCAGATTCCTCTCCTTTGTTCGCTTCCCGGAAGCTAATTCTCGACAGTGACTTCCACAATGTTTTGGCGGGCGATGACTTTCGCCTCATCACCTTTTTTGACAAAGACATGCATCAATCCCAGTACTTCATATTGTCCATTTTCTAAACTGGATGTTTCCCACCTGACCGGGAAATTCTCACGTCTATCTTCAGACTCCCCTATCTTAATCCAAGTATCTGTATTCTTCTTCCGATAGTACCAGGGATTAGTCACCCGCATGATAGGTCCCGAGATACCTAGCTCTGCCAACTCCTTACCCAACAGGTCTTCATCAAACTCCTCGCGCAGCCGAACATTGCCAGAGTACTTTTGCAACGTCTCTGAAGGCATAAGATAATGTGGTCCCCAATTATATGACATGATACACCTCCTTTAGATTGATTAAGCCAATGGAACGATAATATCCATTGGATCAAACCAATTGCCTGGCTTTCTATGTTAGACTCTCATCTTGCACCTCCACGTAGACTAGTGCCTCATTGGGGCAATTTGTGACACAAACTGGAATATCTTCTCCTTGGCAGAGGTCACATTTAAGCACCTTCTTTTGTGCCGTGTCTTGCTTTATCGCCCCGTAAGGGCAGGCTACTATGCACGTCCAGCAGCCAATACACTTTTCCATATCAACGCTGACCATGCCACTTACAGGGTCTTTGTGCATCGCACCGGTAAGACAAGAATAAACACACCAGGGCTCGTCGCAATGGCGACATTGAATGGGAAAAGAAATCTCTACATTCCTCTCCACACGCACACGGGGCAAAGGACGTGGAGTCTCTTTTTTAAATGCCTTGATTAGGTCCTTAGACTGGGATTGCTCTACCTGGCAATAAACTCGACACAGGCCGCAGCCAATGCAGACCTCTTCATTAACATATATTCTTTTCATGCTCCAAATACTTTAGGTAACACTGGACTCTGGATCTTAGCGAGTTTCATTTCAGTATAGCTCATATGGGCAAGATAGCCAAGTGGTTGGTGTAGACGATTGAAATTATATTCTATGTCATTGTCGGGCCAACTGCGCAATTAACTTCCGAAGTTGAGATTACATTTCGTACAAGTAAGATACATGGTGTAGTATGCCCTATTAGTCACTCAAGAAATTCCCTGCTATAATTGACAACAGCTATGCTAGCCAAGGTAAAAAGCGCTGCCGTGGTGGGTCTGGAGGGAGCTGTGGTGGAAGTAGAGGTGGATTTATCACCAGGCTTACCTTCTTTTACCATCGTTGGATTACCAGACAAGGCAGTCCAGGAGGCAAGAGAAAGAGTAAGGTCAGCCATAAGAAACTCCTACTACAAGTTCCCTAACAGGCGTATTACAGTCAACTTAGCTCCAGCCGACTTAAAAAAGGAAGGCCCCGCTTACGACTTACCCATAGCCATAGGCATACTGATGAGCTCAGGACAGCTAAACGCCGACCTTACCCACAGTATCTTTTTAGGGGAACTCTCTTTGGATGGCAAGCTACGCCATACCCATGGGGTATTGCCCATGGTGTCTTTAGCCCGTGATAAAGGCTTATCTACTGTATTTGTGCCTTGTGATAATGCTAAAGAGGCCTCCCTTATAGACAACATACATATATTTCCTGCGGAATCGTTAGCGCAACTGGTTGTGCATCTTCAAGGCGAAGTAGACATCCCGGAGTATCAGAGTGAGCTAAATTGGGAGCAGGAATTTCACCCTAGTTATGCCTCCGACCTCAGTTATATCAAGGGTCAAGAGCATGCCAAGAGGGCTCTGGAGATAGCGGCGGCAGGAAGACACAATATCCTCATGTGTGGCCCACCGGGAAGCGGCAAGACCATGCTGGCTCGTTCTTTGCCCTCGATACTTCCCCTGTTGACTATGGAAGAGGCTATCGAGGTAACCAAGATTTACAGCGTTAGTGGATTATTGCCGCAAGGCACCCCCATCGTTGTAGAGCGCCCTTTTCGCTCCCCGCACTATACTACTTCCCATGCTGGCTTGGTGGGTGGAGGGCAATGGCCAAGGCCCGGGGAGATAAGCCTGGGGCACCACGGGGTACTTTTTCTGGATGAATTTCCTGAGTTCGGGCACACCACCCTGGAATCACTGCGCCAACCGATAGAGGACAGGACAATTACCGTCAGCCGTGCTCATGGCAGTGTTACCTTCCCTGCTAGCTTTATGATGGTTGCAGCTATGAACCCCTGCCCCTGCGGATATTATGGCGACCCGTTTAAGGAATGTAAATGCTCGTCAGGAGAAATCTCCCGCTATCATAAAAAGATAAGTGGACCATTACTGGACCGCATTGATATCTTTGTCGATGTTCCCCATATTGATTATGAAAAACTCACTGAAGATAAGCCTGGGGAAAGCTCGGATAAAGTCAGGGCCAGAGTCAAGGCGGCGCATGAAATACAGCTTGGTCGTTTTCAGGGGACGAAGCTGAAGTGCAATGCCGATATGACGCCCAAGGAGGTGAAGGAATTCTGTACGGTGGAATCGGCAGCTCAGAGCCTGCTTCGCGCCGCCATGAAGCAGCTTCATTTCACCGGCCGTGCCTTCCATCGCATCCTTAAGCTTTCCCGCACCATCGCCGATTTAGAGCATAGCGACATCATCAAAACACACCATATGGCGGAAGCTCTCCAGTACCGGCATAAGGAAATAATTTAAACCTAAAACTTGGTCCTGAGGCGTGAAGGAATCCTTTCCTTCATGATAATAATTTCAAAACCCCGCCAATAACCAGCAGTATAATACCAATGATAAGGGAAATCCTGCCTCCTATTTGCCAGGCTTGTAGCCAGAAACGCTCGTGTTCATGGGTTATAGTCTCCTTAATATCTCTTCGGGTTAGCAAAATAGAATTGTAGTATCTGTTCTTTTCCCTCTTGTTCCAAAGAATAAAAATGATCCCCAGAAGAAGGAAACATCCTCCCAGCACTAAGATAATTTGGTAAGTAGCCAGAGACATTTTACTCAACCTCCCCCCTCAAGAATTCAAAAATTCTGAGATAACTCTACTTAACCTCTACAGTCGCTCCAGCAGCTTCTAATTTCTGTTTTGCTGTTTCAGCCTCTTCCTTGGGGACGCCTTCTTTTACTATCTGTGGAGCAGCTTCTACCAAATCCTTAGCTTGCTTTAATCCCAGAGTGGTTACCTCACGCACCGCCTTGATAACTTCGATTTTCTTCTCGCCGAAGCTCTTTAAGGTGACGGTGAATTCTGTCTTCTCCTCCTCCGAGGGTGCCTCTGCTGGCTTGCCAGGGGCAGCTGCCGGCGCTGCTGCCGCTACAGGGGCAGCACTAATTCCGAATTCATTTTCCAGTGTCTTGACCAAATCAGCCAGGTCCAGCACTGTCATAGTCTTAATGGCAGCGATAATTTCTTCCTTGGTCAAACCCTTGGCCTCTTTCTTCGCCCTTGGAGCTTCCTTGCCCTGTTCTTCCTTAACTTCTTTCTGTGGCTTTGGAACTTCCTTTCCCTTCTCTTCCTTAACTTCCTCCTGTGCAGTTGGAGCTTCTTTTACCTCCCCTTCCTTAACTTCTTGCTGCGCTGTTGGAACTTCCTTGCTCTCCTCTTCTTTAACTTCTTTCTTTGCTTTTGAAGCTTTCTTTACCTCCCCTTCCTTAGTTTCTTTCTTTACTTCTTCTGGTGACATGATGTCCTCCTTTGTTATGCGCTCATGGTTTGAGCCCTGTTTTGTAGCACGTTCAATAGCCCCAGCAGGGGACGGTTAAGGATATTATGTAAATTTCCTATGGGGGCTTGTATTTGCCCGATTAGTTTGGCGATTAGAACTTCTCTAGGTGGCAAACTAGCCAGGCTTACCACTTCCTCCGGAGGCAGCACTTGGTCCTCCAACAATCCTCCTATAATTTGTAAAGGCAATGCCGCAGATTTGATATATTGGTTAAGAGCTTTAGCTGTATTAACTATATCGTCGCCGAAGGCCAGGGCCACAGGGCCTTCGATTATATCTCTCAGTTGTGGCTTACCTGCCTGGTCAGCGGCACGATAGACCAGAGTGTTTTTGACAACATGATACTCGACACCTGCTTTTGCCAGAGCATTACGCAACTCGGCCATTTGTTTAGCAAGCAGGCCTTGATAATTAGTAGCGATAATAATATTGCTCCGCGACAAATCGTCGGCTAGATTGCTTACTATCTGCACCTTCTTTTCTTTTAACATATAGCCCTTTCTTTAATTCCCTCACGTCATGATAGAGGAAGTCTATAACAAAAACCCCTGTGCCAGTGAACACAGGGTTAACTTAAGCCTCGGCAGGCAAATCATTTAAACCCTCAGGGTACCTGCTGTCACTGGCGTCGGGCTATTATAACACAAGGAATCAATTAGTCAAAGAATACATCGACTGCAGAAAGCATAAGAAAAGGTGAACCCCTGTCAGGGGGGCCACCTATCGCACCTAATTACGTCACACCCTATAGCTTATACATAACTTTTTTGGGAGTACCTCCTTCTTGTTTTTGCTAACAGAAAGAGTACTCGTTGCCGTTAACTATTTCCACACTTTTTGAGTATACCCCTTGGGAAAACGCATGGCAAGAGAGAACTTTAGTCAAATGTTGCTATAATTATTATTCACTTCGACTTGACATTGGCTTCATACGAGTGCAATAATATTTCCTACGATTGAACATGGCGTTTCTCCGAGCCAGTCTGTCTAACGGGTAATCCTATGATAGATAGCTGATAGGGCATAGCCGAAAGCGGAGATGCCTCCCGTGTTTGGGAAGGAGAAGTGTCTTAGGGAAGAGAGACACCTGAGTTTTTTTAGGCGTCTTATTTTTTGCTAGTGCCCCCCTATCACTGACGTGGTGGGAGAGGCAAGGGTGGTCTTGTTAGTCATATGCCATCAGGCGGGAAAGTACCAGCAAGACCAAGCTAAGAATACACGTCGGACTCAAAAAGAGATACCAGAAGGGAGTAGCCGTGATATTACCAAGATTCAAGTTTATCGAGCCGGAAACTCTGGAAGAAGCGTTTGAAATCATGGAGCAAAACAAGGGGGATACTGCATTTCTCGCCGGTGGTACCGACCTGTTGGTCAATCTGAAAAAGAAGGTGGTTCATCACAGTGTAATCGTCTCTCTGGAAAAGCTGGCTGAACTGAAAAATATAGAGTACTCCAATGAAAAGGGCCTTACCCTAGGAGCTATGACTAGGATCAGTGATATCGAAGAATCCCCGGTGCTTAGAGAGAAATATCCTATCCTGGCGATAGCTGCCAGCAAGTTGGGCTCACTGCAAGTAAGAAACCGCGCTACCGTGGGCGGGAACATCTGTGCAGCGAGACCAGCCGGTGACACCATCGGTCCTCTGATTGCTTACGCTGCCACTGTCAGGCTGGTTAGTAAAGACGGAGAGCGGCGCCAGCCGCTGGAAGAGTTCTTTCTCGGCCCCGGCAAGACCATACTCAGAGAAGGCGAAATACTGGCTGACATTCAACTCAGTACTGCCCCCGCGAATACCGGGGCCAGCTATATCAAATATGGCATAAGGAAAGCTATGGAGATTGCTGTGGTCAGTGTGACCACTTTGCTCACCTTCGGAAACGCATCGTGCCAATCGGCGCGGGTAGTCCTGGGCGCCGTCGCCCCTATATTTATCAGGAGCCCCCAGGCGGAGGACGTTTTGTCGGGTAAGATATTTTCTCGTGATATTGCCGGGCATGCTGCTAAATTGGCTGCCGGTTGCTGTCAGCCTATCTCCGACATCAGGGCGTCTGCTGAATATCGCCGGGAACTGGTAGAGGTACTAACCAGACGCAGCCTTTTGGAGGCCGCATCTCAATGCGTCAACTTTTCATAAAGGAGAAAGGTGCCCATGAAAAAACATATAGCATTGAAGATTAACAATCAAGATTATGAATTACTGGTAGCAGACAATGAAACACTGGCGCAGGTACTGCGTGGTACGCAGGTCAACCTGACGGGCACAAAACAGGGCTGTGAAATAGGGGATTGCGGTGCCTGTACCGTGCTGATGGATGGCAAACCGGTCAATTCCTGCCTGGTGCTGGCGGTGCAGGCCAGCGGTCACGAAATCACCACAATTGAAGGCTTAGCTAGAAACGGAAAGCTTCATCCTATCCAGGAAGCATTTATTGAAGCCGGTGCTGTGCAGTG
>Ga0315555_1001935_pt1 | contig 14793 bp, 7 predicted proteins | sample SalMarSW160380MG_FD_202113 | JGI IMG/M metagenome (GOLD analysis project Ga0315555, IMG submission 202113) | Salt marsh sediment microbial communities from the Plum Island Ecosystem LTER, Massachusetts, United States - Salt Marsh Sediment SW1603-80 ... | reverse complement strand
ATCTCGCCCCTGGCCGACCTCGTCAACCTGACGAGCCTCGAGCTTTCGTATAACCCGATAAGCGATATCTCACCTCTGGCCAAACTCACCGGCCTGACCTACCTCGACATTGAGGAGAACCACATAAGCGATATCTCGCCCCTGGCGAGCTTCACCAGCCTGACCCACCTAGACCTTGAAGAAGGCCAGATAAGCGATATCTCGCCCCTCGCGAACCTCGTCAACCTGACGAGCCTCGAGCTTTCGTATAACCCGATAATGGGCGATATCTCCCCTCTGGCCAACCTCACAAGCCTGAGCCACCTCTACCTCGGGTCGAACCAGATAAGTGATATCTCACCCCTGGCCAGCCTCGTCAACCTGACGCGCCTCGAGCTTTCGCATAACCAGATAAGCGAGATCTCGCTTCTGGCCAGCTTCACCAGCCTGACCTGCCTCGACATCGAGGATAACGAGATAAGCGATGTCTCACCTCTGGAGAACCTCACGAGCCTGACCCACCTCGATCTTGATGGTAACCAGATAAGCGATATCTCACCCCTGGCCAATCTCACCAGCCTGACCGAGCTGGAGCTTGGGTCGAACCAAATAAGCGATATCTCGCCGCTGGCTAACCTCATTAGCTTGACGTATCTTCACCTCTGGGATAACCAGATAAGTGATATCTCGCCGCTGGTTAACCTCACAGGCCTGACCGAGCTGGAGCTTGGGTCGAACCAAATAAGCGATATCTCACCGCTGGCCAGCCTTACCAGCTTGACAGATCTGTGGCTCGGGAATAACCAGATAAGTGACATATCGCCGTTGGCCAACCTCACCAGTCTGACAGATCTGTGGCTGCATAGTAACCAGATAAGTGATATGTCGGCGCTGGCTGACCTCACTCATCTGACCCAGCTCGACCTTTCGGGAAACCAGATAAGCGATATCTCAGCTCTGGCTAACCTTACCGACTTGGTTGGACTCGGGCTAAGCGGCCACGATATAGACGATATCTTGGATGTCGTCGACCTCAGCAAGCTCGCCCGGCTCAATCTTCGGGATACCCAGATGAGCGACATCTCGGCCCTCGCTGGTCTCATGGAGCTGAGGGAGCTTTACCTCTGGAATCACCAGATCAGCAATATCTCGCCTCTGGCCAATCTCACGAACCTGACCAATCTCGACCTTGGGTTCAATCGCATAAGTGATATCTCACCTCTGGCCAATCTCACCGGTCTGATAGAGCTCTGGCTCTGGGGTAATCGGATAAGCGATGTGTCGCCGGTGGCTAATCTCACCGGTCTAATCTGGCTCAACCTTCAAGATAACCGGATAAGCGATATCTCGCACCTCGTCAGCAATCTAGGGCTTTCACTAGGAGACGAGGTGTATTTGTCGAACAATCCCTTGACTTCCATCTCCATCAACACTTATATCCCCCAGTTGCAGGCAAGGGGTGTGACTGTTGAGTATTAGAAATCAGGCCGTTGAGCCAAAGCGACAATATGCCTGATGTAGAATTGCATAATTTCCCCTTCAAATTCAGGATGCAATCTATATATGCGGCCGCGTAGGTATCCGCCTTCGAAGTAAGGCGGAGATAAAGTCCGCCACTACAATTCCTCGTCAGGGCGCCTGTAGTTTGAGAAGGTTGTGATTTGCATTCAGCGTGAACCTTTGGCTTGCCGGTCAAATTGGCAATGATTTATTGAGGTCACTATAATGAGGCTTGATTGGCTGACGAGGGACAACCAATGAATCTTTCTCTTTTGCTTTCTTTGCTCAAAGAAATGCCTGCCTACAGGCAACTGGTGAGGGAGCTGTCGACAGCTAAAGGTGGGCAAAAGGCAAGCATAATTGATGCCGCCAAACCTTACTTGATTGCCGCTCTTTACGAAGAGCTCGATTTGCCCCTCATGGTGGTGACCAGTCAGCCCGAGAGTGCCAGAAAGCTTCATGAGCAGCTTCGAGCCTGGTGTTCCCCTTCAGCCGAGTTGCATCGTCTCCCCGAGCTCGACTTCCTGCCTTATGATAGCTCTCAGCTATCGGCTATCAGCTACCAGATGATGGAGAGGTTGAGGGCATTAGCCACCTTGGCCCTTTATGAAGAAGGCGATAGACCTCCTTTGGTAGTGACCTCAGCCCTGGCAATCGTGAGTAAAACCATCCCGCAAAGGGATTTTGTGGCAGCCTGCCATATTCTGAAGCCGGGCATGGCTGCCGAGCCCCTGGAGCTGCTGCGCCGGTGGCAAAGCATGGGCTACGAGATGGAGGACGTCGTCGAGGTACCAGGGCAGATGAGTAAACGGGGTGGCATTATCGATATCTTTCCCCCGTGCAGCCAGTTGCCGGTTCGAATAGAGTTCTTCGGCAACCAGATAGAGAGCATGAGGTGCTTCGACCTGGAAAGCCAGCGCTCAACCAGCCCTATATCCTCGGTGATTGTCACCCCGGCCAGAGACCCAGCACTCAATCTTGTTGAGTGCTGGGCAGGAGCTGATAACACTGAGGTGATGGATGGAAGCGTCTTGGATTATCTCGGCGGCGATGCCTTGCTTGTTCTCGATGACCCCGAAGGAATTGAACTTACCGTCACCAGGCTAAACGAGGAAACTCGAGAATTAAGAGCCGCAAAGATGGAAAAAGGCGAACTGCCTGAGGACTTTCCCCCACCTTACCTTACCTGGGAGGAATTAGAGGCGCGGATGAAAGAAAGGCATCGCCTGGCGCTGGAAACATGGGATGCCGCCCGGGGCTATGGACAGGCTTTGCAATTCGCAAGAGCCCAGAATTATGGAAGCCAGCTGGAAAGGTTCCTCAAAACAGCCAGGCAAGTGGTGGAACAAAAACAGCGCGTGGTCGTAGTCAGCCATCAGGCAAATCGCCTGGCTGAACTTCTCCAGAAAGAGGACATCCATGCTTCGCCGACATCACAGATAGAGCAGGTACCTCCGCCCGGTTCAATCACTGTGCTCCAGGGCTCACTGGATGGAGGCTGGCTACTTGATGACAGGCTGACCCTTATTACTGATGTCGAACTTTTCGGCTTTGTGAAGCAGCCGCGAGCTGGGAAGAAGAGGCCAATACCTCACCAGTGGTTTCTTCCTCAGTTGGCTCCCGGCGATTATGTCGTCCATGTCGACCATGGCATCGCCAGGTTCCACGGTCTGGCCAGGAGGTCCTCCGACGGAATGGAGAGAGAATACCTTGTTCTGGAGTATGCTGCTGGTGACAAGCTCTATGTGCCTACCGAACGGATAGACCGCGTCAGCCGTTATATCGGTGCCGGCGACCAGGCACCGCACTTGAGCCGCTTGAGAACACCGGAATGGCAACGGACAAAGAAAAGGGTTAAGGAATCGGTGGCGGAAATTGCTCGAGAACTGCTCGACCTTTATGCTGCCCGGGAATTAGCTCCGGGCTTCGCTTTCTCTAAAGATTCACTATGGCAACAGGAGCTGGAGGCATCATTTCCCTATATGGAAACGCCAGACCAGATAGAGGCAATCATGACGGTTAAAGAGGACATGGAAAAAGCCAAGCCCATGGACCGGCTCATCTGTGGAGACGTGGGCTACGGCAAGACTGAGATAGCCTTGCGGGCTGCCTTTAAGGCGGTTATGGATAATAAACAGGTAGCTATTCTGGTACCGACTACCGTGCTGGCTCAGCAGCATTTCATCACCTTTACCGAGAGGTTGCAAACTTTTCCCTTGAGAGTGGAGATGCTGAGCCGCTTTTGTCCGCCGGAAAAAGAAAGGAAAATTCTGGAAGGCTTAGCCAACGGCACTGTAGATATATGCATTGGCACTCATCGTCTGTTGCAAAAAGACGTCATATTCAAAGACCTGGGAGTGGTGATAATCGACGAGGAGCAGCAATTCGGCGTGGTGCAGAAGGAAAAACTCAGGCAGATAAGGAGGGAGGTGGACACACTGGCTCTTAGCGCTACTCCTATCCCGCGCACCCTCCACATGTCTCTAACCGGAATCAGGGATATGAGCATCGTGGAGACGCCTCCCGAAGAACGCCTGTCTGTCCAGACCTACGTCGGGGCTTATGATGCCGCACTGGTCAGGCAGGTGATATTGAGAGAACTGGAGAGGAATGGTCAGGTCTTCTTTGTCCATAACCGCGTTCAGAGCATTGCCTGGGCTGCCAGCAAATTACAGGATTTAGTGTCCGAAGCTCAAATAGCCATAGCTCATGGGCGAATGCCTGAAGAGCAATTGGAAAAGGTCATGACGGATTTTATCGCTGGCAAGTATGACATCCTGGTGACCACCACTATTATCCAGTTAGGTCTGGATATGCCTAATGTCAATACGCTGATTATCGACCGGGCTGACAGGTTCGGCCTGGCTCAGCTTTATCAGTTGAGGGGCAGGGTGGGTCGCGGTATCAACCAGGCTTATGCTTATTTCTTCTTCGACGAGGGGGGGCAGCTGACCCCCCAGGCTCATAAGAGGCTCAGGACTATCTTCGAGGCTACCGAGCTGGGTTCGGGATTCGGTATTGCTATGAAAGACCTGGAAATTCGGGGGGCGGGCAATCTTTTAGGTGTCAAGCAAAGCGGTCATATCACTGCCCTGGGCTTTGACCTTTATTGCCAGTTGCTGGCTGAGGCGGTGGAGGAGTTAAAAGAAAAGCAAACTGGCGAAGCGAGGAAGAGCGTAATTGCCGGGGAAGCGAAGGAATTGCCCAGCATAGCTCTGCCCTTAGACGCCCACATACCGGAGGAGTATGTTCCCAATCTAAATACTAGATTGAGCCTTTACCACAGGCTGGCCAGGGTGGAGCATATCGAGGAAGTAGAGGACGTGGCCCGAGAATTCAAAGATAGATTCGGTCCCTTACCTGGGCCTTTGGAAAATCTTCTTTACATTGTGAAAATCAAGGTTCTGGCTGCGAGGGCTGAGGTAAGCTCTGTTTCCACGCAGGGAAGGCAAATTGTAATAAAGCCCCACGAAACTGTCATTGCGAGCGTAGCGAAGCAATCTCAAATCAAAGGCTACGATGGCGCGGTTAAAATTGGCGCCACGCAAATCAAGTTAGACACCAGGCTCTTGGGGAACAGATGGACAGAGGTGCTGGAGGAGATACTAAGGTCTAATTGCACCTAAACCCACTTGAAAGCTATTTATATTTCTGAGTTCAGCAAGTTGCTGAGCAGAGAGTATGTGGAGCAGCACTTTCTCCTTCCTGATAGGATTGCCGATTATCTCATGGCCATAAACATGGTTATAAGTGGGGCTGTCAACAAAGAAGTCAATGCTGAAAGCATAATCAGCTTTTCTCCCTGGTTCAACTTGAGCAAGCGGAAGAGGGTCCAATCTTTGTAGTTGCCTGATTGATTAGGCACAATCCTACATTTTTGTCCTGGCTTTCACTGCCCTCTTACCATTTTTCTTAACAGAGAAGTCGCTTTGCCTGGGGAACTAACGCTGAATCTAGCTACCGAAGCGCCAAACCCCACCCTTATGGACCACGCCGTAGAAGGGAGGACCTTGAAAGTATCCTCATCGGTCCAATCATCGCCCAGCGCCAATATAAAGTCCCAGTTCTCTCTCGAAATCCATCTCGAAGCCGCGCGCCCCTTATTTATGCCGGTGTTTTTCACCTCCACTACCTTACTTCCTACCAACAGCTGAAGGTTTAAATTGGCAATTGTATTTGAGAGATTGTTGATCAGCTCCCGGGCTCGAAGCTCACCTAGCCTGGGGTCAGCTTTTCTATAATGCCAGACAAGGGAGAACTCTTTTTCTTCAATGAAGGAGCCCGGGGTTCTATCCACCCATGACTCGAGTATCGGATATATCTCTTCTTTCCACTCACTTGTCAGGGTTTCTATCATTTCCCATCCTCCACCCTTTTCTTTTATCCACGCGCCATGTTCAGCCACCAAACCAACATTGAGACCGCCGAACCACCCCTCCAGGGTATCTTTAGCGCATCCACTTATGAGCACTACTTCATTCCCAGGATTCTTGGTAAGCTTTTCAAGCAATCTCAGGAGCTTGGCTCCAGGCATTGCTTCCACTGGTTTGGGTGAAAAAGGGACAAGTGTGCCATCATAATCCAATAGGAGTAATGCTTTATCGCTCTCTTGGAAATCGCTGGCTAATTTCTTCTGCATCTTATAGGGCAATGTCTTTTCCTCCATCTCACGTTGAAGTTGCTTGGTGTAAAGCAGCTTATCCGTAAATTCATCTGCCCATCGCACCACGGTGTAACGACGCAGGCGTTTCTGCATTATGCGGTTGCGCTCTATTTGCTCTTGTTCTGGCATTTCCAGGGCTTCTGCCAATGCCTGGACAATCTCTTCCTGGTTATTGGCATTTATTATAATCGCCTCCCCCAGCTCTTGAGCAGCTCCGGCAGTCTCACTAAGTATTAAAACCCCTTTCCCGTCTGTCTTAGTTGCCGTGTATTCTTTGGCTACAAGATTCATCCCGTCTCTGAGAGGGGTAATAAGGGCAACATCGGCCAGGCTGTAAAGGGCGGTGAGGGAGTGGAAGGGTGAAAAGCGGTACAGGTACCAGACTGGCATCCAGCCTATAGCCCCATGTTTTCCGTTGATTTCACCCACAAGTCCGTCCACCTGTTTCTTCATCTGCATATAGCGTTCCACTCCTGTGCGTGAGGGGACTACCAGCAAAACAAAAATTACCTTCCTCTTGAACTTCGGGTTCTTGTCCAGAAACACACTGAAAGCTCTCAATCGCTGGGGGATGCCTTTGGTGTAATCCAGACGGTCCACTGAAAGGATTACCTGGCAGTCTCCTAGTTTTCTGCGAAACCTTTCTCTCTCCTTTTGCACCTTTGGGTCCTGGGCAACGCTGGAGAATTGTTCATAGTTTATTCCCATGGGAAATGCATCTGCCCTCACTACCCGATCGGCTACAGTGGTCTGTCCCATAGCCACTTCGTAACCCAATAGACGGTGCACGCTGTCCAGGAAGTGCCCGGTGTAGTCATAGGTGTGAAAACCTGCAAGGTCTGCGCCTAAAAGTCCTTCCAGAATTTGTTTACGCCATGGTAACAAGCGAAATATTTCAAAAGACGGAAAGGGGATGTGGAGGAAGAAACCTACTGTTGCCTTTGGCAACCTTTCTCTCAGGAGCTTGGGGAGGAGCATTAGGTGATAATCGTGTATCCAGATAATATCATTAGGTTTGGCAATTTCAGCAACTGTGTTGGCGAAAGCCGTGTTGACTCGTTCATAAGCCTGCCAGAAATTTTCACTGTATTCCGCATAGAGGGGGAAGTAGTGAAAAAGGGGCCAGATAGTTCTGTTGCAGAACCCGTGGTAGTAGGCTTCGACATCGTACTGCGAGAGAGAAACCGGGTAACAGTTTTCAGATAGCAATCTCGCCACGATATCTGTTTCATCTTTTATTTTTTTCCGGCCTATGCCCGCCCATCCTATCCAGATGCTGTTGCAGGATTTGTACCACGAACTTAGACCTGTAGCCAGGCCACCAGCACTGGGCTCAATGTGCAAATCGCCTTTCCTCTCCTGAATAGTGAGAGGCAGCCTATTTGAAACAATCAACAACCTCTGCATGATTTTCTACTCCAATTCCACTTTACAATCATCACCTATGAACAGTCTTACCTTCTCAGAGTTTTTCCCCTGTCCAGTTAATATCGTATTTCTACCGATGACGCTGTCAGCCAGGTGCTGGATTTTCAAAATTTGGCAATTTTCCAGTATTACCGAATTCTCCAGGTATGAATCCTCGACCACCGTCCCAGCCCTGATGTTGGTGAAAGGTTTGATAAGGGAATTTTTTATACGACAATTTGCCGCGATAAATACCGGACCTTGAACACGGCTGCTTTCTAAATTTGTTCCCTCTCCGATTTGGACTCTGCCGACGATGAGGCTTTGCGAATCCACTTCTCCTTTAATATCCCGCTTCAAAAAGGCATCAAGAATAACACGATTAGCCTCGATGAACCCATCATTGTTGCCGATGTCAAGCCACCAACCCCGGAGAAGGTGGCTTCTAATCTCCTTTCCCATCTCCAAAAGCTTCTGGATGGCGTCGGTTATCTCCAGCTCCCCCCGCCAGGAAGGCTTTGTCTGAGCTATAGCTTTGTGAATCTCAGCGGTGAAAAGGTAAACTCCGATTATGGCCAGGTTGCTCTTGGGTTTCTTGGGCTTTTCTACCAGATGTACCACTCTTCTTGAAGAGTCGAGCTCAGCTACGCCAAAAGCCCTGGGGTCGGGCACTTCCTTGAGGAGAATGCTAGCATCTGAGTTGGAAGTGTGGAACTCGTCTAGGAAATCTTTGACGCCTTCCTGGATGAGGTTATCGCCCAGGAACATAAGGAAAGGTGAATCGCCAAGGAAGCCTTGGGCTACCTTGACAGCGTGCGCCAGCCCCAGGGGTTCAGGCTGGATGATGAATGTAATCTTTCCTACCCACTCTGAGTCACTATCTATGGCTTCTTCTATGTAAGGGCCGGAGTCTGGAGAGACAACGATGCCGATATCTTTGATGTCAGCTTCTTTTACGTAGTCCAGCACGTGGAATAAAATCGGCTTGTTGCCCGCTGGCAGGAGGTGCTTTGGGATAGTGTTAGTTAGTGGCTTAAGTCTTGTGCCTTTGCCGGCAGCTAAGATTAAAGCTTTCACCCAGCCACCCCCCTATCGTACCTGTTGGTTTGCCCACACATCTTCCCGACCAAATATGCCCTTTCAGCTCTAGAAGCATCACTCGAGATAATTTAACGCACAAGGCATGGCTTTATGAAGTTTATCGCATCTATATGGGTTGGGTCAACCCTGTTTAGCATTATCCGTAGATAAAAGAATCGCGCAGCAGCCCGGCAGCGAAGCCTCTTTGTCAAGTCTGCAATCGGGGATGAGGCCCCTTTATTTAGGTTTTAGGCCCTTTCAAGAAATCTAAATTTCTCGGCATTGATTTCAGGGGCATTTCAGAACGCAGTTCAGGGACTTCTTCATAATTTTTATTTTTGATCCACCCGGCTTGCGTGTAATAATACGAAAATCCTCCTTTTGTTTCAATACTTTCATAATCAGCTTTGTATTCTTTTGATATCCAATTTCCCATTTTCAATATTTTTGAAGCAGGATTGATTGTTACATGTCCATAAAAGGAAGGAACTAAAACACAATCCCCCTTCGTTGCTTTTACATAGCAAACATCCTGGATTTTCCCTTCTCCTTTCTTTTGCATCAAGAAAATTCCTTCTCCTTCCAAAACAATATATAGTTCTTGATATCCCCCGATGTGGTAATGTCCTTTTGTTTTTACGAATTCCTGGCCCAGCATCTTGGGTGAAATTGTCGTAATATCATATCTTAAGCCATCTTTCTCCTCGATGCCTCGCTCCATATAATAAACCTCGAAGTTGGGGGCGGTTCTTGCCCATGCCTTGTCGTAAAGGACCGTCCTCATATCATCCAGATATCGAATTTCCTTTTCTATTCCCATATTCCTCCTCGTTTTATGCACTGGTTTCCTAGAATTTTGCTGTTTTAAGGTGATTCAGCATTCCTGACTTATCGAACTGCCGGTAAACTGAGGCGTTATCTAAATCAACCATCTTAACCCCCGGTAGTTTGCTATCTGTGCCCTAATCGGCTGAGCTGTGGTTCTCGTTTAGAAGAATACTCCAATTAAGTGATTCAGGCAATCATCATGACACGCGGTAGCTAGTAAACAGTCTCTTGATGTTATCATTGACATCTGAATAAACTAACGGTAACCTTATTAAAATAGCAAAAGTTACTTTAGGATGAGATGGCCGTGGCTGAAGACAAGAAGAGAGTACTTATCCTGGGTGCCGGAGCGGCGGGGATCGGCGCTGCACTGGAGTTGAAAAAGGCATCCGCTGATGCGCCGGGGTTGGAGGTAACACTGGTGGACCAACGGGATTATCATCATCCCCTGCCCTTTATATGGCAAGTAGTCAGCGGGAGCATTGAGCCCAGTCATATCTCTTTCCCCTTACATGCCCTGCTGAGAGGAAAGGGTGCTGCGGGACCGGTTAAGTTCAGGCAGAGCCGGGTGCAGGGCATTGATGTGGAGAAGAAGGTGGTCAGCACCGATGATGGGGAGTTGGAGTGGGACTATCTGGTGATAGCCCTGGGCAGCACTACCAATTTCTTTGGGATGGCCGATGTAGAGGAAAATGCGCTAACCTTCAAATCTCTGAGGGATGCTGTCAGCATCCACAATCGCATTTTGGATAACTACGAGGCGGTATTGCGGGGAGGAGAGGAAAAACGCCGGCGTGAGCTGCTTACTTTTGTAGTGGTGGGAGGCGGACCCACCGGGATAGAACTGGCGGCGGCTATTCAGGACTTCGTGCGCAAGGCGCTGATACGGGATTACCCTTCCCTGGCGTCCCAGACCAGTGTGCTCCTGGTCGAGGCACAAGACGCTCTCTTATCTGGCATGAAGTCTAAAATGTCGGAACTGGCTATCAGCCGGCTGCGCTCTCGAGGGATAAAGGTTTTATTGAAAACTCGTATTACCAAGGTCTGGTCGGGTGGTATCCAGATTGCCGATGGGCAGACTATACCGACTCGCACTGTTATTTGGGTAGCGGGAGTGAAGCCGGTGGCCGTTGTGGAATCGCTGCCTTTTGAGAAGGCGAAGGGTGGGCGCATCGTGGTGAATCGATATATGGAAGTCCCGGAGTCACCCGGGGTCTACGTACTCGGGGATTGCGCTTATTCATTACAGGAGAATGACTCGGTGCCCTATCCCCCGACCCAGCAGGTAGCTATGCGACAGGGGCCGGCCTGTGCCAGGAACATCGTCCGCGCCATGCGAGGTGAGGAACAGCGTCCCTTCCGTTACAAATTTAAGGGACAGGTTGTATATATGGGCAGGAATCTGGTGCTGGCCCAGTTAGGGGACCGTGTCTTCGATGGTTTCGCTGCTGCGCTGCTGCGGCGAGTCTATTATCTATGGATATTTATCTCATATCTCGGGCTGCCGACGGAATTCAGGAGAAAGCTGAGTGCCGTTCGTGGTTGGATACCTGCCTACTTTTACCGTCGCAATACGGCTCACCTGGAATGAGCGGCGGATGCGGTCAGGGAAAATTAAAACTCTGCACTCCCGGTAAATCTTAGCCACAACCTCTCCCCATCGGTAATGAACTCGATGGTGCCATCCTCATCTGTGCGATAAACATTGTCCTCGCCCAGCCTGTCAATCAGTCTCTCAACCACCTCAGGGGTGGGATGTCCAAATGGGTTATCTGCCCCCACCGAAATCACCGCCACCTCAGGGTCAACCGCAGCCATAAACTGGGAGGTGGTGGAAGTCTCGCTGCCATGATGGGCTACCTTCAGCACGGTGCTTTTCAAATTAGCTCGCTGCCCGATAAGCTCGAATTCAGCTTCTTCTCTGATGTCGGCAGTAAACAGGAAACTGACCTGTTCCCAACTTAGTCTCAGCACCACTCCGTTGTTATCCACATCATTGCTCGTCTCTTCAAATAAGCTTTCCGGCGGATTTAGCACCTCTATCTCGATTCCGTTGCCCAAATCGATCTCCTGTCCGGCCCGGGCTATGTTATATTCGATTCCTTTATCTTCAATAAGCCTGAGCCATTCCTGATAGATAGAGGAGTTGTAGGATATTTCTGGGTCAAGCACTTGCTTCACTTTGTACCTCTGAAGGATCTCTACCAGGCCTGTGACATGGTCGGCGTGAGGTTGAGTGCAGATCACGAGGTCTATCGTCCTATCCCAGAAGGGAAGCTTCTCGCCCAGTTCCAGATTGATTTTCTGGGGGTCAGGACCACCATCAATGAGTATATCCTGTCCATTGGGCGTCTGAATCAGGATGGCATCTCCCTGTCCCACATCAAGAAAACTCACATGAAGCCTGTCATCAGGCGTGGTCAGGGCTACAGACCATACCAGGATGGCTACTACCAAAAGGGGAAGGATAAGCCATTTTGGAGAAAAGCCGGGGCGGAGCTTGGAAATGCCTTCGGCGACTTTCTTTATTCCTGAAGTTAATCTGGAGAAAAAATCAGCCAACTGGTTTCGGTGGTTGAGGGATACTATAACTCCCGCCAATATAACATAGTACCCCCAGATATGCCAGGTGGGAATAGTGACTACCTCTAATGAAGAGTGGGGCAGGGCATCAAAGCCTTGAACTACCAAAATGAGATAGCTGAGGAAAAGCCAGGCTAGCCAGCCGAGTATTTGAGCCGCAAGCGAAGCAAGTAGTCCCACGAAGGCGACTAACGCTGCCGTGACTATGATAAAGGGCAAAGCCGGCAAGGAGAAGAAGGTTGCTGGCAGGGCAACCAGGGAGAAAATGCCAAAGTTATAGGCTACAAGCGGCCCAACTGCTAAGATAGCTGCCAGAGTTACGGCAAAGCCGTCGGTTATCATACCGCCTACGGCCACAATTCTTTCCCTGGCTCCAAATAAGGAAGCAACGCCCTTTCTCCCCCACGCTTGGAAGTAAGGATAGAGGAGAATAAGCCCGGCCATAGCTAAAAAGCTGAGTTGAAAGGAGACGCTCCACAAGAGATAAGGTTGAACTCCCACCATCACTGCGGCAGCGAATGCCAGGGCAATGATGGCGCTTCGCTGTCTTCCCAGATATTCGGCTATTAGAAACAGGCTTCCCATGATTGCCGCTCGAATTATCGGCGGATGCATCCCGGCGAGCAGGGCATAAAGCCACATAAGCGCCAGGGTTAACCAGATATATATGGAACGCCGCCTGCCAAAGACCATGATGCCAAAGCTGAGGAGCATGGCAATAATGATGCTGATATGTAAGCCGGAAATAGCCAGCAGGTGCGCCGTTCCCGTCCTGGAAAAGGCTATATAGAGGGAATCAGGTATGTTGCCTCTCAGACCCAGCAAAATAGCCTGAGCCAACGAACCTTGTGGCTCGGGCAAAGCTCTGGCTAAGGAAGCAGAGAGACGCTCCCTCAAAGAATAAATCCACTGCAACGGCTTGATGCCCTGGCCATGGCCCAGGACTTCCACCCCGGGATAATAGATAACTGAATAAATTTCCTGGTGTTCTAAGTAGCTTTTGTAGTCAAAATCTTCAAATTGGAGAGGCGTCTCCAGCTCACCGGTTACCTTGAGTACATCCCCATAACGGTAGTTTGGGTATCGGGGTACTCGAATCAAGGCAGTTCCCGATACCTCCTCTTTTCCGCCATTTACAATTATTTCGCTGGCGGAAAATGTCAGCAGGCAATACCTATCCCTGATGTCAGGCTCCTCCGACACCATGCCTTGAATCTCCACAACCCCCGCGTCGTTGTAAAAGCAGAGGGAATGCTCATCTACCGGAGGCAAGCTTGAGGGGAAGCGAAGCCCGCCGCCGAGGAGGGCAAAGAGGCATAAGCCGGTTACTATTAATGTCTTCTTGCTGTTAGGGAGGAAAGGTATAAGCGCGAAAGGGATAAGTCCGAATGCGAGGGCAAGCAAAGGCGGGCTAAGCTTTGAACCCAGGAATATCCCGGCCACCCAGGCACAACTAACATAGAAAAGCCACATAGAAGAGCCCGCCAATCCTGGCAGCTATGGATGACCTAGTTTACCAGTTTGCGTTGACAAATTGCCAAAAACACAATACAGTTTTGTCAGGCAATACATACAATAATATAAGTTAGAGCCTCAAGGACGACTAGATGAAAAAAAAGGATTTTCTCTGGGTTCTCCTGTTTCCTGTTTACCTGACCATCGGCACTATCAGGTATGAGGGAAGCCATGCCTTTGCTGCAATTCCTGAGGGGCTTCCGGAATTCACCAGGGTGAACCCCGATCTTGCTGCGGAATTAATCGAGACTTTGAGCAGAGACGAAGATGGGTCTGTGCGAAGGGCGGTGGCAAAGGGGCTTCCGGAATTCATCAAGGTGAACCCCGATCTTGCTGCGGGATTAATCGGGACTTTGAGCAAGGATAAAGATGGGTCTGTGCGATGGGTGATGGCAAGGGAGCTTCCGGAATTCATCAAGGTGAACCCCGATCTTGCCGCGGGATTGGTCGAGACTTTGAGCAGAGATGAAGATGGGTCTGTGCGAAGGGTGGTGGCAGGGGGGCTTCCAGAATTCATCAAGGTGAACCCCGATCTTGCCGCGGGATTGATCAGGACTTTGAGCAAAGATGAAGATGGGTCTGTGCGATGGATGATGGCAGAGGGGCTTCCAGAATTCACCAGGGTGAACCCCGATCTCGCTGCAGGATTGATCGAGACTTTGAGCAGAGATGAAGATAGGTCTGTGCGAAGGGCGGTGGCAAAGGGGCTTCCAGAATTCACCAGGGTGAACCCCGATCTTGCTGCGGGATTGATCGAGACTTTGAGCGGAGATGAAGATAGGTATGTGCGATGGGTGGTAGCAAAGGGGCTTCGAGAATTCATCAAGGTGAACCCCGATCTTGCTGCGGGATTGATGGAGACCTTGAGCAGAGATGAAGTTGGATATATGCGATGGGTGGCGGCAAGGGGGCTTCCAGAATTCACCAAGGTGAACCCCGATCTTGCTGCGGGATTGATCGAGACTTTGAGCAGAGATGGATATTTGTCTGTGAGATGGGCGGTGGCAGAGGGGCTTCGAGAATTCACCAAGGTGAACCCCGATCTTGCTGCGGGATTGATGGAGGCCTTGAGCAGAGATCAAAATGGGTATGTGCGAACGATGGTAGCAAGGGGGCTTCGAGAATTCACTGAGATGTATCCCCAAAGAGCACCCCGTCTGGTAGAAGAGTTGGGAAAAAGGGCGTGGAAGACATCGCGATATAGAAAGCGTCTGAAGGTATAAGTCCGAAGGCAAGGG
>Ga0315555_1001934_pt1 | contig 14795 bp, 18 predicted proteins | sample SalMarSW160380MG_FD_202113 | JGI IMG/M metagenome (GOLD analysis project Ga0315555, IMG submission 202113) | Salt marsh sediment microbial communities from the Plum Island Ecosystem LTER, Massachusetts, United States - Salt Marsh Sediment SW1603-80 ... | reverse complement strand
CGCTTTTAGTCGTTGATGTTCAGAAAGAGAAGTTGGCTATCAAGGAAGCCAGAATGAAAAATATTCCGGTGATTGGTTTATGTGACACCAATGCTGACCCAAGTATTATTGACTATCCCATTCCAGTCAATGATGATGCGATTACTTCTTTGAAATTAATTCTGGGTATAATAGTTAAGGTATTGAAGTGATATTAATGGACGAGGCAATTAGCCGTAATTTTGTCTGTTATAAAATTATGATAACTGCAGAACAAATTAAACAACTTCGTCAAAAGACAAATATTTCCATAATGGAATGTAAAAAGGCCTTAGAAGAATCGGATGGTGATGAAAAAAAAGCTTTGAAGATTTTAGAAAAAAGCGGCCAGAAAAAAGCGATGGAAACGTCAGCCAGAGCAACTAAACAGGGTTTAATTGAGGCCTACATCCATAACAACAGTAAAATAGGGACTATTTTAGAATTGAGTTGTGAGACCGATTTTGTTGCTAGGAACAGCCAGTTTAAAGAATTGGCTCATGATTTAGCTATGCATATTGCCGCCTTGAATCCTAAAGATTTGGAAGAACTTTTAAAGCAACCCTTTATTAAAGACGAACAAAAGACTATCCAAGATTTAATCAACCAAACTATTGCCAAATTGGGTGAAAATATTAAAATAAGAAAGTTCGTTCGGTTGGAAATATAAACTATGTTTAATCTCATTTTTTATTTTCTTATTGGCTTTAGTTTGATTGGCTTGGGAATTATTATCTATCGTAAAATTCCTCTACTGGCTCGTTTGTCAGAAGAGGAAATGATTATTTTAGGAAGAAAAAGAGGGATAATTCAAAGATTGCGGGAGATTAATTATAAACAGCATCGGCTTAATCTGATAGTTTATTTAGAAAAGTTTTTACGACGAATAAAAATAATCTTTCTAAAAATAGAGAATTTGCTTAGTAAGTGGATTAATGGGTTGAGAAGAATGTCGCAAGTGATGACCCAAAAGTCAAAAGAATGGATTAAGCAAAGAGAATTAAAGAGAAGAACTCTTCGATCCGCTTCGACGCGAGACGAGCAAGCTCAGAATGCAAAAGAGAAAATATCAACTGGAACAAGTGAGGAAATTCCTGTTAAAATAAATAAAAAAGAAGAAGGGGAAGAGGAGGTTTCTCAATTAAGCGAAGAAAGTGAAGAAATCTCTATTGTTGAGTTAAATAAACCAATCAAAGAAGAGCAAAAATGGATTGATTTGATTGTTGAGAACCCTAAGAATATTACCGCTTATAAATTCCTCGGTCTTTTGTATTGGCAACAGCATAATTATGCTGATGCTAAGGCTTCATTGGAGATGGCGGTTAAATTAGGTTCTAAGGATAAAAAAGCTAAAGAGATTTTGGTAGAGTTGAAAAAAATGGGAGTCAAGTAATTTTAGCCAGCGTAGCTTAATGGTAGAGCGGTAGTTTTGTAAACTATTGACGGGGGTTCGATTCCCTTCGCTGGCTCTGGGTAGGTGGCAGAGTGGTCAAATGTAGTGGACTGTAAATCCACCGCCTTCGGGCTACGCAGGTTCGAATCCTGCCCTACCCACTAAAATTAAAAATTAGTTTGAAATATTTTATGCTGAGGTAGCTCAGTTGGTTAGAGCATTTGCATGGTAAGCAAAAGGTCGCGGGTTCGAATCCCGCCCTCAGCTCCGAAAAATTATGTCCCAAGATAATTTGATAAAATTACAATGTAGTGTCTGTAAGCGGATTAATTACTGGTCTCGCAAAAACAAAAAAACAATTCAGAAAAAATTAGAGCTGAAGAAGTTTTGTCGTTGGTGCCGCAAGCACACAGTGCATAAGGAAGCGAAGAGATAAATATCTTAAGGAGATATGAAGATAGAAATTTTCCAACACAAGAAGCATAAGTTTATGTTTATTAACGATAGATTATGGATGTGGGATTTACCGCATGAAAAGAAGTTACAAGAAGATCTTGCGAAGCAAGCCTTCGGAGATGTATTAGTTGCTGGTTACGGATTTGGTATTGTTACAAAGTTTCTATTGAAGAACCGAAAAGTAAAATCTGTTACATCGGTTGAGAAATACAAAGAAGTGATTGATAAAATAAAGAAGCTCGATAAGATATACGGTAATGTTGTGATAGCTAATTTCTATAATCTCCCAGAAGATAGAAAATTCGATTGTGTTATAGGAGATACTTGGGCTGAGATTGATGCAAAATTTTTGAAGGATTACATAAAATTCAAAGAAAAAGCTCAGAAACTTTTGAAGAAAAACGGAGTGATTCTGGCATGGGGAAAAGATTACTTTGAATATCTACTGAGGAAGAAAAAATAGTTAATCCGTGTCTGATTTGAAAAAGTAAAGTAAATGGTGTCGGAAACACACGTTGCACAAGGAGATGAAGAAGTAAAAAAAGCGCTGTAGTAAAGTCTAGAGATAATATGAGAATTAGAAAAGCAACTAAAAAAGATAAAAAAAGTATTTCCGAATTGTATTACGAACTTCATCCAATAGAAGAGAAACAAAATAAGGAAAAAGGTTTATTGGTACCAATTGAAAAATCAAAGTTGCGAAGTATTTTATTGGTTGCCGAAATAAATAAACAAGTAGTCGGTTTTATATGGGGACATTTTATCGTTTACGGATTTTTTAAGTATGGCACTATCGACGAATTTTTTGTCAAGAAAGATTTTCGAGAGAGAGGGATTGGCACATCCTTGCTTAAAAAAGCGATGAAGAAGTTTAAAGGACTCAATGTTAAAGTGGTGCTGGTTGGAACAGAAAAGGAAAACAAAGAGGCAATTGTATTATACAAAGAATTAGGTTTCGAGATTGGGAAAGAGAGTCAATGGTTTTACTGGAGTCCAAAATAGTAATAGATAAATATAGTATAGATGAGGCAAAAAATATAAAAATGTTGCGAGATAACATCTGGAATGGTGTAAAAAACATACGGTACATAAGGAGATGAAGAAGTGAATATGGGCCCGTAGTTTAATGGTAGAACGATAGCCTCCAAATCTATCGGCGGGGGTTCGATTCCCTCCGGGCCTGCTAATAAATTCGAAAAATAAAAAAAGCGTTGAGAATGCAATTTTTTTATTTCCAACGCTCTACTTAGTGATGAATGAAAAAAATTTTCCTCAACATGTAGTTATTGTTCCAGACGGCAACCGCCGCTGGGCTAAACAAAGGGGACTAATCCCTTGGCGAGGTCATTTGGTCGGCGCTGAAAAAACCAAAGAACTGCTTCAAACGGTTCTTGATTTAGGTATTTATTGTCTTTCTTGGTGGGGTGGTTCTTATGAAAATTTGACCAAGCGACCAAAAGCAGAAATTAATGTCCTTTTCCGGATATATGAACGCTATTTTCGTGAGTTAGCTAAAGCAAAAGAAATTCATCAAAATCAGGTTAAAGTTAATGTAATTGGTCGCTGGCCGGAAATTTTGCCCAAGAAAAGTATTCAAGCAATAAAAGAATTGATAAAAGTGACTCAAAATTATAACCAACATTTGCTCAATTTCTTTATTGCCTACAACGGGACTGACGAAATACTTTATGCTATCAAGGAGATTTTAAAAGAAGGGCGGAAGAATAAAAATCTGAAAATAAGTCCAGAAGCATTAAAAAAACATCTTTGGACGGGCGATTTACCGCCAGTTGATTTTTTGATTCGGACTGGTAGTCAGGATGACCCTCATAATAGCGTTGGGTTTATGATGTGGCATACAGCCAATAGCCAATATTATTTTACTAATACTATGTATCCTGATTTTGGCCGAAAAGAATTTATTAAAGCAATCAACGACTATATTAGAAGACAAAGGCGTTTTGGAAGATAGAATAGATAAGTATGATTATCACTAATTCGAGATTTAATCAAATTCTCTCTCACTATCAACAGGAAATCAATTTTGAGTTAGAGAGATTTTTTAATCAAAAGATTAGAGAAAACGGTTTGTTCTTTAAACAAGCAGCTGAAACAATCAAAACATTAAAGGATATCAACTTAGGAGGCGGTAAGAAACTACGCCCTATTTTAGTCAATCTTGGATATTCTTTAGCTGGCGGCAAAAATAAAAAAGCTATTTTAAAGGCCTCTTTGTCTATAGAATTGGTCCATATTTATTTTTTAATTCATGATGACATTATCGATAAGGATGAATTAAGACGAGGCAAGCCGTCTCTTTATGCTTTTTATCAAAAAAAATTTGATGATTTACATTTAGGAATTTCTTTGGCTTTGATAGCTGGCGATATAAGCTGCGCTTTAGGTTATCAAGCCCTAACTAATAGTCCTTTTCCGAATGAAGATAAAATCAAAGCTCTTGATATCTTAAATAAGATGATATTAAAAACAGGTCACGGGGAAATGTTAGAATTATTTTTAAAAGAAGAGGAAGTTAAATTTACTGAAGAAGATATACTTAATGTATCTAGGCACAAAACCGCTTATTATACTTTTGTTGATCCACTCAAAATAGGAGCTACTTTGGCTGGTCAGGGAGGTAAGTTTTTGAATAAAATAGAGAAATTTGCCTTACCCTTAGGAATTGCCTTTCAGATTCAAGATGATATTTTAGGGTTATTCGGCTCTCAAAAAGCATTTGGCAAACCAATATGCTCGGATATTGAAGAGAATCAGCCTAATCTTTTAATTTTTAAAACTCTAGCTTCGGTTAATCCTAAAGATAAACAAAAAATTAAGAGTTATTTAGGGAAACAAAAGGTAAGCCAGCGAGATATTCAAAAGATAAGAAAAATAGTTAAAGAAAGCGGTTCTCTTAATTATTGTCAGGAAAAAGCTAAAAGCTTGGTTAATGAAGCTAAGTCAACAATAAAGCAAATTAAAATACCGCAAAAAGAAAAAAAGTTTCTTTTGGATTTAGCTGATTATATTATTAGGAGAACTTATTGAACTAATGGGGAAATTAATTAATCAATTAATCGAGCAGGGTTATCTTAAGACGCCGGAAATAATTAAGGCCTTTAAAAAAATCAAACGGGCTGATTTTGTGCCTGATGAAATGGTCAGAGAAAAAGGAAGGGATTTTGTGGCTGAATATAATGCTCCTTTATCAATTGGTTATGGCCAGACCATTTCTCAACCCTTGACTGTAGCTTTTATGTTGGAATTGCTTCAACCGAAAAAAGGAGATAAGGTTTTAGATATTGGTTCTGGTTCTGGCTGGCAGACAGCCATGCTTTGCCAGATAGTTGGTTCAGATGGTTTTGTTTACGCCATTGAGCGAATCCCAGAACTTAAAGAATTTGGTCAGGCCAATGTTCAAAGGTATAATTTTGAGAATGTTGAGTTTATTGGCGGTGATGGTTCAAGGGGACTGTTGGATAAAGCTCCTTTTGATAAAATTATTGCCGCGGCGGCGGCTGAAGAAATGCCCCAACCATGGAAAAAACAGTTAAAAATTAAAGGTCGTTTAGTCACCCCGGTCAAAGGGAATATTTGTTTAGTGATTAAAAAAGAGAAGGATAAATTTGAAGAGAAAGAATATCCTGGTTTTGTTTTTGTCCCGTTAATCAGCGAATAATGAAAATAATTAATAAAAAAAAGTTTATTTTCTTTTGGTTATCTATATTTCTGGTAATCGCTTGCTTAGGAGGCGGTTATTTTTTAATTAAATTTCAAATTTTTAATCCCTTAAGCAGCCAGCCAGTTGAACAATCTTTTATTATTGAAAAAGGGGAGGGGTTAAGGGAAATCTCCGCTAATTTAGAAAAAGCAGGTTTAGTCAGAAATAAAACATATTTTGAATATTATGTGTTTTTTCGGGGTTGGGCAGCTCGCTTACAGGCCGGAGAATATTTTTTAAGTCCTTCTTTAAATATTACCCAAATCGCCGAGACAATAGTTAAAGGAGAAGCAGCTTCTCAAGAAATAACTATAACTATTCCGGAAGGGTTTACTTTAAAACAAATCGATGCTCGCTTAGCTAAAGCTGGCTTAATTGAAACAGGAGAAATACTCAAGCAATCTCAATTAGAAGGATATTTATTTCCTGATACTTACCGATTCAACCAAGAAGCTACTTTAGATGAAATTATTAGCAAAATGAGAGATAATTTTGACCGTAAATTATCTCAAGATTTAAGAAATGAAATAGCCAAGCAAGGCAAGACCCTTAAGGAAATTATTATTGTAGCCAGCTTATTGGAAAAAGAAGTAGCCACTGACCATGATCGTCAAATTGTTTCAGGAATTTTTTGGCAGCGACTCAAAGATAATTATCCCTTACAGTCCTGCGCTACCATCGCTTATATTTTAGGCATAGATAAATGGCGTTATTCTGCAACAGATACTAAAGTGGAATCTCCTTATAATACTTATCAAAATATTGGCTTGCCGCCAGGACCAATTTGTAATCCTGGTTTGTCAACTATTGAGGCGGCTGTTTATCCGGAGCCAAGCGATTATTATTTCTTTTTATCCAAGCCCGATGGGGAAACTGTTTTTAGTCAGACCCTGGAAGAACATAATCAAAACAAAGCTAAATATTTGCAGTAGGTAGGTCTTGACGACTTCTTCGGGATAGAGTAATATCAGGTTAGCCATAGACAATAGGTGTCAGAAGATAAATCCTATTTAGGCAATATTTTTTTATAATGAGCTTGTTGAGCTATTGGTCTGTGGTCTTCATAGGCCTTTTATTATGATATCAAAAGAAAAAAAACAAGAAATTATCAAAGATTTAGCCGATAAACTGTCTCGTCAAAAAACAGTTATTTTTTCTGACCATACTGGTTTAAAAGTCAATCAAGTTCAGAACTTACGCCGGCAATTAAGGGAAGAAAAGATAGATTACCAAGTGGCTAAAAAAACTTTGATTGATTTAGCTTTTAAAAAAGCTAGTTTTGATAAAATCAAGATTAAGGGATTACCTGGTCAGATTGCTTTGATTTTTGGCTATGAGGATGAAATTTTACCGGCTAAGATTTTATATAATTTTTCCAGAGAAAATGAATCTCTAAGAGTTTTAGCCGGCTTGGTTAATGGAGAGTATTTAGAAGAAGAGGCGATTATTGGTTTAGCTAAATTACCCTCAAAACAGGAATTGTTGGCTAGGTTAATTGGGAATGTTTCGGCGCCTCTCTCTGGATTAATTAATGTTCTTCAAGGTAATTTAATCAAATTAGTCAATCTATTTAAAAATTTGAAGCTGGAAGCATAGGGCTTGAAATTTAGGATTAAAAGTGTAAAATAGAGTAGAGGTTTCAGGTTTTAGATTTTGAGCTTCAAGAATTAAATTTATGACAGAAGAAAAAGAAAAAAAACCTAAAGAGGAAAAATCTCCCGAAAAAGAGGAGAAATCCGCCAAAGGCGGACTCGTCTCTGGCGAGAAAAAGGTCAAAATCCCGGAAAAATTTAAGGGCTTAGTTGAACAAATTGAAAAACTGAGTGTTTTGGATTTGGCTGAATTAGTTAAGGTTTTGGAAGATAAGTTTGGTGTTAGCGCTATGCCAATTGCCGTTGCGCCAGCAACCGGCGACGCTTCTCCAACTGGAGAAGCAGCTGAAGAGAAGAGCAGTTTCGATATAGAATTAAAAGGAGTTGGCGACCAGAAAATTTCGGTGATTAAAGTAGTTAAAGAAATTACCGGGCAGGGATTAAAAGAAGCCAAGGATTTAGTCGATAGCGCTCCCAAAGTAATTAAACAGGGTTTAAAGAAAGAGGAAGCCGAAGAACTTAAGAAAAAACTGGAAGAGGCTGGAGCCACCGTAGAATTAAAATAAGATTTAAACATCGACAACCGTTATCGATGTTACTATTATGGGCAAGGAAATCTTAGAACAACTTTTTGACTCGCCAGTTAAAGTTAAATTACTCAAGTTATTTTTACGCAATCCAGAGGAATTTTTTGAGTTGAAAGAAGTGAATAAACGAATTAAAAGTGATGCCCATGTCTGCCGCCGCCAAATGAAAAAATTAGAAAATATCAATCTGCTTAACAGTCGGATAAAGGATAAGCGCAAAGTTTATTTTGTTAATCCTGACTTTGATTTCTATAATGAGTTAAGGACCTTGGTTCTTAAATCCAATCCTGCCTCTCAAGAGAAAATTTTGAGCCGCTTGAAAACCTTAGGTAGAATCAAATTGGCTATTTTAGCCGGTATTTTTCTTAATGATGAAAATTCGCGAGTAGACCTTTTAGTCGTTGGTGACAATATTAAGAAAAGAAAGTTATCCAATTTTTTAAGAGATTTAGAAGCAGATGTGGGTAGGGAAATTGACTATGTTATTTTTTCTAGCGGAGATTTTAATTATCGTTATGATATGTTTGACAGATTCATCCGCGATGTTCTAGAAAAACCTCACGAGAAATTGATTAATAAATTGAAGATTTAGATGGGCGCATAGCTCAGTGGTTAGAGTGCTATCCTCACACGATAGAAGTCTCTGGTTCGAATCCAGATGCGCCCATTTTCCTATGATTATTATTCCTCATATGTTAGTTGGGGCAGCTGTGGGTGCTCATTCTTCTCATCTTTGGTCTGCTTTTATTTTGGGGTTATTCAGTCATTATTTGCTTGATGCTTTGCCTCATTGGGATTATCTAAGTGAAGTGAAAATTAGCCATCCAGACCATCTTAAAAAAATAGGTCTGGATTTTATTTTAGGCGGTCTGCTTGTTTTATTTTTAACTTGGTCTTCGCCTCAAAAATTTTTTATTTTAGTCGCTTTAGTGGCTGCTCTTTTGCCTGATTGTTTAGAAGCTTTTTATAATAATTTTAATATTAAATGGCTCAGACCCTTATCTTTAATTCACCATAAAATTCATTTTCAGAAAAAACTTTCTTTTTGGCCAGGCTTACCTTTTATGTTAATTGTTTCTTTGACAGCTATTCTGATACTCATTTTTGATAAATGGGGATAATCTGTGGATAGGGAAGTGATTAGAATAATAAATAGTGGCTTAATTAAGCCATTTTTTTGTTTGATTAAAATAATTTTAGTTCATTATTTTGCGTTTGACAGAGAAACTTGAGTGGCATACAATGGAAATAAAGTAATCCCTTGTGGATAAAAGTGGGGATAAATGAGTAAAATTGTGGAAAACTATGCTTATTGGAGAATACAAACATACAATTGACACCAAAAAGAGATTAGCTATTCCGGTTAAATTGAGGAAAGATTTAGGCCAAGGGGCAATTTTGACCAGAGGATTAGATAGCTGCTTAGCTCTTTATCCATTAAAGGAATGGCAGAAAATGACTAATAAACTTAGTCAGTTGCCAACCGGACAAGTTGATGCTCGAGGATTTAATAGAATTATCCTGGCTGGAGCAATGGATGTAGAATTTGATAAATTAGGCCGGATTCTCATCCCTGATTATCTAAAAAAATATGCTTTGTTAAAGAAGAATGTTGTCATTGTTGGTGTTTATAATCGATTAGAAATTTGGGATGGAGCAAAATGGGAAAGTTATAAACAAAGAACAGAAAAAGAAGTAGGTGATATCGCCCAGAGATTAGGAGAGTTAGGGGTTTAAAACAATGAACCATATTCCGGTTCTCTTAAAAGAAGTTTTAAAATATTTCAATCCGCAGCCAGGAGAAAATTTTATTGATTGTACTGTTGGTTTAGCTGGACACGCCTTGCCTTTACTTGAGAAAAATAAGCCCGATGGAAAAGTTTTAGGAATTGAAATAGACAAAAAAGTTTTGGAGCAGTTAAGACGGAGTCTTCAGCTGGCCAAGGATGACTCTGAACAAGTTCAAGAATCCTTAAGAAAAAGATTAATTTTGGTTCAAGGAAATTTTACTGATTTAAATAAGATTGCCAAAGAGAATAGTTTTTACCCAATTAATGGAATTTTGTTTGATTTAGGGATGTCCAGTTGGCAGATTGAAAAAAGCGGGCGCGGTTTTTCTTTTCAAAAAGACGAACCATTGGATATGCGATTTGGGAATCGCATTCCCAAATCGCCCCAATCATTAACTGCTGAAGAAATAACTAATCAATGGCCAGAGGAAGAACTGGTTAAGATTTTTCAAGAATATGGTCAAGAAAGATATGCTCGAAGAATCGCTCGCCGAATTTGTCAGACTAGACAAATTCAACCTGTTAAAACTACCAATCAGTTAGTTAAGATTATTCAGCAAGCGCTGCCAAACAAATATCAATACGGACGAATCCATTTTGCCACGCGCACCTTTCAGGCTCTGCGCATTGCGGTTAATGATGAATTAAATAATTTAAAAAAAGCTTTACCCCAAGCTTTAGAAATATTAGAAAAAAATGGTCAATTGGCAATTATTTCTTTTCATTCTTTGGAGGATAGAATTGTTAAAATCTTTTTCCGCGAAACAGCCCAAGAAGGAAATTTAAAAATTTTAACCAAGAAACCAATTGAACCTGAGCAAGAAGAGATAAATTTAAATCCGCGAAGTCGCAGCGCTAAATTGCGGGTTGCCCTAAAAATATGACTGCTTATATTAAATCAAAGACATTTTCTAAACCTAATCACCGTCAGGGTTTGGCTATTTTAAGTATGCTGATTATTTTTTCTCTTTTTTGCTTGGGCTTTTTTTACCTCATTCAAATAAATGGCTTAGTTGAAGGCAGTTACCAAATTCGTCAGCAAAAAGAATATCTTCAGGAACTTGAAGTAAAAAGTCAGCAATTAGAAATGTCTATTGCTAATTGGCAGTCGCCGGCTAATCTTGAAGAAATGATTCAATCTCTTGGTATGGTTGAAGGGGGTCAGGTAATTTATTTAGAAAAAGACAAGGGAGTGGCTATTAAGGAATGAATTTAGAGTTATGAATCGATGGCGGGTTTCTTTATTAATTATTATTATTTTTCTAGTTGGTAGCGGGGTTTTAGCCCGCTTATTTTCTCTCCAGATTTTACAATACGGTTATTACAGCGTTTTAGCTCAAGACCAGCAGGGACTTGATGAAGAATTATTTCCTCAGCGGGGCGAAATTTTTATACGGGACCTGTCTGACAGCCAACGCAATGGTCAGGAAAATTATTTCCCTTTAGCCGTTAATAAAGAGTTTTATCAAGTTTATATTATCCCTAAGGATATTAATGACGATCAGAAAGAAGATTTAGCCCTTAGATTAGCTGAACTTCTTGAAATAGAAAAAGAAATCATTTTACAAAGGATGAATAAGGCAGATGACCCCTATGAGCCAATTAAACACAAAGTCAGCCAAGCAATAGCTCAAGAGATAGAGGATTGGCGGATTGATGGTTTGGCTATTGCTCCAGAAACTTGGCGTTATTATCCTAATAGTTCTTTAATTTGTCATTTAGTTGGTTTTGTCGGAATGAAGGAAGAAAAAAAAATTGGTCAGTACGGATTAGAAGGTTATTATGAAAATGAATTAAAAGGTCAAGTCGGGTTTTTAAGCGGCCAAAAAGATATCAGCGGTTATCGAATTCCTTCACTTAAGCAAGAACTAAAGCCAGCTCAAGACGGTCCTCAGCTTATTCTGACTATTGACCAAAACATTCAATTTAAAGCAGAGAAAGAATTAAGCCAATTAATTGACCGCTGGCAAGCCGAAGCCGGAACAATTATTGTTATGGAGCCGTCTACTGGGGCTATTCGAGCGATGGCTAACTGGCCGACTTTTGACCCTAATCAATATAGCCAGGTAGAAAATATTGATATTTTTCTTAATCCGGTAACTCAAAAAGTTTATGAACCGGGTTCGGTTTTTAAGCCGATTACCATGGCCGCTGGATTAGATAGCGGTAAAATTACTCCGCAAACTGTTTATGAGGACAAAGGGCAGTTGAGAATTAAGGGAAGTACGATTACTAATGTTGATGGAGGTATTTATGGAGAACAGACCATGACTCAAATTTTGGAAAAATCTATTAATACCGGAGCGGTTTTTGTTCAACAGAAAATCGGTCAGGATACTTTCCAAGATTATGTCCAGCGATTTAATTTTAATCAACCAACGGGCATAGATTTAATCGGCGAAGTTGCTGGTGATATTTCAAATTTATTTACTGGTCGGGAAATAAATTTAGCCACTATTTCTTTTGGTCAGGGAATTACCATGACTCCCTTAGAATTAATTACGGCTCTGGGGGCTATTGCTAATCAAGGTAAGTTAATGCGTCCTTTTGTCGTGGAAAAACTCATCTATCCTGACGGTCGTGAAATCGTGAAAGAGCCTCAAATGATTAAAGAGGTCATCTCTTCTCAAACAGCTGAAGAATTGACTAAAATGCTAGTTAGTGTAGTGGAAAATGGTTATGGTCGGCCTGCTCGGGTAGCTGGTTATAATATCGCCGGGAAGACCGGCACAGCCCAGATACCTGATTTAGAGAAAGGCGGCTATTATAAAGATGAAACTATTCATACTTTCGTTGGTTTTGCTCCAGCTTTTGAGCCAAGATTTATTATTTTAATTAAATTAGATAAACCCCTTGGCATTCGTTTTGCCGCTGATTCAGTCAGTCCGGTTTTTAAGAAACTAGCCGAATATTTGTTTAATTATTTAGAGATTCCTCCGCAATAATGTCACAATAGAAACTCTATACAAAAAGTTATATGAGAAATATTCTCCAATTCATTCTCAAAATATTAGCTAAAATAGTTCTCTGGAGACATCAACCAGAGATTGTTGGAGTGACTGGTAGTGTTGGCAAAACAAGCGCCAAGGAGGCGATTTATCAGGTTCTTAAAAAGCAATTTCGGGTACGCCGCAATATGAAAAATTATAATAATGAACTCGGCGTTCCTTTGACTATTTTAGGATTAGAAACAGCCGGTTCTTCTCTAATTGCCTGGCTGAAAAACTTTTTCAAGGCCGGAGCGGTTATTTTTTGGGAAAAAAATTACCCGGAAATTTTGGTCTTAGAGATGGCTGTTGACCGACCTGGTGATATGAAATATTTACTTGATTTTATTCCGGTAAAAGTTGGCGTTATTACGGCTATTGGTCAATTTCCTGTTCATATTGAATTTTTTCCTGAAAAAGGAAAGTTAATTGAAGAAAAAGCTCTTTTGGTTAAATCTTTAGTTAAAAATAGTTTAGCTGTTTTAAATTATGATGATTTATCGGTTAGAATGATTGGCGATGACTTGCCTGAAGAAGTTTCTATAATTAATTATGGAATGGGTCAGGGAGCTGATTTGAAAATTATGAATTACGAATTAGTTATTAGGGATTTAAAAAGTGGTGATTTCGGAGTCAATTTTAAATTAGAATATCAAGGGAGTTTTGTTCCGGTTAGATTGAATAAGGTTTTAGGTAAACAACAGGCCTATGCTGTTGCGGCGGCTGTCGCGGTCGGTCTGAATTTCGGTCTCAATTTAGTAAAAATTTCTGCTGCTTTGATAAAATACCGTTCCTTGCCTGGTCGAACCAAGTTAATTAAAGGAATTAAAAATAGTTGGATTATTGATGATAGCTATAATTCTTCACCAGTTGCTGCCTTGGCCGCTTTAGAAATTTTAGAAGAGTTTTCTCTTGGAAGTCTCGCTCCCAACGGGAGCGAGACTTCCAACCCTAATAGAAGAATAGCCGTCTTAGGCGATATGTTAGAATTGGGAGAAAGTACCGAAGCTGGCCATCGCCAGGTTGGCCAGCAAGCAGCTTCAGTTGTTGATTTGCTTTTTACAGTTGGTCCGCGAGCTCGCTTTATAGCTGATGAGGCAGCTCAACAAGGAATGACTCAAAGGAAAATTTTTAAATTTTCCCGACCCGAAGAAGCTGCTTTAGCTCTTCAAGAAAGATTACTTCCAGGGGATGTTATTTTAGTTAAAGGTTCGCGGGCTATCCACTTAGAAAAAATAGTCAAGGAAATTATGGCTGAACCCCAAAAGGCTGATAAGTTATTGGTTAAATAATTCAGGGACTGTCCCTGATATAGACAAAACCAGCCATTTATGGTAGATTAAAGGCGTTAGCTTTCTTGTATAATAATTTTCGTAGCTCAAATCTGGAAATTACAGTAGAAAGGTTATTAGACAGGAGGGCTATAAAGGCCCCATCGTCTAGTGGTTTAGGACGCCAGCTTCTCAAGCTGGTAACCGGGGTTCGACTCCCCGTGGGGCTATTGGAAAGGGGGTGAAAATAAGATGGAAGAAAAATTAATCGGCAAGATTACCCACTATTTTACCAATATCGGCGTGGGAGTGATTGAGATTACTGAAGGCGATTTAAAAGTGGGCGATAAAATTCATATTAAGGGAGCAAACAGTGATTTTGAACAGGCAGTCGATTCAATGCAAATAGAACACGAAAATATAGAAAAAGCCAAAAAAGGTGATGCTATTGGCTTAAAGGTTGACCAACAAGCTAGAGAAGGCGACCAGGTTTTTAAAATAGTTGAGTAATTAGGATGACTAAAACTGAAAAAGCCAAAATCAGAGCTTTAATGCTTTTATCTGGTGGTTTGGACTCTATTTTGGCAGTTAAAATTTTACAAGAACAGGATATAGAAGTAACTGGCTTAACTTTTGTCAGTTATTTTTTTAATGCTAATTCAGCCAAGAAAGCTGCCCAGCAGCTAAAAATAAAACTCAAAATAATTGATTTTTCTGATGAACATTTAGCTATGGTTAAAAATCCTCCTCATGGCTATGGTAAGGCAGTTAATCCCTGTATTGATTGTCATGTTTTAATGTTGAGAAAAGCCAAAGAGATATCAAGGTTAGGGCAAGCGCCAAACAGGGACAATCCTTCAGATACAGTCCTTGAATCAGGGACTGTCCCTAAGGGGCTGTCCCTGTTCGACTTTATCGCTACCGGCGAAGTTTTAGGTGAGCGGCCAATGTCCCAGAATAAACAGGCCTTGGAACTAATT
>Ga0315555_1001932_pt1 | contig 14837 bp, 13 predicted proteins | sample SalMarSW160380MG_FD_202113 | JGI IMG/M metagenome (GOLD analysis project Ga0315555, IMG submission 202113) | Salt marsh sediment microbial communities from the Plum Island Ecosystem LTER, Massachusetts, United States - Salt Marsh Sediment SW1603-80 ... | reverse complement strand
GTGGCGGTGAACAAGTCAACTATGTCGGTAGTTGTAATGGTCCTTCTTACTCTAGCTATTTGCCCGGCGACTGCTGTTGCCGGAGGCGTAGGGGGCGGAGTCTGTGTGTATACCATCGACATTGCTACAACGCTCGGAAAGGTCCCCCTGGCGTTGGAGGCCGCGTTCGGCGAGATCGAGGACGGCCTTGCTGACTACGGAGTACCACAACAAGACCTAGATGAGATCAGCGCTGCATTTGACGACCTTGTTGACGATATCGAGCTTGCGACAGAGGATTTCCCCTTTCTCCTTCCGGTCCCCCTCATCGGCGGGTCGATAGAGTTTTCCGTTCCATTTCTGGTGATCGACGCGGTGCGATTTTCAGGGGGTGGATTGAGCGACCGGTTCGTATGGGGGATGCTGGACGCCTTTGGTCTTGAAAGGCCGCAGTGGCCGATCGAAGAGAGTTTTCAGGAGGGAGAGTTAGAAGTGGAGGTGACGATCGATCCCTCTTTCTCTTCGTTCATGCTCTCTACTGAGCTGGTCAAGCGACTGGACCTCTTGGTCGCCGGTATCGAGTTCGGACTGGGATTTGACCTGGCTCAAGGTAAAATAGACCCGGGAGTGACGATCACTGCTTCCCACCTTCAATCAGAACTGGACGATGCGCTTGCCGCACTTCACCCAGATGAGCTTTCCTGGTCGGCATTCTGTGGCCACGCTTGTGTAGGAGTGGAGGTAGGGCCGCCGTTTTTGCGGTTGTACGGCCGAGCGCGGTTCCTTCTTCCTCTTTCTCAATCAACAACCTGGTGGGGGATCAAAGTAGGAGCTCTTACCGGCAGTGTAGGATTGGTGATCCGTTTCTGATGGACGATCAGGCGCTGTTGAACCTGGCGATCGAGGCGCGAAAGTTCGCTTACTGTCCCTACTCGAATTTTCCGGTTGGGGCGGCCCTTCTCTGTGCTGACGGGAAGGTCTACACAGGTGTGAATGTGGAGAACGTTGTGAACAGCCTGTCAATCTGTGCGGAGAGGATCGCTCTTTCTAAGGCGATTTCTGAAGGGGAACACGACTTTGTGAAGATCGCGGTTATATGTGACGCCGAGCACTGCCAACCCTGCGGTGCCTGTCGCCAAGTCCTCTACGAGCACGCTCCCGATCTTGAGATTCTTATGGGAAACCCACAGGGTGAGTTCAAGCGCACGACGATCCGAGACCTGCTTCCAGAGGCATTTTCGCGGTAGTTTCCCTTGACAATCAGGCGGTGACCCGCTCGACAATCAGAACGGGCGGTCTGACAGGGCCCTCGCCAATCTCGTAGGCTTCCTTCACCAGCGCGCGTGCCTGCTTGAGGTTTGTTACGTCGTTCACGTGGAGGACCGCCAGCGGCTCATCTGCTTGCACGTGGTCACCCACTTTGTGCAGCAACTCGACCCCGACGGCGGGATCGATCGTGCCCTGCTTGACGAACCGTCCGGCGCCGAGGAGATTTGCCGCCCGGCCGACAGCAAGCGCATCAACTCCAACTAAGGTACCTGAATGAGAAGCCAGAATCTCCGCCCTTGTGGCTGCCGTTGGAAGTCGCAAAGGATCATCGATGATGGACGGGTCGCCGCCTTGGTTTTTCACCATCTCTTTAAACTTCTTCAGGGCCGAGCCATCGTGCAGGAGGCCGCGCAGGGTTTCGATTGCCGCGCTTCGTGCACTTTCCTTTCCCGAAAAGAGGAGAAGCTCTGCCCCCAACTCGCAGCAGAGACCCTTCAGATCCTGTGGGCCCGCTCCTTTGAGGGTGGCGATTGCCTCTTTCACCTCCAGGGCGTTTCCGACCATGTACCCGAGCGGCTGCGACATGTCGGTGATCAAGGCCGAGGTCTTTCGGCCGAGATGCGTTCCGATTGAGACGAGCAACTCTGCGAGCTTTCGTGAGTCCGCAAGCTTGGGGAGGAAAGCGCCGGCGCCAGTCTTAACGTCGATGACGATCCCCTTTGCCCCACCGGCGAGCTTCTTCGACATGATCGAGGCGACGATCAACGGAAGGGAATCGACCGTGGCGGTCACATCGCGAAGTTCGTAGAGGAGTCGATCGGCCGGGACTATGTCCTCAGTGTGGTCTGCGAGAGCAACCCCTGAGCGCTTGACCAGGGAGAGGAACTCCTCGCGGGAAAGATCGGTGTGAAACCCGGGGATCGATTCAAGCTTGTCGATCGTCCCCCCGGTGTGTCCGAGAGCGCGGCCGGAGAGCTTGGCCACGGTGAGACCTGCTGCGGCAAGAAGAGGTATGAGAACAAGCGAAGTCGTGTCCCCCACTCCGCCGGTCGAGTGCTTATCGACCGGGAAGCCGGGCATCTCTGAGAGGTCGAGCATGGTGCCTGAGTGGGCCATCACATCGGTGAGAGTGATTGTCTCCTCATCGTTCATCCCTTGGAAGTAAATCGCCATCAACAGGGCAGCGACCTGGTAGTCAGGGATTCTCCTTTCCACGCATCCTTCGATTAAAAACTCGATCTCTTCCCGAGTGAGCTTTCCTCCGTCGCGCTTCTTTCTGATCAGGTCGACCGTTCTCATGTCTCTGATTCTAGGAGGGAATCTTCCTTCGGTCCAGTCACCCATTGGTAGAGGATGGCGCGGTTTCCGGAAAAACCGTGCTTCTCGTAGAAACGCTGCGCTGATGAGTTCTGTGGCCGGGTTAAAAGGCGGATTCCAGCGAGCCCGAGCCTGTTGACAAGTGCGAACGCCTCCCCGATGAGGGCCGTTCCCACCCCATGGCGGCGGTATCCTTTAAGGACATGTAACTCATCTAGGTAGAGGAAACCGACACGCTGGTCGAGTTTGGAAATACGAACAAGCGCGGCATACCCGACTGGCTCTCCATCGAAAAGGGCAAATAGGAACCGGCTTGAATCGGAAGAGAATACGTCGTAGCGTTTAAGACTCTCCCGTACCCCCATCTCGACGTCCTTTACCGTTTGTGGATCCTCGGGATGTTCCTCCGCGTGGATCGCGGAAAGCAGCACAAGTAGCTGTGGACAGTCCTCTTTCTTGACTCGGATAACCTTGATCTTTCCAGACGTGGTTTTCGGCATACTTTAGAGGGTATCCTGATCTGCGAGGGGAGTCGAGCCTTGCAGAGCCTGACGTGCCCGCATCGAATCGGTATACTTTAGCCTTGGAGGTGGAAAGATGCCGGATTTTTCCCGATTTCTATTTCGCGTAAAGGATAGGCAAATCGAAGAGGAAGCCAAGCGAATGGTAGCGAGCCTTGGGATCAAAGATATCGAGATCAGACGTGATGATACGATCAAGGATGCATGGTTGGAGGATAACGAGGCGCTTAAAACTACCTACGGGCTGGGGGACATTCAGGAGTACCTGGAGAATCTGGTCTCTTAATCGGGAGATCGGATGATTTAGTGATTGAGTAATTTACCTCCACAATCTCTCAATCCCCCGCTCACTCAATCTCTCAATTGATTGCTCACTCGTTAAATCACTCAGAAGGGGAAGGCTCGATGCTACAGGCTTGTGTAGTGTCGAGGTTTATCCCCAACATTCTCTATCTCGGCTACTCGAGACTCTCTCTAAGGCGACTTGACAGGTAATCGATCGCCCAGACAGTCACAATGATCAGGAGCATCAAGGTGCCAGCGGCGTGCCACTGCCAGTGTCGCGTATAGTGGTAAAGTCGTTGTCCGATACCCCCTCCGCCGACGATGCCGATAACCGTTGCCATACGGACGTTGATGTCCCAGCGATAAAGGGTGAACGAGAGGTAGGGGTTGACGATCTGTGGGACGATGCCGTAGAGGATCACCTGCAGTTGGCTTGCGCCAGTAGCCTTAATTGCTTCCACTGGACCAGGGTCGATCGATTCCAACCGCTCGGAGTAGAGCTTGGTCAAGTCGGCAATCGAGTGCACGAATAGGGCAAGCACACCTGGGAAGGTCCCGAGCCGCACCCAAACGACGAAGATGATCGCCCAGATGATCGGCTCGATCGAGCGGGTGATGCTCATAATAACGCGTACCACAGTGTACACACTGCGTCCGATGAATCCGTGCATCAGATTGCGCGCCGCGAGGAAACTTAAAGGTACTGCAAATACGATCGCGAAGAGCGTGGCCATCAGCGCCATGAAGATCGTAACAATAAGAAGGTTGATTCCCGTTCCTAAGACAGCCCAATCCGGCGTGAGGAGCGCTTTCCATAACCGGCCTGTCTTGGACGCACCTGTGAACAGGGTGTGCAGGTTGATCTCAGTGATAAAAACACCCGCCAGCAGGGTGAAAAAGACGAGAAGAGCAATCGAGATTCCGTGACTGCTCTTATACCAGGTTATCCTGGTCTTGTCCGTCTCGTCCTGTTTCTCTATCTTCGTTCTACTTATGCGATCATGCCAACTGAGACGGTCCCGATTCCACAGGATGGCAAGGCAGCCAATTACGGGAAGCGCGGAGATGTGCCAAGCGAGGTAGCGGATGATGCCCCTGTGGAACGGCACTGTACTCCCATCCGCTGTTGTGAGACGGATCCCGGCAGCTCTCATTCCTAAAGAGATGCCAAACGTCTCCCAGAGAACGACAAGCTCAGAAACGACGATTAAGAAGATCCACCAAGGGATGAGAAAGAAGCTTCCCTGATAGCCAGAGATCTCAGTGATGCAATAAGACGTTATCACAATAAAATAGAAGATTGCAACATAATCAACAAGAAACGCGGCGATCCGTGCCTTGAGAGCTCCAAACGCCTCCATCCATGCTGGCTTCTTTTGAATGAACCCCGCGTAGTATTCGCCGCGCATCCTCAAGCTATCTTCTCCCTCACCAGACCACTCACATAATCCATCACCCATACGACGGCTATGATCACCACGATGACGGCTCCCACCTCTTCCCATCTGAGTTCATTCTTGTAGTGGAACAGGATCCGTCCGATTCCTCCACCTCCGACCAGACCGATGATCGTCGACATGCGGACGTTGATATCCCACCGGTACATGGTAAACGCTAAATAAGACGGAACAATCTGCGGGATAACCCCATAGAGAACGACCTGCCACCGCCTTGCGCCGGTGGCGGCGATCGCCTCCAAGGGTCCGGGATCGATTCCCTCGACCTGTTCCGAGTAGAGCTTCCCCAGCGCGGCAATGGTGTGAATCGCAAGCGCCATCACACCGGCGAAGGGACCGAAACTAACCCATACAGCGAAGATGAGTGCCCACACAATCGTCTCCACGGAGCGCACTACGTTGAAGAACCCTCGTGTGACCGTATAGATCAGCCAACCGATCGGTCCGGTAGCCATGATGTTCCGTGCCCCAAGGAAACTGAGAGGGAAGGCGAAGACCACACCGAATGCGGTTGCCAGCAGCGCCATGAAGATCGTCTCTACTATCGCGCTGCCAATGGAGTCTCGTAGTACGGGCTCAGGTGTGATGAAGTGCGTAAAGTCTGGGGTGGCGAGCCGTTTCCACAGATACGCAGTAACCGGAGCCCGCCGTATCAGGTTTCCGAAGTCGATCCCGGTCGTTAACCACCCAACATAGAACGTTATCACGATAAGGAGAAGGGTTATGATCCCCCAGCTTGTTTCGAACAAGCGCTTCGGGGGAAGCCCTCCATCTTCGATCTCGGAAGTGGGGGTGACCCGCGTGTGGAGCACCCGATCGCACCAGAACTGATCCCCTTTAGGACATGCCCATAACCATTTAGCTATCCTATACGCAACAAAGAAGCAGCCAATCCCAACCCCAAGGATGGTTAAGAGAGATATTAAAACGTAGGCCAATGACAGGTACCAGGCCCCGAATTCCCATAGGGAAACCATGGGAATAAACGAAATCCCTAAACCTGCCGAAAGACCGTGGAACAGTGTTCCCAAACCAGCCAGAGGGGCAAGCATAAGCCCGCCAGCCACTAGGCTCATCGACCAAGAAACCAGGTCGAGTGGAACCCGCTTCAGTTTCACTCTCAGAGGTAGAGGAGATCCGCCCATGCGGATGAGGGTCAAGCCAAACGCTTTAAACCCGACGGATGTTCCTAACCCTTCCCAGGCTACGGCAATCAGAAAACTGCTTATGATGACGAGCGGCCAGCCATACCAGGGGAAAGGAACCTTGTAGTACGGTCGAACGGCAACAATCTCGGTATACCAGTAATCGATGAGAAAGAAGATACAGTAGGAAAGGTAAAGCCATATCAGCCAATCGGTGATAAATGCCCCGACACGTTTCTTGGGGAACCTCACTTCCCGTTTCATCTAGCGGATCTCCACCTCTTCCGCTTCCTCACCGTAGATCTCCTTGAAGCGAACCTTGTCGATCTCCTCAGGGAGCCCTTCAAAGACGATCCGTCCATCCTTCAGGGCGATGATGCGGGTGCCATAGCGGCGGGCAAGCGACAGGAAGTGCAGGGCACAAAGGACGGTTACACCATCCTCCTGGTTCATCTGTTCCAGGTATTGAAGGACGGAATTCGACGTGGCTGGATCGAGAGCGGAGACCGGCTCGTCCGCGAACAGCAACTTTGGTTCCTGCATCAACGCCCGCGCGATACCCACCCTTTGCTGCTGGCCGCCGGAGAGTTGATCCGCACGCGTGTACATCTTCTCGAGCAGGCCGACGCGCTCCAGGCTGACCTTCGCTCTTTCAAGATCCTGCTTGGAGAAACGTCCGAGGAGCGACCGCCATCGGGAGGTATAACCAAGGCGACCAGCCAGGGCGTTCGTCATCACCGAGGAGCGCTTCACAAGGTTGAATTGTTGAAAGATCATGCCGATCTCGCGGCGAATGCGCCGCAGTTCCGACGTTTTCGCCTTGGTGATATCAACGCCATCAAGGGCAATCTTGCCCGAGGTTGGATCGACCAGTCGGTTGATACATCGCAGAAGGGTGGACTTCCCCGAACCGGAAAGGCCGATGAGGATAAGGAATTCTCCCTTCTTTACAGAAAAACTCATATCGTCAAGAGCGAGTACCTCACCGCGTTCGTAGACCTTGGTCAGGTGTTCAACAACCAGTTGCTCTTGTGTCATGGCACCATCCTATAAAAAAAAGGGGAGGATACCCTCCTCCCCCTAAACTTAATTCCAAATTACTTCCTACCTTTCAGGGATAGGAATACCCATGACCTTCCTGACTACGTCGTAGATTTCGTCGCCAGCCGGGTAAATATCATCCCACTCGTAGAACTTCGGGTTGCCAAACACCTTCTTTCCCTCAATGGAGTGGATGTAGGTGAGGAGGCCCTCAATGATCTTTTCCTTGAGATCCTCAGGAAAATCCAATACGAAAGAGACTCCGTCGTTGGGGATCGGATCAGAGATTCCGACAACAGCGACCTTCTCCAGAATGTCAGGATAGGTATCCAGCACTGCCAGACGAAGGTCCTTCACCTCCCACGGGCAGCACCCCGTGTATAGCTCGTCGTTTATCGGGTCCCAGATGCCGAGTTCGGGGTACATATGCTCCTCCCACTGCAGGCCCAGCTGCTTGACCCAGAGCGGGGGCTTTGGCGCGCTGAAGTAGCCCGTGCAGAACTCGACATCTCCCTCGTATACGGCAACCATGGAGTTGTTATGAGAACCGGTCTCCAAGGTGTCTCCCGGGGTGACCCCGTATTTCGCCAGGGTAATGTTTGGATACTGGTACCCTGATGAGGAACCTGGGTAGGGATATCCCCACTTCTTTCCTTCGAGGTCAAGGATGGATCCGATCCCGCTATCCCTGCGAGCATAGAATCCGGACCAGTAGGAGGTGTACCCCTGACGAACTGAGACCAGCCGGAAGTCTAACCCTCCTGCTGCCTCGTAGGCCTGTACATAAACCTTTGTAGAGAGGAAAGCGAAGACATCCCCCTCAGCCGTTCTAACTTCTTCCACCGCCGCCGCTGTGTCCGGGGTCATGTACGACTCGATCCACAAGCCAGTCAAGTCGTAGAGCGCTTGCGCGATGATCTCGCCCGTCTCCTGAACGACTTCCACATTTGTGGAAGGCACCAAAATCAGCCGAATTGGTCGATCCTTTGTTCCTAATTCCTGAGCTAGCCCCACAATTCCTAGCGCCAGAACGGCCACCAGAGCCAAAACCACTATCCTACGCATACTGCCACCTCCTAGAAGTTTACGGTGCCCTCCGAGGGTGTCACCTTCACTTTCTGTTCGATAGCCACCCCCGATGTGATATTGATAACACTATCATAGGCTTTGCTCGTGGGTAAGTCAACCGTACATACCTCGCAAAAGCGTTGCCTTCTCTTTGCGCTATACTTATAAGACGTAAGGAGTCTTTACTGAAAAGTGGAATCTTAACCAAGGGGCGGTGAACTGTGCCAGGAAAGATTGAAGGAGAGGAAACGCGGTTAAAAGACGAGACTGAACAGCGCTCTTCTAAGGGAAAGATCCTTCTAGAAGCTAAAGGGGTCTCGAAAGGTTTCCCCGGGGGTTGGGAACACCTCATACTGGATCACATAGATTTTGATGTCAGGGTAGGTGAGGTTCACACCCTCCTGGGGGAGAATGGGGCTGGAAAAACAGTGATAGCCAATATCCTCTCCGGATTTTACCTTCCTTCAAGCGGACATATCTATGTGAAAGGTAAGGAGGTCTTCTTCAAGTCACCGAGGGATGGCCTCGCCTACGGGATAGGTATGGTTCATCAAGAGTTGATGCTAGTTAGGCCGTTCACGGTAGCGCAGAACGTTGCACTTGGGTTGACCGATGGCGGGTTCACCGTGCCTCTTTCCCGAATTGAGGAGAAGTTACGGGAGCTTTCGGAACGATTTGGCCTTAAGGTCGATCCCAGCGCGAGAATCGAAGACCTCTCTGCCGGGGAGCAGCAGAGGGTGGAGATCATGAAGGTCCTTTATCACGATCCTGAGGTTCTCATCCTGGATGAACCGACCTCCTTGCTGACGCCGGAAGAGGCGGACAGCCTATTTGCCGTCCTTCGGGGTATGACCCAAGCAGAGTATGGGATCGTGTTTATCACTCACAAGATGAAGGAAGTGATGAAGGTCTCCGACCGGGTGACCGTTCTCAAGTTGGGCAAGCTGATGGGGACGACAATGGCTTCAAAGACAAGCGAGGCCGAACTGACACAGTGGGTCTTCGGCAAGCATACTCCGATCCATCTTGAACGGGAGATGAGTAGATCCGAGAAAGTAGTGTTAGAGGTTCAGGGTGTACACGCTCTTGGTGCCAAACGCAGGTTGGCGCTGCGTGGTGTCTCCTTCAACCTGCACGAGGGAGAGATCTTCGGGATCGCCGGCGTTGCAGGGAACGGTCAATCCGAGCTGGTGGAAGTCGTTACTGGGTTGCGGCAGGCTACACAGGGACGGGTCACCCTGTTTGGAAAAGATATGACCAATCGCCCGCCGCGCGAGTTCATCGAGGCTGGGGTTTCACACATTCCGGAGAAGCGTCGAGAGGCCGGGGTCATCGAAGGGATGACAGTAGCTGAGAACGTTATGCTAAAGGATTATAGAACCGCTCCGTTTTCCAGTAGTGGTATCTTGAGGAGGGCGCGGATTACGGAACACTCAAAAGAACTGATCTCGAACTTCAAGGCCATTGTGCCTGACCTGTGGAGAACGGAGACGAGAATCCTATCCGGGGGAAACATTCAACGTCTCATCCTCGCTCGGGAGACCTGGAGAAGGCCAAGGGTGCTCATAGCGGTTCACCCCACAGAGGGACTCGATACTAAGGCTCTAAACCAAACGTGGAATCTGTTCATGAGTCTGCGGGAAGAGGGCTCAGCGATCCTCCTCGTCTCTGAAGACTTAGATGAGGTAATGTCCCTATCGGATCGCATAGGAGTCATGTTCGAAGGAGAGATGGTAGCCATTGTCGAGGGAAAGGGAGCAGACCGGGCAGAGATCGGCTCGCTCATGGCCGGTGTGAGGAGCTAGCCCTTACTCTCGGATGTACGGTTTCCCCAGGGATTTGGGAAAGCGAACCCGTCCGATGACTCCCGAGACGACGAGCAGTGTCACGACATACGGAATCATATCGAGGAATTCTCCTGGGATTGGGATCCCTGGCATTGTGCCAACCCAGGAGGCGAGACTGCGGAAGAAGCCGAACAGGAGTCCTCCCACAAGGGCGAGAAGCGGGTTGAGCCCACTGAACACGACCGTGGCGAGGGCAATGAACCCGCGTCCGGCCGACATCCCCTTTGTCATGAACCCAAACCAAGCGACACTCATGTAAGCGCCACCGAGACCGGCGAGGGCTCCTCCGAGCACAGAGGCCAACAAGCGGATGCGGTTGACGTTGATGCCAGCGACATCCGCAGCTTCCGGGGCCTGCCCTGTGGCCTTGAGCATCAGACCGGCCCGCGTCCATTTGAGGAGCCAGTAGACGATAAACGGAAGAGCCAGGGCGATGAAGATCACCGGGCTCAGAAGCCCAAACGGAGTGTTCAATTTGGCAAGGTGGAACCGATCGGGGATCGCGTAGTAGCCGGGGATCCCGAGGCGGATCAGTCCGAACTCGACGAAGCCGATAGCGAACAGGTTGATCCCGATCCCTGTCACCATTTGCGTGCCCTTCCAGTAGGTGTTGATCACCGCGAAGACCAAAGAGACCATTGCGCCAACGCCCATGCCGACGAGCAGACCAACGATCGGCCCACCCGCTTTGGCACCGAGCGCGCCAGCAAATGCACTAATCAGCAAGATTCCCTCGAGTCCGATGTTGAACAGGCCAGCGGTCTCGCCAATGATCTCGCCCGTCGCAGTGAGCGTGATCGGGACCATCGCGCGAAGGGTAAAGCCGATGAGCTGCAGGATCATGCTGATCCCCTCCTTCTCTCCGATCCGACAAGTTTCTTGAGGCTCTTAACCAACTCGGTTGTCTGCTTCTTGATGCTTGGGAAGACCCGCACCAATTCGGGAATCGACATAGTGAGGACGATTACTCCCATCACTAATCGGACCATCTCAACCGGGACACGGCTCGTCCCCAGTTGCATCAACCGGCCGCCGGCGGTCAGTCCACCGAAGAACATTGCCGAAATGAGGATGCCGATCGGATGGTTGCGTCCGACCATGGCGACCGCCATTCCGTCAAATCCTACATTGGTCAGCTGACCGTGCCCTCGGAACATCGCGTGATTTGGAGAACTGCCAAGGATTATCATCGTTGCTGCTAGTCCGGCGCTTATGCCGCCGAGGAGGAAGCTGAGGAGCATGGTCCGCTTGTTCTTGATCCCGCCGTAGCGGGCTGCGGTCGGATTCAGACCCGCTGCGCGCACCTCGTATCCGACGGCCGTGTGCCAGAGAATGAAGTAGATGATCAACGCAAACGCGATGGAAACGAACAGCGCGTATGTCAGATCGGTCCCTCGCACGAGCTTGGGGAACCAGGCTGTCGATGGGATCTGGATCGACTGATCCGCCGATTGCGGATTGACTACAACGTTGCCGATCATGAACAGGACGAGGAAATGGGCGAGCCAGTTGAACATGATTGTCGAAATGACCTCGTGAACCCCGCGCGTTAGCTTGAGCAATGCCGGGCCAATGCTCCAGATAGCGCCTGCGATCATCGCAAACACGAGGGCCACGATGTGATGCAGCCCTGGTGGTAGGGAAAAGTACCCAGCGGTGATCACTGCCAGTCCACCTATCAGTACCTGTCCTTCCGCTCCGATGTTGAACATTCCGGCGCGCAGACAGATCGAGAACGTGAGTGCGGTGAGGATCAGAGGTGTGGCGAGGGCAGCGGAATCAGACAGGCCCCAGCCGTTCCCGAACGCCCCCTTGAGCATCGTTGCGTACGCCCCCCACGGATCGTAGCCCCACAACCACATCGCGAGCGCTCCAATCAAGAGTCCCACGACGGCAGCGAGCACCGATTCGAGTGCGGGATGTAGACCGGTTAGCGTGCGATGAGCGCCTCGCAGGAGGCGAGATTGAAAGGTTCCTTGAGTCCTTTCGCTCATGTGGCCTCCTTTGCCGTTACGCCTCCCATCAGCATCCCGACCGTCTCGCGATCGAGATCCGCAGGGGAGCAAACCGTCATGAACTTCCCTTCGTACATGATCGCCATGCGATCGGAGAGAGCGAGCACCTCATCGAGATCCGCCGAAACAAGGAGGGTGGCGCGTCCGTTGTCCCGCATCTCGAGAAGGGTCTGACGGATGTAGTGCGCCGCTCCGATGTCGAGACCGCGGGTCGGCTGAGCCGCAACGATGATCGCGGGGTCCTTCGCCAACTCCCTTCCGACGATCAGTTTCTGCTGATTACCGCCCGACAGGCTCTTCGCCGGCGCGCTCGGTCCGGTCGCCTGAATCTCGAACCGCTCCATCAGTTTCCGCACATGTTGGTTGATCTTCCCCCAGCGGAGGAAGGAGAGCGGCCCGCGGAATTCCTCCCAGCGATGCACGCCGAGGATCGCGTTCTCGGCCAGGGTGAACGGGAGGACCAACCCGAGCTCCCAACGGTCCTCCGGGATGTGTGCCACGCCGAGTCGGTAGATCTCGCGGGGATCCTTCCCGAGGATGTTCGTCCCGTTGATCGTTGCTGTTCCCTTGATCGGCACGCGCAGGCCGGTGAGCGACTCGACGAGCTCGGTCTGGCCGTTTCCTTCGACACCGGCGATGCCGAAGATCTCTCCGCCGTAGACGTCGAAGGAGACACCTTCGACCGCGATCTCGCCGGTGTTGCCTTTGGCGGTTAGATCCGCGACGTGAAGTACGCCCTCTCCAGATCGATCCACTTCTCTTCGTTCTTTGTGGCTGGGGATCTCCTCGTCACTCAATTCGACGGCGTCGGCTTCCTCTTCCAATGCTTGACCGACCATCAGGCGTGCCAATCGCTCAGTGGTTGCCTCGGATGTCTTTACGTCACCAACCAGCTCTCCGTGGCGAAGGACGACGATCCGGTCCGTGATCGACTGGACCTCCTTGAGCTTGTGGGTGATGAGGATGATCGACTTATCGGTGTCCCTCAACTGGCGAAGAAGCTCGAACAAGTCGTTGACCTCCAGGGGGGTCAGCACGGACGTCGGTTCGTCGAGGATCAACAGATCGACGTTCCGCGAAAGGACTTTAAGGATCTCTACGCGCTGTTGCTCGCCGACGGCCAGTTTCTCTACAGGGACGTCGAGCGGGACATGGAGTCCGCTCCCCTCCATCAGCGCTTCCAACTTCTCCCTCGCTCTTGCCAACTGAATCCGCTTGAACGGCCGCTCGTGGCTGAGCGCGACGTTCTCGGCGGCGGTGAACGTGCCGACGAGCGCGAAGTGCTGATGGACCATGCCGATGCCGAAGTCGAGTGCCTCACGAGGGCTGGAGAAGCGCACGGTTCCTCGGGGTGATGTCACTTGACCGCGCGTCGGAGGAAGGAGTCCGGAGAGGATTTTGGTCAGTGTGGTCTTTCCCGCGCCGTTCTCGCCAAGCAGACCGACGACCTCATGAGAGTGAATTTCGACGGTGACGTCTCGGACGGCCACCGTTCCATCCGAGTAGATCTTGGTGATGTCCTCGGCACGCAGGAAATAGCCGTTATCGCGCGGCAATGTAGATGATTTGCTCATGTATCTCACCCGATTCCAGTGAAATGCTGCGCCTTAGGCAGAAAAGAAGAGGAGAGGAACGTCGTCCCTCTCCTCCTGTAGTTTCCGATGTTCGCTTCTCAATTCCTACGGGGCACCGAGCGTGTACTGCGCGCGAATGGCCGCGATGTCGGCCTCGGTGTTTGCCGTCGGGACAACGATCGACCCGTCGAGGATGCCCGCTTCGAGCTCGGATATTGCGTTCCAAACATCATCTGGCAGACTGGCGCGTTCCGTCGCCCAATTTGCGATTGTTTGGTAGAAGTCGATCTCTGCGCCTGCGCGCAGCCCGAACTCGATGAACTCGAGCAGATCCGTGGCCTTGCTAAGCGCCACACCAGCATTAGCAAGTGTTCCGTGGTACCCGCCGGCTTCTACCATGTCGAAGAACGTCCCTTCGACGACGGCTTTGATTGCCGTGTAGACTGCGATGTCCACGCGCTTCATCCCGCTGGCGAGCGTATGACTGAAGTAATCCTGGTTCGCGTCCACACCGAAAAAGTAGGGAGGCCCGAGGGTCGTCCCCTCTTGTTGGTGCCCATTTACGATGGCCCGGTGGTCGCCAAACCCGACTGGACCGGCGACGTTATAGACACCGACGGCTCCCTGCGCGAGCATCGCAGTGGTTGCTGTTTCACCCAACTCCTCGTCGTTAAACGAGTTGACGTAGTCGTAGAGGAGTCCGATGCCCGGATCGGTTCCGTAGACCTCCTCCCATTTCTTGTTCGCCCAGTCCATTCCGAAGCGGAATCCGGCCTCGAAGTGATAGAGAACGGATCCTGGGATGCCGAGGACGGCACCCCACTTCGAATAGCCATAGTGCGCGGCTGTCATTGCGCCGAGCGCTCCGACGAGGGCCGACATCTCGTTCTCGTTAAAGACCAGGTTCATGACATTAGGCCCCTGCACGTTCCAAGGCGGGGGGCCCGCGGCCACGTCGACGATGGCGAACGGCTGGTCGGGAAAGTCAGGGGCTACTTCGTTCAGGGCTCCGGTGAGCAGGAACCCGGTGGCGATGATGAGATCGTATTCCCCCAAGCGCGCCGTGTTGCGGATGTTCGGCAAGTAATCGGTCTCTGAACTGCTCGCCACATCGACAATCTCGAGGCCGAATTCCTCTGCTGCTCTTCTGGCCCCTTCGAACGCCATGTCGTTGAACGACTGGTCACCTCGTCCGCCGACGTCCAGCACAATAGCTACCTTTCCGCTCCCCAAGCCGATCATCCCGACCAGGGAGATCCCCAACAATACTACCGCCAACAGGGTCAAAATCCTCTTCATTGGTACCTCCTTTTCCTCTA
>Ga0315555_1001923_pt1 | contig 14865 bp, 14 predicted proteins | sample SalMarSW160380MG_FD_202113 | JGI IMG/M metagenome (GOLD analysis project Ga0315555, IMG submission 202113) | Salt marsh sediment microbial communities from the Plum Island Ecosystem LTER, Massachusetts, United States - Salt Marsh Sediment SW1603-80 ... | reverse complement strand
ATTTCGATGAAGTAGAATATATTATTAACCGAAAACGTTTTTATATTAATCATGGTGACGGATTGGCCAGAGATGACTCCGGGTACCGTTTGCTGAAACGCGTTTTTAGAAACAGGATCAATATTTTTCTCTATAGCCTGTTACACCCGGACCTGGGGATTCCCTTTGCCCGCTGGATTTCCTCACTCAGCCGTCGTCATACCCAGCAGGATAAACCGCCATCTGATCAGGACTATGTTAATAAAGCCTTAAGTAAATTTGAACAGGGATTTGATTGCGCAATTTTTGGGCATTTGCATTCGCCACGCTTCCAGGAGTTCGGCCAGAAGGTTTATATAAATCTGGGTGACTGGATTGAAAATTTCAGTTACGCGGAATTCGATGGCAATAAAATCCGTCTGCTGGAGTGGGATTAAAAAAAGCCCGCAGGTAAAAATCATCTTTTGTTGACATGGCAACAAAAAATTATTTAATTACCGGGCTTTATATATAATGCATATAATTTTATAGACATATTATGGAGAAAGCATGAAACGAACATTTCAACCCCATAATCGAAAGCGGAAAAATAAGCATGGATTCCGCGAGCGGATGAAAAGTAAAAATGGCAGAAGGGTTCTGGCAAGAAGACGCTCCAAGGGCCGCCGGAGACTTACTGTTAGTGATGAATTCTAAAAAACGATATCCTCTCCCCAGAAAGAGCGTATTAAAGAAAAAGAACGATATTGTCAGGGTGCTAAGGGAGGGAAAACGTTATTCATTTAAGATATGCACTATTTTCATTTGCTCCTCCGGCACGACCGGGGTGGCATTTCTCATACGGAAAAAGACAGGAAACGCGGTTAATAGAAATCGGATGAAAAGACTTTTTCGGGAAGCATACCGGCTGCAGCGTTCCCGCTTTATGGGTAAAGAGGTGGTATTTTATATCAAACAATATCTGCATGATTTCCATTTTATAATGGAATTAATCGAATCAGTCAATTGAAAAATGAAATATATATTTATTTTTTTGATAAAATTTTACCGTCTGTTTATCTCACCACTCTTTCCCCCGAGTTGCCGGTTCTATCCATCCTGTTCATCCTATTCGGAAGAAGCTCTGCAACGCTTTGGTTTTATGAAAGGTGGATGGTTAAGCCTGAAGCGAATATCAAAATGTCACCCCTTTCATGAAGGAGGATTTGATCCGGTACCCCCATCACCAACTGAGGACTGAAAATGGATAAGAGAACCATTATTGGAATTGTATTAATTATTATTATCACCTTGTTGATGCCATTTTATCAGCGCTGGATAGGAGGGAACCAGAAGAACACGCCTGTTTTCACCCCCGGAACGGACAGTCTGAAAGTTTCAGGTGATACGACGCCCGCCGTACCAGAAGAAGTTGTTCCGCCCGTTTTGTCATTTGCTGATACCGCCCGGCAGGAGGAAGGACCGGCCATACAGGCACAGGTAGCAGAACAGGTGAAAATCATTCATATTAATAACAGGGTTGCCCAATTCTCCTGGAGTACCTCGGAGGGTGGAAATCCGGTCCTGTTGGACCTGGAATATTATAAGTATTACAAGGGTGGCAATGTTAATCTGATCCAGAATAATTACATGACGCTCCGATTTCTGAATGCGGATGGCAGGGAATTTAAACTGAATGATTACAATATGTTTGCCGATTTTGTGAATGGTCAGACGGTCACGCTCAGCAAAGACCGTCCGGAGTATAATCTGAAATTTTATCTTCCAGTCCGGAACGGGCGCATTGAAAAAATATTGCGTTTTTATTACGACAGTTACTCTTTTGATGTAATTATTCGTTTTAATAATCTGCAGGATTACGTGATTAACCGCAAGTATTACCTCGGCTGGAAAAACGGTTTGCCGGCCACAGAAGAAAATGTGAATGATGATCTGAATTATTCCCGTGCTTACACATACATGGCCGAAGAACTCATAAACATGGATGCCTCCGATAAGTACGGAGAAAAAGATTTTAACGGCCGGGTGAATTGGGCCGCCATCCGAACCAAATACTTTCTGGTATCTCTCATCCCGGATAATCCCGGCTTAACCAATGGCGTGACCATCAGTGGAGTAAAGACCGAAGTGAATGACCGCCCGGAAAAGGAATACAATTTCACTATCGACAACCAGTTTCAACCGGTTCCGCTCTATTCCGATACCTTCATGGTCTATCTGGGACCGCTCGATTATTATATGCTGAAAAAGTATGATGTGGATCTGCAGACCCTGGTAATGAACCGTGACTGGTATGAACGCCTATTCCGGCCCATCAGCCTTTTAATCATACCGGCTTTCAAATTTCTCTATCGTTTTATACCCAACTACGGGTTTGTGATCATCATTTTTTCAATTCTGATAAAGCTTGTGCTGCATCCTCTCACCAAGAAAAGCTACCAGTCCATGAGTGAGATGCAGTACCTGCAGCCCAAAATGACCGAATTGCGGGAAAAGTACAAAGACGATCCTCAGCGAATGAATAAAGAGCTCATGAAGTTATACAAAGAGCACGGAGTCAATCCTCTGGGAGGCTGTTTGCCTATGCTCCTGCAAATGCCAGTGCTTTTTTCGCTGTTTATTGTCTTCCGTTCCACCATTCAGCTGCGCAGCCAGCCCTTTATTCTGTGGATCAACGATCTGTCCGCCCCGGATACACTGCACCTGGGTTTCAGCTTGCCCCTGGTCGGCAACAGTGTTCACGTGCTGCCCGTTCTTATGGGTATTACCATGATCTGGCAATCGCGCATGTCCATGACGGATCCTAAGCAGAAACTCATGATATATTTCATGCCGATTTTTATGATTTTCATCTTCTATTCGCTTCCGTCGGGGCTGAATCTTTATTATGCGGTATTTAATCTGTTAAGCATGGCCCAGACTCATTTTATAAAGAAAAAAATGCATCCCGGCAACAACAAGGACAATCAGCCAGCGGCTGTAACCGGTACCTCGGCAGCCAAAGCGGGCCGGGGAAGCCGGAAAAAGAAAAAATAGCAGGTCGACAACCGTTTTCAATGAAGTATATAGATACCGGTGATACCATCGTTGCTCTTTCCACCCCTCCCGGGCGGGGAGCCATAGCGGTAGTGAGGGTGAGTGGTGGAGAAACACTATCCATTATAAATCAGCTGTTTTCACATACCCTGGGTCCGGATCATCACCGGCGGGTACAGCCGGGAAGTATATATGGCAGGACGGACCGGCGGGTAATTGACGAATGTGTGGTGGCATATTACAGGGGACCCCATTCCTATACAGGGGAAGATGTGGTGGAGATTTCCTGCCACGGCAATCCTCTCATTATTGATCAGATCATTCAGGAAGTCATGTCCTGTGGTGCACGGGTTGCACAGCCGGGAGAATTCACCCGCCGCGCCTTTTTAAATCATAAACTGGATCTTTCACAGGCGGAAGCAGTGGCAGGGGTGATCGAAGCCAGAACCCGACAGGGATTGTCCTGTTCGCTGCGCCAGCTGGAAGGAGGGTTATCGGAACGGCTGGCCGGCTTGCAGCAGCAGATTCTGCATATTCTGTCCTTAGTCGAGGTGAGCCTGGATTTCAATGAAGATGATATCCGGGTATATGAAAAATCCGAACTCATTCAGCTGGCCGGAAGAAGCTATGCAGAGCTTGAGCAGTTACTTTACAGCTACGATTACGGCCGGCTTTTACGGGAGGGGATAAAGTTACTGTTACTGGGAAAGCCCAACGTGGGAAAATCCAGTCTGCTCAATACTCTGCTGCAGACGGAGCGGGCGATTGTCAGCGAGGTTCCCGGTACCACCCGCGACTATATTGAAGAGGATACTCAATTAGAGGGTTTTCCGGTGCGGATTGTGGATACCGCCGGGATTCGGGAAACCCTGGACAGAATTGAGGAAGTTGGAGTGAAACGGGCGTTGCAGCACATCAAATCCTCTGATCTGGTACTGGCTATTTTTGAAGTTCACCGTCCCCTGGATGCAGATGATTTGCGCCTTATACAGCATCTTAAGCGCGATGCACATAACAAGGTACCGCTGCTGCTGGTCCTTAATAAAATGGATCTGGGATCCCACCGCAATCTGCCCCTCCAGCTGCAGGAACTGGAGGCGGAGAGTGTGACGGTGTCGGCGAAAACAGGCCAAAACATTGAAGAGCTGCGGGAAAAGATTAAAAAGCGGCTGCTGGGTGAACAGGGCCTGGAAGAAGAAGGCGTGATTATAACCAGCGCCCGCCATAAAGAAGCATTGGGCGGGGCCCGTGATTCCCTGCAAAAATTTATTCACGGGATCCAAAATAATATTGATGAAGTTATTTTAGCATCGGAACTGCGCCACGCAGTTGATGAAGTGGGGGAGATTGTGGGGACCGTGAGCAATGAAGATTTGCTCAACCACATATTCGCTCACTTCTGCATTGGGAAATAAAGGTTTCACGTGAAACACCAGAGGTTTTCTTGAAAGATAGATACGATGTGATTGTGGCGGGCGGGGGGCATGCCGGTATCGAGGCGGCGCTGGCCAGCGCACGGCTGGGCATGAAAACCGCGCTGGTCACCCTGCGCCTGGATACCATCGGGAAAATGTCCTGCAATCCTGCCATTGGTGGTTTGGCCAAGGGGCATCTGGTGCGGGAGGTGGATGCCTTGGGCGGGGAGATGGGCAAGCTCATCGATGCAGTGGGTATACATTTCAAGATTCTGAACAAGTCCAAGGGTCCGGCCGTGTGGTCGCCACGCGCCCAGGCAGACCGGCTGGCCTATTCAAAAGCGGCCCGGATGGCAGTACTGTCCCAGCCCAACCTGGATGTGATCCAGGCAGCGGTCAACGGTCTGAGGGTGAAAAACGGCCGGGTAACCGCCGCCGTTCTTGATGAAAATCAAATTGTTTCCTGCTGTGCTCTTATACTGACCTGCGGTACTTTTTTAAACGGCAAAATATTTATCGGGTTGAACTCCTTTTCCAGCGGCCGGGCGGGAGAGATGCCCATCCATGGTCTTACCGAGGCCCTGCTGGATCTCGGTTTCACTTCCGGCCGCCTGAAAACCGGTACACCTCCCCGCATCCATCGCGATTCCATTGACTATTCCCAGGTGGAAGAACAGGAACCGGATAATCCGCCTGTACCCTTTTCATTCCAGACCGAAAAAATTGAGTGTCCCCAGATCAGTTGCCACATTACCTGTACCAATGCCCGCACCCATGAAATACTGAAATCCGGGTTGGACAGATCGCCCATGTATACCGGCATGATCAGCGGAATCGGTCCCCGCTACTGTCCCTCCATTGAGGATAAGGTGGTTCGTTTTGCGGATAAGGAACGCCATCAGCTGTTTCTGGAGCCGGAAGGGCGGGATCACCCGGAAGTATATGTAAACGGTTTTGCCACCAGCCTGCCGGAGGATATCCAGTTGAAGGCACTGCATTCTGTGGCCGGACTGGAAAATGCCCGCATCATCCGGCTGGGGTATGCGATTGAATACGATTTTTTTCCATCTCATCAGATCCGGCTGTCTCTGGAAACCAAGAATGTGCAGGGACTTTATTTTGCGGGACAAATTAACGGGACCTCCGGCTATGAGGAGGCAGCCGCCCAGGGCCTGATGGCAGGAATTAATGCCGCACTTAAACTGAGGGAGGAGGAGCCCTTTGTCCTGGAACGTTCCCGTGCCTATATTGGGGTACTGATTGATGATTTAATTAATAAGACAATAGTGGAACCCTATCGGATGTTTACCTCCCGGGCGGAATTCCGGTTGCTGCTGCGGCATGACAATGCCGATCTGCGATTAATGGAAGCCGGTTACCGGCTGGGATTGTTGCCGGCGGCGGCTTATGAACGAATGGAGGAAAAGAAGCGGCGCACTGAGGAACTGCTGGAGGTTAGTGAAAAAACATCCGTTAATCCCGCAGATTTTAACGATTATGCCCGGCGGATCAACAGCAGCCCCATACAGCAGGCTGTTCCCATGCGGCAGCTGATGCGGCGCCCCGAAGTCAATCTGAAGGATCTGCTGCAGATTGCCGGAGTGAGCAACGGCTACAGACAGGAGGAATTGATTCATGCTGAATTCATAACCAAGTATGAGGGGTATCTGAGGCGGCAGGAAGAGCAGGTGCGAAAATTCAGAAACATGGAAAACCGAGAGATACCCGGTGGTTTTGATTACCACTCAGTTCCCTCTTTGTCTAACGAGGCCCGTGAAAAGCTGCAGCAGATACAGCCGCTTTCACTGGGACAGGCATCGCGCATTTCTGGTGTTCGCCAGGGCGATGTGGCTGTTTTGATGATTTTTTTGGAAAAGTATTACAGGAATTCGTATAATGTTTCACGTGAAACGCCCTGATTGCGGGTCATTTAACGGCCCGGTTGTTTCACGTGAAACAGAAGCAGGGTTTTAGGGGAGAGGAAGGAGGCCCATCTATTGCCCATGAGTGGAGATTCCACGCATATTGTTCGTTCCCTTTATCCGGATATTTCCCATGCTTGCCTGTGGCAGCTGAACCGCTATGTGAATCTGCTGCGGGAATATAATTGCCGGATTAACCTGATTTCCCGTGCCGATACGGATCAGATCTGGGAGCATCATATCCTTCCCTCGCTGATTATTGATAAAATTGTGGAGTTTCGGGCAGGACAACAGGTAATGGACCTGGGAAGCGGGGGGGGATTGCCGGGAATACCTCTGAAAATTATTCATCCGGCCATTAAAATGTTACTGGTAGATTCCTCCCGTAAAAAGATCGCCTTCCTGAGAAGAGTGATTTATGATCTTCGGCTGACCTCCACCGGGGTAGTCAGGGCCCGCCTGCCGCAGGAAGCGGAACGTAACCAGCTGACCAACCGTTTCCACTGTATGCTGGCGCGCGGGGTGAGTGATTTCAAAGCGCTTTGCGAAATTGCAGTCCGGGTTTTGCTTCCGGAGGGCTATCTGCTGGCCTGGAAAGGCGAAAAGGATGTCGATGAGCTGCAGGAAATTTCAGAGAAGAATTCCTTGATTTTTAAGATCCATGCAATTTCAGATAAAATTCCCCCTGTTTCCGATAAATTCGCTGCTCTGAGGATTGTACAGGTGTGGTTCCCGGGGAGCCAAAAGCTCGCAATTGAGGAGGAAGAGTGAATAAAAAAACCTGTATAACGCAGGATTTTTACTTAAATTTGCAGGATATGGTCATCAATTAATGGTTATTTAAAGGCAGGAAAAGCAGTCTATGGCTAAAGTTATTTCCTTCATTATTCAAAAAGGAGGGTGTGGTAAAACCACCACGACCGCCAACGCGGCAGGATATTTGTCTCTCCATGGCTTTAAAGTACTGGCGGTGGATATGGATCCCCAGGGAAACCTGTCCCAGCATATGGGTTATGATACTGAAAAACTGGAAAAAACCATTCTTAATCTTTTCGAACGGACGGCTGCCATTAATCAGGTAGTTCTGAAACGGAGCGAGTTGTTGCATGTCTTACCCAATAACCTGCACACCGCGGCCGCGGAATTTTCGCTGCAGAAATCCATGTCCCCGAACTATCTGCTGCGGGATGCCCTGGCTCCGGTTTTGAATGATTATGATTATATTTTTATCGATTGTCCTCCTGCCCTAGGATTATTCTCCATAAATGCCCTGGCAGCATCCACAGAGTTTGTCCTGGTGGTTTCACCGGAGTTTTTTCCCATGAAAGCCATTAAACCTTTATATGATACTTACCGTATGGTGAAAGAGAAAATGAATCACACCCTGCAGTTTAACGGAATTGTAATGACGATGTGTGATTTCCGAACCCGCCATAGCCAGGAAGTATTTGACATTTTAAAGAAAAACTTTCCACATAAATTATACAACGCCTATATCAGAAATAATGTGAGCCTGAAAGAAGCCTCTTCCTATGGACAAACGATTTTTGAATATAATTCCCAGTCATTTGGAGCTTTCGATTATCAGAATTTTGCCGAAGAATTTATCCGTAATCATCATAAAAATATTGCCAAGCGTGAATATTACCAGCAAAAATTCGAATCCCTCACCAGCGGAGAACAGAAACAAATTGTGATGTTTGCCGAACAGAATCTATCGGCCTATGCACGAAGCGGCCTGGATAAAATGAATGACAGTACGGTTCTGAAAGAAGCGCTGGTAATAGAAAGAAATAAGGTGCTGGAAAAATTGTTTCCATACCGGTTGAATACCATATTTGATCAGGTATCATGAAATCCATACTTCTGATTGTCCTGGTAACCTGTAGCCTCCGGGCTGCTTTTGAATACTGCGCTGCAGATCCATCCATGCACGGCACAGCCGGAAGCATGGTGGCCCAGGAAGGATCATATGCAGGTTACCTTCTAAATCCGGCATTGTCCGCCGCCTCACCGGATATGGCGGCAGGAATGGTTTACTTCCGGCCCTATGGAATACCCGAGCTAACCTGCGGTGCCGTGATTACCCGTTTTGCAACCAAATCTATGGGCAGCGGTCTGGCATTATCCTCCTTTGGAAACGAACTGTATCGCGAAAATCAACTTACCGCCAATCTTTCCGGAAACTTTCTGGAAGATCGCCTGTTGCTGGGCCTGAATCTCCGCTGGTACTCGTTGCATGTGCAGAATTATGATGATATGAATACACTGGGGGTAGATGCCGGCCTGCAGTATCGCCTGCATCCCCGTATTCTGATGGGGTTTTCTGTTCTGAACCTTAATCGGCCCGCTTTGAACGGATTGGAACAGGAAATCCCGCTGATCACCAGCTGGGGAATGGCCATTCGCCTGCATGACCGATTCATTTCATATCTTTCCCTGCAGAAAGATTTCCGTTATCCCCCAAGCCTGCGCTTTGGAGTCAGCATGCAGTTTAATCCTTATCTGCAGTTACACACCGGCGTGAATACCTATCCCTCGGTTCCCTCGCTGGGACTCAGTTTTATCAGAAAATGGATTGCTGTACAATACGCTTTTCAGTATCACTTTGATCTGGGGGGTACCCACTTCTGGGGTTTATCTTTCAGCAAACCGAGATGAAAGAGCATGATGAATAAATTTAACCTGTTGATATTTCTCATCCTTAACCTTTTCATGGCCGGACACCTTCATCCGCAGGATGTGGATGAGATGCAGCAGAAACTGCACGCCATCCAGAAAGAGATAATGAACCTGGAAAAGCAGTTGAAGACGCAAAATAACCGCCTGAAGATCGAGACAACCTCCATCGAGAACATTGATATACAAATCAACTTAACTCATGATAAAATAAATATTTATAGAAGAAAAATTGGGGCCCAGCAGGTCCTGGTTGTCAGGCTGGAGAATCAGATAGATTCCCTGCAGCACAACATCACTAACCTCCAGGATATTTTCAGCGACCAGGTTGTTTTTGCTTACAAATACCAGCGGGGCAAGCAACTTGACTGGATTCTGGGAGCCTCCAGTTTCAACGAAGTCGTGGTGAAATTTCAATATTTTAGAAAAGTAACTCAGGCAGAGCGCAGTATTTTTGAAGATCTCATTCATTCAAAAACCGAGCTTGATGAAAAAGAAGCCAGGCTGACCAAAGAAATTGCTGTTACCCGCCAGTATCTTGCCGCCGCCAAAGATGAAGAAGGAAATCTTAACTCCCGCCGAAAAACCAAATCACAGTTGATTGACGAGATTAAACAGAATAAAACGCTTCTCTCCTGGTCATTGAAAGAGAAAAAACAGAGCTATCAGGAAATGAAACAGATTCTGGCAAGTCTGGAAAAAGGACGTTCCAACCGTCAGCTGAAAGTGGATACCCGGATAAAATGGGAGAAATTATCGGGAAATTTTTCTAAAAGTAAGGGAAAATTCAACTGGCCGGTAGAAGGGCAAATTCTGCATAATTTCGGTCGTTTTAAAAATCCGGAATTAAAAACCGTGCTGGATAATCCGGGAATTGATATTCAGGCCAGCCGGGGATCCCTGGTGCGCTGCATCTTTCCGGGGGTGGTAAGTCTTATCATTTATATGAGCGGATTTGGTAATACGGTGATCATCGATCACAATGACGGATATTATACGGTTTATGCTCATCTTGACGAAGTGAGCGTCAACAGCGGAGATTTTGTGGAAGTAGGGTCACAAATTGCACTGGTGGGAGAAAGCGGTTCTCTGGAAGGGCCCAAACTTCATTTCGAAATATACGGGAACAATCAGACCCTTAATCCGTTACTCTGGTTAAAAAACAAATGAAGAAATACTTTCGAAAACAGCCGGGTTTTTGCTTGTTTTTTGACGGGCTTTATTATAATATTACACTGGTAGTATCTTTTCTAATTCACTATAATTTTAAACCAAACATTAACGGAGGAAACCCATGTCTCGAGGAACCGTGAACAAGGTGATGATTATCGGAAGACTGGGTGCTGATCCTGAAGTTCGGTATGCGCCAAGCGGTAATGCGGTGGCGAACTTCAACGTGGCTACCAACCGATCTTACAAGGACCGGGATGGAAACCAGCAGGAGCAGACGGATTGGCATCGGGTTGTGGCATGGACACGGCTTGCCGAATTTGCTAAACAGTATCTTCACAAAGGCATGCGCGTTTATGTGGAGGGAAGGTTGCAGTACCGGGAGTGGCAGGACCAGAATGGAGCCAAGCGAAACTCTACGGATATCGTTGTTAATGATATCCAGATGCTGGAGTCGCTGGGAGGAAAAACGGAGACGGGAGATCAGGAGAAAATGCCGACTAATCTGGAAGTGCCTGATGAAGTTGAACCTGCGGAAGATGATTCTGTGCCATTCTAAGGTGAAAAGCTCCCACCGGAAAACGGTGGGAGCTTTTTTGTCATTTTAAAGTAAAATATTAGTACTATAGATTTTCAGGAGTATCGGGTTATGAAAAAGTCCCCCCTCATAGTAATAATCGTTGCTGTCATTATTCTGACGATGGCGGTCAGTGGCTGGTCTCAATATATTGAGAAGCAACCGCTTCAGGGTAATGAGTACGGTGCTGGAATCACTATTGCCATGTCCGGCATCGGCCTGGGAGGCTTTTACCGTTTTGCAGCACCCGGATATACCCACATAGGCGCCGAACTGGATTTTTATATTATGAGGGACGATAACGAGTTTACTTATTACGATTACTATGGATATCCCCGGCAGGTCAACAAATTTAACCGCCTATTTATAATTCCGGCCAGCGTCGAATTGAAAAAACGACTTTTCTATAACAGCATCGAAGATGATTTTCGGCCCTATATGATCGGACTGGGAGGAGTTACTTTTGCCATGAATTTCCCCCGCAACAATGATTATGAATTCAGTTTGTTACCGCCCGCGGAGCAGCAAAGACTTCCACGAAATGATGAGTACCGGTTTTCCTTTAACCTGGGTATTGGTTTTGGCATTGATATCACGACTAATGAATTCTTTTTCGTTTCTATCAGGCCACAGTACCGTTTCATCTATTTTCCAAAGGCCATCGCAGGAAAAACCAATCATTCCGCTTTTGAAATTCGTCTGGAGCTGGGTAAGAGGTTGATAAAAAAATAATCCCTGGAGCCCATATGAGACAATTTTATAAAGAATTAAATAATCCCCAAAAAGAAAAACGATTCTTCTATCGATTTTACCGGATAAGCAAGGACAGCATTGCTGCCTGGTATCATCGCCATAATAAACTTCTTAAACATGCTGGGCTGGGAGGTAAAAGCCATCTGCTGGAAAAGGGACATGTTCTGTGGAACCGTAAGGGCCGGTGGTAATAAAAGCTGGTACCAAACCAGCGGTTTTATATCAGAGAATAATTTTCCTGCGGGTTAAAATTCAGTATCCAACCTCATTCTATGATTATTAAACGATAATGCGCGGTATAGCACTGTTTATACGGGTTATAAATTCGTAATTAATGGTACCGCACAGGCTGGACAGATAATCCGCAGTAATTGAGGATCCCGCGTCGGTACCCATTAAAACAACTTCGTCTTCAAGTTTCACCGCAGGAATATCGGTAGTATCCACCATGACAAGATTCATGCACACCCTCCCGCGAATGGGGGAACGTTTTCCATGGATTAAAACGTAGCCCTGGTTGCTCAACCCGCGGCCATAGCCATCCGCATAGCCAATGGGAAGCACTGCCAGGCGGGAAGGACGCGTGGTTTGAAAGGTGCCGCCATAGCCGATATTCTGATTGGATTTAACATTTTTCAATTGTCCGATGCGGGTTTTCCAGTTGAGCACCGGTTGCAGAACATCCTCACCATTTCGGCTGAACTTGATTTTATACGACACGAAAGTTTCGCGGGAAGGCCATAATCCATACTGGCCAATACCGAGGCGGACCATATCAAAATAGGTCTCCGGGAATAGTAAAATAGCGGCCGAACAGGCGGTGTGGAATTTGATGGCAAAAAATCCTTCGCTTTTAATCATATCGGACATCTGGCGGAAGAGATCCAGCTGCCGGAAAGCATATTCGTGGCTGGTGGTATCTTCAATGTTCGCAAAATGTGTGTAGACACCCTCCAGTATTATCAGGGACGATTCTTTAATTTTAATCAGAAATGAAGGTAAATCATCACGATCAATACCCTGCCGGTAGGTCCCGGTCTCCAGCTTGAGATGAATCCTGACCTGCTTTCCTGATTTCCGGGTGAGTTTATCCAATTCTTGGAGGCTCTCGAGATTATATAGTACCAGCCGGATGTCCTGCTCGATGACCTCTTCCAGGCGGCTGAGCAGAACAGGGCCCATAATCAGTACGTCCCGGGTGATGCCCAGCTTTCGGAGCTCCAGGGCTTCATCCAGAGAGTGAACACAGAAGGAATCGGCTCCATACTTGATGGCCAGCGAAGCGATCTGTGCCAATCCGTGGCCATATGCATTGGATTTTACGACTGCTGAAAATTCGGTCCCAGTTTTCAGACGGTTTTTGAAAAATGTAAGATTGTGCGCATATGCCTTTTCTGAAATTTCCAGCCAGCTGGTAATTTGTGGTTTGTCCATTTTTGTCTCAGGTCTCTGATAAGATTTAAAATAGTCAGGAAATTTACCTGTCGCAAGTCCTTGCTTTATAAGGCTGGGAGAAACATTGAAAGTTGGCTAATTGATATAAGGATAGAGATTTGTCCCATTTATTATATCAGGACTAATCCTGCTACCAGTCCAATTAAAAGACCATAAACGATATGGGCAATTAAGTGGATAATGGCTACCTGGAAGCCGGCGTTTTGAAATTTCTCCACCGGGTGGTGTTCGGCAAGAATTACCATAATGAAACTGAAAGCAAATCCGTGGGCAAATCCGATAATCCCGCCGGCAACCAGGAAAGAGAGAACCCCGGACAGCTTTAACATCTGGAGAAAATAAAGATAAATAAAAGCGAAAATAATACCTGAAATATATTGAAAGACCAGACCCGGCAACAGGGATGTTTCAATAGAACGTGTAAGAGCACTACCCAGAGCTCGAACCATGTTTGCATTTATCCGTTTGAATCGGTCAACTGACCATAGTAGCAGGGTCATGCCGCTTGTACCGATCAAACCGGCAATAATTGTTGTGGGGACGAAGTGCATTGAGGGCCTCCTCGGATTAAGATATTAATATAAAATCGCTTATTGTAATCTAAAGCTGCTTCAAGGGTTGTACGCGATGATATCTGGATAGTATTTAAAATTTTATTTTCGATTTAATCTAGCCGATCTTATTATACGGGAATTAATATTATATATGTTAAAGTTGGAGAAAAGTTCACACTAGATGACTTGTACCTGAATCATAGTTGATGGGATCTGTTTGCCTTGTACATTAAAACCGGTTTAAGGAAACAGTGTATAATTTTTTTCAGAGAATAACAGTACAACGGAAAAACATAAAAGGTTTTCATATCTCAGTATTGCGTAATTTATGATATTATTGAGGACGTTAATAAGTTGTGAACATATGAAGTTGATACACATGAACAGGTTTAACTATAGATGATAATCGCGGATAAAATTTATAACCGGCCAAATATTTTTAATCTATCCTATTTATTTCTGTTGATATTATCGTTATCATTTATCCCGGATGTTTTTTCACAGGATTCCACACTGATAGCTTTTACCTTTAGGGATCAGTTTAATAATATTTATACCCGGGATGATTTTGCCGGTCATATTTTAATAGTTGTGGGAAGTGACAGAGAGGGTAGCCCGTTTAACGAACTCTGGAGTTTTGCCATTTATGATTCCCTGAAAAAATATAGCCTGAATGACTCGGTCAGATTCCTGCCGGTGGCCGACGTACGGGGGGTTCCGTTTTTTCTGAAGGGAATGGTTAAAAGTAAATTTCCCCGGGAAAAGAAACGCTGGATTCTGCTGGACTGGAAAGGACTTTTTGCGAAGGCATACCGGTTTATTGCAGGGTCCAGTAACATTCTGCTCATCCGGCGCGATGGAAGAGTTGTTTATCATGTATACGGGCGTGAACCGGATCCGGAAAAATTAAACAACTTACTTCAAAAATTGTATAATCTTCCGGGCATGAATAAGCGGTAGTGAAATAGAAAAATATACAGGTTTTTATGAAATTATTTTCCCGGGATAAGTGGGATTGGAATAAATACCGAGATTGAAAGGTGGTTTTGGAGAAAACATGCATGCAACGATTATGAAGGGTACTGAACCGCTATTCATCAAGGGCAATTCCGTCGGATTTTTGTTTATTCACGGGTTTACAGCCTCTCCGTACGAGGGAAGAGAAATAGCAATTCGCCTTAACAAAGGGAAAGGATGGACGGTGTCGGTGCCACTTCTCCCGGGTCATGGTACCTCTCCGCAAGATTTGGTAGGGCTAACCTGGAAGGATTGGTATGGGTATGTCCGGCAGAAATATGATGAATTAAAGCAGATCTGCAATAAAG
>Ga0315555_1001921_pt1 | contig 14869 bp, 10 predicted proteins | sample SalMarSW160380MG_FD_202113 | JGI IMG/M metagenome (GOLD analysis project Ga0315555, IMG submission 202113) | Salt marsh sediment microbial communities from the Plum Island Ecosystem LTER, Massachusetts, United States - Salt Marsh Sediment SW1603-80 ... | reverse complement strand
TGGTTGAACATTTCATCGCAGGAAATTATGTATCACCTACTCTGTTTATTTTCGCTTTTTTTATTCCGGTTCTGATCATCTTCACCCACCGCAGCAATATCAAAAGGCTTCTGGCGGGTAATGAAAATAAAATAAATTTTAAAAAATCATCATAAAGAGGTTACCATGACGAAGGTTGTTATGAAAACGGAAATTCCGGGTGCTACACTGGTCAGTCGTGGGAAGGTAAGAGATATTTATGATGCCGGAGATCAGCTGCTGTTCGTCACCACAGACCGTATCTCAGCCTTCGATGTTGTAATGGATAATGGAATCCCCTACAAGGGTATTGTCCTCACACAAATATCCAAATACTGGTTTGAAAAAACCAGTCCAATTATCAAGAATCATTTCATCAGTGACCGGGTAGAGGATTATCCCTTCCCCTTTAATCAGTTTAAAGGGCTCCTGCAGGGCCGCTCTATGCTGGTGAAAAAAAGTGAGCCTTTTCCAGTGGAATGTATTATGCGGGGTTATCTATCCGGCTCGGCCTGGAAAGCGTACCAGAAAAGTAATATTCTCTTCGGTTATGAACTTCCTGCCGGTCTGGTTAATTCATCGCGGTTACCGGAACCGCTTTTCACACCCAGTACCAAAGCCACCAGCGGACACGATATGAATATTACCTTCCAGGAAATGCAGGAAATGGTGGGCCGGGAAATCAGTCAGGAATTACGTAATGCCAGTCTCAAAGTGTATCTGGCCGGTGTGAAAGAAGCGGAATCCCGGGGTATTATCATTGCCGATACCAAATTTGAATTCGGGACATGCAATGGAGATATTCTGCTGATTGATGAAGTTTTGACACCGGATTCATCGCGTTTCTGGCCGGCTGATGAATATCGTACCGGACAAAATCAACCCAGCCTGGACAAGCAATATCTGCGCGATTATCTGGAAACACTGGACTGGGGTAAAACACCGCCCCCGCCGCCATTACCTGATGGAATTGTGGAGAACACTTCCCAAAAATATCAGGAAATACTCAGAATCATTACCGGCAAAACCATAAAGGATATTCTGAAATAAAATGGAAAAAGAACGACACCATAAGATTGCTGTAGTGGGAGCCGGAAGTTGGGGAACCACCCTGGCTAACCTGTTGGCAGGGAAGGGACATGATGTTATGTTGTATGTCTATGAGGCTAACCAGTTGGAGAAAATGCGGCAGCAGCGCGAAAATGTGAAATACCTGCCGGGTGTTCCCCTGGAACCCGGATTAATATTGACCCATGATCTGGATGAAACTTTTGGTTTCTCGGATTATATTCTGCTGGTTGTTCCTTCGCATACCCTGAGATCGGTCCTTCAAAGTGTCAGGATCCGGGAATTGAATCGAAAAATATTTGTTAATGCGTCCAAAGGTATTGAAAATGATTCCCTGTTGCGGATTTCCCAGGTCATCCGGGATGTGACCGGGGCATCTCTTTCAAAGATTGCTACGCTGTCCGGTCCCAGCCATGCCGAGGAAGTAAGCCGTCAGGTGGCCACCGCTGTGGTGGCGGCCAGCACCGACCTGGATACGGCCCGGCGGGTACGTGATATTTTCCGGACTGATTATTTTCGGGTCTATTCCAGTACTGACATCGCGGGAGTGGAACTGGGCGGCTCTCTTAAAAATGTGATTGCCATAGCTGCGGGTATTGCCGATGGTGCAGGCTTTGGGGATAATACCAAGGCTGCACTGATGACCCGGGCACTGGTGGAAATGACCCGACTGGGTGTGGCTATGGGTGCACAGATGCAGACCTTTTCCGGACTGTCCGGAATGGGCGATTTAATCGTGACCTGCATGAGCCGCCACAGCCGCAACCGTTATGTAGGAGAACAGATTGGAAAAGGAAAAACCCTGCAGCAGGTGCTGGATGGTATGGTGATGATTGCCGAAGGTATAAAAACGACCCGTTCGGTATATCAGTTGACTCAGAAATTTCCGGTGGATACGCCTATCAGTTTGGAAGTTTATGAAGTTCTGTTCGATGACAAAAATCCCCATGATGCAGTTAAGGACCTGATGACCCGAGATCCAAAGGAAGAACTTCCTATTTAAAAAAATTCCTTGCATTTCCATGATCCCGGACAACTTTTTCTGCTGAAAATTTAATAATTTGACATTGCTACGGGATCAAACCGGCGCTATATTTTGAGCGCTTTTGATATTTCGTGGTGATTTGCAGCATATTGCAGCCACGTAAAATAAATAGCTAAAAAGCACGAAATGTGTGGATCGAAATTCCCCGGCTTTTTAGTCGGGGAATTTTTTTACAGCATAAAATGGAGGATTGACAGTGCCAAGTTCATTTCTATTTACATCGGAATCTGTATCTGCCGGCCACCCTGATAAGGTTGCCGATGCCATTTCCGATGGAATCGTGGATTCCATTTTTAAACTGGATGGTGATGTTACTTATAACCGGGCGGCGGTTGAAACGCTGGTAACGGAAAATATGACCATACTGGCGGGAGAGGTAAAAATACCGGAAAATGTCACCATCGATTACGCGGATATAGCCCGCAAAACCATTCGTCAGATCGGTTACACGGATCCCGATCTGAAATTTGACGATACCTGCCAGGTTATTTCTAAAATACACGCTCAATCTTCGGAAATTGCCCAGGGTGTGGATAGTGGTGGTGCCGGAGACCAGGGAATGATGTTCGGCTTTGCCATCGATGAAACACCCCAGTATATGCCGCTTCCCATCACTATGGCTCATGAAGTTGTGCGCCGTATGGATGAGGCACGCTTGCAGAAGAAACTGGAATTTTTGAGACCGGATGGAAAATCGCAGGTCACGGTTCGCTACGACAATGGTTTCCCGGTACGCATCGAGAAAATTGTTGTGGCCGTACCGCACTATCCCAGCGTTTCTCGTGATGAAGTAGCCGATCAAATTTTCCGGACTATTGTCCATCCGCTGCTGGAGGAATATAAAATGCCGTTTGAACGGTCCACCACTACCTATATCACCAATGGGACCGGTATTTGGACCATAGGGGGGCCATATTCGGATACCGGGCTTACCGGACGTAAAATTATTGTGGACACCTATGGCGGAATGGGCAGGCACGGAGGGGGATGTTTTTCCGGAAAAGATCCATCAAAAGTGGACCGGTCTGCCAGTTATGCGGCCCGTTATGTAGCCAAAAACCTGGTGGCCGCCGGTGTGGCCCGTAAACTAGAGGTTCAGATCGCATATGTGATCGGTCATCATCAGCCGGTTTCAGTGATGGTGGATGCTTTCGGAACAGCAAAAATTCCCGAGGAACGCATCGAACAGATCATCAGCAAAGTGTTTGATCTCTCCCCCCGCGGAATCGTCCGCCAGCTGGACCTTTTAAAGCCCCGCTACCAGGCAACGGCGGCTTATGGGCATTTCGGCCGGGAAGAAAATGGTTTTTCCTGGGAATCTCTGGATAAAGTGGAAGAAATACGATCGTTAATTTAACACCTCTTCTAGGTTCATATTGGCTGAATTTCCGTGTATCAGGACTCAGTCGATTTTTTCGATGAGGCGCCAAAAGATTTTGTAACTTCCATATCTTTCTTTTCCGGTTTCCGGGCAATAACACTTTACCCCTAAAGAAAAAAGTCACAGAATCGATTATATAGGGAATGAAGGAGAATATTTGAATGTCTTTACTGCAGAAAAGGGTTCTGATTGTAGATGATGAAGAGGATCTGACCTGGACCCTGAGTAAGAAACTTTCCAAGGATAGTGACAAGTTCCAGTTGGTCTGTGTGAATTCGGGCATGGAGGCGATCGACGCCATGAACCAGGTTCCGGTAGACCTGGTGATTACCGATGTCCGCATGCCGGAAGTGTCCGGATTGGAACTCCTGGTTCAGATTAAAGACCGCTATCCCCAGACTAAAGTCATTATCATGACGGCATACGGGTCGGATGATGTTAAGCTGGAAGCCAGCCAGCGAGGCTGCTTCCGCTATATTGAAAAACCATTTGAAATAAATGAATTGAGAACCCTGATTCTGGAAGCATTAAGCGGTGACAAAGGATTTAAAGGAAGCGTGGCGGATTTCCATCTCAGCGATATTATACAACTGAATTGCCTGGGAAGGCTCACTTCCGCCCTGGAAATAAAACATGATCAGGAGACCGGATATATTTATTTCGATAACGGGAATATCGTCCATTGTGAAACGGACAGGATTAGCGGAGAAAATGCATTTTATCATATCATGGCATGGCAGGGGGGAGAATTTACGGTAAAACGAAATGTAAAATCTCCTCACGATACGATCGATAAAGGCTGGCAGAGCCTTCTGCTGGAAGCCATGCAGCAGATCGATGAGAATTCCGATGAGGTGCTGGAGCAGAAAGAACGTGAAAAAAGGCGTCGCGTCCGCTCCATCCATGAAAAATTAAAACCCATATTGCAGGTCGGCGGAATCGACTTCATCCTTGTACATAATGCCGCCGGATTTCCGGTAACCTTTCCGCCCACTGATGAAAACGGCAAACTGGAAGCTGCAGATCTGGGAAATCATCTTTCTTCCTTACTGGGAGAAATTAAAAAACTGCAGAAAAATGTTCAGGCTACAGATGCCCGGTTTATCGAAGTACATTTCGGAAATTTAATCTTATTATCAAGCAAAGTAGCCGGTAAAGACATCTGGATCACCGTAACCGGTGAAGACAGCCTTAATATCGGACTGCTCCGCATAGCCCTGCGCAAAGCCGTTAAGGAAGTTGTTCCCTTCGTCTGAACTGCAGGAATTTTCTCACCGGTTTGACGGACATAGAAACTCTGTTACTCAAGCAAATGAACCACCAGGCCGGACCGCAATTTGGGCTCAAACCAGGTGGATTTAGGAGGCATTGTTTTTCCCGCATCCGCAATGGCCATCAGGTCTTCGATGGAAGTGGGATACAGCGCAAAAGCTACCGCCCAGTTACCGCTGTTTACACGTTTTTCGAGCTCTTTTAAACCTCTGATTCCACCCACGAAATCGATCCGTTTATCTTTCCGGGGATCACCAATCCCCAGCAGCGGTGTCAGCAGATTTTCTTGAAGAATACTGACATCCAGCCGTTTTACGGGATCGTCCTGATCATATGTTCCTTCCCGGGTATCCAGCCGGTACCATTTTCCGGCGAGATACATTGCGAATTCCCTGCTTCCGCGGGGCTTGTAAGGTTCACTGCCTCCAATGGGAGTGATGACAAATTTCTGTTCAATTTTTTTAAGAAAATCATCCCGGGAGAGTCCGTTGAGATCCTTGACCACCCGGTTATAATCCAGAATCTGCATCTGGTTATGCGGAAAGATGACCACCAGGAAATAATTGTATTCTTCTTTCCCGGTGTGATGAGGATTTTCTTTTCTTTTCTGATCCCGCACCCTCTGAGCAGCCGCGGAACGGTGATGACCATCCGCGACATACAGGTAGTCCACGGCAGCAAACAGATCGATGATTCTCTTAATGGTGTTTTCATCCCTTACCAGCCACAATATATGGCTCACATTGTCCGGGCTGACGAAATCATAAACCGGTTCTCCATAGGTGATATTCAGAATCAGATCATCAATATCCTTTTCAGCCTTATAGGTCAGAAATACCGGACCCACCTGGGCATTCAGATATTTAATGTGATTGACGCGGTCGTCTTCTTTATCCGGGCGAGTGAGCTCATGCTTTTTTATAATATTCTTTTCATATTCGTCTACCGAGGCGCAAGCCACCAGGCCGGTCTGCTCATGGGCTCCCATCACCTGACGATAAACATAAAACATGGGCTTTTTATCCCGGGAAACAATACCATCGTGGATAAATTTTTTCAGATTTTCGGCTCCCTTTTCATATACTTTTTTGTCATACAGGTCAATATCAGGGGCCAGATCGATTTCCGGTTTATTGATATGCAAAAAGGTATAGGAATTTCCCCGTGCCATTTCCCGGGCTTCATTGGAATCCAGTACATCATAAGGTGGTGCAGCAACCTGAGGAGCCAGTTCTTTTTTGGGACGAAGGCCCTGAAAAGGTTTAACGTTAGCCATGATATCCTCCGGAATATATTTAAATATTAATGAAATTTATGAGGTTAAGAGGCATCAAACAATGAAGGAATAAAATTGTACAAATAAAAAGGGCGCTGATGTGAGCGCCCTTTAAAAACAGAATGTATCTGTTGCATCAGGTGGTGAAAAACAGGTATCGGTTATCCTGAATCTTGGCTTTCTCTTTAAGATTATCATACCATTCCGAGAAGAACTGCTGGGATTTCTGATTAAGCAGGCGCATTCGGATTGATTCACGCTGGGTTTTATAATCCTCTTCTTTAAAGGGCGTTCTGTCCAGAACCTTGACAAAATAGTATCCGCGGTCGGTATCCAGCATGCCTGATACTACTCCGGGGGGAAGTGCGAAAGCAGCAGCTATCACTTCCGGGGCGCGGCCTATTTGCGGACTTGGCTGAGAACGGGTAAATGAGTTGGTGGAATCATATAGCACCTGCTTGGAATCATCTCCACCGGAAATCTGAGCGAACGTCTGATCCTGACTTAATTTGTCCTGAACTATCTGGGCATAATTTTCAGCCAACTGTTTTCGTTTTTCCTGTTCCACCCGGCTTTTGCACAGCTGTTTTACTTCATCCAGAGGACGGAAACCAGCAGGTAAGACCTCTGCTATTTCGAAAATAACATAACCCTGTGGAGTGCGGTGTACGGGGGAAATTGTGCCCTGTTTTTCCCGAAAGGTCCATTCCACCGTACCTCTCATCTGCCCAAATCCGGGCACGTAGTTATTATCTGTGAATTCCGGAGTCTGTCTAACTTCGTATTTGAAATTATCCGCAGCCGTTTTATATCCTTCTTCTTTGGCGGTTTCCATGAAATTGTTAGCCAGGTTCTGTTCAGTTTCCAGGGTAAGTGCGCTGGGTTCAAACTTCAGAAGAATATGGGCGGCGTGGACAAGTTCCTGCCCGTTTTCTTTCTTTTTATCGATAATTTTTATAATATGAACACCAAAATTGGTAATAACGGGACCCACAATTTCACCCGGTTTGCCGGAAAAAGCCGCCTCGGAAAATTCTTTCACCATACGGTCACGTTCAAAATAGCCCAGATCTCCGTGATTGGACCGCACCGAGGGATCTTCGGAATATTCATCGGCCAGCGTGGCAAAATCATCCCCGGATTGTGCCTCAGATTTAATTTCATCCGCCAGGTCAACTACTTTTTGACTGTCCGACGCAGTAGGAGCGGTGGGAAAGAGAACATAATTCAGTTTACGCCGTTCCTCTATCCTGAAATCTTCCTTATGCTGCTCATAATAGTTCCGGATATCAGTTTCGCTGGCTTGCACTGAATCTTTAACAAATGCGGTTGTGGGTACCAGAAGGTATTGAATTTTTGCTCCCTGATTTTTATCTAGATAATCCGCTTTAACTTCTTCCTCGGTAACCATAACAGAAGCGGTTATGATACTCTGGAGCCTCTGGAAAGGCAGAACCTCCCGCACATACTGTTCAATCGGAGTCCAGTCAATCTGAGGATTATTCAAAGCCTGCTGGTATTTAGCCATATCGAATTTTCCGTCGGTCATAAAATTGGGATTTTGACTGATGGCCGGTGGAAGACTCTGCGGCTGTTGGGTAATATAGAGATAAACCTCCTGGTCCGTAATTCTAATATCCCGTTTTCTGATCTGTTTGACAAACAGCACACGCTGCACCATCTGATCCCAGACCTGGTCCCGGATCTGTGCCATGCGGGCTTCATCCGGTTCGCTTCCCGAGTTTTCCCGTTCCTGCAGGTAAACATTCTGTACCGCCTGCTGGAATTCCTGTATGGTAATTTTCTGACCATCAATTTTACCTACGATGTTGGATTGTCTTTTCAGACCTGTAAAATCCATCCCCCATTCAAAGACCATGAGGCCCACAAAAGCGAACACCAGAACCCAGATAAAAATAAAAGTCATTTCGCGCAACTTGGTCATCATAAAGCTGAAATCTCCTTTTGTGTTTTCGCAAAATAAAGATTTCAAATTTAAATTTTTATCACTGTAAAACCAAATAAATTATTATTCTTATGAGGAATTATTTGAACAAGGAAGCCGAATGGGAAAAGCATAAAGCAGTGTACCGGAAACCCGTTGAAATCGTCCGGGATTTCGCCGCCATCCAGCATCCAGAAAGCCGGTCGGCAGTTGGCAGCAACCAGCATCCGGCAGATGATTTATGGCCGCGGGTAATAAATGTCGAGTGAAATAAAATTTTGAATTTCACAGAGGTGGTTTCAATAAACAAAAGCACCCGCCTTCTGGCGGATGCTTTTTAAATGTCCTCACGCAGCCGCAAGATTGGTGAGGATCCTCCTCACGAGATTTCGTGCCATGATTAGCTTATATTTATTATCAGAGAGGGGATAGGCATCGGTAAGTGCTTGCTGCGATATTTTAGAGATGTTTGTTTCGTTGGCGGTCAGGTTTGTCAGCATTTTGTTTACTTTTTCCTCAGTCCAGGGTGCCGGTGCTACACCACCATAGGCAATCTTACCGGAAGTGATGGTACTACCGGATTTTCGCACCACTGCTGCCACACTGACCATGGCAAAATCCCAGGCATCCCGCTCTCTTACCTTCAGGTAGGCACTTTTGTTACCCGGGGCCGGTTGGGGAACAAAAATTTCCGTAAGAATCTCACCCGGTTTCAGAATATTTTCCCGCCTTACATTCTGCTCCGGAAGCACAAAAAAGTCTTTCAATGCTTTTGAATCAATCTTGTTACCATCGCTGATTGTAACCCGGGCATCCAGTGCCAGCAGGGCCACGGCAGTGTCGGAGGGATGAACAATAAAGCAGGGACTGCCTCCGATAATACAATGATATTTATTTTCACTGTCCACCGCATAGCACATATCGCCACCTTTCCGCAGGCAGTGAAATTCTCCCCGGAAGTACCAGCAGCGCGGTCGCTGACATAAATTGCCTCCCATGGTTCCCATATTGCGGAGCTGAGGGGAGGCAACCTGCCGGGCGGCCTGGGCCAGCACGGGATATTTTTCATTAATCATTTCATTTTCAGCGATATCCACCACATTCACCAGCGCTCCTATTTTTATGCCTTTCCCGCTGACTTCACCAATTTCCTTCATGCCGGGAATTTTTTTTATGTTCACGAGCTTTTGAGGTGTGACAGTTTCATTTTTGATCAGGCTGTAGAGATCTGTTCCTCCGGCATATGGCAGGGCCTCCTCCCAGTTATTTCCCAGGGCACTGCTGGCTTCTTTCAATGTTTTCGGCTGAATGTATTCAAAGTTCTTCATTTTTCATCCCTTTATATTGAATAGTATTGGATCCTTACACACTAAGTGCCATTAAAACTTTGTCCGGAGTTAGGGGCAGGCTCTTGATTCGGACGCCCAGTGCATTATGAACGGCATTGGCAATAGCACCCGGGGTGGGAATCATGGCCGGTTCTCCCACACCTTTTACTCCGGTGTTGCTGATAATGGGATCGCCTTCACTCACGATAATGACTTCAATCTCTGGAGGAGAATCCTTGATTGTTGGAATTTTGTAATCATGGAGATTGGTGGTGAGAACCTTACCGGTATAAGCATTTAAAACCCGTTCTTCCATGAGGGCATATCCCAGCCCCTGGATAATTCCGCCATGGATCTGGTTTTCCAGAAGCATACGGTTCAGGGTGCGGCCGATATCATGTGCCGCCACAATTTTGAGTACTCTGACCCTGCCGGTAAGCGTATCCACCTCCACTTCGGCAAACTGCACACCAAAAGAGTTCATGGCGTATCCCGGTTTGTTTTCCGCTCTCATTCCGGTAACCACCATAGCTCCTGCATCCAGTTTACTAACGATGTCGGCTACTTTTATACTTTTATCAGCAATACCTTTTGCAGTTATTGTGCCCTTTGAATAGGTCAGCTGACTGGCCGGTACATCCAGGATAGCGGCAGCTCCTGAAATCAGTTTCTCTTTCATCTGTTCGGCTGCATCACGCACTGCAGGAGAGACGGAGGGTGCAGTTTGGCTGCCACCGCTGGAGGGTCCATAAGGGCAGGTGCTGGTGTCACCCAGGATTACCTGAATACTGTCCAGCGGAACTTCCAGTACTTCAGCGGCTACCTGGGCCATAAAGGTGTAGGTACCGCCGCCAATATCCTGGGTACCGCATTGTAGCAGGAGACTGCCGTCGCCATTCAATTCCAGCGTCACATAAGTGGGCGGTCCTCCTTCTCCCCACCAAATTTGTGAAGCCAGCCCGACACCTTTTTTTATAAGGCCACTATCTGAACCTGCCGGTTTCCATTTCTTTTTCCAGCCAAAGGCTTCAGCCCCCTGAATGTAGGCCTGCTTTAACAGCTTACTGCTGTAAGGCAGATTCTCAACCTGATCTTTTTCAGCATAGTTCTTCAGCCGGAGTTCCAGTGGATCCATGCCGATTTTTTCAGCTGCTTCATCCAGCAGGGATTCCAGGCCGAACGTGCCCTGCACATGGCCGGGGGCTCTGAAAGGACGGGCTCTTCCCGCATTGATATATATCGAATATTCTTCTGTGAAGACATTGGGACATTTGTAGATCGTCCTCAGTGGCCAGCTGCAGCCGGCTCCGGAAGGGTAAGCACCCACCACCCCACTTGAATGGTGTGACAGGGCTGTTAGCGTGCCATCTTTTTTTATGCCCGCTTTTAGTTTCTGGATAGAACTGGGCCGGTTTCCCACTGCCAGATTCATTTCAACTCTGTCCAGTGCAATTCGTACCGGCCTACCGGTATTTCGGGCCAGAATGGCTGCCATAACGGTATACTTCCCGGTTTCCAGCTTACTCCCAAAACCGCCACCCATGTATTTCATCATAACCCGTATCTTGCTTTCGGGAATTTTCAAAGCTTGTGCAACGCCTTCACGTACCCTGAAAATGGCTTGAGTGGAATCCCAGACCAAGAGTCTGTTGCCATCCCAGTTCACTACACTGCAGTGCGGCTCGGTGGGATTGTGAACTTCTACCTGGGTCTCGAAGGTGTCTTCAATCACATAATCCGCTTCTTTGAATCCTAGTTCCACATCTCCGCGTTTGTATTCCGACGGTTTGCCTCTCACAATATTGCCGCTTTCGAATAAGTTCGGAGCATCCGGTTTCATAGCCGCGGCAGCGTTCAAAACAAAAGGCAATTGGTCATACTCAACTTCAATCAATTCCAGAGCTTTTTCCGCAATAGCTTCACTTTCCGCAGCCACGCAGGCCACCTCATCTCCCTCGTAGCGCAATTCTGGATCGAACAGAAAACTGGTGCGATACCATTCAATTTTTGGGGTATTTTCATAGGTGATGATATCCAGCACTCCTTCCATCTGCCGGGCCTTTTCCAGGTTAATGCTCTTGATCCTGGCATGGGCATAGGGGCAGCGGAGTATTTTGGCAAAAGCCATATTGGGGTAACTGACATCGAAGGCATAGCGGGCGGTTCCGCTCACTTTATCATATCCGTCGATCCGTGGTATTGCCTTGCCGACATATTTTAATTCTTCATTCGGGGGCCAGGCAGGGAAGGATTGTTCTGAAACTTCGGCGATATTTTCCTCAAAATCCTCTTCAAAAAAACGTTTGGTTTTTATAATCTTATGAGAAGCCATACAACTTCCTCCGGCAGATTTATTTTTTCAGTTTATTTACCCGACGCTGCAACAACCGAAGCCAGTATTTTGGGGTAGGCGGCACAGCGGCACAGATTTCCGGACATACCGGTCAGTATTTCCTCTTTTGTGGGATTGGGATTTTTTATCAGCAGGGCCTCGGCTGCTATGATCTGACCGGGCGTACAGAATCCGCACTGGTACCCGTCATGCTCCAGGAAGGCTTTCTGGACGGGATGCAGATCCTCTGCTTTTAACAATCCCTCAATGGTGACCACCTTCTTGTTTGCTGCATCCAGGGCCAGCATCTGGCAGGAATAAACCGCCCGTCCATCCAGCAACACGGTACAAGCCCCGCATTCCCCATGGTTGCAGACAATTTTCGTCCCGGTTAACTTCAGTTGTTTTCTCAGCAACTCGGCCAGGCTGATTTCCGGATCCACCAGGGTGGTTATTTTCCGGCCATTTACAGACAGGGTGAGGGCCGTTTGTCCCTGATGAGTAGGTGGTGCCTGCAGGCTCTGGTCATCCCGGGTTGCGGCCTGCAAACCATGAATGGCCACCGTACTGCCCACCACACCTGTTCCCAAATTCTTTAAAAATTTCCGACGGCCTATTTTTTTAGGTTTGGAATCTTCACTCATAGACAATCCTCCGTTCTGAAAGAAAGGGTGGCAAATTAAAAAGCAAAAAAATAAATATAAAAATTACAAAACTTACGATGGTACGGATATCTATATAATAACAACCCGTTTTTTCATATAAATTAATTTAATGAAATATTTGATAATGTCAAGATTCTTTGTAATAATCATATCAGGAAATACACGATTGAGGTTGCCGGAATTTCAAAGCAAATGAGAAAAAATTCCAGGTAATCAATCATTCCGTGAATATTCTGATAAAAAGCACCTGTCGGTTGTTAAGAATAAGTGTGATTTTCCGATATGGACCCCGCGGAATTAAATTTCACTCAGGCAGCAAGGGAGTATTTAGTATACAGATATAGTTTTTAATCGATTTCCATGGCTATTCCTTTTTCAGGTCCCTTATTTTCAGCACTTGAAACCTTGAGATGGGGGCACTCATGATAAAGTTAAATTTGCTTTGACCATGACCATAATTCTGTCATTCCCACCAAATTTTTGATATACACTATCCCCGCTGAAATTTTTCCATTTACTGCCAACTGGCAGACTATTTGCATATTACCCGGTAATCCCGGCTCATCTGAATAATTTCAACCCGTGCACAGCAGCTGAAAAAATGGAGATGTTTCTGCATGATTCCATCAGCCTTCCTTATTTTTCTGTTTGGCGGGGGCATCATTCTGGGCAGTTTTCTGAATACCTGTATCTATCGGATTCCCCGTCGGATGTCACTCATTGCACCCCGCAGTTTCTGCACCTATTGCAGGCATTCTTTAAGCTGGTGGCAGAACATTCCCTTGTTCAGTTATATCATTCTGAGGGGCCGCTGCCATGATTGCGGCAGTAAAATATCCTGGCGCTATCCCCTGGTTGAAACTATTTGCGGATTGACCACTGTTATTCTGTTTCTAAAATTCGGAATATCTGTCCGGGTTTTCTATTTTCTTTTTCTGTGTTATACCCTTATCCTGATTAGTTTTATAGATGTCGGCCACCGGGTGGTTCCCAATATCCTGGTCCTCTTTCTTTTGCTCTCGGGGATAGTCCTTAATTACCTCTTTCTGATTATTCCATGGCATGAAGCACTGTTTGGGGCGGTTTTTTCCGGCTTGCTGCTGCTGTTAATAAAAATGGTTTCCGATGGCATTATGAAAAGAGAGAGCCTGGGTATGGGAGATGTAAAATTATGTTCCTGCATCGGATTTTTTCTGGGCTGGCAGGCGTTACTGTTTGTGTTATTCGGTGCATCACTACTGGCGGTTCTGTATCATATGCTGGTATCGCTTGTTTCTGAAAGACAGTTACCTCAACGCGTTCCTCTGGTTCCCTATCTAACCTCTGCCTGCTTTATTTATCTCATGTATTTTGACCACTACAGGGCTGGGTACTTAAGCCTCCTGTTCTGAATTCGTTTCAGATTGACAGATTATTCCGGCATACATTTGGACCTGACGGGATACTAGTTAGAATTCCATCTGAATCTGCCTGTATGATATCCGGATTAAGATGCGGTAATTCTGTTCATCAAATAAGGAGCTAGTACCTACCCTTACCTTTGAATTTGGTTGTCCAAATATTGCCCTGCTGCCATCCGTTTTTCATATATCTGATCCGAAAAATAACTCTATTTCCGTAAGTCAAAATCGCACACTTATGCGGAAATGGGTTGATGAATTGCTTCCCCTGGCATCTATGTTCAATTTTTTTTTAAAATATTTTTGCGAAAATTTATTCGTTAATCCTCTTAGAGGGGACTCTGTAATACTTTTAATTTTACATACCTGGCAGTCTGATTTTTTAATTATTCCTTTACGGCAGTCTGGTATATTTTTTGTCTCATGTTGAGGTACGGGAATCATGCACGGACCATTCCGGTTCGGAAATTAGCTCAATTTTTTTGATCAGCAAATTCCTGTTCGCCTGCAGATTCCCGTATTCTACTTCCGGAGTTGGAAATTTATTCATCTGTCAGACCGGTTTACAATGGCGGAAATTTTCCCTTTTTAAATACTATTCTTTTTCCGGAAATGCCAGGAAGATTCCGGCACGATTGAACGATGAAAATACCATTCCGGAAGATAATGGAATTGAAGGATGTTAATGAAACCATACCCGATTAATCATTGTGGCTTATGTCAGTGCATCTTCCTCCTGGTACCGTCGCTCTTTTCGCAGAGCAGTGATCTGCCCCATGCCGGTGAATTGATGCAGGAAGAATCATTCCGGCAGCAGATTGTGAATATGGATTTTAAGGATATCGCCATGAAGGATGTTGTCAGGATGCTGGCTACCCAGTATGGTTTGAACATTTTTATTGATGAAGAGGTTAATACGCGTCTCACGCTGCATCTGGTTAATATATCGGTAGCGGATGCCCTGAAATTTATGGTGCAGGATAACGGATTGACCCTCCGGAAGTTCGGATCCATCTATAAAATCTCACAAGCACCGATCCCGATAGTAGCACCACCGCCCCGGGAATGGAAAATTAGTTATCAGGACGGCCTGATCTCACTGGATTTCAGTAGAGAAGATATCCGGGAAGCACTGCATC
>Ga0315555_1001920_pt1 | contig 14880 bp, 15 predicted proteins | sample SalMarSW160380MG_FD_202113 | JGI IMG/M metagenome (GOLD analysis project Ga0315555, IMG submission 202113) | Salt marsh sediment microbial communities from the Plum Island Ecosystem LTER, Massachusetts, United States - Salt Marsh Sediment SW1603-80 ... | reverse complement strand
TTATTTCGTTTACGATGTCCTTGGTGACGCATTCCCCTGGGTGTTTTGTCAAGCAGAGAAGACATCCGAGACATGGAGACACGTCATTTTTCCCCAGCTCAACTACTTCAACACAGTGTCCTTTTTCTTCCAGAGTTCTTACAACCTTGGCTTTCAAATCCTCCGAAAGCTTCGTTTTTGAATCCTTATCCAGAACCAAGAGAGTGTTCAAAAGTAGACCGCCTTAAACTGTACTACCAGCCAGCTTGACTTAATGTGTGATTATGTCAACTACTCAACTTCTTAATTAAGAAGGCCATATTTTTACCGAAGTTCCAGGCTGTTTCTAGTCCTTCCTCATCTTGTTTCACTTCGCCTTTTTCTCGGCCGATGGCCACATTCCAGTACGTAGAACCAGGAATAAAGAACCCCAGAATCTGAAACCACAAGGTAAGTTGAGCAATCGTGAAATTCCGGCCAGAACGTCGTGCCACTACCAATGGTCCGCCAACCTTACGCTGGAAGGGTTCACCATTCCAGCGTGCGATGTAGCCAACACGCTCCATTAGCCCCTTAATCAGCGAGGTAGCCGAGCCATAATATACCGGCGAAGCTAGAATTATACCATCGGCTTCTTTCATTCTGAGGTATATTGGAAATAGGTCATCCTTTATAGAGCAAATCTCTTTTTCCTTGCATGCCATACATGCCGTGCATGGTCCTATTTTCAGGCCGGCTAACCTAATAAGCTCGGTATCCAAACCTTCTTCAGAAATCGCTTTAAGCGTATGCTTGGTTAGCAGTTCTGTGTTGCCGTTTTTCCTCGGACTGCCGACTATACCTATAACTTTCATCTTGCGAATCCCTGTCCTTGAGGTCAACGACGCTCCCACCAGTCGGGGTAGATCTGCATCAGCACCGGAGAGGGGTCGCAAAGAGGCCCAAGATACGCAATGGGATAGCCAATTCCCCGGCTTTTAAGCGCCTTAAGTCCCTCGACGGCTTTAGCCATCATTCCCGGTGGCAGCGCCATAACCAGCTCGTCCTCGGTGACAGCACCGAAAGCCCTCTCCCCCATACAGGGAATAGCCAGGGCAGGCTTGCCGGTGGTATAACACTGAGCCAAGCCATCGGCACAAGCGCCTTCACCGATGAAGAAAAACTGAAAGCGCTCGTAGTCTTTAAACTGGAGCCCGTTCATCAGCAACATCATCTGCGCCGGGTTACCGTATATTAAGATAACATCGGGGTAAAATTTGCCCGAAGCCAGCGGGGCGAGCACGACGGCCTCTCCGGGTGGAACCAGGGGATATGCCGCCATTTGTTTTCTGGCTTCTTCCACGTTGGCAAACCAGCCATGGGCGAAGCCTTCTGCCTCCCAGGCGACCTCCTTTTCGGTAGTCGGTGCCAGACCGGTGATTCGGGCACAGCGCTCACCGAAGTTGTCTCTGGTGGCAGCTACTGTCCAGCCCATGGTTCGGACCATCGCCGGTAACTGGCAAAAAGTAGCCCGGCGGTCAAGCCGCATCACCTCCGGTATTTTATCCAGCTCCTCCAATTTCTCTAGTCTCTTGTAGGCAACAGGGCTTGCTTTCAGACGAAGCAAACACTCCATATCTCGGCTAAGTCCTGCCCAGTCAATCGCTGATGATTCCTTCTTTACCATTTATTGCCTCCTTTTCCTTTGTCGTTTCCGCGGCCTTTTCTAGAGCGACGGGGGTGAACATTATAAGTCATTCTATCAAGCATGAGAAGTAGTACATAACGGCCACGCCTTTCAGCACATGGTTCTGAGCCATGCTCGTCTAACAAATCCGACACTCCCCCGATGGGAGTCCATCTAATTTGATTTTAGCTCTCAATCTTCTTATAATTCACAGTTGCGGCAAAAATTATGTCTTTTTATATGCCTTTAAAGGCACTCCTTTCAGATGGCAAAGGCCAATCAGACATCCCAAATAAAGCAGTTTCTAAGGAGGCAATTGAATGATGACTAATGATGAGTTTGATAGATTCAGCGGGTCGCCCGATTATGTTATTTCCGAGCCGTTGAAGAATGCTGTTAATGTAGCCATAGCTTTAAAAAGGCCTTTATTAATCAGGGGAGAGCCGGGGACAGGGAAAACCTTACTGGCTCACAGCATTGCTACTGGGCTGGAAAAGAAGTTGATTATATGGAACATAAAATCAACAACCAAGGCTCAAGAGGGGCTATACGTCTATGATACTGTGCAGAGGCTCAATGACAGTCGCTTCGGCGACAGTGATGTTTCCGACATCAAGCAGTATATCAAGCTGGGCAAACTGGGACAGGCGTTCGTTTCTCCGGAGCAGGTGGTGCTCCTCATCGACGAGATAGATAAAGCTGATATTGAGTTCCCCAATGACCTACTCAACGAACTGGAGGAAATGAGCTTCTACATCCCGGAGACTAATGAGACTATCACTGCCAACCACCGACCCATAGTAGTGATTACCAGCAATGCCGAGAAGGAACTTCCGGACGCTTTCCTGCGGCGTTGCATATTCCACTATATCGAATTCCCTAACCTGGAACTGATGGAAGAAATCGTCAGGGTGCATTTCCCGGATATCAAGGATAACCTTCTTCGTGAAGCTCTAAAGGCTTTTTACAAGCTAAGAGAGATTGACGATTTCAGGAAAAAGCCATCAACAAGTGAGCTCATAGACTGGATTCGCGCTCTTATTGCTGGAGGCGTACCTCATGACAAGGTCTCAAGCGAGATACCCTTTGTGGGCACGCTGCTGAAGAAAGAAACAGACTATGATTATTTTGCAGCGCGCATGGGCAGGAAGTATTATCGCTGAAAAAGGATGCCTGTGGAATGCTCCGTTGAGAGCAAATAAGAGGACTGTATGTTCACCGATTTCTTCTACACCTTAAAAAGAAGGAAAGTGCCCGTCTCGATTATCGAGTGGATGACGCTGATGGAAGCCCTTTCTAAAGGTTGCATCTCCAACCTGGATGAATTTTATTATCTGGCGAGAGCCATATTAGTTAAAAGCGAGGCTTACTACGACCACTATGATGTCGCTTTTCAGGAGTATTTCAAAGGGATAGAAACTCCGGCCGAGATTACAGAGCAAATTATGGAGTGGCTCAAAGACCCTATAAATCGGATGACCCTTACAGCAGAAGAGCGGGCTCTATTCGATAATATGGATTTCGACGAACTCTTAAAGGAGCTGGAAAAGAGACTCAAAGAGCAAACAGAGCAGCATGACGGAGGTGGTTACTGGATTGGCAGAGGAGGTAGGTCTCCCTTTGGACATTCCGGATACCATCCCGCTGGCATCAGGATAGGTGGTGAATCAGGAGGCAGGCATGCCATACAAATCGCCCAGGAGAGGAGGTTCCGAAATTATCGTAGTGACCTGATTCTCGATGTTCGCCAGATCAAGATGGCTCTGAGAGGCCTGCGGCAGTTGAGTCGAATCGGCCCCGAGGACGAGCTGGATTTAGAAAAAACAATTAGAGCCACCTGTAAAAATGCCGGGGAGATCGAGATGGTATGGGCAAGAAGCAGAAAGAATGCGGTGAAATTGCTTCTATTGATGGATGTTGGCGGCTCTATGTTTCCTTTTGCCAGATTGTGTAGTCGGCTCTTCTCTGCCGCTCATTCCAGCACTCACTTCAAGGACTTCCAGTACTTCTATTTCCACAATTGTATATACGATAACCTTTATCAGGATATTGAGAGACAGGAAGCAGTAAGCACCGACCATCTATTGCGTATTCTCGAGCCGGACTATAAGGTGGTGTTAGTCGGAGACGCCAGAATGGCGACGCAAGAGCTGACGGAGAGATACGGGGCTATTTACTACTATGAACATAACGAGGTCCCCGGGCTGCTCAGGCTGAAGCAGATTGCGGAACATTTTACTCACTGCGTTTGGATAAATCCAACGGAGCCATATTATTGGAATCACCCTACTGTTCTGATGATTGAAAAGCTCTTCCCTATGTTTGAGCTTACACTCGATGGTCTGGGCCAGGCAGTGAAAAAACTAATTGTTAAAAAATAATTCCCTCCCTCGCAAGACAGCCCAATTTATTCAGTAGGAACAAACCGACAAAGCCTTAAATAAAGATAGCTTACGGAAGAACTTATTTTTGAATATTAATTAGGCAGAGGTATATATTGGTGTCACAGACAGGGTCAGCCGTTAACAAATTGAAAAAAAGTGAGTCGAAAATAGAGTGGCGAAAGGGGCTCTGTGGCATATGTCCGGCTGGTTGTTGGGTGGAGGTTGGGTTTGCCAACGGTAAGCTGGTTGATATCAGGGCTGATAGTGCTCATACGCTGGGTATGATTTGTCGGCGTGGTAAGCACGCGCCAGAGATAGTCTATTCCAAGCACAGACTCAGACATCCCTTGAAGCGCACGGGGTACAAGGGTTCATATGATTTCAAACGTGTTAGCTGGGAAGAAGCATATGAACTCATTACCGGGAATCTTTTAAAAATCAAGCAAGAATCCGGGCCCGAGGCAGTATCTATATACACGGGGCGTGGGGCTCAAGAGTTGTCGCTGTGTGACCTTTATCAACCGAAAGGCGTAGTCGTATCTTCGGCATCCAACATTTTATTTCCATTTGGCTCTCCGAACACGATGGGAGTGGGCGCTCTATGTTACGTATCTCTTCATATGATTGCTCCCCACGTGACCATGGGACGAATGCAGATGAATATGTTCACCGATATAGAGGATGCAGAGATGGTTGTGGTATGGGGCACGAATCCCGCCACAGATTCACCACCCGCAGACATGCAGCGGCTGGAAGCAGCAGCCAGACGTGGCGCAAAGATTATTGTGATTGACCCCCGCCGTATGGAAACGGCAATACGTGCCAATGCCCAATGGGTCTCCATTCGGCCTGGTACCGATGGTGCCCTGGCCTTAAGCATGATAGAAGTGATGATAGACGAAGACTTGTATGATGAGGATTTCGCCGATAACTGGTGTTATGGTTTCGATGAACTAAAGACCTACGTTCAGCACTTTCGGCCGGAAGTAGCGCAGAATATCACATGGGTTCCGGCAGATACCATTCGGGACCTTGCCCGGCGAATATGCAAAGCCAGTGGCGCTTCACTACTCATGTACACCGGATTGGAATACTCCAACAGCGGCGTTCAGTCGGCCAGAGCAGTGCTAACCCTGTTTGCCCTCGCCAATCAACTCGATGTACCCGGCGGTATCGGCCTTACCATGCTTAACAGTGAATTCCCCATCAACCGTTCATGCAACCTGGATAGCCCAGACCTGGACCTGGCTATTGGTCGCAGCGAATTTCCGGTTTACACCAGCTACCGTGGTGAAGCACATGCAATTGCACTGGTCGACTCTGTTCTCAAAGGACACCCCTACCGGACACGTGCCCTCATCATTCACGGCGCTTCTTTGCTGACATCTTGGCCGCAAACTCCGGTTTGGAGAGAAACCCTGTCCAAACTTGACTTTGTAGTCTGTATCGATCGCCAGCTTACGGCTGATGCTGCATACGCCGATTTAGTCCTGCCGGCTACGACGATGTTTGAAAATTATTCATATATGACGTACGGTCCAATTTTCCGCCTGCGGGAAAGAATGATTGAGCCCCTGGGAGAGGCACGCAATGACTATCTCATAATGGCCGAGCTGACCAGACATCTCGGATATGGACATCTGTTTCCTCAGACTGAAGAGGAGATGCTTCGATTCGTCCTGGAAGGTTCGGGATATACCCTGGAGGATGTGAAGGCAGCCGGCGGGTGGGTAAGAATTCCCACACCCATGATGGAATATAAAAAATGGCAGAAGGGTGGTTTACGGAAGGACGGCAAACCCGGTTTTGACACTCCAACGGGAAAGTTCGAAATATGGTCGACGATACTGGAGGAATATGGTTATGAGCCTTTACCGAAATACATCGAGCCGACCGAGGGGCCGCTGGGGAGCCCTGACTTGGCGGGAAGCTTCCCTCTGGTGTTTAACTCCGGTGCCAGGCCCCAAACTGACTTCAGGTCCCAACATCACGGCATTGAGGGTCTTGTAACTGACAATCCGGAGCCCCTGGTAGAGATTAACATTGAAGATGCCGAGAAAAGGGATATTAAAAGCGGCGACCTGGTACGGGTAATCACTCTGAGAGGGAGTGTTCCTTTTAGGGCTAAAGTTACAGATGACATTGCTAAAGGATGTATTGAATGTATGTTTGGTGGTGGCACCCCTGTCGGACCAGAAGCATGGCAGGAATGGAATGTTAATGAACTTACGGATATTAACAACTACGACAAAATCTCCGGTTTTCCCGTATACAAAGCACTCCTGTGCGATGTGCAGAAGGTTGAGTCCGGTACCGATGAGACGCGCTATTTAACAGATAGACAGGTGCTGGACTATCGAAGTGATTTAGCAGACGCCCGGGAAGCGCGGATAAAGCTCAAGGGTCGCATATACCTCGACAACAATGCCACAACGCAGGTCGATGACGCAGTACGAGAGGCTATGGTGCCGTATCTGGGTGCGGATGCCGGTAACCCTTCCAGCATACATCAGACAGGCAAGATTGCCCGGGAAGCTTTAGAGAACGCACGTCGCCAGGTGGCTGCGCTAATAAATGCTCAGCCGCGGCGAATTGTCTTCACCGGCGGTGGCTCTGAAGCTGTCAATCTTGCCATCAAGGGAGCGGCATTTGCTATGCGTGATAAGGGGAATCACATCATAACAACTAGCATCGAACATCCAGCTGTACTTGGCGTCTGTGAGTTTTTGGAGAGGTATGGCTATCGAGTTACATATCTCGGTGTAGATAGAGATGGCTGGCTGGACCCCGAAAAACTACGCACCGCTGTAGCCGAGGATACCATCCTCGTCTCTGTCATGATGGCTAATAATGAAGTGGGCACTATTCTTCCCATCGAGGAGTTGAGTTCGGTTTGCCGTGAAAAAGGCATACTGTTTCACACGGATGCTGTTCAGGCGGTAGGTAAGATCAAGTTGGATATACAGGAGCTCGGCGTGGATATGCTCAGTTTGTCCGGTCACAAGTTTCATGGCCCAAAGGGCGTAGGGGCTCTATATGTCAGGAAGGGAATCGAACTGGAGCCGCTTATTCACGGGGGCAAACAGGAGGGTGGAGTACGAGCCGGCACGGAGAATGTCCCGGCTGTCGTAGGCCTGGGCAAAGCAGCGGAGCTGGTCACATACACTCTTCGGGACTCCGAGCGGATACGCAACCTCCGAGACAAATTGGAGGAAGGCATCAGGAAATTAGTACCGAATGCTATGTTGAACGGTCACCGCGAGAACAGGCTGCCAAATACGCTTAATATGACTCTCCCCAGCCTGCGTGGTGAATCCATTGTTATTGCACTGGACCAGCATGGCATCTCGCTATCTTCAGGCTCAGCCTGTAAGTCCGGCTCTCCGGAACCTACGCATGTTCTTATTGCCATGGGAAGAACTGAAGAGGAGGCCCACTGCTCGGTAAGGTTCTCTTTGAGCCGTTATACAACGGAGGAAGAAATCGACTACACTGTGTCGGCTCTTGAGCAAGTACTCAAGGAGAAAGACATGGTGCGGCTCATGCCTTGTAAATAATCTGTGGCCGCTAACGCTACCGGGCTAGCCTTATCTTGTTACAAGGTACTGGACACTGAACCACTGTCGCTCATCCACCCAGACACGCTCTACTCTAAATCCAGCCGCTGCAGCCATCTGTTCGAACTCATCAAGGTTGTACTTGTATGAACTCTCCGTCCAGATGCTTTCGCCCCTGGCGAAGGAAATTGTTTGCCTGTTAATATGAACCACCTGGTCCCTCTGACTGATAAGATGCATCTCAACCCTACTTTCTCGGGGATTATAGAAAGCATAGTGCTGAAACCCATCCAATTGGAAATCACTGTAGAGTTCCCTATTGATTCGTTCGAGTAGATTTAGATTGAAAGCGGCGGTTATCCCCGCGCTGTCATTATAGGCACCGTGAAGTACAGCGGGGTCTTTCTTCAGGTCTACGCCGATAAGTAGAGCACCATCCGGCCTGCATAGATTAGCAACGTGCTCTAAAAAATGTTTCGCGGGAATGGGATCGAAGTTACTAATAGTTGAGCCGGGAAAGTAAACGACTGTGCGCTTGCTCGATTGCTTTGGAATCGGTAATTCAAAACTGTTCGTATAGTCGGCACAGACCGGAAGGACCTGTAATCGGGGATAAATTGATGCAAGTTCCTTTGCCACATGTAGCAACTGCTTTTGGGAGATGTCGATTGGTATGAAGGCTACTGGATCATTCAGGTGGTCTATCAAAAAGCGCACCTTCTCACAATTCCCGCAGCCATGTTCAATCACGAGCACTTGAGGTCCGATAAGTTCGACCATTTCCCTGATATGGGCCTGCATAATGGATGCCTCTATACGAGTGATATAGTATTCTTTCAGTTCGCAGATACGCTCGAAAAATTGCGAACCACGCGCATCGTAGAAATACTTGGAGGGTAATTCCTTTTGTGGCTTGTGGAGTCCAATCAGCACTTCAGCCAGGAAGCTCTCAAGCCCTGGTTTGAAGTCGGAGTGGGTTATCCTATCGACACTTCCATCCTGCAATGGCAATCCTCGCTCCCCCCTCTGCAGTCTTATTATTTGACCAATATAGAAAAAGGTTCACTTTAATTATACACATCTATTGCGTGTTGTGTTGATTACACCAAGATGTCATTGGCTGCACACAAGACCACGTCAGACAAGTGGAAAAAGAAATCCAGAATATGTAATATTCTGATATGATGCTACAGAGGGATGTGATTTATGTCACTGATATTGATGAAGTGGAGGTGTTAACATCATACCAAAATTTATAGTTTTTCCTGCTGAAAGTTAAGGCATGGGAAAATATTAAATTCAAGCGGAAGGAGGATGCACGAATGGCTAAAGCAATCTGGAATAGTACTGTACTTGCTGAAAGTGATGACTATGAAACGGTCGAAGGAAATGTCTATTTCCCACCGGAGTCGGTAAAAAAAGAATATCTCAAGGATAGTGGGAAAGACTACGAATGCCCATGGAAGGGCCATGCTGATTACTATAACATCATAGTAGGAGACAAGGTTAATGCTGACGCTGCCTGGTCTTATCCCGATCCTAAGCCGGCAGCCAGGCAGATTAAGGAACACATGGCGTTTGACCGGGGTAAGGGAGTTTCGATAGAAATGTAGCCAGTTTTTTAAAGCGGACGATATTATGAAAAAAACTTTGTGAAATGAGTTAGGGGTCGATATAATATAGTTTAAAGCTGGAATTTTTGAAAAACTGGACTTTTACAATAAAACTCTGGTCTGATGCTTGAGGAGGGACTATGCCAAATATAAGATCATTCTTTTCAAATATGTCGGTTGACATGCCGTTTCCTAAGAAGCTCTATCTTGTGCTGCGCAACTGGGGAATAAAGATAATCAAGAGACAGAACTGTTGCGGGCATCCAGGTGAACCCGGCTGTTGCGAGTGAGCCAGGTGATCTTCTCGTGAAGAGGTTATTAATTTAGCTATCTTCGTCTTGAAAGACTTCTTCCAGGGGCACACCAAATGCCCTGGCGACTCGAAAGGCTAGCTCAATAGAGGGAACATACCTGTTTTGCTCCAGGGCAATAATGGTCTGCCGGGTGCAGCCTGCCCTGCTGGCCAGCTCTTCCTGCGTCATCTCATCATGGTCGAAACGCAGCCTTCTAATCCGATTTTTTATTCTACCCATTGCGGTTCATTTCCCAGTAACCCACCAGGATACCGAGGGATTGGGCTAATGTGCCGATAATCAGAGTGGACATGAATATCAGATTTAGGAATGCAACTGGCACCTGTCCCTGGTCCCGGTATATTTCGGTCAGTGCTATTGTCCAGGCAACCAATGTGAATATCACCGCCAACCATTGAGCCCGGCTGGACCTTTCAATAATTAGCCTGTCACGCTCATCGAACTGTGTTGGTTTTCGAATAGTTAGATAGACGAGAATCAGGTAAACAAGAGGTACTCCAATCAACACAGCGTACATGATTAATCTGAGACTTAGGTCGCTCTCAAGGGCAGTGACGCCTCCTCGTGCAACCAAAACTGCTACAAGCGCTATAGTAAGAACGAGTCCGATAATAAAGCTGTATAATGCCCTTTTCTGTAGTGGTGCCATAGTTTTTATCCTCCTTCTATCTTCCAAATTGTTCTATGTATCTTATTCATGACATATAGTATCATATACTTTACTATTTGTCAAGTATTTATTACATTACCGGGAAAATTATCTGTAAAATGCAATCAGGTATCGAGACTAAATCTGGAATACCGGGTAAGTTTATTTAGAAGCATGCTGACAGGGGGCTTAGCTAAAACATACGGGGTGATGAAAGGATATAATCGGCAATCTTCTGAATAGTTGCCCAATCCTGGCTTGTTGGCTCAAATCGCCTATCCACCTGCAATGTCCACCCCTGGAACTCCTTGGCATAGCTGTGGAGTGTCAAATTCCCAATCCTTTTCGCCAGGTTCTTTACCGCTTCATCGTTGGAAAGGACCTCGGCCAGTCCGGTATGATGATCTTTACCTTTCCAGGTCACATCGACTACTTTCCCGAATAACGGAAATGACTTTTTTCTTATTGTCCTGATGTTGACTACTTTGTAATTTGGGACGGGTCTCTCATCCGGTATACAAAGAATGACCCACCACCGAGGAGGACTGTTTTTACTCCCGTCTTTTTTCAAGATATTTATCCATCTGACTAGTCCTTCCGGTATGTCTATAATTCCCAGAGAACGTTGATACCATGAATCCTCTATTTTTTCTTCAGTTCGGCCGCGTTCAGCCAGGTCCGCTCTAATACCCAGGGAGTTGAGGTTCTGAGCTAATTCATCTCTTGATTTATCACGGAATATTTCTTTCATTTGTTGGAATTGGATCATGGCATATGGTGGGGAAGGGGGGACTCGAACCCCCACGCCTTTCAGCACATGATCCTAAGTCATGCTCGTCTGCCAATTCCGACACTTCCCCGATAGGAAACCACCTAATACAATAGCATTTTATAGGGTTCGCCTCAAACCATTGAATTCCAGGGGCGCCATACCAGTTAGGCTTGCTACAGATCAGGTGCTATCTCCCCGGAATAGGACAGATGCTGAGGGACTTCACGCAGATCAAAACAGGAATAAAGGAATCAAAATCGCAGGGATGATTACAACCAGGGCAACCACTGATATCGCAAATACTACTATGCCGGCAATATTCCAACTCCTCTGCGTGTCCTTGAACTGCTCAATGCTGTCCCATTTCTTATTTCGCCATGCCCACTCATTTCCCTTTACGCCGAGGATAATAGCCCACACAAGGCCAAAAATGGGAACAGGAATAAACACGAGAAACGCTATCCAGACCTTATTGAAGATTCCCCATATCCAGGTTAAGGCGAATGCTCCCCAGCTCCACCCCTTAATTTCCTCCGGGACTATGGCTGAATCACCCTGTCCTGATGTATTCTCCGGCGTTACCTCAACCTTAAGGCTCTGTCCACACTTAGGGCAAAATACGAAGCCCTCACCTACTTCTTCTCCACACTTAGGGCAAAATGGCATAGCTTCACCTCCCGTCCCTGTAATACATCATAAGAGAATTTATTCCGAATAGTCAATACCCGCCCTGGCAGTTGTCGTTTGTCTTCCCTCTTAAGCCGGCCTGTCAGCCTCTTTTCTGTATTCCCTGGACACCATAACAATCAGGCCCTACTAAAAATCAGGTATTATGCCCCGGAATTTCTGTCCAATTGAGAATGAAAAATAGACACGAACAATGAATTTTGTGGTAGAATAATCAATAAACTCTTCCTTGAGGTAGGTTGAGACTATGAGTTTACAGGCAGAAGAATTAAAAAGTATAGCTGAGGAAGTTCTATACATCTTAGGTGTTCTGGATTATTCCGAGTTGCTACTTACATACGCACTAAAGACTAATGGAAAATGGAAAGTAAGCTTTGCGTATGAATATTCTAATGGCCGTAGCGCTAATAGAAGGATATGCTCTTTTGCGGTTGATGCGGAAAGCGGAGAAATTGAAGGGATGTGGTTGGATAGAGCATGGAAGTAAGTAGAAATATCATGCCTAAGTGACCGGTAAAATCACTCTATCAGCTTCAAAATACAGTCATAAGCTCTTTCCCACCCTTGAATAAACCCTGGCAAATTCCAGGGACACCATACCAATTGGGCCTGCATACGATTATCTTTGCTCACGAGTGAGAGCGTGTCACTCTACGATACAATTCGCCCGGGAAAGCGATATCGGCCCGGCAAGGCCCAGAGCTTTTTGCCGGCTGACCAGTATCGAGCCTGCAGAGAGAAGAAAGAGTTCATCTGGGGTTAATGGAGAGTTCACCGTGGGTTCATAGCGGTAATGCTAAGATATACTTGCACCGTAGCGAAGCTTATTCCGCTATTGTGTTCACTCTTTCACCTCTTTTACCTAGAGGGTCCCGGTTAGTCGCGCCGGAACCCCCTAGCTTTATGATAAGGCATGTTCTGAGAGGCAGAAAGCGGGAGCAGTAATCATCTTTAGGCTATCAAAAATTGTCAAAACAGGCATCTTGAGGCTGAAACAGAGGCGAAAACATCTCTGAAGTTCCAGGGACACCATACCAATTACGCCTGCTACACGTCAGGTATTATGTCCCCAGAATAATCCGGGCATTTGACCCATTCAGTTAATTCCTTCGGATACCAACTATCAAATTGTTTTTTTGATATTTTGTCTTTAATGAGCCTAAGAAATTCCGTCAGAAATTGATAAACCTCCCTAAGTATTTCATCAGCCTCATTGAGGGTAAAGTGGGAGTAAACAGGCGGGAAGCTCTTGAATTTCTTGTAAGCAATTCTTCTATCTAAGCGCCCCAACCCTTCGCCAGCAATCTTCACCACTTCACGGCCTGCAGGATGAAGAGTGATGTTATTTCGTATATGGAATACGTCTTGGATGCCATTAGTGTCAAATTTCAGTTCCTTATTCAACAATTTGTGGTGAATTGCTCTAAACTTCAATATCGAGGGAGGCAATCCCTGTCTATTTGCTGTCCGCTTGTCAACTTTATCCAACCTCTTGCCTATTAGTTCACCAAACATCAGATTCGACACAGATTCCAAATAAGGCGCTGTCAAAAGTATTATTATTCTAGCGTAGCGTTTTCTCGTAGATTCGTCAGCTGCATCCTTTGCCTGTCTCCTCAAGAAAACGATGTCTTCTTCGAACCTCTTATGTGTTGTTGCAGTGTAAACGGCTTCAACGCTTCCCTTAAGACCTAAATATGCAGTGGCCTTTTTATGATGCTCAGTCATATTATTTGTCTCCTTGTCTACCTAACAGATTTCCTCTTGAATGAATTATACCCCTGACTGTTCCTAACTGGAAACCACTACTAGGTCAATATCTGCCTAACACAACGGACTGCCAAACCACTGGTCAAATTATCCCCACAGGCGGAAATAAATTCGGAAAGCTGGCATAATTAGTTAGGATGAGAGCATTAGTGCAGCGGGTTTCCCAAGCCTCGGTGAGCGTGAATGGTAAGATAGTGGGCGAGATTGGGTGGGGGCTGGTGGTCTTTCTGGGTGTCGCTCAGGGTGATTCACAAGAAGATGCCAGTTACCTGGCGAACAAAGTGGTTAACCTGCGTATTTTTGCCGACGAGACGAGCAAGTTCGCCCTCTCGGCGCTGGAAACCAGGGGAGACATTTTGGTAGTAAGCCAATTTACTCTTCTGGCAGATTCACGCAAGGGGAGGCGACCCAGCTTCACTGAGGCAGCCCAGCCGGACATGGCTAAGGAATTATATGAGTTTTTCGTGGAGCAAGTCCGTTCCACAGGGCTCAAGGTGGAAACCGGGCTTTTCCAGGAGCATATGCTGGTGGAGATCCATAATGACGGGCCGGTCACCATATCGCTGGAAAGCAAGACATGAGTAATAGAAGTGGAGGCTGGCCAATCATTTCAGGTGCCGGTATTGCAGCAGCCGTCGTTTATCTAATTTTCGCTTTAGTCGCTTTCCTCAAATATCCTGGTCCCTATAGCCTGCTTACTAACTGGCTGAGCGACTTAGGCAATCCTTTGGACAATCCATCCGGTGCGGTCTTCTATAGACTGGGATGTGCGCTTTCGGGTCTCTTTCTCATTCTGTTCTATGTAAAGTTGGGCATATGGAATACAGGAGGCAAGAAAACACGAGTGCTTCTAACTATAGCTCAATGTGCGGGTGTTTTTTCAGCCGTTTCCTTGATAATTACTGCCATATTTCCACTCGGTACGTCCACCGAGACTCATTCCCTGTGGTCAATGATGCTTTATATAGCTCTGGGCTTCTTCTTGACCTTCTCTGCAACTGCTCTGATGAAGAATCCTGCTTTCAAAAAAGGGTTCGGATACTATGCTTTCTTGACTGCCACAGTTAATTTTGTGTTTGGAGCTATCTTACATGAGATATTTTGGGCAGAATGGATATCGGTTGGCATGTTTATAGCGTATGTGTTGATGATTGCCTATAATTCTATGGTTTTGGTCAGGGCTTCATAAGGAATTGCGACCCCTGGGCAAACTTGGTGGCCGTCACTCTGGTAGTTTCCCTACTTTTTCCTACGAGGTGCTTGTTTCCTTCTCCACAAGCTCCAAGTCTCTCTTTAGCGCCAGGAGCGTGGTCCGCAACGAAGGCCGGTCACCATATCGCTGGAAAGTAAGCAAAAGTAATTGCATTAGCAACTTGTTGCAATAATTTTGCTTTCTTGTTATAATACCCCCGCCAATGAGCTGTCACGAAACTCTCCTGGAAAAGGGACACCGCTTAACCCCCCAGCGCATGCTGGTCATCGAGGCACT
>Ga0315555_1001916_pt1 | contig 14889 bp, 9 predicted proteins | sample SalMarSW160380MG_FD_202113 | JGI IMG/M metagenome (GOLD analysis project Ga0315555, IMG submission 202113) | Salt marsh sediment microbial communities from the Plum Island Ecosystem LTER, Massachusetts, United States - Salt Marsh Sediment SW1603-80 ... | reverse complement strand
TACTGATTCTGGAGGATGTTGACAAATTTCGCGAGGCTGTCCTTAGAGAGGGCGTACTGATTTGTCGCATTGCTCCCCGCGCCGAAAACGCGTGTCGTCGGTTCCTTTCTTCTCCTCAGCTCTCCGTTGACAAAGAAGAAGAGTTTGTTCTCCATGATCGGGCCACCTACTCGGAATCCGGTAGTGTAGTCAGAGTAGTTGGCGAGTTTGGTCTTCAACTCGTCCGGACTGGTCCCGTTGAAATCCTGGTTCCGCCCGTAGTAGTATGCAGAGCCGTGGAATGTGTTTGTTCCGCTGCGGGTGATAGCATTGATGCCGCCTCCCGTGAAGCCGCCTTGGCGGACGTCGAACGGTGCGATGACGATCTGGAACTCCTGAAGTGCGTCGAGACTGATCGGCGTGTTGCCCGTCTGGCCGCCAGGCTGACCGCTGCTGGCTAGACCGAAGAGGTCGTTGAACACGGCACCGTCGATTTGAATGTTGTTGAACTTGCTGTTACGACCGGCGGCATTGTTGCCAACGAACAACGGCGACAGCTTGAGTGCGTCGTTGAAATTTCGTGAAAGCGTCGGAACGTAGTCAAGCTGGTCGTTCGAGACGCTCATCGCCGCGCCGGTTCGGCCGGAACTGATAATGGCGTTCCGGTCGCTCGTCACGGTCACGCCGCTGACTTCAACCGCCTGCTCCGCCAGGACGAAGTCGACCGTGAGGTTCTGGCTCAACTTCAGATTGATGTTCTCCCGTTTGTCCTGCCGATAACCGACGAACGAGACTGTTACTGTGTAGGGTCCGCCAACGCGCAGGCCCTGCAGATTGTAGCGGCCATCGGGACGCGAGGCTGTTCCGTAGGTTGTGCCCGACGGGTTGTGGATCGCGATGACGTTTGCTCCAGGAAGCGGCTCGCCGGTCGTGCTGGTGATTCTGCCGCTAATGGCGGCAGTGGTCACGCCCTGGGCGAGAACGACAGAGCTTCCGACGAAGAGCAAAGCCAATACGGCGACGACAAACCATCTTGTCATGGTCAGCTTCATGCAAACCTCCGTAATAGGGTGGATAGATTAAGTGGTGTTTGATATGGTGGTGGTGCGAAAAACCGGCGCAAGTGAATCATGTTACGTGTTGTCGTGGGATGTGCAAGGTCAGGGCGAGTTTCCGGAACCTTGCGAGCATTTCGGTGCGGCGAATCGCTGTGTTCCGCGTGTCAACCAAGCGCTGCAAACCTACTCAACAAAAACCAGAAACACAAGAAAAAAAAGACTGCAAATGAATTTCTGGAGTGCAAGTCTGCCGCTGAGCGATCTGGTCCGGATTCTTTTTCTCTGCCGCGAGTGCTTGGAAGCAGAAACTGGAAGCGAAAGAAACTCGCGCAGAAGTCTTTCGCCGCGCCTCACCATCTTCGTCACCGGTCGTGTCAAGAGACGATGAGAAGAATGATTTCGTGTCGATGACTTTGCAGCTCATCGTTTCTGGTTTCTCGCAACGCGCAGAGGTGCGCGCTGAGAAAGAATCTTGCCGGCTTTGCGTCGGACAGGTACACCAAGGTGGGATCTGTCGGTGTCACAATATCTTAGACTTGTCAATCTTGCGTATGCGGGGTCCCCAGCTTCTCTTGTGATTTCGCCATTCAAGCGCCCATTGCTGTCAGTTGGTTCAGCGAGAAGCCCAAAATCGGCTCTTGTAATCCCCTAAAACTCAACAACTTATGGGTGGACTCCGCGGGAATGGGGGCATGGTCAAGACTATGCCCGTAAATATTGAACATTTTTGATTTTTCTATTGACATTCGAATTAAAAGCACTATATTTGCTAGGGAATTTGATGGTCGTTATGCAAGGCAATGAACTAGGGGCTTTAGCTTCAAGTGTACTTTAATTAACCACAATATCTCTATAACAAAACCGGAGAGGATATCTCATGGGCAAGCCGATGTCAAAAAGCCAAATCGCAGCGCATCTGGCGAGCAAGTTCGAGCTGAAGAAAAAGACTGCTGTGGCAATTCTGGAGGAAATGGCGCATCTCTCGTATCGTGAGGCGCCGAACTCCTTCACTCTGCCCGGCATCGGAAAACTCGTGCTCGTACAGCGGAAAGCGCGCATCGGGCGGAATCCGGCAACTGGCGAGCAGATTCAGATTCCGGCCAAAACAGTGGTGAAATTCCGTGTAGCGAAGGCTGCAAAGGAAGCAGTGCTCGGAATAAAGAAATAAGCCCGACTTTTCAGGTTTTTTTTCGAGGCGCCGATGCGACGATCATCGGCGCCTTTGTTTTGTCCGCGCCTGAATATTTCTTCGCCAACTGTGTGGCCCATGAGCTCCCTGAGGATCATACGTCAGGAGCTCGAATGTGAAGTCTATGGAAACCATCCGTTCGCATTGGCGGTTTCATTCAACAATACCATCGTTTCCAAGCCGCGAAGAATAATTCAGCCCAGGACCCCCAGAACGACTTGGAATGAGCCTCAATTGCGGAGCCCGCTGTGTTTTTGCCCGTTTTCGCCTTGATTATCCTCCAGACATTGGGGGGTGCTCCGAATTCGCCCACCAATTCCTCCTCACGTCAACAGAGGATCTACACCACGCAGGACGGCACGAAATTTAGGGTCGAGTCTGTCCTTGAGAATCTCGAGATACCTTGGTCGATAGTCTTCGATCAGGCCGGAAATCTTTATTTCACCGAACGACCCGGACGTCTCCAAGTCCTCCAGAGAGGGGCGAAAACGCCACACCTCATTGCATCATTGGATGAAGTGAGACATCAGGGGGAGGGAGGGCTTACGGGGCTCGCACTCCACCCAGCTTTCGAAAAGAACGGATATATCTATCTTTCCTACACGTACAGCAATCGGAGGGGAATTGCCACCAAGGTCGTCCGTTATCGACTGAAGGACTGGGCTTTAGTGGATCGAAAGGAAATCATCAGCAACATACCCGGATCCGTTGTTCACAACGGCTGCAGGCTCAAATTCGGCCCCGATGGGGAGCTTTACGTCACGACGGGCGACGCAGCCGACCGGGAAATAGCCCAAGATCTCGGATCGCTTGGCGGAAAGATCTTGCGCCTCAATGAGGACGGATCAATTCCGGCGGATAATCCCGACCCAAATTCCTCCATCTACACACTCGGAATGCGCAATCCACAGGGACTTGACTGGCATCCCGTCTCAGGCGTTCTGTTCGAGACGGAGCACGGTCCGTCCGGCTTCGATGGGCCTGGGGGTGGGGATGAAGTCAATATTATCGAGGCGGGCAAGAACTACGGTTGGCCGATCATCCATCATCGGGAGAAGAAAGAGGGCCTTGAATCGCCGTTTCTCGAGTACACTCCGGCGCTTGCGCCTGGTGGCGCCGTCTTCTACCACGGGAACAGATTCCCAACCTTTAAGGACAATTTCTTCTTCGGGTGTTTGAGGGGAGAACGTATCGAGAGGGTGGTTCTGACCGACCGAAGGCCATACCGGCTTCTGCGCGAGGAGGCCTTGCTCGTCGGGGATTTTCGAAGGATCAGGGATGTGACGGAAGGGCCCGACGGTTTGATCTATCTTGCCACGAGCAACCGGGATGGGAGAGCCGAGCCGCTTCCCAACGATGATCGTATCCTGCGCCTTGTGCCCGTCCGATGACGAGGAAAGAGATCGCACGGATCTCTTCTCCCGGCCGTCAGGACATGACCCCTGGAGCTGTCGAACTCACTCCAGCGGCAAGCGGCCCGGTCTGAAGCCGATGATCGACGGCATCTCTCTTCAGTCGGCTCGATGAATGGTTTGTATTTGGATGACCGCACCATTCCGTCAGCTTTCTCCTTCTACGAAATCCTCTCGGGCGCCAGGCGAGCTCAACGAGCTCCAGTCGAGTGTGGGAGCAGGGATCGGTGCATCGATGTGTTGAGGAAGTCAATTTGTTCATGCCAGGGTTGTTTCAACATGTTCGATTCCGTTCGATCTGACGGTTCGTTATCTCCATACCTTTTTACTTCTTCTCTGCTTATATTAAGCACGGCCGCTCCGGGAGAGGGGTCCCGGGACGGAATCTCATTGCTATCCATCCATTGCTCCAGAAAGAGATTCCACGACAATGTCTGACGAGTATCCGAAGACCGGGAAAACACTCTATCTGAATATCATCTGGCACCAGCACCAGCCGCTCTATCTCGATCCCGAGTCGGACCAGCTTCAAGGGCCCTGGGTCCGAACCCATGGGACGAAAGACTACTACGACACGGTGTCGATGCTGTTGAAGTACCCGGATGTTCACTTCACCGTCAACCTCACTTCTTCGCTTCTCTTCCAGCTCGAAGAGTACTACGTCAAGCGACTGAAGCCGTGCGTCGACCTTCGAAGGAACCGCGTCGATGCCAAAAAGTACTTTGCGACAGTCAGGGGCAGGACGGATCCGTGGATCGACCTCGCGCTGAAACCCACGAAGGACTTTGACGCGAGGGACCTGCAATTCCTCCTCACGAACAACTGGAACGCGTTCGGCGTCAGCGAAGCCGTCATCGGCCGGTTCCCGGAATACAAGGCGGTGAGGGACAAGTTCAAGCGCGCGGGTGTCAACGGCCTGGCGGAACAGGAACGGAGGGAGATAAAATTCTGGTTCTACCTGGCCAGTTTCGATCCGGATTTTCTGGAAGGGAAGACGAAGCTTGCCTCCGGCGCGACGATCGATTTGACGGATCTCATTACCAAGAACAACGACGGGACCTACAGTCTTGCCAAGACCGTCACGGAGGATGACTGCAACCGGATCGTGGCGGAGACGTACAAGGTTCTGGCCGCGATTATTCCCATCCACCGCAAGCTCATGTACCGTCCGTCGACGGGCAGCGGCCAGATCGAGATCATCACCACGCCATACTATCATCCCATCCTCCCGCTCATCTACGACAGCGATCTCGCGAAGCTTTGCCAGCCCAACGAGCCGATGCCGAAACGTTTCCACTTTCCGAAAGATGCCGAGGCCCAGGTCGCAAGAGCCGTGGCGTTCTATAAGGAAAAATTCGGCCTTCTGCCGAGAGGAATGTGGCCCGCGGAGGGGGCTGTGGCGTACGACGTTGTTCCTGTCTTCGCGAAGCACGGCATCGCCTGGATCGCAACCGACGAGAAGATCCTCGCTCGCTCCAGGCCGTCGAACCTGCCGAAGTTCTACCCTTACCGGGTTACGGGTGACGGTGTGGATGATGCGGTGATTGTCGTGTTCCGGGACACCGAGCTTTCAGACAAGATCGGGTTCGTTTACCAGCACTACGGCGGAGAGGATGCGGCGGAAGACTTCATACGAAGCGTCCTCACCTGCGTGCCGCGGGACGACGAGCCGGATAGACTTCTCACCGTTATCCTCGATGGGGAGAATGCCTGGGAGTGGTACCGGTACGACAATGACGGGAAGGAATTCCAGCACGCCCTCTACAGGAAGCTCTCAAAACTGCACCTCACGAGGCAGGTCGTGACGACGACGCTGACGGAATATGTCCAGGGGAACTTCTCCCGGGGTGTCTCCCCTCATCGTCCGGAGTCGATGGCGCAGCTTGAATGGCTCTGGCCTGGCTCCTGGATCAATGCCAACTATGACACGTGGATCGGCGAGGACGAGGACAATCGGGCCTGGGAGTATCTGTTGACCGCGCGGCAGGACCTCGAAGCATCCGGGCTTCCACGACCGGATGTTTCCGCCAAACCGCCGAAGAAGGGGACTCGAGCCTGGTATGCCTCAAAATCCTGGGAATCCATGTACGCAGCCGAGGGTTCGGACTGGTTCTGGTGGTACGGGACGAGGCAAACGGCTCCTTCCGGCGACAAGCCATTTGACATCGCCTATATCACGCATCTGAACAACGTCTACCGCTTCGCGAAGTTGGCGAAGGCTAAGATGCCGGCGCGGGACTTTCGGCCTATCATTCACGAAGCAGAAGCCCCTGCGCAGCCGGGCCAAGGGGTTATGGCGCAGAGCAGGGAGGATCTCGTAACCGTCGTCTTCCAGGTCGACTGCAGGGATATGTACGTGCGGAGGTCGATCTACATTGCGGGCAATCACGAGCTGCTCGGAAGCTGGGTCCCGAACAGGGTAAGGATGTACGACGACGGGACGCATGGTGACACGAAAGGCGACGGCATCTGGACGCTTGAGCTGCAATTGCCGCCCGGCGTTGAGATCCAGTACAAGTACACCAACAGCGGTGCTGAAGGGAGCTGGGATCCCGGCGAGGAACTACCCGGCGCGCACAGGACGTTCCGAATTGACGCACCGCCAGGCTCACGGCAGGTGCTTCTCGATAGATTCGGCAGGATATGAACCTGATGACTCCTTCGAGAGGTGAGGCACCCATTGCTGTGACCTGGCTCGAGACTCAGAAGCGCACGAGTCTTCGCTCCTCGCGGTTGGTGCGCGGGACGAGAAAGAGGGCCGGCTTGAGGTGGGATTGCGTTCAATGCTTCCTAACGGTATTTGCGGCGTGCGTTCTTGTCGCCGGTCTGGGGTGCTCGGGGAAGAAAGCTGACGAGATGTCAATGAACGGAGGCTGGCTCTTCAAGATAGACTCAACCGATCAAGGTCTCGCGGCGCGGTGGTTCGCCGAGGGCTTCGATCGGTCGGACTGGTTGCAGGTGAATGTTCCGGACCACTGGGACCGCTACAACCTGGGACCGTACCACGGAGTCGGCTGGTATGCGCGAACGTTCGAGGTTGCCGACACCTCGGGCCCCATGGCGCTCGTGTTCGCAGGGGTGGACGACGATGCCGACGTCTGGATCAACGGCATGAAGGTCGGAGCTCACGTCGGATACAGCGAGATGTTCTCCCTCGATGTCGGGCACAGCCTGCGTCGCGGGAAGAACGAGGTCGTTGTCCGCGTCAACGATCGGGGCGGTCCGGGTGGAATCTACAAGCCCGTCACGCTTGTTCCCCTCGACCGCGTGCAGGAGCTGCTCCGGTCGAAGTATGCCGACCTGAACGCACGTCCGAGCGCCCAGTGGGTGCGCGACGCCGTCATCTACGAAGTCTATCTCCGCTCGTTTTCGCCGCAGGGCAAGTTCAGATCGCTCGAGCAGCGATTGCCCGAGTTGAGGGATCTCGGCGTCACGGTGATCTGGCTGATGCCGATCCAGCCGGTCGGCGAGTTCAACCGGAAAGGAAAGCTCGGCAGCCTCTACGCCGTGCAGGACTACTACGGCGTCAACCCGCGGTTCGGTACGATGGAGGATTTCAAATCGCTCGTCCAGACGACGCACAAGCTGGGGATGAAGATCATCATCGACCTGGTTGCGAACCACACCTCGTGGGACAGCCAGCTCATCATGGAGCACCCGGAATGGTTCACGACGAACGCGGAAGGCGCCATCGTCGCGCCGAACGTCGACTGGACCGACGTGGCGGACCTGAACTACGATTCCCACGAGCTGCGTAAGTACATGATCAGTATGATGGAGTACTGGGTGCAGAATGTCGGTATCGACGGCTTCCGGTGCGACGTCGCCGAGCTTGTGCCGACCGATTTCTGGGAGCGCGCCCGGAAGGAGCTGGACAAGATCAAGCCGGTCATGATGTTGTCGGAGGGGACTCTGCCGGAGCACCACGTGGAGGCGTTCGACATAACATACTCCTGGGCGGTCTGTGACGCTTTTGCGAAAGTCATGAGGGGCTCGACGCCGGTCTCGATCTTCGATGACATCCTGAAGAACGAAGCAAACCAGTTCCCGAAAGGGTCGCTGCGGCTTCGGTTCAACTCGAATCATCACAAAAACGCCTGGGATGCGCCGGCCGTGACGAAGTACACGCCGCGAGGGGCAAAGGCCACTGCGGTCTTCACGTTCACCTATCCCGGCGTTCCGCTCATCTACAACGGGGAGGAGGTCGGGAACGACAGGAAGCTGGACCTCTTCGACAAGGTGGAGATCGACTGGAACAAGCACCCGGATTTCCGCGAATTCTACACAAAGCTCGGCGCGCTGCATCTCGAACATCCGGCGTTGCGCGGCGGAGAATTCGTCCGCCTTGTGAACTCCGACGACCAAAAAGTGTATTCCTTCCTGCGACGGAGCGGCGGCGATCAGGTCGTCGTCATCGTCAATTTTGCCGATGGACCGAAATCCGTCGAGGTCACGCTTCCGCAGGGCAGCGTCGGCGGGCTGCAGGAATATTTCACGGGGGAGAACGCACGCCTTTCCCGGGGCAAGCTGACGCTGAGCTTGCGTCCCTTCGACTTCAAGATATTCCTTCCATCGAGGAAAGCAGAAGAGAAATGAAATTCCATACGGAGTACCTCTGGTTCAACACAAAGAAGCATCGGGAATACGTCAACATCACGCCGGACGTGGAGCGCATCCTGGAGAAGAGCGGTATCAAGGAGGGAATGATCCTCGTCTCGGCGATGCATATCACCGCCTCCATCTATGTGAACGACGCCGAGCAGGGGCTGATCGGGGATATCGACGAGTGGCTGGAGAAGCTCGCGCCCTTCAACCCGAATTACCGTCACCACCGGACAGGGGAGACGAACGGCGACTCGCATCTCAAGAGCCTGTTGATGCACCACGAGGTCATCGTCCCGGTGACCGACGGGAAGCTCGACTTCGGACCCTGGCAGCAGATTTATTACGGCGAATTCGACGGCCAGCGTCGCAAACGGGTGATTGTGAAGATCATGGGGGAATAGGGGGGGGACGGGAGCGGAGAGACAAAACAACCATCAGTCATCCTGAGCGAAGTCTGCGCCAGAGGCGCATCAGCCTATGGCTGAGAAGGATGCTAGGAGATGGGAAATGGGTGATGAAAGAGTGAAAGTGGATGGCGGCGGTGAAACCATGGATGGAAATGTTGGAGTAACGGAATAATGTCCGGCAGCCGGCCGCTGACTGCTGAAAGCTGATTGTTCATCGCGAAACATGCGCCTTCGATACGTTCTCGAATACATCCTTTTCCAGACGATGGCCGCGGTTCTCCATCTGCTGCCGCTCCGGATCGTGCAAGGCATTGGAGCCTCGCTCGGCACAGGCGCGTACTCCTTGTGGGGACGCCGCCGAGGCGTGGCGCTGGACAACCTGTCGAAGGCTTTTCCGGAGAAATCGAGCAAGGAGCTTGAAAGCATTGCGAGGGGCGCCTTCCGCAACATCGGGATCTCTCTGCTGGAGCTTGTCTGGTTCTCCCGAATAACCCCCGATAGGATTCGGAGCCTGGTGCGTTTCGACAAGCCGGACCTGATAAAAGAGCGTTACGCGGAGGGGAACGGCCTTCTCCTGTTCACCGCGCACTTCGGCAACTGGGAGCTGCTCGCGCAGAGCGTGAAGACGAACCTGGGCATCCCCGTGCACATTATCGTGAAGACTCAGTCGAATCCGCTCGTCGATAAGAAAATCAACCGGCGGCGGACGAAGTTCGGCAACTGGGTGATACCGATGGAGACATCGCTCAGGGAGGTCCTGAAGGCGTTGCGCGCCGGTGGAGCAGTCGGCATCGTTGCCGACCAGGCCGCGCCGCGTGAGAACGTCGCCATTGAGTTCTTCGGCCGAAAGGTTCCCACCCATCAAGGCCCCGCCGTGCTGAGCCTCAAGGTGGGATCACCGCTCGTTGCCCTCTTCTCCGTGCGCCAATCCGATGGAAGCTATGAGGTGCGCGTTCGAGAGATTCCGACGCGGGACCTCGGAGGTTACACGCCGGAGAACGTCGTTGAGTTGACGAAGCGGCACACGAAGCTGACGGAGGAGTTCATCCGCGAGCACCCCGATCACTGGATGTGGATGCACAAGCGATGGAAGCACGTCCCGGCCGACGAAGAACTGCACCTGCCTGTCGAGGAGCATGAAGAGGATTGAGAAGATACTGATCGTTCAGACTGCCTTCATCGGGGATGCAATTCTGACGCTTCCGCTGGTGCAGGTGGTGAAGCGCCTCTTCCCGGCTGCGCCGGTCGATGTCGTCGTCGCGCCGCGCACGAAGGATCTTTTCGCCAATCATCCCGACATCCGGCAGGTGGTCGTTTATGACAAGCGCGGCGTTGACCGGGGTCTCGGCGGTCTCTTGAGGATGAAGCGGAGGTTGAGCGGGCAGAACTACAGTGTCGCTCTCGTTCCCCACCGATCGCTCCGGAGCGCCTTGCTCGTGTGGCTCCTGCGGGTCCCGCACCGGATCGGGTTCGACAAGAGCGCTGGAAAATTCCTGCTCTCGCAGACGGTGAAGTACCGTCGCGAGGTTCATGAAATCGAGCGCAATCTCTCCTTGCTGCGGGCGATGGGGATCGCGCTCTCCCAAACGGAGCTCCCCTGCCTCTATCCTTCGGCTCGGGACCGCCAAAGGGTGGAGAAGCTGCTCTTCGAATACGAAGTCGGCCGCCCCGACAATCTCATCGCCATCGCGCCGGGCACGATCTGGAATACGAAGCGGTGGCTCAAGGAGCGGTACGCTTCGCTCGCCGTAAGGTTCGATGACGGGGGATTCGAAGTCGTCCTCATCGGCGGCAAGGAGGACGCGGCGCTGTGCGACGAGATCCAGAAGCTGAGCGGCTCCTCGAAAGTGTACAACACCGCCGGCAAGCTCACGCTCCTGCAGTCGGCCGAGCTGGTCCGCCGCTCCAAAGCGCTGGTTACGAACGACAGCGCGCCGATGCACATCGGCGTGGCGATGGAGACCCCCGTTGTCGCGATCTTCGGAGCGACGGTGCCCGCGTTCGGGTTCGGACCCGTCGGCCGCCATGACGCCGTTGTGGAGACACGAGACCTGAAGTGCCGTCCCTGCTCCATCCACGGCGGGGACAAGTGCCCGATCAAGACATTCGATTGTATGAACGATATCACGTACGAACGTGTTTTCGAGACGGTGATGCTCGTGCTGCACAAGGCGCACGAGTCCTCGGTGAAGCGGTAGCCTGTTAGCTGTGACTTATGGTTGATTATCCCCTCCCCCTAGACGGGGGAGGCTGGGAGAGGGTGAAGCATGACGAAAGCTCTGTTGGGCCTCACCCTCCCCTCAGTTCCCTCCCGTCAAGGGATGGGAGGTAAGAACGCACGGAGCCGGAGAGACCGGCAATCGGACGAGCGATTCCTCATACGACTCAATTGGATTAGACACACAGCCAGATAAACGGAGACTATGGATCACACGAAACTCAACCGGATCGTCGCCTTCATCATCTTCCTCATCACCTTCGGCAACTACCTCTACACGCTTCCTCCGACCGTCGTCTTCTGGGACGTCGGGGAGCATTGCGCCGCCTCGTACCTGGTCCAGGTGCAGCACCCTCCCGGCTCGCCGCTGCTCGTGCTGGCGATGCGAGTCGCGTCGATGATTCCCTACGCGGCCGATATCGCCGTCAGGATGCACATCGTCAATGCGATCGCCAGCTCGCTCGATGTGATGCTGCTCTACCTCATCGCGATCAGGTTTATGCTCATGTGGCGTCCCGTGCCGGCGACCCTCTTCGACCGGATCTCGCTGCACGGCTCGGCGGCGATCGGCGCCCTGGCGCTGACGTTCAGCACGACGTTCTGGTTCAATTCCGTGGAGGTGGAAACGCGCAACACGAGCCTTCTCTTCACCGCCCTCATCATCTGGCTTGCTTTACGATGGTACGAGAGGGCCGACGAGAAGCACAGCGATCTGTACCTCCTGATGATCGCCTTCCTCGTGGGACTGACGACGGGGGTGCACATCCACGGCCTCCTCGGATTCTTCGTCGCCATTCTGGTTGTCTACTTCCACAGCTACAAGAAATCGCTCCGGGAGTTCCTCACCTCGATGGACGTGGTCAAGTTCGGCGTCGTTGCGTCGCTCATGTTCTTCACCGCCTATCCCGGGATTGTGAAATGGCTTCCCTCGATGCTCGACAGCGAGGTCTTCGGCATCCACAGCTCACTCTGGATCGTGCTGGCCGTCGGGATCGTCGTGACGGCGATCTACCTCGTCTTCTATTCCATCCGGGAGCACAACCGGATCCTGAACATCGCTTCTCTCTCTTTCCTCCTCATCCTTCTCGGCTATTCGACCTACATCACGGTGTTCATTCGCGCGAACGCCGATCCGCCGATCAACGAGAACAACCCGAATACCCTCAGCCGGTTCGTCACCTACCTGGAGCGGGAGCAGTACGGTGAGACGCCTCTCATCGACCGGCGGTTTTCGAACGAGCCCGACAAGATCGAGAGCTTCAAAAAGTATTCGAGCGACCTCGACTACATGTGGCGGTACCAGATCAACCACATGTACCTCCGGTACCTCGGCTGGAATTTCATCGGCAAGGAAGGGGACTGGCAGGATGCGGGGGTCACGTTTTCTCAGCTCTACGCGATCCCGTTCATCGTGGGGCTCTTCGGCCTCTACTTCCATTGGCGGAACGACCAGAAGATGGCGTTCATTATCGCGATCTTCTTTCTCCTGACGGGTCTGGCGCTCGCGGTTTACTTCAATATGCAGGAGCCGCAACCCCGTGAGCGCGACTACTTCTTCGTTTACTCTTTCTGGGCGTTCTGTCTCTGGATCGGCATGGGCGTCCTTGGTTTTCTCGACATGCTGAAGGAGCGGCTCCAGGGAAGGAACCTGCAGCTGGCAAGCTACGGAGTGCTCGTCCTGGCCTTCGCGTTCATTCCTGCCAATATGTTCCGGACGAACCTGCACCCCATGTCGCGCAAAGGTCACTATCTCGCGTGGGATTACTCCTACAATCTGCTCCAGAGCGTCGAGAAGGACGCCATCCTCGTCACGCAGGGGGACAACGACACCTTTCCGCTCTGGTATCTGCAGGACGTCGAAGGCGTCCGGCGCGACGTTCGCATCGTCAACCTGAGCCTCGCGAACACCGATTGGTACATCGAGCAGCTCAAGCACGGCACGCCGTTCGGCGCGAAGACCGTCCCGCTGAGCATCCCGGATGATCAGATCGAGGGCATTCTGCCGATCCGGTGGCAGAACCAGTGGATGCAAATCCCCGTGCCCCGCTTTGCGGAGGAGGGGAAGGAGCCGGACAGCAACGATCGCCGGAGCACCTCCATCGTCGACACCGTGAAGTGGGTCATGCCGGTCACGCTTCATATCGGCAATATCCTCGCGCTCCGCGTGCAGGACATCGTCGTGTTCGACATGATCCGCACGGCGGCTTGGCGGCGGCCGATCTATTTCGCGATCAGTGTCGCTGAGGACGGGAAGATCGGACTGCGCGACTATCTGGAGATGCGCGGGATGGCGTACAAGCTCGTCCCAAAGCGGTTCCCGATGTTCTGGGCGGCGGTGAATGAGGATGAGACGACCAAAGACGTGATGACGGAAGTGAAGCAGCCCTCTCTCGGGCCCTCGGACGGATTTCGCTGGCGCGGCCTGCGGGATTCGACGGTCCATTTCGACGAGAACCAGCGCCGCATGATCTCGAGCTACCGGCAGCCGTTCTTCTCGCTTTCATTGTACCTGGCGTACGAGAAGAAGGACTCTGTGGAGGCGAACAAGGTGCTCGCCCGGATGGAGGAGGTCGTCCCCCGGCGGCTCCATCCCATGGATTACCGCTTCAAGTGGGATATGGCGACGGTGTACAATCAGGTAGGGAATCAGGCGGTGTATCGCGAGTACCTTGCAGAGCTCACGCAGCAGCTGGCGCCCATGGTGCAGAGCGGTCCCACGGAGCAGCTCTCGCAGTACAATCCCTACATCATTCTCATGCAGGCGTACGAGGCGCTGGAGGAGTACGACAAGGCCCTGGAGGCCGTGGATCTCATCGGCCGCGACTACGGTTCGGCGCAGGGAATTCAGAGTTTCATCGCGGGGGCGAAGGCCGAGATCGCCGCGGCGAAGGCGAGGAAGGACACCACGAAGAAGTGACCCTCACCCTCGAAAATGAGCCCCTCCCCTACTAGGGGAGGTACGCCTGTCCGCCATTCTCTCTGGCGGAGTGGGGTCTCCAAAGGGATGATCCTCTCGATGACGCCTCACCGCTGCCACAGTGCACGGCAGATGACCGTCTCCTAATCCGCGGCATAGACCTCGCGAGGTGACGGTCATCTACTTGTCGGGACGGAGTGGAGAACTTACTCGAGCCGTGCACACCCCTCTCAGCCATAGGCTGACCTGTCCGCCGCGCTGTTTGGCTGATGCACCTTCAGCTCAATCTCTCCGTTGATTCCTCGAACCAGACGACTTCTGCTCCTCTGGTTTCCCATTTCTGAAAACCCAACGTGGGTCCGTCCTCCGAACATTCCGCATCAGCAGCGAAATGCAGGTATGCTAGTCTAGGGGTGGTTGTCCACCGTTCGCAACCGCTCGGATGATTCAGCCTCGCCGAGTCGGTTACGTTGCAGGCCTCGCCCCGGAGCAAATCACGGTAATACGGAGCACTACAGGGAGAACCAACCATGCTGGAAATCGTCTTGCTTATCGTCGGCATCTTCAAGGCTTTTCAGAGGCCAAAGCTCAAGCGCTTGAAGGCAGAGAATTTCCCCACTGTCGACCCGCAGAAGTTCACCACGTGGCATGATGCGCAGATCGCAGCCACCGATGTTTTCCTCGGCGTTACGTGGGGCGCCTTGTTCATCAAGCTTCTCCTTCTTCTTACCCTTTCAGGAACTCGATATTCAGCAGAGACCGGTATCGGGATTACGGTCGCTATTCTCGTCCTCTGGGTTATCGGGCTTCTGATTGCCGCAGGCTTCTCGAGCAAGGCCAAGAAACTTCGGAATGAAGTCGGTATCGTATGGCCGGCGGCAGGGCCTCAGACGCAGGCTCAGTCCATGCAGACCCGCCAGTTCACGACGACGCCCCCGGTCGCCTCGCGGACGAAAATGCTGCGGCTGTTGTTCATCCTGATCGGCATTGTCCTTCTCTTCATCATTGGACTCTTGTTGAAGGGATAAAGCCCGTCTATACTGACACAAGCCGTGATGCCTGCAACGCCTCTCCGCATGCACCGTGCGGGAGAAGTGCCCGGCA
>Ga0315555_1001914_pt1 | contig 14894 bp, 16 predicted proteins | sample SalMarSW160380MG_FD_202113 | JGI IMG/M metagenome (GOLD analysis project Ga0315555, IMG submission 202113) | Salt marsh sediment microbial communities from the Plum Island Ecosystem LTER, Massachusetts, United States - Salt Marsh Sediment SW1603-80 ... | reverse complement strand
TAGTATTCCAGATTGTAGACCGGCCCACCCATCCTTGGCTGAGTCAGTGAATAACATATAGCTCCTTGGTAGTGTTTGCCCGCCTTCTTAATTGCTTTGGCAGCACGTTCATGATTGCGCTCGTCATTTACAGCATCGAAAACACGGAAAATATCAATGCCCACTTCAGCAGCTTGCTCCACGAAGACATCAACCAAGTCATCGGGATGGTTTCGGTAAGCGACTAAATTCTGTCCCCGTAAAAGCATCTGCAACGGAGTATCAGGCATGAGTTTCTTTAATTTGCGAGGTCTGTCCCAAGGGTCTTCACCCAAGAACCGGTGGGGCACGTCAAATGTTGCCCCTCCCCAGACTTCCATAGAGTAGAAGCCACATTGATTCATTTCAGGGGCCATCCATTCCATATCTTCAGTTCGCATCCTGGTAGCCAACGTGCATTGATGTCCGTCACGAAAGGTAGTGTCACAAATTTTGATCGGGTTCTTAGCCTTCGGCCTCGCCTTAACCTTATCAGTGGTTAAATCTTTGGCCAAAATTGGACCTTTTCCTAGTTCGTTCATAAATTCCTCCTTTCTGTCATTACGAGTCCTTCGCCTCTTGTCATTCTTCGCCCCGCTTAGAGCTTCAGCTCAGGATAACAGCCAAATGTCATCACTCTGGCAGCAATTCCTCTTTGCCATAGGATTTGCATTATCCCCTCACGCCCGTAACTACTCCACGAGCCTGAGACCATTACTGGCCTTCGCTGAAGCATTGCCGGCCTCAGAGCCTTTTCTTCCTCTTCCATATAAGCAGCCACAGCAGCAGTAATGGCAGCTATCGTTCCTTTTTTGTTTTTCAATTGCGCCTCCGCTTAAAATTCTTCACACAGGGATATTTCCATGTTTCTTTGGGGGTCTCGTCTCTCGTTTAGTAGAGAGAAATTCCAAGGCCTTGATTATCTTGGGGCGGCTTTCACTGGGTAGAATAACTTCGTCAATGTATCCCCGCGAGGCGGCAATGTAAGGATTGTACAGTAGGTCACGATATTCCTGAATCTTTTCCTGCGCCTTTGCTTCAGGATCAGGCGCAGCCTCTATCTCCTTGCGGAATATAACTGGTGTCGCTCCTTCAGCACCCATCACTGCAATCTCCGCTGTGGGCCAGGCGAAAACAAAATCAGCGCCTAAATCTTTACTACACATGGCAAGGTATGAGCCTCCATAGTCCTTGCGAATGATTAAGGTGATCTTAGGAACCGTAGCCTCGGAGTAAGCCCACAAAAGCTTAGCTCCGTGTCTTATTATTCCCAGCCATTCCTGATCTTTCCCTGGTAAGTAACCAGGGACATCGGCAATGGTAAGCAAGGGAATATTAAAAGCATCACAGAACCTGATGAATCGGGTGATTTTATCCGAGGCATTGACATCAAGACACCCGGCAAGATGCATCGATTGATTAGCGATAACGCCCACTGTTCTACCATTAAGCCTGGCAAAGCAAATAATGGCATTTCGCGCATAATTATAGTGAGGCTCAAGTATCTCACCGTTATCCACAAGGGATTGGATAACGCCCCTCATATTATAGACCTTGCTAGGCTCGTCTGGTATGATGCTGCCAAGTGCAGGATCAACACGCTTTGGGTCATCGGTAGGCTTAATTACAGGGGGAGCCTCCGTATTATTTGAGGGAAGGTAACTCAGGAGTTTTTTAATGAGTTCGATAGCTTGGGCATCGCTATCACAGGCGAAATGGCATACACCACTCTTAGTGGCATGACTCATGGCACCGCCCAGTTCCTCAGAGGTAACCTCTTCCCCTGTAACCTGCTTGATAACTGCCGGGCCAGTAATGTGCATGTAGCTTGTTCCCTTCGTCATGAAAACCCAATCTGTCATGGCAGGTGAATAGACTGCCCCTCCGGCAGTAGGCCCCATAACTGCTGAGATCTGGGGAATAACCCCCGAGGCTGCGGAATTCCGGAAAAATATCTGCCCATAGCCTGAAAGGGCATCAACACCTTCCTGAATCCGAGCCCCTCCAGAGTCGTTAAAGCCTACTATGGGAACACCACACTTCATGGCTAAATCCATTACCTTGCATATCTTTTTAGCATGCATCTCACCCAGTGTCCCTCCCATGGAGGTAAAGTCTTGAGAAAAAGCACATACATGGCGACCATTTACTGTCCCATATCCCGTAACGACTCCTTCTGCGGGGACGACAACCTTATCCATGCCAAAGAGCGTGGCTCGATGCTGAACAAACAAATCAAGCTCGTGAAAGCTGCCATGGTCAAAAAGCAGGTCGAGCCTTTCCCGAGCAGTTAATTTCCCCGATTTGTGCTGCTTTTCTACCCGCTCCGGACCTCCCAAGGCTTTTATCTTTCTTTCTCTTTCTCTCAGTTCCTTCAACCGGTCAGCACCCGTGCCCATATGAATTCCTCCTCACGAATCAATCTCTCTATAAAGGAAGTTATTTTAAACAGAATTCGCAACTAAGGCAAATCCTTGGGCCCCAAAGTTACCACTAAAATTTGCTATTCTATGGTACCTCTATTTATAGACATTGAGCTCAGACCTAAAAGCTTGACAGCCTGGCTCAGAATGATATTATGGAGGGAAATTTGAAACCACAGCTAATTGCTATAGATGGTCCTGTGGCAGTCGGCAAGAGTAGTGTCGGCTCACTGCTAGCAAGAAGATTGGGCTATGTTTTCTTCGATACAGGGATGATGTATCGAGCGTTTACCTGGAAGGTTCTCAAATCAGGTATCTCCATAGAGGACGAACAGAAGCTTTGTCAGTTAGCCAATACCACTAAATTTGATTTTGTTCCCTTACAGGGATGCTATCTCTCGCCCTTCATTGATGATGAAGATGTCTCCCCCAACCTGTTTCGCCCTGAGGTAGAGGCACATGTTTCCCTTACATCGAAGATAGCAGGGGTACGCCAAATACTGATACAGGAACAGCGTAGGTTGGCCCAGCGAGGAAAGTTAGTGATGGCAGGCAGAGACATTGGCACGGTAGTCTTACCTTGGGCGGAATTAAAGGTTTTCCTCACCGCCTCCACCGAAGAGAGAGCCAGGCGCCGCTACAAGGAACTATTAAAACGAGGAGATAATTCGAGCCTGGAAAGCGTCCGCACTGATTTAAATAAGCGAGATGAGATGGATATCCATCGAACTATTTCACCGCTTAAACCCGCTGACGATGCTATAATTATCGATACGGAAAACCTTAGCCTGGAGCAAGTTGTAGACAAAATATATACTCTGGCGGTAAACCTATGACCCGCTCTCAAAAGATTCTCTTAATTATATCCAGAATATGTAAACCCGTGTTCAATATTCTTTTCTCCTGGAAAGTTGAAGGAAGAGAAAATATACCATCCACTGGCCCGCTTATTTTGATAGCCAATCATGTTAATCTCTCCGATCCGTTTTTCCTTATCTTCAGCTTTCCGCGATTTATTAATTTCATGGCAAAAGAAGAACTCTTTCGTTCCCCATTTCTGAGACTTTGGCTTCGTTGGGCTGGATCTGTGTCGATAAGCCGTCAAGGAAAGGTTAGTGATAAACAAAAGATGCTTAGGAGCTCCAGAGACGTATTGGAAAATGGATTAATCCTGGGAATGTTCCCGGAGGGCGGCAGAAGTCGCGACGGCAAACTCAAAAAAGGCAAACATGGCTCCGCAGTTATAGCCTCAAAAACAAACGTCCCTCTTCTTCCTGTCGGCATCGCCGGCACAGATAAGATTAAGGGCATAAGCTGGCTATGGAAGCGCCCTAGCATAGTTGTCAATATTGGCAAGCCATTTAAGCTACCTCCAACCAACGGCCAGATGAGCAAGTCGCAAATGCAATTATTGACCGCACAACTAATGAAGGAAATCGCCGCTCTTTTGCCACCCGAATATCAAGGCGCCTATAAAAAACATGAAGATTGAGAAGGCTGACAAGCTGGGCTTATGCTTTGGCGTCAAACGGGCCATCAAGCTGTTGAAGGAGACAGCTAACAAATATGGAGAAATAGAAACACTGGGACCCCTAGCGCACAATCGCCTGCTAGTGGAAGCATTGGCCAATCTAGGAATAAAGCCGATAAATCATCTCGACCAAGCTCAAGGCAGAATCCTGGCTATCACCACTCATGGTACAAGCCCAGTGATATTATCTGAGATCAGAGCCCGTCACATTCATATCATTGACACTACTTGTCCCATAGTCCGCAAAGCCCAAAACACAGCCAAGGAATTAGCCGAGGCTGGTTTCGACGTCATCATATTTGGGGAAGCAGAGCACTCTGAGGTCAAAGGACTACTGGGTTGGACAGGAGACAAAGGTATAGCTGCCCGCAACATGAAGCAAATAGAGAGGTCGGGAAAATCACCATCACGCCTGGGCATTATCTCCCAGACAACCCAAACCCAATCTGCCTTTATCGAATTTGCCAGGCAGCTTATGGATATGGTTGGGCCTAAGATTGAGGAAATGCACCTCGTTAATACTTTATGTAAAGTAACACAGGGTCAACAAGAGGCTGCCATAAGATTAGCTCGCAGGAGCCAACTCATGATAGTGATAGGCGGAAGTAATAGTGCCAATGCCAGACACCTTGTTGAAATATGTTCTCCTTTGATGGAAACTCATTTGGTAGAAACAGCAGAGGAGGTCGACAATTCCTGGCTCGTGGGTAAGCACCATATCGGTATTACTGCCGGAGCATCCACCCCAGATGAAGCTGTAGAGGAATTAATAGCTAAGCTGAGGTCTTTATAATCTTTAGCCAAGCTTGTCGTCCAGCCTCCTGCCGCCAATAAGGTGAAGGTGAAGGTGAGGCACCACTTGTCCTCCCTCAGGGCCACAATTTATCACTAAACGATAACCCCTCTTGGCTATCCCCTCTTTCTCAGCCAGATTCTTAGCTAAGATTATAAGGCGCCCGGCAAGCTCTTGCTGTCCCTCAGTAAGCTCGGCCGAAGATGTAATATGAGTTTTAGGTATAATAAGCACGTGTGTAGGTGCTTGAGGCGAGATATCTCTAAAGGCCAGAAAATCTTCATCTTGATAGACTATGTCGCTAGGCACCTCACCAGCAACAATTCGACAAAAAATACAACTCTCGGCCATGATCTAACTCCTTTAACATATTACACCTTCCTGTCGTAAACACTCAATCCCTTCCGCCCTTCCAAAGTCAACACATCTCTTCTCAATCAATTAATTGTCCATTATGAGCTATTTAAGCAAACTTTTGCATTTCTCATCCAAACATGCTAAATTGAGATAAAGAATATAAACTAAAGGTGGGGGTTACCCACCTTATTTATTAAATACAAGAAATTAAATAGGAAAGTGAAGATGAAAACAGAGCTTAAGGCTGCGATTACTCAGCTTTCAGCTGAGAGGAATTTGCCTAAAGAAGTTGTCTTGGCTGCCTTAGAATCAGCGCTGGCCTCGGCATATAAAAAAGACACATCATCTCCGGAACAAGATGTTTTGGTAAAAGTTGACCCTAACGCCGGCGAAATCAATTTCTATATTCAAAAGGTTATAGTTGAGTCAGTTGCCAATCCAAATCGTGAAATCTCCATCGACGAAGCTCGAAAATTGAAGGCTGCAGCACAGGTTGGTGATGTAGCAAACATAGAATGCACACCCAAAAATATTGGTCGTATCGCTGCTCAAGCAGCAAAACAAGTCGTTCTGCAGCGATTGCGAGAGGCAGAACACCGCATTATTTATGAGGAGTTCACCGATAGGGAAGGAAAGGTTGTTACTGGAACAATTCAATTCATCGAACCTAAACGAATTTATGCCAGACTGAATAGAACAGAGGCGATACTTCCATTGAGTGAACAGGTTCCTAATGAACATTATTATAGAGGGCAGCGACTTAAATTTTATCTTCTTGAAATAGCCCAGGGAAGCAAAGAGCCTCAATTAATAGTTTCGCGCTCTCATCCCAACCTAGTACGTGGACTCTTTGAGCTGGAAATCCCTGAAATTCACAATGGGATTGTAGAGTTAAAAGCCATAGCTCGCGAGGCCGGACATCGAAGTAAAGTAGCAGTGGCAACTACTCAAGAAAACGTTGACGCTGTAGGTTGCTGTCTTGGTCCCCGGGGCATAAGACTCCAAAGCATCATCAATGAACTACATGGCGAAAAAATAGATGTAATCCAATGGCATGCCGACCCAGGGGTGTTTATCTCTAACGCCCTTAGTCCAGCTCAAGTAGCAAGCATCAAAATCGATGGAGAAAGAAACGCAGCTACTGTAGTTGTCCTTGATAAGCAGCTCTCTTTAGCTATAGGCAAAGAGGGACAGAATGCCAGGCTAGCAGCGAAACTCACAGGTTGGCGGATCGATATCAAGAGCGTCTCTGCTATTGAAGCGGAAAGGGCCGTTACAGAAGAGCCAGAAACAGCAGCGGAAGCCATTTCCCCCGAAATTATGGAAAGGGAGCCACTTGAAGCAGAGCTAGCTGAGGAGATTGGAGTGGAGGAGTCGGTTGAATTTCCAAGCATTCCAGAAGCTCCACCTGAGAAGCCCGAAGAAAAACAGATTCGCTTTGCTGAAGATATTTTAGTGAGGGCGTTAAAAGCGAAAATACCAGACAAGGAAAAAAACGGAGTTAAAGGTAAAAGAAAGGGAAAGGTGATAAAGTATAAAAAGCAAGATGACCATTTCGTGGATGATGAGATCGAAGAGTAAGCATCTGCCTCAGCGTACTTGTATAGCTTGTCGACAGATTAAGGAAAAGAAAGCCTTGATTCGCTTAGTGCGTGCTGAGAACGGAGTTGCTGAAGTAGATATATCTGGAAAGAAGCCGGGCAGGGGTGTTTACATATGTCCTAATAAAGTTTGTTGGGAATTGGTGCTAAAGAAAAATCGTTTAGAATATGCCTTGCGAACAAAGCTTGGTGATGACAATCGCCAAATTTTAACTGAGTATATCCATAACTTGTTGGAGGAAAGCTAAATTTGGATGATAAAAGACCGGGATTGAAGGAAGACCTCCCCCAGGTTGAGCTTCCGCCTTCCATAACTGTGAAGCAGCTAGCCGACGTATTAAAAGTAGAGCCTGTAAAGATAATTAAACAGCTCATGCGCAAAGGCATCATGGCCAATATTAACCAGACCCTCGACTTTGATACTGCAAGCATAACAGCTGCAGACTTTGGCTATGCTGCTAAAGCAGAGAAAGAGCGTAGAGCTTTACCCTCCCGAAAGGGCAAAGGCAAAGGGAAACTGTCAGTTCGCCCTCCAGTGGTTACTGTCATGGGACATGTTGACCACGGCAAAACTACCCTCCTTGATGTCATCAGAAAGACTAATGTAACTGCTCACGAGGCAGGAGCAATTACCCAACATATTGGTGCCTACCAAGCCTTAGTGGATGGACGCAAAATCACCTTTTTGGATACACCGGGACACGAGGCTTTCACTGTCATGAGAGCCCGAGGAGCACAAGCAACTGATATTGTAATTTTGGTGGTTGCCGCTGATGACGGTGTTATGCCCCAGACTGTGGAAGCTATAGACCACGCCAAGGCTGCCAAGGTGCCCATAATGGTGGCCATCAATAAGATTGATAAACCTGATGCTAATCCCGAACGTGTGAAACAGCAGCTTGCTGATTTGGGTTTGATTGTTGAGGAGTGGGGTGGCGATACTGTTTGTGTACCCATATCAGCCAAGCAAGGACAAGGAATATCGGATTTATTGGAAAACCTATTCTTAGTTGCTGACATATTAGAACTGAAAGCTGATCCTGATAGCGCCGCAGAAGGGGTAATCATTGAGGCTAAGCTGGACAAAACTAAAGGTCCTTTAGCTACCTTTCTTGTCCAGAAGGGCACCCTTGGACGAGGCGATGTTGTGGTAGCTGGCGGTGCTTGGGGGAAAATAAAAGCCATGTTTGATGATACAGGAAAGCAAGTTCACAAAGCTGAACCGTCCACTCCAGTGAAAGTCCTCGGCTTAAATGAGGTAGCAAAATCGGGAGACCTTTTTATTGTGCTTCCCGATGAGCATGAAGCACGAAGCATTGTTGAAAAACAAAAATATCCCAGGCTACGTCCTACCCTGAGTTTAAGTGCTCTTTCCAGCCAAATAAGTGACGGGCAAATAAAAGAACTCAACATAGTTTTGAAGACAGATGTCGAGGGCAGCATTGAACCCATAAAAACTTCTGTAGAAAGGTTGGGCACAAAGAAGACAAAAGCTAGAGTCATCCATGCTGCTAGCGGGAGCATCGCCGAGAGCGATGTGCTTTTGGCCTCAGCCTCAAAAGGCATTATCATCGGTTTTAACACTCCTATCACACCTGGAGCAACACAGCTAGCTAATGTGGAAGCGGTGGGCATCCAACACTATGATGTAATCTACAAGCTAATAGAAGACATGGACAGGACACTGAAGGGGATGCTTGAGCCAACTTACGCCGAAGTGCTCGGCGGGCGCGCCGAAGTAAGGGCTGTCTTCCCCAGCAGTAAGCTGGGAAAAATAGCCGGAGTTTATGTTATGGAAGGAAAGGCATCGAGAGATGCCCAAGTTAAAATATTGCGCCAAAATAAAGTTATTTGTGACTCTCGGGTCTCCAGCTTAAAGCGTTTTAAAGAGGACGTCGCCGAAGTCTCCGCTGGCCTCGAATGTGGCTTGGGTATAGAGGGGAGTGTCGATTTTCAAATTGGCGATATAATTGAATTTTACCGAGAGGAAAGAATAGACTAATTATACTTCCCAGATAGTAGATTCAAATGAGCAGGCGAAGTGAACGAACAGGTAAACTGATCCAGCGAGAAATCAGCGAACTGCTTGAGCGTGAGGTTAATGACCCCAGACTGAGCAAGCTTATCTCAGTAACAGAAGTCGAGCTTTCACCCGATCTTAAGCATGCCAAAATATTTGTTAGCACTTTGGGCAGCGAAATAAATAACAAAGAGGAGATGCTGGCAGGCTTTAACAACGCTTCAGGATTCTTGCGCAAGGAACTTGCGTCACACTTAAAATTGAAATATACACCGCAACTCAGCTTCCATTACGATGATTCCATTGAGCGAGGAGCAAGGTTACTCAAATTGATGGGGGAACTAACAACCACTGAATAGCTCTATCCGGTTTTCGCTGAGATCGCTTTGAAGGTATTGACATTAGTACCTATAAATATGTATAAAAGAGAGATAAAAACTGCCCAGAGCATAATCCTTAAGAACGAGAAACCAGCAATTCAGGGAATCTGCCCTGTGTGCGGAACCAATGCATTTAGAATGGGTAAGGTCTAATTCCTATAGCAAGTTTTCCGCATTTATGAAATGGAGGCAAGAATGGGAACAATAAATGTAGCCATCATAGGTGTTGGTAATTGTGCCTCTTCCTTAGTGCAAGGAGTTCACTACTACAAAAATGCTAAGGAAGATGAATTTGTCCCCGGTTTAATGCATGTCAACCTGGGAGGCTATCATATAGCTGATATCAACTTCGTGGCTGCATTTGATATTGATAAAAACAAAGTAGGCAAGGATTTAGCTCAGGCTATTTTCACTAAACCAAACAACACGATTAAATTTTGTGATGTGCCTAAGACAGGCATCCGAGTTGAGCGGGGTATGACCCACGATGGACTGGGCAAGTATCTATCTCAAATTATCACTAAGGCGCCAGGTCCGACTGCCAATGTTGTAGATATACTCAAGAAGACCGAAACTGACGTAGTGATTAATTATCTGCCTGTAGGGAGCGAGGAGGCAACTAAATGGTATGTAGAGCAAGTGCTAGCCGCTGGCTGCGGCTTCATCAATTGTATACCTGTTTTTATTGCTCGTGAGCCTTATTGGCAAAATCGATTTGCCGAGCGCGGACTACCCGTTATTGGCGATGATATTAAGTCCCAGGTCGGTGCTACCATTACCCATAGGGTATTAACCAGGCTTTTCCGCGACCGCGGCGTCAAGTTAGAACGAACTTACCAACTGAACTTTGGTGGCAATACCGATTTCTATAATATGCTAGAACGAGAGCGCCTGGAATCTAAGAAGATTTCCAAGACCAATGCCGTTACTTCACAGTTAGACTATGTTCTCGATCCTGATAACATCCACGTTGGTCCCAGCGATTATGTGCCCTGGCTAGCCGACCGCAAATTTTGCTACGTGAAGATGGAAGGTCGCACCTTCGGCGATGTCCCTCTGAATCTAGAGCTGAAGATGGAGGTATGGGATAGTCCTAATTCAGCCGGGGTGGTTATTGATGCCATAAGATGCTGTAAACTAGCCCTGGACCGTGGCTTAAGCGGGACCATAGTGGGGCCTTCAGCTTATTTTATGAAATCTCCACCTATTCAATATTCTGACGAGGAAGCTCGTGTCAAAACCGAGGCATTTATCACAGGACAAGGGCAAGAATGTCCCATCTCTTTGCCCGAGCTAGAGTCAGCTGAAATTGAGGGATAAACCGCCTTTGTGCCAAAAATGCTGACCTCAAACAACGCAGCTTAAAAATAAATCTATATGTGACCTTAGTTACTGGAGCTTACTACGTTTGATAAAGGCGGCAAGTCGCTCGAAGTTTCCCTCTCCACCATGTGGGCTAAAGGTAGATTCGGCCACATGGCAGGATTTACCGCCAAAGCTAAAGAATTGGGCTTTACCCACATAGAAGCAAATGCCTCGATTTCCCCACGAATGCTCAGTGAGCTTCTCAAGACCACAATTCCTATTTCAAGCATTCATTCTCCCTGTCCAGCGGTATTGTCATCCAAAGGAATCCCCATAAGTAGCCTTTCCTTAAGTTCTCTGGACGAGAGCGAGCGCATGGAGGCCGTTAGCTTTACCAAGAAAACGATAGACCTTGCGGCAAGTGTGAGGGCCAGGGCTATTGTCCTTCATATGGGTGAAGTACCAATTGACCTGAGTTTACAAGATAGGCTATATAAGCTGCACGATGGAGGCTACGCTCCAACCAAAGAATATAGCCAGGCTAAAGAGGAACTAATTTACCAACGCATTTCCCAAGTTCCTCCTTACCTTGATGCAGCGAGAAAAAGTCTTCAAGAACTTAGTGAATATAGCCGGCAAAAAGGTATAATGCTGGGACTTGAGACCAGATTCCATTTTAACGAGATACCAAATATGGACGAAATGGCAGAGCTACTTAACGAAGTATCAGAAAGCCTGGTGGGCTACTGGCATGACGTAGGGCATGCTGAAGTGCAACAGCAGCTTGGATTTAGTTTACATGAAGAATGGCTTTCACGGTTCAAGGACAGGATGGTCGGCATCCACTTGCACGACATTCTTGGCATTTCCGATCACCAGGCCCCAGGAACGGGAGACATGAATTGGGAAATGGTTGCCAAATATCTATCTCCGGGAATAATAAAGGTTTGCGAAATCGGCGAGTGGAATGACGAGGAGCAAATGCAAGGAATAGTCAAATTTCTTCAAAAGAAAGGGATAGTAAACTAGCTGGAAGAGCTGAATGAATTTAATAGATATTCGACGGAATTTAGCCTATCGCATTACCGATCCCATAGTCGGGATTTTGAGTAAAAGCGGGATAACACCCAATGCTCTTACCCTTATCAACCTGGCTCTGAATATAGTTGCGGCCTATGTTATAGCTACGGGGCACCTTCTTATTGGCGGGGTTTTAGTCCTAGTTTCGGGCTTATTTGACCTCCTTGACGGAGCCTTAGCTCGCTTTACCAAGAAAACTACAAGGTTTGGCGCTATTCTGGATTCAACGGTTGACCGCATTTCTGAAGCTGCGATACTCTGTGGTCTCCTGATTTGGTACGCACCACAAGAAGACGCCAGCTTAAAAATCGTACTTATTTTTGCTGTTTTAATTGGCTCCTTCCTAGTCAGCTATATAAGGGCTAGAGCAGAGGGACTCGGCTGGCAATGTCAGGTTGGCTTGTTTACTAGAGCAGAACGGGTTATAGTATTAGCAATAGGTTTGCTTATAAATCAGATTTTTATTGCTTTATGTGTTCTGGTGGTCTTTGTCTTTATCACTGTAGTTCAAAGGTTAGTTTACCTATGGAAGCAAGGGAAAATTAAAGGTGAATAAGTGGCTGTTATAGTTATTGTAGGAGGTCAGTGGGGTGATGAAGGTAAAGGGAAGATAATTGATCTCTTAGCTGAGAAAGCGCAGGTAGTAGCTCGTTTCTCCGGGGGAGATAATGCTGGCCACACTGTGATCAACCCTTATGGCGAGTTCCGGCTGCATCTCGTCCCCTCGGGCATTTTTAACCCTCACGTAACTTGCATTATTGGCAATGGAGTAGCTATTAACCCAGCAGTGCTTCTTGGAGAAATAGACGACCTGCGCAAGCATGGTGTCGATACAAGTCGCCTTTTTATTAGTGACCGTGCTCACCTGATCATGCCCTATCATACTCTTCTCGACGCACTGGAAGAGGAAAGGCGTAGTAAAGGAGCGTTGGGTACTACGCGCAGAGGAATTGGTCCTGCCTTTGCCGATAAAGTAGCTCGTTTGGGAATTCGTGCTGGAGATTTATTAGATAAGGATACATTTTGGGGCCGCTTGAGTGCCGCTCTTGAGTTTAAGAATATTATTTTGACAAAAGTATACCAGGTCTCACCCCTATCATTGGAAGAAATTTATGACCAATACTGTCATTATGGGGAGCAGCTAGCTCCTTTTATCCGGGAAACTAGTTCCATAATTCGCGAAGCGGCGACAAAAGGAGAGACTGTTTTATTAGAAGGTGCCCAAGGAGCTTTACTTGACCTTGACTTTGGCACCTACCCTTATGTGACCTCTTCTTCACCGTTGGCCGGGGCAGGTTGTATTGGAGTGGGCCTGGGCCCGAGGCAAATCGACCGTGTGATGGGTGTGTTTAAAGCATACAGCACTAGAGTGGGGGCCGGACCCATGCCCACAGAGCTCAAGGACGAAATTGGTGACTTTATCCGGGAAAAGGCTCATGAGTATGGTGCCACCACAGGAAGGCCACGAAGGTGCGGTTGGTTTGATGCTGTGGCAGGTCGTTTCAGCGTTCAAATAAATGGCCTTAGTGATATAGCCCTAACTCACCTCGATATCTACGATGGTATCCCCTCAATTAAAATATGCACCGCCTACAAATTTAATGGCGATGTCCTAACTTCTTTCCCTAGAGATGTAGCCATATTGGAAAAATGCCAACCTATCTACGAAGAATTGGATAGTTGGCAAGAATCAATAAGTGGAATCCGCAATTTTGAAAAGCTGCCGGTGAGAGCTCACAATTATATGTCCCGGCTTGAAGACTTGCTTTCCTGCCCCATCAACCTCGTTTCCGTAGGACCAGAGAGGAGGCAAATAATATTGGTTAAACCGAGCACTCTGCCCTTGGATACACTAGGCACTTAATAACAGCTGCTGAATAAGCTAGGAAGGCTCTCTGAAGCGAGACAGAGTGCTCGGTTCACCCGATAACCATCAGCCCTTGGGAATAGGCAAATCTATCTTATAGTTCTTTAGTGCCGCCTGTATAAGGTCAGCTGATTTCTCATCAGGTTCAATTAGAGGCAAGCGAGGTTTACCCACTGAAAAACCTACATAATTCAGAGCCCACTTGACCGGCACAGGATTGGAAAGGATGAACAGGGCATTTACCAGAGGTAATAAGTGTCGGTGGATCTTGGCTGCTTCCTGAAGTTTACCGTCAAGGAACTTCTCCATCATGTCCTTTATCTGGATTCCCACTAGATGAGAGGCGACGCTAATCACGCCATACCCGCCCAAAGCGAGCATGGGGAAGGTATCACTATCATTGCCGCTGTAAACTAAGAAATCCCCTTTTGTTTTATGAATAATCTCAGCTATTTGCCCAAGATTGCCACTGGCTTCCTTCACGCCCACAATATTATCAATTTGGCTCAGCTTGATTACCGTATCGGCAGCGAGGTTGGTAACCGTGCGTGATGGCACATTATAGAGGATACAAGGCAAGCTAGTACTCTGAGCAATGGCTTTAAAATGCTCCCACAAGCCTTGCTGGGTTGGCCGATTATAATAGGGAACCACCAAGAGACAAGCATTGACACCAGTTTTCTCCGCTTCCTTAGTTAATTCCTGGCTTTCTTTTGTATTATAGCTGCCTGTGCCAGCTACTACTGTTCCACGGTTACCTAACGCTGATTTCGTTTCCGCGAAAAGCCGTAGCTTCTCTTCTCTGCTCAGAGTAGGAGACTCACCAGTGGTGCCCGAGACCACCACCCCATCACTACCCGACTCCAGTAAAGATAGTGCCAGTTTCTTAGCTTGTCGATAGTCAACCTCGCCCTGAGCATCAAAAGGCGTAACCATGGCTGTTAATAAGCGACCCAGCCCATTTTTATGCCCAAAATTCAAAGAGCTTTTAGGAACCCCTGACCTATTCACTTAAACTAGCTAAACTCTCCTTACGGCTTATCCAACCCCTCGCTATCCCCGCCTCAGCAATTTGTATAGCATTTAGCGCTGCCCCTTTACGTAGATTATCAGCCACTATCCACATAACAAGTCCGTTGGGATGCGAGATATCATTTCTAATTCGGCCTACAAATACATGATCTGACCCACTAGCAGCCCAGGGTTGAGGGTAAAAACTGACGGTGGGGTCATCAAGTACCCTGACTCCGGGAGCTTGAGCCAAAATCTTCCTTGCCTCTTCAGAGGTGATGGGCGAACTGAATTCTACGTTAACTGCTTCACTATGCCCAAAGTAAACAGGGACTCGGACGCAACTAGCCGAAATAGCTATGTCCTCAGTATGCAGTATCTTCCGCGTTTCTTCCACCATTTTCTGTTCTTCTTTAGTATATCCATTATCCAAAAAGACATCGATTTCTGGCAGTACATTAAAGGCTATTTGATGAGAGTAGACGTGAGGACAAATACGGCGACCACC
>Ga0315555_1001913_pt1 | contig 14896 bp, 16 predicted proteins | sample SalMarSW160380MG_FD_202113 | JGI IMG/M metagenome (GOLD analysis project Ga0315555, IMG submission 202113) | Salt marsh sediment microbial communities from the Plum Island Ecosystem LTER, Massachusetts, United States - Salt Marsh Sediment SW1603-80 ... | reverse complement strand
ATTCAACCCCTATGCGATTAAAAACATTGAGATGCTGGTCGGTGGTTTTGATGCCGAATACGGCGGGCGCAATTCCTCTATTCTAAATATCAGCTCCCGGGAAGGACACCAGAGTGAAATTCATGGCGAGTTTAAACCCTCCACTTCGGGAATATCCGGTGCCATCGAGTTTCCGGCTGGCAAGAATGCCACGGCGATGTTTTCCGGAAGGATCATTAGCGATTTGAGCTATCGGGTTTTAATGGGTTCGCCCAATTTAATGGCGGATTTTAATAGTGCCTATCAAACAACTATTAAAAAAACCCGCCTTCGTTTATCCGGATTCTATGCCCGGGATTATCTGGATTATAGTATTGATAATTTACTGCTCTTTTTCCCTGAAGAGGTTCTTGAAGGTTTCGAAGAATTCGAAGAAGGATTTATTACCAATACCAGCAATCGTGCGCTGGGAATTCAAACCAGTTCGGTCCTGATGCCAAATCTTTTATGGGAATCACAACTATACTACTCTGCCTCTCATGTTGATAATCAAACCTATTTCAGCTACATTATTGAAGATACGACTTTTGGAACCGATGTAGGTATTAATTTCAAAACCCGCATCGAGAATTCGATTGATGATGTAACTTTAAAGACCAATTTATCCTACTTCACTTTCTGGAATCAGAGCTGGAAGCTGGGTTTGGAAATTAATCGGCTGCGTTTTAAGAATCGGCTGGGTTATTTTGATCTGAAAAATAGCGGTTCAACTTACTTTACGACGCTGGAGGCATTTTATCTGCAGGATAAAATTGAGATTGGTCGCCTGCTGGTGAAAATCGGGCTGCGGAACTCCCGGGATATTAATAAAATCAAATGGCGTCAGGAGCCAAGACTCTCAGCTACCTGTAAAATAAGTGATCTGACGGTTAAGTTGGCTTACGGCCATTACTACCAATATCTTACAACTATGGATTCTAAGAATAATGAGTTTGTTCAATTTATGGAGTATTACACTACTTTACGCGATTATGATCCGCTTTTTTCGGTTCAGTATATCGCTGGAATCGAAGGTCGCCTTTCACCGCGACTGAATTATTCGATTACGGCGTATTATAAGGATTTGCGCAATTTGTATCGTTATAGTTACGAATCGGGTGGACTGGCACTCACCCAGCAGCAGACCATTGACCAGGGTAAGGGAAAATCTTACGGGTGTGAATTTCTAATGCGGGGCGAGATTAGTAAGCTTTCTGGTTGGATCGGTTATACCTATTCCAAAGGAACCCGCAACTATCCGTTACTTTTGAATGGCAAAACAATTCTGTTTGATGGCGATCAGCCGCATAATTTTAAGACGGTTATCCTTTACAAATTGACAGAGGATATAACCGCCAGTTCGGTGTTCCAGTTCACTTCCGGATTTCCTAAAACCTGGGAAACCGGAATGCTAATGCACTATTTCTACGATCCATTGGAGAATTCTTTGGGAGTAACTCCGACCAGCATTACGCCGACTAAAAACAACGTCCGCTATCCGCCGCGTTTAAGCTGGGATGTGGGTTGGAAGAAGCAACTACGCGATGGGTTTGGTTATTATCTGGCGGAATATCTGGGAGCGGATGAGGCGGTTTTCAGTATGACTATTCGCAACCCCTTGTTTCTCCATCGCGACCCGCAATGGTATTTTTATTTTCCGAATTACGGTTATTATGGTTTTGATTTTGAATTTCTGCCGAGTATTACAGCAGATTACAGTATCAGGTTTTAACAGATGAAGAAGAGAATAAATATCATTTGCTGGTTATTAATAATATTATTGGTAAGTATTTACACTTGTGATTTACCGACTCAACCGGGACCTATGCCTAAGGATTTGATTGATCTGAAGTTCGAGCCAGGTCTGAATATTTTTGGAGTACTCAGGGCTGACAGTATCGCGGGAAGTTCATTTTTCCATGTCGAGCGCGCCGTTAAAACCAAAGAGATGTACGAAGGAGGTGATCTTGCCGACACCACGGCTACTGTAAAGCTTACTGACACTCTTAGTAATGCAACATGCTGGTTTAATCCGGCTACAGATACCGCTTATGATGGATATTATTATAATTCGAATTTTATGCCCCAGCCGGAACATCACTATCAGTTGGAAATTCAATCGGCGATTTTACCAACACTCCAGGCTGAAACCACGGTACCGCGAAAACCGGTGATTGTTCCCGGATCATTGGACATTACCAGCCAGCGCGTATCGTTTGAACTGCAACTTTCCAGCGATACATATCAATATAACGTTTATTTAAATCTCGGGAGTTATTTTATTGAAAAGCAATTTTCCAATAATCGTGATGGTATTTTCAAGATTGAGTTTGAGTTCCCAAGTGGTCAACTGCCGACAGGATTGACGATTATTGGTTATGATCAGAATCTGACCACCTATCTTAATAGCTCCCCATCCTTTATTCCCCAAACCTTCCATGAAATGGTTACGACCGTTGAAAACGGCTATGGCTGTTTTGGCTCACTGGCAATGACGACGATCCAATTTTAAAGTGGATTGAATTAGGGCTTACTGCCCGAAAATTTCTCCATCCGGTTTTTCGAAATCCGGGAAATAAGAGTCGTGATTTTCAAGATCGGCAATATCCTGGCGATAGGCCTTTGTCAAACCGCTTTCCTCGAACATTTCCAAAACCTGAAGATACTCACTCTTTTTAATCCGTCTACCAATCATTGGATGGCGAATTGCCTGGTAACAGGGATGATACTGCGCCATGATGCTGACCGGAATTTGAGGGTCAATTGCGGCAATAGCCTGGAAAACTTTGCGGCTGCCCGCAGTGCCTTCCGGCAGGACCAGGTGACGGATGAGTAGTCCTCTATGAGCGACGCGCTGGCTATCGAGTTTGAGCAACCCGACCTGGCGGTACATTTCGCTGACTGCCTGAGTGCTAATGGCGTAATAGTTGGGCAAAGCGGAGAATTCTTCAGCCCAGGCATCGGCGCCATATTTCATATCCGGCAGGTAAATGTCTACGATGCCTTCAAACAGCTGCAGAATTTCCAGCCGATCGTAGCCGTTAGTATTGTAAACTACCGGGATTGACAAACCATTTTCGACGGCAATTGCCAGCGCCTCAACTAAAAACGGCAAATGGGGTGTCGGCGTTACCCAGTTGATATTGTGACAACCCAGCGCTTGCAACTGGAGATGTTCCTGTGCTAATTCTGAGGGTGTAACCTTATGTCCAATTTTTAGATGACTGATCTGGTAGTTTTGACAGAAGATACATTTGGCGTTGCAGCCACAGAGAAATATCGTCCCGGAGCCGCGATAACCGGAAATTGGCGGTTCTTCGCCATGATGGGGCAAAGCGCTGGAAAGCACGGCTTGGGAACCAATCCCGCATTTACCAAGTTTGCCATTATCGCGCTGGGCAAGACAGCGGTGTGGACATAATTGGCAAGGTCTGGATTGCCGATAAAGTTCCTGACTGCGGGTGTATATTTCGGCTGCGGATATGGTTGGCATGTTATTTTTTCCTATACTAAATGCTTTTGAATTTAGATACTGTGGTTAGTTCTGGCAATTCCTTTTTGATGCCTTTGGTGGGGCTAAAAATCCAGTTCCTTTGATAAATTTGCATTGTAATAAATAATTTCACCATGTAGCTTTGAAACAAATGCAATCCAGACCTGCACAAGCAGCAAACTTGAATTTGAAAGGTCCGATTTTACCGGCGGGCTTTTTTGTGACAGTTCAAAAACCACTGAAATTTATACCCATGTCATTCAAAAGAAACTCGGAGAAATTATCAATCCACTAGATGCGACAATTCATATCTAGAGAAGGTGAAATATATACGCAATGCGCCTATCACACCATTTTAGGACAGATATACGCAGTACGTTGTTACAATAGTTATGCGTCATTGGTTTGCGATCCAAGATGCCACTCATTACCCTTACTTACAGCTAGAAAGGAATTCACATGCCACCAAAAACTACATTGCCACAAGTATGCGGCCGAATCCTCGAGGAATGGAAAGTCAATGTGGATCTTCACAAATTTCACGATGACCTGAAGCAGCGGAGACTCAACCATGTCCTCACTATTCAAACAGCTTTACTTGTTTTTTTTGGCTATTCCATCCGTGAAGCCATGACCCCCCCTACTAACAAATACCTTCTTGGCACATCTCTCATTGTCGCGCTTTTCGCTTTCGTTGTTTCACTGCTGGGTAAGAGCATGGATCGGCGAGCTCGGGCCTACGTTGATGTGGTCAAGACCCGCTTGCTCTTATTGGAAGCCGCATGGAATGATCTCAATCCCAAGAACAGACTACTCACTTACTCCCACCAATGGGAGATCTTGGTACATAAGTCAGATAAAACTATCAACGAATATCTTTCTATCCGCCGCCTAGGAAACCAGGATAAGCTAAGGTCGTACTGCCATGAAACTGCAGCACATGTAAAGGAAGAATTACTCATTCTCATTCTATCTATATTCTGGTCCTTGCTGGCGGTTGGTGCCATTGTCCTTTTGATCAAGTAAAGGCACGCGCCGTTTCGCAAACCAACGAACGCATAACACGGCAAACAATATCGCTCCATTTATGAAAGAAAGAAATTATAGTTGTCGCTCAATGCTTTTGCTCATCCCGCACCTATAGTGCGGGATAAAAGCAATGTGTTGTTTGCCGATACGTTATGTGTAATGGCAACCACATTTAGGAGATTCAATGAGTAAGCATCCACAGCCTTCAAATGGTCACGGCAGCCTATTAGATATTCAGCTTCTGGTCAATGAATATCCACAATTGTTTACAGAGAAAATTTGCAAAGCGATAAAAACGAATTCAAATTCTATAGATTGGGTCTCCCCACAACGGAACGATGGGTTTGCAGAATATCGGGATGATGACTTCCTGGACAAGCTTGGTATTACATCACTAAACCTTCCTCTGAATGAGTTCTGGCCCAAGAAGGGACCTCAATGGGATGCTCTCGGTCGAGGGAACAAAGGAGACTACTTTCTTGTGGAGGCTAAAGCCAATGTGCGAGAGATAGTTTCTCCGCCAACAAGTGCCTCCTCTCAATCATTGAAGCGTATCAAAACTTCACTTACCTCATGCAAAGAATATCTCAAAATCAATAATTCATCTAATTGGGCAGGAACATTTTATCAATACACAAATCGCATAGCTCACCTCTACTTCCTGAGAGTTCTCAACAAGCAGCCAGCCTTCTTGATTTTTGTTTACTTCGTAGGAGATGAGAGTGTCTCAGGGCCTAATTCGATTGTTGAGTGGAGAGCAGCGCTGACTGTTTTGGAGGGTTATTTAGGTTTATCAGCGCACAGGCTTAAAAAATACATTGCCGAAGTCTTTGTAGACGTTAGAGAAATTGGTCTCTAAAAGTTATCACTACGCATAACACGCACAAAAATGGTGCTTAAGTTTTTACATATTGAAGTCTATCGTTTCTCAAATTGATACATTGCTTCGTGTCTGGGAATGGATTTTTTATAGCGTCCTCAGCAACGTCATTTTTATGCGAAACGTTATCCGTAAAGGCTGGATTTATTTTTTATATATAGAATACTCATTAAATTAATGTGCAATTTTGAAGAGAACTTTGATAAAAATACTGATTGAAATAAAAGGAGCTCAGCACGAAAATGAATGGAAATTTTAGGTATTTATTAATTTTTGGAGCTGTTTTTTTATTCATTTCGACATCGTGCGATTACTTTACAGAAAGTGCGGAAGAGACATATACGCTAAATGGCGTAATTACGAAAAGTGGTGTTGACGATAGTGTTATGGTCTACCTAAAACTGGTTAGTAAGAATGGTAATGTTACAGACATTGCCTTGTTTTCGGCAACGGCTATTTTTAGCGGTGGTGGTACGCCTTATTCCGTAAAAAAGATCAAAGAAGGTGAATATAAGCTTTATGCTTTCATTGATATTAACAATAATGCTGCCGGAGATGAAACCTCAGTCCCCGATACCGGTGATTATGTTACCTCCACATATGTAAATATTGATGATTATAAAACATTAGATATTCGGGACAATGCTTGGAGTGTTTATTAACCTTAAACCCAGCATCAACTAATAGGAGCCGGCGACATGCAGCCTTTAAGGAAGCGCTTATTATATTGGATGCCGCGGATACTTACGATTGCATTTGCCATTTTCATCAGTCTATTCGCGCTTGATGTTTTTCGGGCAGGCAAAGGATTCTGGGAAGTTACTCTAGCCTTGTTGATTCACCTTATTCCAACAGCTGTTGTCCTCGGTGTACTGGCACTCTCCTGGCGGCGGGAGTGGATTGGCGCGATTATTTACATTGCAATGGCAATCTTGTATATCTTTCGAACCTGGGGCAGATTTCCCTTAAGCACTTATCTGATTATCGCCGGTCCACTGATCTTAATTGGTGTTTTATTTATGCTAAATTGGTTTCTGCGGGAAAAGTTTGAAATGAGTCCGAAGTCCAATTTTAAGCAGCCGCCTTCCGCATGATAAACATCACTGTGACGATTGTCTTACAATTATTTGTTCGGCAGTTTTATTTCACAGGAATAGAAATTTAAAAGTATGCAAAATGGTTGGGTGATTTGTATCCGCCCCGCTGCCAAATTGCCCAAACCTATATAAAAATCAATGGCATCAAAAGGTAGAAGAATATGGTAGAACAAATTAAGATTCAGATTTCGACGCTTTGCCTAATTTTTCTTATAGTTATCATGACAAGTTGCTCGAGGGAGATTGAAAAACCGGCTTCCTCCGATGACATCTGGGATATTGATCAGAATGGTATTCCGGAATTCGTCGAAACCAATTATATCGAGCTTGATAAGATTTACCGAATTTCAAAATTCAGATCAGCGGTAGGTCACGATTACTCCGATGCTTTCGAAGACTGCCGCAGCATGAAGCATTATTTTGAACCGCGCAGTGATGTGGATTGGTCCGCAATTAAAATTTATTCGCCGGTTACCGGAATAATTACCAGGGTTGAGAATGAATGGGCTGGCACAAAAATCGAAATTGCCTCCGATGATTATCCGGCATTTCGCTTCTCCATTTTTCACATTAATTTGACCACGTCTCGCAATGTGGGTGATAAGGTAGTCTCGGGAGAGCAATTAGGCACTCATATTGGTTCTCAAACCATGTCTGATATTTCCGTAATTGTCAATGATCCAACTCATCAAGGGCGAATGGTCTCGTATTTTGAGGCTATTAGCGATGAGGTCTTCAATGAATATGCCAATCGTGGGGTGATAAGTCGCGCAGATCTGATTATTTCGAAGGCTACCCGGGATGCCAATCCGCTTGCGTGTAGCGGTGATACATTTATTACAAACGATACCCTTGAAAATTGGATTTATCTGAACTGATTTGCATCTCAATTGGGAGAAAGTTCTGGACTTTTCGGGATTTCACCGCTAAATTCAGCCAATATTTAAAAAAGGAGCCTTTTAATCCAAACCCGTGAGTTGGAAAAGGCATAAGAAAACGATCCAATCCGCCAAATGCAGCGCGGATTTTTTATTTTGGAGATAAATATGGTAGTTAAAACAAAATCTATTATTATGGATGAATTGGCTCTCAGGCGAACGATTACGCGGTTAGCACATGAGATTTTAGAGCGTTGTAAAGGTACGGAGAGTATTGGTATAGTGGGTATCCGCACCCGTGGTGAGTTTGTGGCCAAACGAATTGCACAGAAAATTGAAGAGGTTGAGAACGTGCAAATTCCTGTTGGTGTGCTGGATACCGTAATGTATCGTGACGATTTTCGGATCAAATCCAGGTTACCCAAGATCGAGATTACTGATATTCCCTTTGACGTTGATGACAAGATCCTGATTCTGGTAGATGATGTTATCTATACTGGTCGGACTATCCGGGCGGCGATGGATGCCCTGATGGATTTCGGGCGGCCTTCGGCAATTCAGCTGGCGGTATTGATTGATCGAGGACATCGGGAACTGCCGATTAAGGCTGATTATATCGGTAAAAGTGTACCCACAGCACATTATGAAGAGGTTCAGGTTATGATGCAGGAAATTGACGGAAAAGATGAAATTCTGCTGGTGGAGGTTGACCAATGAATTTAAGCATCAAACATCTGTTAGGTCTCGAGGGGGTTCCCCGAGATGATATCAATGCTATCCTGGATACCGCTTTTTCGTTTCGTGAGGTTCTGGAACGCCCGATTAAAAAGGTACCCACACTGAGGAGTATTACGGTACTTAATCTCTTCTTTGAGAACTCAACGCGCACCCGGATTTCTTTCGAATTGGCGGAAAAGCGACTTTCTGCGGATATGGTAAATTTTTCGGCTTCCGGCAGCAGTCTGGCGAAGGGAGAAACCTTACGTGATACAGTCCAGAATATTTATGCGATGAAAGTGGATGTGGTAGTGATGCGTCATCCGGTTCCGGGATCGGTAAAACTTTTATCGCAATTCGTGGATGCCGTAGTCATCAATGCTGGTGATGGCACGCACGAACATCCGACTCAGGCGCTGTTGGACATGATGTCAATCAAGGAAAAGTGCGGCAGTTTGGAGGATCTGAATGTGGCCATTATCGGTGACATCCGCCACAGTCGGGTAGCCCTATCTAATATTTACGGCTTACGAACTATGGGTGCGAATGTGCTGCTTTGCGGGCCGCCAACCTTTATTCCCTATGGTGTCGAATCGCTGGGTGTGAAAGTTACTTACGATCTGGATGAGGCTTTAGATTTTGCCGACGTTATCAACGTTCTACGGATCCAAAAAGAGCGGCAGGGTAAGGGTTTAATTCCCTCACTCCGCGAATATCGGAATGTTTATGGGGTAACTCAGCAGCGACTAAGTAAGTTGAAGAAGACCATTACCATTATGCATCCGGGACCAATCAACCGGGGAGTGGAAATAGATTCCGATGTTGCCGATAGCGAGCATTCAATTATTTTACACCAGGTTCTAAATGGGGTGGCAGTCAGGATGTCAATTCTGTTTTTATTAGCCGGTGGCAAATAGGAGGTTCAAGATGCGCAAACAAGCTATAGATTCGAAAATATTATTCAAGAATGCCAAATTGATTGACCCGTTCAATGACCAGATTATTGAGACGGATTTGCTAATTGAGAAGGGGCGATTTAAGAAAATTGCCAAATCTATCGAGCCGAAAGAGGCTCAGGAAATAGTCGATCTTAAGGGTTTCCATGTCGCGCCTGGTTTTGTGGATATTCATGTCCATTTGCGCGAACCGGGATATGAAAATAGCGAGACTATTGAAACTGGTTGCCGGGCGGCACTGGCGGGTGGCTTTACTAGCGTTTGTTGTATGCCAAATACCGATCCCCCGATTGATTGCAGCGAAGTCGTTCGTTTTATCTATGAAAAATCGGCAAAAGAATTAGTGAATGTCTATCCAATTGCCGCTGTTACCAAAGGTCGCCAGGGTGAAGAATTGACCGAGATGGTTGAATTAGCCCAGGCTGGAGTTGTGGCTTTTTCCGATGACGGTACGCCAATTCAAAATCCCCAGATTTTACGCTATGCCCTCGAATATGCCAAAATCACCGGCAAACCAATTATCAATCATGCTGAGGACTCGGCGCTGAAAAGCGACGGTATTATCAATGAAGGAATTGTCTCTACGCAATTGGGTATTCCGGGGAATCCCACCATCGCCGAGGAAATTATGATCGCCAGGGATTTGAAGCTGGCAGAATTTTTAAAATCCCGGATTCATGTTCCGCATGTCACAGCCGCCGGTTCGGTTGAATTAATTCGCCAGGCTAAAGCCCGTGGAGTGGAGGTAACCGCTGAAGCAACTCCGCATCATTTCTCACTAACCGATGAATATATGCGGACTTTTGATGCCAATGGTAAAGTTGCTCCGCCGCTGCGCACCGAAGCTGATCGCCAGGCAGTCATTGCCGGGCTAAAGGATGGTGCTATTGATGCAATTGCCTCCGATCATGCACCACATGTTTATGACACCAAAGAGACATCGCTCGACCTGGCATCTTATGGAATGATTGGTTTAGAGACTGCCTTTGCACTCGGAATGACCAACCTGGTTCAGACCAAGGTCTTGAGTCTTTTGGAGTTGATCCGGCTAATGACAGTCAATCCGGCACGAATTATGAATATACCCCTGGATCCTTTTAAAGTGGGATCAGAAGCTAATTTTACGATAATTAATCCGGACGAATGGTGGGTTTTCAGCCGCAACAATATTTATTCGAAATCGCATAATTCACCATTTATTGGCCGGGAGTTTACCGGCCGGGTTAAAGGTGTCTTCGTGAAATCGCATTACATCTCCTTTTAAGAATAAGTTTCCTCGTCGAAAAAAATCTTGATTCTAAAGTGACCTGATTGTAAGTTTACCCGCTATTTTATTAAAGGAATAAGTCAGGATGTATAAGACATATTATCCAAAATTAGATGAGATTCAACAAAAATGGTATGTTATTGATGCTAATAACATGGCTCTGGGACGTTTAGCCAGCCAGGTCGCTGCGATCTTGCGTGGGAAAAACAAGCCCTACTTTACGCCTCATATGGACACCGGTGATTTTATAATCGTAATCAATGCCGAAAAGGTCAGGCTAACCGGTCGCAAGGTGGAAACGAAGCGCTATTTTAAACATTCCGGATACATCGGCAGTGGGCGCTATGAAACCTTTAAGGAAATCATGGCAGTTCATCCTGAAGAAGTTATCCGGCGGGCAGTCAAGGGGATGTTGCCCAAAAATACCCTGGGCAAACAGCTTTTTCGGAAATTGAAAGTCTACTGCGGGGCGGAACATCCGCATCAGGCTCAACAACCAGAACCATTGCAATTAGAAGGATAATTTTAATATGCCAAAATTAGAGTATATCGCCCTGGGACGTCGGAAAAAATCAATAGCCCGAGTCAGATTAGCTACTGGTGATGGCTTAATTACTATTAATAAACGTCCCCTCGATGATTATTTTGGACGGGAAGGGCTGAAGCAGCTGATTGTCCAACCGCTGCAAGTCTGCGAAGCCCTGGGTCAATTCGATATCAATGTCAATGTTCATGGTGGTGGATTATCTGGTCAGGCGGGCGCAATTAGATTGGGTATTGCCCGGGCACTCGAGAAGTATGATCCGGAGCTACGTCGTAAATTGAAACCGGCAGGGCTCTTAACCCGTGATGCGCGGGTCGTCGAACGGAAAAAATATGGTTTAGCCGGGGCGCGCCGGGCTTTCCAGTTCTCCAAACGTTAATACAGGAAAGATTGGATTTATGAGTAATGTAACCTTCGAACAACTCTGGAAATCAGGTGCCCATTTTGGTCATTTGACGCGCAAGTGGAATCCCCGAATGAAGGACTATATTTTCATGGCTAAAAATGGCATTCACCTTATTGACCTGCAAAAAACACTTGATTGCCTGGATGAAGCCACCCGATTTATCCGGGAAACCGTTCGTAAAGGCGGCGATATTCTTTTTGTTGGCACTAAGAAGCAAGCCAAGGATATCGTTCAAAAAGAGGCCGACCGCTGCGGGATGTTTTATGTGGTGGAGCGGTGGCTGGGTGGTACGCTGACCAATTTCTCGACTATCAAAAAGAGTATTCGTCATCTTCAAAAACTCGAAAAGGATAAATCTTCCGGCTATGGTGAAAATCTCACCAAAAAGGAGAAATTGTCGCTTGAGCGAGAACGGATGAAACTTGCCGATCTTCATCGGGGAATCAAGGATATGAAAAGAATACCCGAGGTTTTGATCGTTGTTGATATTCTGCATGACAATATTGCAGTCCGGGAAGCCCGGCGTCTGGATATTCCCGTGGTGGCGATTCTGGATACCAATGCCGATCCGACTCAGGTGGATTATCCGGTTCCGGCAAATGATGATTCGATTCAAACGATTCAGCTAATCGTGACCGAATTGGCGAATGCTATCCTGGAGGCGAAAAGCTCGCGTCTGATTGAAGTCCCCGTAGCTGCGGATGAACAGCCCGAAACTGCAAGCAGTTGATTTGAACAGAAAGGTTGATTGATGGAAATTTCCGCATCCCAGGTCAAAGATTTAAGAGAAAGAACCGGTATCAGCATCATGGAATGCAAGACCGCTTTAGTAGAGTCTCAGGGCAATATTGAGCGTGCGATCGAGATTTTGCGTAAAAAGGGCATCGCCAAAGCAGAAAAAAAAGCTGACCGGGTAGCTACCGAAGGTCTGATCTGGGCTTATATTCATCCTGGCAATAAGATTGGTGTAATGGTTGAGGTAAATTGTGAAACCGATTTTGTCGCCAAGACCGAAGACTTTGTCACTTTTGTCAAGGATGTAGCGATGCATATCGCAGCTACAAATCCTGCGGCAATTCGGCGTGAAGAAGTTGACCTCGAGTTGGTTAATAAAGAGCGTGAAATCTATCGTGAGCAAGCCCGCTATCAGAACAAACCGGAGAATATCATCGAGCGGATTATAGACGGCAAAATGGACAAATTCTACCAGGATAATTGTCTGCTTGAACAACCATTTGTCAAAGATCCACAAAAAACTGTTAAGGACTATTTAACCGAGGTAGTCGCTAAAGTCGGTGAGAATATCAATATCTCCCGTTTCGTCCGTTTTCAATTGGGCGAGTTAAGTAAATAGTTCAAATACTTCAATAAATCATGACGACTACTCCTTATCATCGCGTTTTGCTGAAATTTTCCGGTGAAGCGTTGTCCGGTGAAAAAGGTAGTGGGATTGATGCTGAGGTAATTGATCGGCTTACTCATGAAATAGTATCAGCAAGTGAATTAGGAATTGAACTGGGCCTGGTAATCGGCGGTGGCAATATTTTTCGCGGAATCAGTGCCAGCCAGCAAGGCATGAACCGGGTCAAAGCCGATTATATGGGAATGCTGGCGACAGTAATCAATGCGCTGGCAGTCCAGGACGCGCTCGAATCTAAGGGTACGCAAGTAACGATAATGTCCGCCATCCAGATGATCGAGGTGGCTGAACCGATGGCCGTTCGCAAGGCGCTGGAATATTTGTCCAATGGTCATATTGTAATCTTCAGTGCCGGTACCGGACGTCCGTTCTTCAGCACGGATACTGCGGCGGCTTTGCGAGCTGTGGAAATTCAAGCTGATGCAATTGTCAAGGCAACCAAGGTTGATGGGGTCTACGACCGTGATCCGGTCACTTTTCCAGACGCCAAGTTCTACCGCCACCTGGATTACCAGACTGTCGTTGAGAAAAGATTGAAGGTAATGGACCTGACGGCTATCACCCTTTGTCAGGATAACCATTTACCGATTCTGGTCTATAATATGAAAATACCGGGCAATCTGCGCCGGCTACTGCTTGGTGAGGAGATCGGAACTGTAATCTCCGGAGGTCGAAATGGTTGCTGAAATCCTGCAGGATACCGAAGAGCGGATGAAAAAAAGCGTAGATACAATTCATCAGGAACTGGCAGCAATCCGGACCGGCAGAGCTAATCCGGCACTGCTTGATTCGATTAAGGTGGATTATTATGGATCGCTAATTCCCTTGCGGCAGATTGCCAATATCGCCGCGCCCGATCCGCGCTTACTGGTGGTGCAGGTTTTCGATCGCAATGCCGTTACAGCTGTGGATAAAGCCATCAGAACCGCAGACCTGGGTTTGAATCCCAGGGTAGACGGTAATATATTAAGATTACCCATTCCACCCTTGACCGAGGAGCGCCGCTGGGAACTGGTAAAATTTGCCCACAAAATCGCCGAGGAGGGCAAGATTGCCATTCGCAATATCCGCCGTGATGCCAATGAGATGATTAAGGAACTGGAAAAAGAACATGAAATTTCCGAAGACAACTTGCATCAGACTCTGGATAATGTGCAGAAATTGACAGATCAATATACCAGCCAGATTGACGATCTGTATAAGCATAAAGAAAAAGAAATCCTAAACGAGTAACTCTCGTTTTCAGATAAATTATAATCTATTAAACTTGTGAAAGTTGATTACTTACTTGGGGATAGATTTATCTATTTCAATAATAGCATTTTTTTGGTAGAGATTTCTAAATCCGTTTCCAATCGGTAGAAATAGAGTCCACTTGGTAGGTTGGAAGTATTAAAGGTCAGAGTGTAAGAACCGGCAGATAATACCTCATTGACCGGGGTGGCGAGCTCTCTCCCAGTGATGTCGTAAATAGAGAGTTTTACTCTACCTGAGGCTGGCAGGGAGTATTCTATTGTAGTATAACTATTAAACGGATTAGGATAATTTTGACTCAATGAGAATGAATAAGGAGTTTTTTCTTCAGTAGTAGAATTATAGTCATTCAAGTCATTGATTGCACCAGGAGAGCCATAGCCCAGGGATGAACCCCAATTTTTGGGTGTTGAGTTGTCCAGATTTGGGGCGCGTAGCGCAAGAGTAGGACCATGACCATCGGGTTCCTTGGGCCAGGGATTAACATTACGGTAGGAGACTGAATCACAGAGTGTACCATGATTGTCGAAAATCCGGATTGACTCTTCATTGTTATCCAGCCCAAAATCTAAGTTACCAGAGTAACTTTTCACATTGGGAAAAAATTGATGAAATACCGTTATATCGCGGCAAAGGATATAATAGCCGTCGGTCGGAATGATTGTATTTTCGGGAATGCTAAATTCATGCAAATCGTTTTTATCCTTGATAATCCAGCCCGAAATGTCAAGTTCGTCACCTTTGGGATTATACAACTCGATCCAGTCTTCGGGATCGAAGTCCGGTGCCGAGTTGTAATTGATTTCGTTGATCACAATCTCGTTTGATGAATTTTCATTCTTTTCGAAATGCGCCATTACGGAGAGGGCTTCTGTAAGTTTAACTATAATCGTTCGGGATAGGGAGTCTGCTGAAGATGTTCCAGCCCAATGGCTAA
>Ga0315555_1001908_pt1 | contig 14946 bp, 14 predicted proteins | sample SalMarSW160380MG_FD_202113 | JGI IMG/M metagenome (GOLD analysis project Ga0315555, IMG submission 202113) | Salt marsh sediment microbial communities from the Plum Island Ecosystem LTER, Massachusetts, United States - Salt Marsh Sediment SW1603-80 ... | reverse complement strand
ATAAAGCCCTGCTTCATCCCCCGGTAGTTTCGCGCGAGGAGTCTTCTCTTCTGTACGTGGTATTCCTTAAAGGTGTACCAACTGCGTGAGATGGACTTGAGGATATTCTCCCGCGTACCCTTGGCAGCTCGTACCTTGCTCAGGGTACCATGTCTCTTCCCCCGGAAGATCATATAGCGCCGTACCAGGGCCTCCGTCTCCATGCGCAACAGTTCGTACCGCCTGTGTCCCCTGATGAGTACGGAGGCGATAAGGCCGAGGATAACGATGGATATCAGGGGGTTCAAGGGCTCCATACCCTTGAGGGTGGGTGCAAGGGGGGAGAAAAAGACCAGCATCCCCTCCCACAAAGAACCGTATCCCATGGTCTCTCCTAGCGCTCCAAACGCACCGTGGAACCCTCAATCGCCTTTTTGAATATCTGAGGGTCTCCCATAACCTTACCCACGATATTAACCGCGCTGGCCGGCCGGATCTCACCTCCCCGACTCACAGGGGTAGGACCAAAAAAGATACAAAAGGCCTGCCCCTGGGGCCAATACCCCAAATCCCCCCGCTCCACGACCTCCCGAGCCGTATGATCAAGTCCTGCCTCCACCGGTATGGCAAAATAGATCTCCTCTCCCCACCGATGTCCCTCCCCCGCTATCGGTAACGCCTCCCAGATGAGTGAGGCCGTGCGGCTCTCGTTCAACTCCCCCGCTACGACGGTCTCACCGAAGCTGATGCGTATCTCTCTGCCCATCTCCTCACTCATGTTAACGGTTTATCAAACTGGCGATATATCCCGCGCCAAATCCGTTATCGATGTTCACCACCGCCACGTTGGAGGCACAGGAGTTGAGCATGGCCAGGAGCGGCGCCAACCCCCCAAACGAGGTCCCATAACCCACACTGGTGGGGACGGCGACAACAGGCCTGGCCACCAGCCCTCCCACCACGCTGGGCAAGGCCCCCTCCATCCCCGCCACGACGACCAAGACATTGGCCTCCATCAACTGCTCCCGATAGTTCAGGAGTCTGTGCACCCCTGAGACCCCGACATCGTAGAGGGTCTCGACCTTGTTTCCCATTATTTGCGCGGTCACCGCCGCCTCTTCGGCGACCGGGATGTCGGAGGTGCCCGCTGAGATAACCAGTATGACCCCCTTCCCCTCCACCTCTCCCGCATTGACCTGCACGGTAATGGTTCTTGACCGCGGGTGATACGTGGCCCGGGGAAACCGCTTCACAATGGACTTCGCCTTCAACTCATCTATCCTCGTCACCAGAACATTCTCGTGCGCCTCCACCATCCTCTCCATGATCTTAATTACCTGCTGCGCATCTTTTCCCTCACCGAAGATCACCTCGGGGAACCCCTTGCGCAGCGGGCGATGATGGTCAATCATGGCCTCCCCGATATCTTCGAAGGGGAGGGTCTTAAGTTTTTGTACGCCCTCCTGGACGGAGAGCGTACCCTCTTGAATGGAACGCAACAATTCTTCCAACTTCTTTGGATCCATATCGCTCCCTAAGTAACCACATTCTATGCTCCCCCTCCTTGGGAAGTCAAGCGGAAGGAACAAATCGATTGCGCATCAAAAATGAACATGCTATAACTATACAAGCAAAAACTCAAAGAGGAAGAGGACTTACGAAACGTACGCGAAAGGAAACTAAAGTCCATGACCTCCCGGTTGAAAATCCTCAATGAGATCTCAGGTTTTTGTCGTCAGAAGAAGATCAATCCTCAAACATATCTGCGTCTCAGGATAGAACGATTACCCTTTAAGCTCGGCGAGGGAAAGGGAAAGATCCCCTTTCTTGTTGATCGAGATGTCGCGACAATCGTTTCCTCCTCTGTGCAACAGTTGGTAGGTTTAATCAAAAAAAGGAACGAACGGGAAACTCGGTCACCACTTCACTCCTCTCTGTCACTATCAGCCCACAGACGCCCCCGCGATGTCATGGAACGTTACCTGTGCACGAAAGATTTGAGCGCACGGCCATTGGAAAAACGAATCGCAGAAGATGCGATCTACCATAATCCCTACCTCGATGCTGGAATTCTCGAGGGGTGGTTTTTGCAGCACAAAGAAGCCAGAAAGCTTATCTGGTCTATCCAGAGGCTCTATCTGAAGGCGATAGAGGAAGAGATAAAACAGGGAGAATGGGCCGACATCGCATACTTGACCCATCTCTGTCTGGTGGCCTATTGTCGCAAGATCAAAGCCGCCCTCAAGAAGGTAACCATCAAGGGATTTTCCTATGAACGCTTGGAACAAGCTGTCGGGCAGGTGCTCTATTCTGTCTTACAGGTAATCCAAGACGAGGTCTTCGGTGAGATTCGCTATAAGGATCTCAGCCTCGACGTCTCACGGTTGGAACACCTTATCAAAGGGAGCACCAACCCGCTCACCTTTGTCGCCATCAGGCCCACCCTCTTCAAAAACGACCTCAACCCCTATCACCTCGATCAAGAGGGATATACCCTTCTCCAGGACCTCGTGCAAAAAAGCGATTTCGACGCTCAAGATATTGAGGGGACCCTGAAGACCCTGGTGAGCCGTGCCAAGAGAAACAAAAGGGGGCGAGAAAAACTTATCGAACTCTGGTCCATCAATAGGATTCGGAGGACGGTCTTTAATTATCTCCGAGACTATGAAGATTACAGCGGGGGTAAAGACCTCTGGCTCTTTCATCTCGTGCAAAGCAACAAAGTAATCCAGAACACACTTACCGATGAAAAGGCCGGCAAAAAATTTGACGACGATCTGGGAAAACTCATTGCCGAAAACTCGCGCTCCCCAGATAAAGAAAAGGCGCAGAGGGTGATCGACATTGAAAACGCCTTTACGTCACAAAAGAAGGGGAGAATGATGAAAAGGCTCTTCTTCAGTTCGAGGGAAGAAGAGCATCTGCAAGAAATCATCAAGGAATTTCTGCTCTACCGTCTCGATGAGCAATGGACCGCATGGGTCGACGAATCCCTCCAGTACCTTGACGACCGTGCAGTCTTAAAGAACAGAGATGAGCTTGCAGACGAGTATGCAAAAGGACGCATCTACCGCCTCGCCACAGACACGCGCCCTATCTTGGAGGATCTTAAGATAAAGAAGGAGGGTCACCTCTTTATCGATCTGCGGGGGTTCACCCAGCGAATGTGCCGAGCCAAGGAAATCACAACGGCCGATTTTATGCTCAAGGGCTTTTTCCTCCCGGTCCTCGATGTTGCCAAGAAATATTTCACCGACGAAGGAGCGAGACTGAACAACCTCGTGGGGGATGCCTTCTCCTTCTCCGGCAAGATCAGATCACTCATCTCTCTCGCCCAATCACTACGGGAGATCTTTGATAGATACACCGAGCACATAAAAGACCAAGAGGGACTCCTGAATGCGGGGGATGAAGTGCGGGCCATGGGGGAACGGTATCGGCGCGAGCGCACAGCCATTCTCCAGGAACGGAAGGGTATTGATGACAGCATCCAGGGGATAGAGCGCGAGCTGAAGCTTAAGGAATTCCTCAATCCCGTTCATCTGATCAAGGTCCAGGAGGAAGACTTCAACGCCCAGTTCACCCACTACCAACAGCAAATTCTCAATCTGCCGCAAGAGATAGAGCACGAGGAGGACCGCGAGACAAAAAATGCCCTTATAGAAATGAAAGAGAAGTTGCTGGTCCTGCGGGAGGGTGCCAAGGATCACAAGCAGGAGTTGATGGAGAGCATCAATTCCATCGGGAAGGAGGAACTCAATAATACATTCCGTTTGGTCTGCTCCGAGGAGCGGGAAGAACTGGAACGATTGAGACGATTGCTCAAGGAATCGTACGACAAGGAATCTGATCTGAACAGGGCCTATGAAATGGAGATGGCTGCCGTGCAAGACGAAGGGATAGAATACGGCCTCTTTATATCGTACGGGGATGCCGCTGAGACCATCGCCTTTGAGGACCCGTTTTGGGGGAGGATGAATGTGGCCATCGCCGAGAAGCTCAATGAGGCAGCCAGGGGAACGGGCAGAAATCCTGATATCAAAAAGAAACTGGATGTGCTCCTCAGAAATGCCCGCCGTGCCAGGGGCATTCCCTCCTTGGCATACGCCTTCAATGTGTTCATCGACAAAAGCTACGCCTTGTCTCTCCGATCGGACCTGAGCACCATGGTGGAACGGGCACTGCAGAGCAGGGACCGGGAGATGGCACGGGAGGTAATGGACACTGCCTCCTCTCTCTTCATGAAGGATGTTGCGAAGGGAGCGAGTGGTCTTGGCGATGCCGGATGGGAGACCGTCACCTATATGAACGATATCTATAACCTCGGAGAGGCGTTGAGCGAAGAAGCCCTCCAGGCCTATCTGAGGGAGATAAGCCCCCATCAGTACCATTTTGAAAAAGAAGTAAAGACCAAAGAACTCCATTCGGAGATCCAAGAGCGCTTCGTTTTCCCCACACCGGAACTGAAATTTTCGATCTGTGTGAGGAACGACGAGGCTCAGCTGCAATTTGACCTCTTTCGTTACGCCGGATCATTAGTATTCAAGGGGTTTGAAATTCATGAGGCAATCGCGGTCTATGAGATAGTCCGCAAGACGTCTCCCGTGTATCTCCTCCTGGAGAGATATCACTTACGGGACTGGTATAGGGAGGCGAGAAGAAAGTCCGGGGAGGTGCAGGTCGCCCAGGGATAAGGCCCTACCCTTCGCTGCCATCAGGAGAGCGCGCAGGAGGGAGGGGATGATCCGCTTCCCGGACTTCGCGGACGAAGAAGAGAAAGGCCATGGATGGCCTCTTGGATGCATCTCTGATAACAAATTGGATGCTGTCGAAATGCCACCCCTGGGGCACCCATTCGTTGAGGATCCGCTCCAGAATATCTTCGGTCACGGTGCTCGTCTCTACGACCTTATAGATCACCATCCGCTTCCTCACCGAAACTGAAAAGGGCCCCTTTCGTGCATGTCTGCCGCGGGAAAAGTAGTCGGGATCGCGTTATGATGCATTGCGCTGCAGAATGGTCTCGATGATCCCGGAGGTGGAGGTCCCTTCGATATAGGGCACGACAATTGTCTGATCCGCCAGCTCCCTCCCCACCACATCCTGCTCGTCCCAATCACCCCCCTTTACCAAGACTTGTGGGCGCAGGAATGAGATGAGTTCAAAGGGATCGGGCTCGGCAAAGGGGCAGACATAATCGACAGCCTCGAGCGCGGCGAGGACCGCCATCCTCCCCTCGAGCGGGATGATGGGCTTCTTATCCCCCTTGATCTCCCTCACCGATGAATCGGTATTCACGCCGACAATGAGGCAATCCCCGTGCCGGCGGGCCTCTTCGAGATAGAGCACGTGTCCCTGGTGCACGATGTCAAAACACCCGTTGGTGAAGACGACGCGCTTCCCCTCCCCTTTCAACCCTTCGACAATACCCTGCAGCTCCTCCCGCTCCTTTATCTTTTCCCGGAAGGACCTCACCTATCCCTCCTCGAGGAAGACCCGATAGGCCCGAAAGGTCTCATATATGTCCCCCTTGCTGGCCACTTCGAAGGGGGAATGCATGCTCAGCATGGGGGTGCCGCAGTCTATAATATCCATGCCGTAGAGGGCGAGGTACTTGGCAACGGTCCCCCCCCCTCCCTCATCGACCTTGCCGAGCTCTCCCATCTGCCAGGTGATCCCCTTCCGGTTGAACAACTCCCTGATCTCCCCCACGTATTCGGCGCTCGCGTCGCTGGAAAAGTATTTCCCCCCCGCGCCGGTGAACTTGCTCAAACACACCCCGTAGCCGATCTTGGCGTTGTTCTGGGGCTCATGGACGTCCTTGTAGTTGGGATCGATCCCCGCCGTCCCGTCGGCGGAGATGGCCTTGGACTGGAAGAGGACCTCCTTGACGAGTATGTCGTTCGGCTCCTTACCGGCGGCCCTGAGGATATCCACGGTAAACAGCTCCAGGAAGTGCGACTTCGCCCCGGTGTTCCCCTCGCTGCCGACCTCCTCCTTGTCGAGAAAGAGGGCCATGGTAGTGTAGGGGGGGGTCTTGGCCGCCTCGATCGCCTTGAGGGAGGCGTAGGCACAGACCCGGTCATCCTGGCCGTAGGAGGCCACAAAGGCGCGGTCAAATCCCACGTCCCTCGCCTTGCTGGCGGGCACCAGCTCGAGCTCAGCGCTCAGAAAGTCCTCCTCCACAATCCCATACTCCTGGTGGAGAAACTCCAAGACCCGGAGCTTCACCCGCTCCTTGGCCTCCTGGTCCCCAAAGGGGAGGTGACCGGCGAGTATGGTCAGCTTTTCTCCCTCGATGGCCTCCTTGAGCTTCTTCTCCTCCTGCACCTTCCGGGAGAGGTGGGGCAGCAAGTCGCAGATGGTAAAGACCGGATCCCCCTCTTCCTCCCCAATAGCGATCTTCACCTTCTGGCCGTCGGTCTTGACGATGATCCCGTGCATGGCCAGGGGCTGCGTCACCCATTGGTATTTCTTGATCCCCCCGTAGTAGTGGGTCCTGAGCAGGGCCATATCGAGCTCTTCGTAGAGGGGGTTTTGCTTCAGGTCGAGGCGGGGCGCGTCGATGTGGGAGACGATGATCCGCATCCCCTCCTCAAGGGGTCTCTTCCCCATGGTGGCGAGGCCGATGCTCTTTGCCTTATTGAGGCGGTATATCCTCTTTGCAGTCCCCTGCGGAGAATAGGTGCGGAAACCCGCCCCCTCGGCCGACTGCACGATCGCCTCAACCGCCTCCCGCTCGGTCTTGGCCCCGTTCAAAAAGCCCTTATACCCCTCGGCAAAAGAAAACGCCTCCTTGACCAGGGCCTCATTATATCGATCCCAGACCAATTCCCCTTTCAGTTTGACCCGTTCCTCTATCCTCTTTGTCGCCGCCTTAATCTTCTCCATCAAACCTCCTCCTCTGCCGCGCTCTAGGGTAACCTAAACAATTTCAGGTGGTGCGTCAAGCAATACGCCTGAGTAATGTCTGTCTTCGTTTTCCCTCATTGCCGGCGCTAAAATCCGGGCCGAAGCAACCGGGCATAGTAGCTCCCCGTCGTATAGAGGGCCGCAGCCGGGTTGTGGCCAAGGACACGATCTTTGGCGATCAACACCGTCGTGAATGCCTCACTGTATTTAAAAAAGAGGGAATCGTGTCCCACACAAAGCCCCACCAGGATATTGAAATCGGTCTTCTCTTCGTTGAGGATGGTCGCCTGGATGATGGGATTGCACATCGGCTCGAATTCCCCGATCCTGATCTTTGCCTCATCCTCAACCCCGATGACCTCCTTGGGCACCCCCCCGCACTTGCACATCACGGATACCGGTGTAAATCCCTGGGCCTCGAGTATTGCGGATACGGTTCGCGCCTCTGCATGGAGGCCGCCGCAGAAGGCAAGGCCCAGCTTCTCATAGCCCATCCGATGGGCAAACTCGCACACCTCCTGGACGCGGGGCTTGACCGGGTTAAATACATAGGGCCTGGCGTCGCGATTGGCGTAACACTCCCCTTCCTGGATCGAGGCCATGCGGGCGAATTCCCTGATCTCGGGCTTCTCATATTCCAGCAGGGCCTTCTCGATGGCTGCGCGGTAGTGTATGGTCGCACAAAATTCCGGCCCCTTTCCCCCCTCGGTCACACAAATCCGATCCTTGACCGCACAGATAGCGCATCCAGGTCGCGTCTTTGCTCCCATGAAACAACCTCCCGTAATGAGACACTGGCTTGATAAAATGACTCATTTTTTAGATCATATTATCATTATTTTATACCTCCGTCAAGATCGGTCGATAAAGGCCAACAGCGATACTAATTGGGTAGGGTTTCCGAGTTAGTTGAACACATGATGTTTCTCGGGCTGTTCAAAAATACCCAGCTGCAAGTTGAGCTTTGCGAAATCCCGCTTGCGGGGACCCTTGATTGCCTGAGAAGTGAGGCGTACTTGGTCGTACGCCGCAACGACGAAGGATGAGAGAAATCCCGCGAAACGCGGGACAGATGGGTGTTTTTCAACAGCCCAACCTTTCTTGACCCTCCCCACCAGTTCCGATAGTATCTGGATATGTCGGAAGTCCATATCCCTAACGAATGGGGGCGGGTCTTTGAAGAGATCGCCACTGCCCCCGGCTGCGTCTTCATGCTCGGCGCCCCTGACACCGGCAAGAGCACCCTCGCCCACTACCTCTGCTCGCAATCCATACAACAGGGTCTCAAGACCGCGTATATCGATGGGGACCTGGGGCAATCCGTCTGCTCCCCTCCCACCACCGTGGGGATGGTCCATCTCCATGAGCCCCTCCTGACTATGGAGACCGCGGGCTGGGACTGCCTCTATTTTATCGGTGCCTTCTCTCCCGCCAATCACCTCCTCCCCGCAGCCGTAGGGGTGGCGCGATTAGTGCACAAGGCCGTTGAGGAAGGGGCCCAGATCGTGGTGGTGGACACCACGGGCCTGGTGGCGGGGGAGCTGGGGTTTGCACTTAAGTTCTATAAGATAGAGCTCCTGCACCCCCGGCACATCTGCGCCATCCAGCGGGGGGAGGAGGTGGAACACATCCTGAAGGGAGTTCGCGGGAGAAGGGGCATGCAGGTCCACTCGCTCGCCCCTACTCCAAGCGTACGCACCCGTTCTCCGGAGATCAGACGGGCATATAGGCAGCGGAGGTTCGAAGAGTATTTCTCCGGCTGTTCCCGCCGAGGCATTTCGCTGGCTGAGGCGCAGCTCGTCCGACCGGAGCTCCCTTTCCTGTCGCTGGAAAGGGCGGCAGAGCTTTTTAAAGGAACCGTGCTGGGGCTCAACGATGCGGAGTATTTCACCAGGGGGTTGGGGATCTGGGCGGGATTCGATGGGGAACGCAATGAAGTCTCCATCGCCACCCCGCTACAGAACCTCGAAGGGGTCAGGTACCTGCACTTGGGGCACATAACCCTCACCATCTCTCCCTGAATTATAGTCTTTTTGCGCTGCATCCGATTATTTTGTGAATGATTTATCTTTCTGTTTTCCAAGGGGTTTCCCGTGCCTAATCTCTAGGCAATGTGCAGGACGTTATGCAAGGAGGCCTTCCAGGGGGTTATAGGGGTTGCATAGCCCACAAGTTTTCCACAAATTTTGTGGAGATTTCCCAGTTACAAATAATGTACAAAAACGCCTTTCAAAATGTACAGGGGGCTTCGGTCCCCCTCAGCCTCCTCGGAAGTAGTGCCAGGAACCCGATATCGCAATTGGATTTCGTCGGAAAATCTGCGAGAGGAGGGCCCTTGATCATTTTGGCCCCTTGAATCCTGGGTCGGGAACAGGTATTTTTAGGCAGGAGATTACCGCTGTGCATCCCCCGCCGCCTTTGTAAGGAAGAAGGAGGATAGATGCCGACCAACCTGCCGCCCCAGTACTTCGATGCGGAGAAGCGCTTCCGAGAGGCCAAGACCACCCCTGAAAAGGTCGAAGCCATCGAGGCCATGCTCGCCATCATGCCCCACCACAAGGGGACAGATAAGCTGAGGGCGGGACTGCGCAAGAAGCTCTCCAAGCTGCGGGATGAGCAGGAGCAAAGAAAGGGGGGAAGCAGGGCCGCCCTGTTCAGCGTGAAGCGCGAGGGGGCGGGCCAGGCGTCCCTGGTGGGCTGCCCCAACGCCGGCAAATCGCAGCTCGTGGCCGCCCTCACCAATGCCGAGCCCGAGGTGGGCGATTACCCCTTCACCACCCAGAGGCCCCAGGCCGGAATGGCCGCCTTTGAGAACATCCAGATCCAACTGGTCGATCTCCCCCCCCTGGCCGTGGAGCACACCGAACACTGGGCCTTTAACATCATAAGGGGTGCCGATGTCCTCCTCCTGGTCCTGGACCTCAGCCAGGATCCGGTCTCGGAGCTGGAGACGATCCTGGAAATTCTAAAAGGCCAGCGTATCATCCTCCTGGGCGAAGAAACGAAGGATACCGAGCCCGGCTCCTTCATCAAGAAGTGGCTGCTGGTGGGCAACAAGGGTGACCTGCCGGGATCAGGGCAAAACGCCGCGATCTTCCGTGAGCTCTACGGAGACCGATTCCCCCTTACCCCCATCTCTGCCAAAGAAGGGACGGGGGTGGAGGGACTGCGCAGTCGGCTTTTCGCGCTCCTCAACATCCTCAGGGTCTATTCCAAACGCCCGGGGCAGGAACCGGACCTGAGCGCCCCGGTGATCCTGCAGCAGGGGAGCACGGTCCTCGACCTTGCCAAGGAGATCCACAAGGACTTCGCCGCCAAGCTCGACTATGCGAGGATCTGGGGACAGGGAAAATATGACGGGCAGCGCGTGCACAGGGATTATATTTTACAGGATGGAGATATTATCGAACTGCATATGTGATGAAATTAAGGCATAACCCTTTGGCTTTTACTCCAATCCCGCCCTACTCTGTATAATGATGCTCCTTTAAATCGTTTAAGGACATCATGCCGCAAAGCGGCAAAATCGGAATGGCGGGATGTCGCAAAGCGACAGACGGCGATATCATCGAGCTCCATATGTGATACCCCCGACCCCTCTTCCATTGACATATAGCAAGGGGTTATCTATAATTTTCCAGACATTTCGCTATTAAGGGGGGCTTTCACAAAAAGAGGGCATATGTCCGGAGAGGAGCTGCACGGTTTGCATAATCGCAGAATCCTCTGTATCCACCAGGGGGCATTGGGCGATCTCATCCTCGCCCTGCCCGCCATCAAGACCTTGCGGGCGGCGCTGCACCCCGCGTGGCTGGAGATCATGGGCCACCCCTGGACCCTACCCCTGGTCAAGGGTCTTCCCTATGCCGACGCAATAACCGACGTCAACAGGGCCGAGATGGCCCTCTTATTTCAGAAAGGCGCCGACTGCCCCTCAGCATTGCAGGCCTATCTCCGTGAATTTGATGCGGCCTTCTGCTTCGGCAAATCAGAGATTCTTGCCTGTAACCTCCGCCTCGCAGGAATCAGAAAAACCTTTCTCCTCCCGCCCTTTCCAAGCGGAGGACAGCACGTGATCGACCACCACCTTCGGTCTTTGACAGCGTTGGGAATCGATGCCCCGTACTCCCCCCCGCGGATATTCACGCGGGAGGAAGAACGGGAAGAGGCCGAGCGGTTCTTGTGTGAGAGGGGGTGGAAGCTCGATGAGATCATCGCCCTTCACCCCGGGGCAGGGAGCCGAAAAAAGGCCTGGCCCCCAGCCCGCTTTGCCGCCCTGGGGAGGGAGTTGGCCCGCCTGTCCAAAAGGCTCCTCCTCATCCAGGGCCCTGCCGATGGGGAGTGTGTAAAGGAGGTCTTGATGGGTCTTGACGGGGTGGCCCATCTGGTTGCACGCGATCTCCCCATGAGAAAGTTGTCTGCCCTGCTAAGCTGCGCCCCCCTCTTTATCGGCAACGACTCCGGGATCTCCCACCTGGCAGCTGCCCTCGGGGTGCGCACCGTCGCGCTATTCGGCCCCACCGACCCGCACGTCTGGGCCCCGCGCGGCGAGAAGGCCTTCTGGATTCAAGGTGATTGCGCATGCGCCCCGTGCGAAGAGACAACACAGCGCATCTGCGAGCAGCAGCGATGCCTCGACGCGATCACGGTCGAGGCAGTCCTGACCTGCATTGCCACGGGAATAAAGATGCTTCATGAAGCACCCGACAATTACGGCAGCCCCATGCACCAGCAGGGCGTGGGCCGAGAGGTGCTTGCTTCAGTACATCCATAAAATGAAGCCCAGACTAGAAAGGAGGAAGGAGATGGAGGAAAAAAGGATCGGGACGGTTGTCGACTACTTTGCCAAAATCGGGGTCGTCGCCTTCCGCGTAGAGGAGGGTAGTCTGAAGGTCGGTGATACCATCCATATCAAGGGGCACACCACGGACTTTACCGAGAAGGTGACCTCCATGCAGATAGACCGCGATGCCGTCGAGGAGGTAAAGGTGGGGGATAATGTGGGGGTCAAGATGAAGGAGCGGGCACGGCAGCATGACGCGGTCTACAAGGTGATCGAGTAAGGCACCTCAGTACGGTGCCTCAGTACGGTGCCTGAGTACGGTGCCTGAGTACGATGATTGATAAAGGTGATCGGATAAGGTAATGCGCAGCGGAATCGCCAACCTCCCCCTGCATGGGGGCAAGGCCCCGGCGTGGCTCTTCGAGCGGATGACCCTGCTGGCCCGGGAGATCACGCGGGCCCTGGTAATCGAGTTCGGGCCGGGTGAGGTCGTGCGTCGCCTCTCCGACCCCTTCTGGTTCCAGGCCTTCGGGTGCCTGCTCGGATTTGACTGGCACAGCAGCGGTCTCACCACCACGGTCTGCGGGGCCATGAAGGAGGGGCTGCGCGGCCTCGAGGGGGAGACCGAGGTCTTCGTGGCCGGGGGAAAAGGCCGGGTCTCCAGAAAGACCCCGCAGGAGATAGAGGAACACTGTAATCACATTGCCGCCGAGCCCGCTCCCCTCATCTACGCCAGCCGGATGGCGGCCAAGGTGGACAGCGCTGCTGTGCAGGATGCTTACCAGCTCTATCACCACGCCTTCTTCTTCACTCAAGAGGGTCAGTGGTGCGTGGTCCAGCAGGGGATGAACCCCGCCACCCGCTACGCCCGAAGATACCACTGGCTCAGTGACGGGGTGGCGGATTTTTGCTGCGAGCCCCACGAGGCCATATGCTGCGACGCCCGCGGTCAGGTCCTCAACATGGTGGCCGCCGAGAGCCAAGGGAACCGTGCAGGAGTTGCGTCGCTCTTCAGGGAGGAACCGACCAGGGTCCTGGCCGAGGCCCAACAGATCGCCCAGTTGGAGCTTCCCAATCGCCACCACATCACCCCTGAGGATCTCAACAGCACCCGACTGCATAAGGTCCTGCTCAAGACATACGAACAGGGGCCTCAAGACTTCGAAGGCGTCCTCGGGACACCAGGGGTGGGTGCCAAGACCATCAGGGCCCTGAGCTTGATGGGGGAGCTCATCTACGGTGACGGGCCGAGCTTCCGGGACCCGGCCCGTTTCAGCTTTGCCCACGGGGGAAAGGACGGCCATCCGTACCCCGTCGATTGCTCGACCTACGATCGCTCCATCGACTTCCTCAAAAAGGCTTTATGGACCGCCCAGGTCGGGCGCACGGAAAAGGTCAAGGGAATGAAGCGGTTGAACAGCTTTTGGTCCTCCCAGCAGGAATAAAAGGCAATGCCCAAGAGACACGATCAGGGAGGCAAGGCCAGGGAATAAAAAATGGAACTGTTTGCCGAGAAGGCCAAGGAGTTTCAGGCCACTACTGCCCCTTTGGCCGACCGCATGCGGCCGAGGGAGCTGGACGAGTTTGTGGGCCAGGAGCACATCCTGGGCCCGGGCCGGGTCCTGCGCAAGGCCATCGAGAAGGGGGAACTCTTCTCCCTGATCCTCTGGGGCCCCCCGGGCACGGGCAAGACCACCCTTGCCCAGATCATCGCCCGCAGGACCGGGGCCCGCTTCTTCTCCTTCAGCGCGGTCCTCTCCGGGGTGAAGGACATCAGGGAGGTGATCAAGGAGGCCGAGGGGCAGCAGCAGTACCACCGCAAAAAGACCATCCTCTTCGTGGACGAGATCCACCGCTTCAACAAGGCCCAGCAGGACGCCTTCCTCCCCCATGTCGAAAAGGGGACCATCGCCCTCATCGGCGCCACCACCCAGAACCCGTCCTTCGAGGTGATCTCGCCGCTCCTCTCCCGTGTGCAGGTCTTTACGCTCCAGCCCCTGGGCCCGGAGGAATTGATGATCATCTTGCGCCGCGCCCTCGCTGACAGCGAGCGCGGGCTCGGCAAGCATAAGGTCCGGATAGACGAACAGGTCCTCAAGCTGCTCGCGGCATTGGCCGACGGCGATGCACGGGCGGCGCTCAACGCCCTGGAGCTGGCAACCATGACCACACCCCCTGCCAAGGACGGGTCAAGAACGATCACCCGCGAGGCGGCCCAAGAGGCCGTGCAGAAGCGGATCCTCTACGACAAGGACGGTGAGGAGCACTATAACCTCATCTCGGCCCTGCACAAGAGCATGCGGGGGAGCGATCCCGATGCCGCCCTCTACTGGCTCGGGAGGATGATAGAGGGGGGCGAGGACCCCCTCTATATCGCCCGCAGGCTCGTCCGCTTCGCCTCCGAGGACGTGGGCAATGCCGACCCTCAGGCACTCGTCGTGGCCGTGGCCGCCATGCAGGCCTTTCACTTCATCGGCCAGCCCGAGGGCGAGCTGGCCCTGGCCCAGGCCACGGTCCATCTGGCTATGGCCCCCAAAAGCAACGCCCTCTATACGGCCTATACCGGGGTGCGCAAGGCCATCAAGGAGACAGGCGCCCTGCCCGTGCCCATGCACCTGCGCAACGCCCCCACCCGCCTGATGGAGGAGATGGGGTACAGCGATGGGTACCGCTACCCGCACGACTTCCCCGACGCCTTTGTCGAGGAGGAGTACCTACCCAAGCCCTTAAAAAATCATCGCTTTTATAAGCCTACCGAGCGGGGCGCAGAGCTTGCGATCCGCGACCGGCTCAAAAAATGGTGGAAGGGGCGAAAGGGATGACCTTAGGGAAAAAAGGAAAAACAGTTGTATTAATCATGGCAGTTGTGGCTGCCTTCATCCTGATCAAGTATATCCTCGTCTCCGATGAGGCGCGGATCAGGCGGGTGATATACAAGGGCAAGGCGGCCATTGAGCAAGAGGACTTCGAAGGGGCCCTGCGACATGTGTCCCGCGAGTACCAAGATGACTACGGCCTGAACAAGATGGCCATTGCGGCCATCTTAAAACGGGTCTACGCGGAGTTTGACACAATCACCATCCATGTGGAGCAGATGGATATAGAGATTATCGAAGGCGGGCTGGGGCGGGCCTCTTTCCTCACCTGGGTCACGGCCCAAACCGGGGAGGGGGTCGGATACATCGTGGGGAATGCCGAGATCCCGAGCCGCGTTGTCTTCACCCTGATTAAGGAAAGACGGCACTGGCGGGTCGTCAAGGCCGAAGGGGTGG
>Ga0315555_1001907_pt1 | contig 14946 bp, 9 predicted proteins | sample SalMarSW160380MG_FD_202113 | JGI IMG/M metagenome (GOLD analysis project Ga0315555, IMG submission 202113) | Salt marsh sediment microbial communities from the Plum Island Ecosystem LTER, Massachusetts, United States - Salt Marsh Sediment SW1603-80 ... | reverse complement strand
TTATACATCGGCAGGTGGAGTGACGCCAGATACTTAGTGAAATCACTCCATTCTTCCATGTCGCCACTTTCTCTCTCGAAACAATATCCGTCAGCCATCAGGCTGACTTTAAAATTGAAAAGGTTACTGACATCAATATAGAAAGAGGCTGTCGTTCCCAGGAATTCGACTTTCTTGTCAATTTTCAGATCAACCATATAGTAATCAGGCCAGCGCAGATTGTCATTGACATGCAGCTCGTTCAGGGGATTCCAGGTAAAATATTCGCCGGCTTGCCATTCTCCGAAAATGGTGAACGTCCAGCCTGTCAATAGATAATCGGAGAAGCTGACCTTGCTCAATTTGTTAGGTGTCCGGAGATTCAGGTTGATATTAACTTTCGGCAAGGGCAGCGAGCGCGTTTCTTCATCAGCATAATAAGCATCTTCATTGCTGATCGGAATATCTTTATAAAGCTCCCGTCCGGTCAAGCCGGTCTTCTTCACCATGTAATTATAATTAATCCAACCGGTCAGCCAGCCGTTGTCATTTTTAGAGAGATTAACTTCAATGCCCTGAATATCCTGATATTCATTATTCGCCCAGGTATCATAATTGATGCTGCCGCTGGCATTTTGATAGGTGACATCACCGTGCTGCCCGGTGACATCCTTAGAGTACCAGGATAACTTCAGGATACTCTGCCGCAAGAGGGTCGTTGCCAAACCAAGTTCGTAGGAAATCGTGCGGGGCGGTTCCAGATTGGGATTTGACATATCATACAAACCATTTTTTGTATAGCGGTAACGATACAGGTACATCGAATAATAGGGCGGATTCGAGCGGAAATGACCGTAATTGAAATAGAACTTGGCGTTTTCCGTCACCGGAAACGAAATGCCGATGCGCGGGCTTAAGGCATAATGATTCTTAATCGGCTGCAGGAAACCCGGATGCAAAGAATCATATCTCACCCAGGTATCCCAGATATAGGACTTGCCCTGTTCCAGGTAATTAAAAAGCACGGAATCAGCCGCGTAGCTCTGGGGTGTAAAGACTTCTTCGGCAAACGGATCGCCGGTTGGCCATTTGCCCCCGCCGCCGTAATAATAATCAAACCGCAAACCGATATTGGCGACGATAGATTCGTAATTGAGCTGGTCCTGGAGATAGACACCGGTCTGGCTGGGAGTCCGATGATAATTGAACTCATAGACGTTATAAGCGTTTTCGTTCCACATCATCCAGAGCTTGTGATTTAAATCGAAATCGTTGTATTCGAAACCAGCCTTGACAAAGTTGTGAAGACCGATTTGGGAAGAGAGATCGAACTTAGCCCGGTACTGACCGACACGCACATTATCATACAGGTCACCCTCCTTGCGCCGAAAGCGATAGGCGATTCCCGGCAGGGCATCATAATTAGGATATTTATAACTGAGCGTATCGCCATCAAATATCCCGGTAACACGATTGGTGCCATCCAGAAATTTTCCATAAGGCAATTCGTTAACCACAAAAGGTCCGAAATAGGTAATCGCCGTTAAATCACGGGTATTACCGGTTGGCGAATGATCTTTAATCTGAACTGCGCTGAGGCTTAACTCCCAATAAGTGGATTTACTGAGAACCTGATTAATCGCCAGCCCGTTCATTAACGTTCTCTGTTGCAGAATCGGAAAGAAAGGCGGGTCATACCAATACTCGGGATTTTTATGAATATACTTGATATTATCAATCGGCATAAAACCGCCCTGGCGACTGGCATCCGGATAGTCACCGGAAGCCGGCCGGATCGGACTGACACCGATTTCGTACTTATAAAAGCTATTCCAGGTCAGGGTTATTTTCTTCGCGGGATGACTTTTAATTGTCAACAGAGTAGTATTGTTCTCATCGCTGGAACGTGAGACCGGCATGATATAGTGACTCTCCTTGGAGTTGTGCGAAAGGTAGAAAGTCGCGTTGCCCAGAGCATGTCCAATAAAAGGTACCGGTCCGCCAAAACCACCGTCGAAATTCCAGTCGGAAGACTGCTCCTGATTATGGTGCTGGGCAAAGAGCTTTTTCTGCTCTTTGGAAACTTCCCGGTAGCCAATGACCTGTTTCAGCGAGTCCGAGAGATTTGCCAGACCATCATAGTCCGGAACAGCCATAAACATCCAGCAGCCTAATAAATAGTAATCGAAGGGGGTTGCCCATTGATCTTCGGTTTTACCGATATTGTAATTTTGGGCGGCTATATTCCAACCTGCAAAAAGAGGATGCTGCTCACGTAAATAAGGCTCGTCCTTCCAAGCTTCCTCGGTACCGACAAAAGCCACTGCCGGATCCAGATAGGACTGCAGAGCGGCGCCATCGGCATCGTAAAATGAATCGCCAAAGCGGCGCATATGTGGGTTGTCCCGGGCATAAGTGAAAGTGCCGTGATAGCCTTTTCCACTCCCGGTCTTGGTCGTGATGTTGATTAGACCGGAGCGGAAATTCCCGTATTCGGCATTATAGCCGCCCGACAGGAGCGAAACCTGCTCAATGGCACTAAGCGGGATGCTGCTCTCGGCATTACCGGTAGCCGCATTGACATAAGATAAACCGTTGACCATCACCCCGGTCTGATCGGCTGAACCACCTCTAATCGTCAGGTAACCGTTACTCTCACCAACACCAGGCAGTTTAGTCAGAAAAGCATTGATTTCGCGAATACCGGTGGCATCAGTGAGCTGGACAGCATCTACAACCAATTGGGTATTGGATACCTCCTTGTGCAATTCATCCCGCGGCGCGGTAACGATGACCTCCTGTCCTTGGATAACAGTCGGGCGTAAAGTAAAATCGAGGCGCGTGATGCGATCCGCGGAGACCAATACCCCGGTCAAGACCTGCGCCTCATAACCGATCATGGAAGCCCGGATGCTATAGGTTCCCACCGGTACATTGATGATAATATAATTGCCATTGACATCCGAGGCTGCGCCCAGGTCGGTATCTACAATGATAATATTGACTCCGACTAATGGGGCTCCCGTCTCGCTGTCGTGAACGATGCCGCTGATCCGACTGCGGGTCTGTCCCCATAAACCAGTCGTCAAGCTCCAGATAATGATCAGAGCCGTAACAAAACAAATTATTGATTTATTATGAGGCATGGTTACTCCTCAAATCTTCCATTATCTGAGTTACAAAACATTGTCTCAACGCAGTACCTGCATTTTCAATAATTGACGACTGCCATCAAATTGCATTGTACAGAAATAGATCCCGGAAGCAACTGGTTTACCGGCATCGTTATCTCCCAGCCACATTAGTCTATATTCCCCGGCCGCCAGACGCTGCCGCGGATAAGTTCTCACGATCCGACCGGTAAGGTCATAAATCCTGATTTCGGCGATCCCTGCTTTGAATAACGAAAATTGAATTGTGGTCGCTGCATTGAAGGGATTGGGATAATTATGCCGCAGCAGAAAATCACCCGCCACAACCGGCTCTGGAGTGACCCGCTGCGGACCTTGTTCAACCAACCCGTTCAAATAGTTTTCCAGCATAGTGTAGCCATTTTCGGCAATAAGGTTGCGGTCCGCGGCATCCTCGGGATTCAAGCTGTTAGCAAGCTCCCAGTCATCGGGCATCCCATCATGGTCAGTATCGGTTGGCGCCGGCAGGCTGCTTAATAGAGGCCAGCCACCCTCGGGTTGATGACTGGTACTGTCAATCGAGTGGCCGGTCTGATTGATCACATCGTTAATAATACGCCTGTCAATCGTATCCCGCTTCGGATAACTGCAACCAGCCGTAGCCAGCACGGCAGTGTAAGCCTGTTCGGGCGAGGTGGTTGTGACCGGCTCCATAATTATTTCTTGCGAACGCACTTTATAGTCGGTGAGACGATCCGTGCCGCCCACATAAAATTTATTGCCCCAGGTAATCAGACTCCATTGGTCGGTCGGCACAGCACCATTATACATGTTGTCCGCGAAATAGGCATTAGCCCGGTAGGCATCTTCTTTAAAAGCTCTATTCGAAACACTCGACTCGTCTCCGGGGATATAGACATTTCCGACGAAATTATAATTGCTGACCGAAGCGGTATCGGCATTGTATCCCGGAGCTGAACCCTTCCAGTTGTATACTACATTATTCCGAAAATCGAAAAAAAGTCCCCGGGTGTCGGCTGGATAATCAGTATAATTTCCTGGTCTTGGCAGACGACCATTGTCATGGGCATAGAGATTGTGATGATAGGTCTTCTGATCGCCGAAATCGCCCCGGATGAGCGAGCCATAGCTGTGATTCTCGAAGGTTAGAGCCTCGCTGATGATACACCATTGAACCGTAACACTATCCGATGTCTCCTGGCAGGAAATTCCTTCGTCGCGGGCATACGAGGCACTGACATGGTCAATCATAATATTGGTACCCTTGTCAATATCAACGGCATCGCCGCTGGAATTGGCTGCTCCCGCATCCACCCGCACCCGCAGGTAACGGATGATTATATCCGAATATTTAATATGAAATCGTCCTTTAATACAAATACCGTCACCCGGGGCAGTCTGCCCGGCGATGGTAATATTGGCTTTGGGTTGAAGAATAACATCGCCCAGCTCAATGGTCCCGGAAACCCGAAAGACAATCGTCCGATTTCCCTGACTGAGGGCATCTACGATTGAACCGGCGCCGCTATTAGCCAGCGCGGTCACCTCGTAGACCTCGCCGCCGCGCCCGCCTTTGGTAAAACGACCACTGCCTTCGGCTCCGGGGAAGGCGACCTGCTGAGCCAGCAGATTCCAATTACCGATTCCGAAAAACAATAATAGAACAACGCTAAAAAATTTTTTTAACATGCGGATACCTTAGTTAGCTAATACATCTGATTGTTAATGCCCCAAAAACACCAATTACAATAGCTATTATTTACTATTTAAGTAGAACCATTTTCCGGGTACTGGTATGCCCCTGCGTAGTGAGGCGGCAAATATAGACTCCCGCTTGCAGCCGACTACCATCAAAAGCAAAGCTATACTCACCGGCGGTCAGATATTCATTCACCATCATCCTGATTTCCCTGCCGCGTAAGTCGTAAATCGCTAGCTGCGTTAAACTGCTCACCGGCAGACGAAAACTTAGAGTTGCGGTAGGATTGAACGGATTGGGATAAACCGGTGCCAGAGCAAATTTTCCCGGCAGGTCCTCAAACGGCGGCTGAACAGCATTAACATAATTGGTGCCCCAGCGCGGATCGCCAATCGGTTTACCGTCGGTGCCATAAGTCAATAGCGGTGAGCCAGCCGGCAGGGTAAAATCGAAATTATTCGTATCCGCAAATTGCGGATCCAGGCAGATCGTATCCCGCACGGTGTGCATATAAAAAGCGACTTTATCAATTTCCCAGAAGCAGATATTAGTAATTGTACCCATACAGGATTCACCGCTGGTAGTCGCGTTGTCTTTAATATTGATAAAGACCCGCCGACTAGCACCGGCCCGGCTGACTTGATCCACGAGAATAGAATTGGTGATAGTCCACGGTCTCAGCAGCGGACCTTTGTCACCAAGAATGATTTCGCGCATATCATCGGCGGTGCCCCCGACCCCAATCTTATACCAGGTGGTATGATCAATTACCACCTTGGGCGTATTACCGGGAAGATTCGATCCTTCACTCGCATCACAACCACAGGCGCGAAAGCCGTAAGCCTGGACAGTTGCTATGGTGGAATTGGTCAGTGAAATGAAATTTGATCCGGCTTGCTTATAATGCACGGTCGGACCGGTCCGACGGAAAACCGTATTGTTGATGAGCGTCGAATCAAAAACCATGTAACCAGCCAAACCACTGCTTTTTTCACCATGCAGAACATCTTCCAGGATGTCGTGGATATAGCAATCTTCAATCTTAATCTTTTTGACTAACGTCGGGGTCGAAGCCTCAGGCATATAATACGTCACCAAATAATTTGCACTGGCGCTGCCCTCCCGTGAACCATCCAATTCCAATCCGCTTAGAGTCAGCGCAGACTGATCACCCATTTCGAAGAAAACCACCGTCGGATTCTCTTCCGTAGGCGCTGTCTGCATCCGGACGATGGCTTGCCCCTCTCCGTCCGCGGTAACCGTCAGGTTCTTATTAACCAGTGTCCCCAATTGAAAAGCGGTATTTTCAGTATACTCCTCGCCCGGAGCCAGAAGCAGGACATCACCATCCTGCGCGGCAGCAATCGCTGCTGTGAGCGTCCCTTCACCCGGTGATACAAAAGTTTGACTTAAAGCCAGCCCACCAAGCAGCATTATCACCAAGCCAAACTGGTAACATCTTTTCATTTGACACCTCCTATAAATCAGCATTTTTTTTCATTACTCTTATAAATGATCTCACAATCAACAGAAAATATACTCAAAGAAACAATTTCTCCAAGTGACGATAGATGTTGGCGGTTACCCGCTCGGCAATCGCGGTTCTATTTTGCTCCAGGGCAGTAATGAAATCGGCGCCCATCTCAGCCGCGATTTTATAGCCGACGTGCAACAGCTGCCGGAAATGCGGATTGAACGCGCTTGCCTTCGGGTCATGATATAAAGCGGCAACAAATTCAGCTCCACTCCATTTGGCAACAACAGCCGGTTTGGGCAATTTATTTTGATCAATTGTCAGCACAGTTGCGTAAGGCGCCGTCAGTTCGGCATAGCGGGCAAACGCCTGGCGATAAATTTCCCTGGCTAACGCCAATCCTTCACCACCGGCAGCGGCTAATCCCGTAACTTCCTCAAGCCAGGTAGTCCCGGCGGTTTTCAAATGCAAACCTGCATCATATTTGCCGATAGCCGAGCGCATAATGGGATAAATTGAGAACTTATCACTCCCGGAATGGATGCTCAACTTCAGCGCAGCGGGAAATTCCAGCTCGTCAATGGCGAATTGAATGATACGCACATCCCGGTCAAACTCGTCGGCGAACTGCCGCAGATCACCCACATAGTCAATCCCTTTATTGAATTGCCCGCTGAATTTCGGGGCAATAGTATCCAGTGGTATTTTTTGCCAGGCGGCGGCAGCCAGAATAATAAACAGTTCAATTGGAATTTGCGGCGCCTGAGTCTCATCAATGGATAATTCCAGAATAAAAGATTGGGCAATGCGGTCAGTAAGATATTGATAAATTTCCTGAACCTCGTTGATTGCCGCCAGGTATCGAGTTGACAGTCTGGCGACAAATTGCAGGTCAATTGGTTTCTCGGAAATATACTCCGGCAGGTGAAACGGCTTGGTAAAACGCTGGCAAAATCGCAGAAATTCGGTCAGCTCTTGCGGCTCCACCGGCTTGCCAATTTCCTCGGCAACATCAACCGTAAAGTAATTACAATGACCAATGAAATCTTTAACCGTTTTCCGCCCTATATGATCGGCATCGAGAAAATAGGCACCCTGCCAGTTAGCCGCCTTGACCGCCGCTTCCGCAGCTATCCGCGTATCAACCGGTGAACTGCCGATCAGCTGGTGCTCGCGCGAAGATTTATTCCAAACCGGGGTAACCGATACCCCCTTTTCCATCAATTTTTGAAACGCTGCCAGCTGCGCCTCGCCCTGATGTCCGAAACGGTCACCAATACCAATCGAATATTTTCCCAGTTCCATACATTATCCTCTATTAATACTTATTAATGGTAATCAATTCTTCTTCCAGGGTGGGGTTTCGGGCAGGAATTTTTCGAAGACGGCAACAAGCTGATTTTCCAGCTCCGACGAATATTTATGGGCGTGAAACATTTCTGCATACTGACGATAAAACGCCTCCCACGACTTTTCCTCTTCGCCCGGATTGATCGGAAAAAACAGTATACCATTCGAATGCGCCGCCCGCATGTCGCCAAATGCGTCGCCAATCATGATTATATTACCTGCCGGATATTTGTCCCTGACCAGCGCTAAATGCTCTTTTTTGGAACCCAGCTCCTGACCGGCGATTGCAATAGTATACCTGGCAATATCGTGTTCCTCCCATTCGCGTTGCAGCGCGGGAGTGGGGGTTGCCGAACAAACCAGCACATCAGCCCATTGAGTAATTTTCACCAGCGATTCCCGCACAAAGGGAAAGGGCGATACATCGTGTACCAGGTCGGCGATGGCGTCGTTGACCGCTTCGCTCCAGGTCAGCGCCAGTTTTAAAACCGGATCGGCGGTGCGTTCGACCTCAGCCTTCAGCGCCGGGTTACCCAGCTTTGTCTCCCGCTTGATCCATTCCCGTAGCGATCGGGCTTCCGGAATGGGACATTGACGCCGTTGAACTTCAGGCCATTCTTTTAAAAGATCAAAAGTCATGATGAGTGCCGGGAAACGATTGACCCCGCGCCATCGGGAGTAGAGATTAATAAATTCCGCGGCTGCCCGCGCATATTTGGCAACCGGCTGCAGGTTCCAATATTTTACAATATTAGGAATAAAGCACTCTTTATGCTTGATCTCCATCGTGTCAAAAGCACAGCCATCAGAATCAATCGCCACCAGAAAATCATGCTTAGATTTCAGTTCTTTTAATTTCGCCTGGGGATCACTCATGCTTTTTCCAATATCTTATTCACTGACTTGTTACTCAACGCTGCACCCGGGCTGAACCACCTTTGGCGAAGGCTTCCACCTCAGCCAGTTTTGCCATAGTCACATCACCCGGGAAAGTGGTCAGCAATGCCCCATGTGCCCAACCCAGCCGCAAGGCTTCTTCGGGCATCTTCCCGGCGAGAAAGCCATAAATCAGCCCCGTCGCAAATCCATCGCCGCCGCCGATGCGATCCAGCACATCCAGTTCACAGGTCGGACTGGCATATTCCTTACCGTTGTACCAGAGCACTCCACCCCAGTTATGACGATTGGCGGATTTCACTTCCCGGAGCGTCGTAGCTATAGCGCATACATTGGGAAATTGCTCCGTCACCCGTCCAATCATGGTAAAGAAGATTCCTGGGTCGAGTTTGGATTTTGCCGTAACTTCCGGGCCTGGAATGCCCAGCCCCAATTGCAGGTCTTCTTCGTTACCAATCAGCATATCAACGCTGGCGGCAATTTGTCTTAACACCGTCTGAGCCGTCTTTATTCCGCCCCTCGATGCCCACAATTTCGCCCGGTAATTCAGATCAAAGGATGTCACCGCACCATGTTCCTTGGCTGCCTGCAGGGCTTCAATAATTAACTCCGATGTGGTATCCGATAATGCCGCAAAGATCCCCCCGGAATGAAACCAGCGTACGCCTTTCTTAAAAATAGCCTGCCAGTCAAAGTCACCCGGCTTTAATAATGCTCCGGCTTCGTTGGAGCGGTTATAGAAAACTACCGGCGGGCGGACGCCATAGCCACGATCGCTATAAACCGTGGCGATATTCGGTCCCCGCACGCCATCATGCTCGAACCATTTGTAATAAGGTCGAACACCCATCGCCCGCACCCGGTTCTGGATCAGCTCGCCGATGCCATAATTGACCATCGCCGTGGCAACTCCAGTCTTCAAACCGAAGCAGTCCGACAACCCTGCCGCTACGTTGTATTCACCACCGGAAACATGAATCGTCACGGAATCCGCCTTGCGAAACGGAATAACTCCCGGATCCAAACGGTGAACCATAGATCCCAGCGATAAAAAATCAAGTTCACAATTGTCTTTTTGTATCTTTAATTCACTCATTAAACACCTCGAAAAATATTTTCACACTCAGTTATTTTTCAATCGGTAGAGAACTTCACCAGCTTTAGGAACATAGAGGACATCGTCCCGATTCTTCCAATCGTCAATATTGATTGCACCGGGATTTAAATAACCAAGATTGATTTTCTGGCATATCTCCTCCGGAATCCCCGTTGCCAGGGTAACTTTGATGCGCGGCTGCTCAATACCGTCAACAAATTCACCGGCGCCTTTGATATGGGTTGAATGTGCCAGGATTCCGCCGGGATAGTCCTTAAATTTATCCCACTGCTTCAAGAAATAGTCCCGCACGTGATAGCCAATTTGTAAAAGCATTTTACCATGCACCGGAGAAACCTCGCTGATATGCGGAGCGTAGATAATCAATTCGCCGCCATCGGCTACTACCGGTTCCAGCTTATACATGCACTTGCCGCCAGTCCATAAATCGGTATACATCTCCGGTGCCTGTGCCAGGACCCGGCGAATAGGCTTGTCAACATAAACAATATTCAAACGGGCTGACAAATCGGCTGCCTGCGACCAGGCTGCTTCGGGTGTACCGGTAAATATTCCCGCCAGACCTTCCTTATTGCCCGCAGAATCCTCGGCAACAACCAGGCTGATACACCTGCGTTCCGCCGGAATCAGCTGCGCCGCGGCATCAACAATCGCCCGGACGGGTGTGTACTTCTGTCCATTAATTGTTCGGTTGGTAATCAATGCTCCCAGCCAATGAAAAAGATCAATAATTTCAGGCCCGGCAATCCCCGGAAAAAAATATTTATTACCACCGGAAAAGCCGACTACCTCATGCGGAAATACCGGCCCGACAACCACCAGCATATCGTAATGCTGAATCAGCCGATTAATTGTCACTGGCACTGCCTGGGAAAGACGTCCTTCAGATAATTTTGTTACCAACTCCTCAGACAACGTTCCAATCGTAATTAGCTGTTCAGGATTATGCCAATCGTGATTAAAAAAGCGCGCTCGCGGAAATTCCGGCTGCCAGCTGTCACCCTCGACACCAATGCGGCGGCAGATAGCACTGGCACTGAGCGGCAGATGAGTTCCCAGGGCAATCAAACTATCAACCGTGGGAGTATGCTGATGCAGCAAGCGGTAAATGACCGGAAAAATCTGAGCAATCGGCGCCGTGCGGGTATTATCGGGCAGGATAAATAAAACCCTTTTGTCGTAAACTTGCCACTCCTCGAAAGCCCTATTTATTGTTTCACTAATTTGCTGCTGACTAAGCACTGTTTCCTTCTCACTGATGTTTAAGAATCTACTATACGCAAAAGCCGCCCCGGTTTAACGGGCTAACCAACCACCATCTACTGCTATTGTATAACCCTGTAAATAGTCCGACGCGGCGGATGCTAAGAAAACCGCCACCCCCTGCAAGTCTTGCGGCTGTCCCCAGCGCCCGGCTGGGATACGGTCCAAAATCTCCTTGCTGCGTTTTAGATCAGCCCGTAAAGGAGCGATATTATCCGTAGCCATATAGCCCGGAGCAATCGCATTAACATTAATCCTGTGGGCGGCTAATTCATTCGCCATCAGCCGGGTCAACCCCATCACCGCGCTCTTGGAAGCCGTATAAGAGGGCACCAGAATGCCACCCTGAAAGGAGAGTAGCGAAGCGATATTAATAATCTTTCCACCTTGCCCTTTTTCAATCATGACTTTTGCAACTGCCTGGGACAGGAAAAACAGGGTTTTCTGATTAATGTTGATCACATCGTCCCAATCCTTTTCGGTAAATTCGGTCAACGGCGCCCGGCGAATGATACCGGCATTATTGACCAGAATATCAATTTTGCCGAACGCCTCAACGGTTGTTGCGACGATTGGTTCGACACACTTCGGCGTTGATAAATCGGCGTTAATTGCGACGGCTTTCCGACCAAGCTTTTCAATTTTTGCCCTGGTTTCATCAAGCGGTAAAAGATCAACCAGAGCTAGATCGGCGCCGGCTTCCGCCAGTCCAACCGCAATCGCCTGTCCCAATCCGCGACTGGCACCGGTTACCAGCGCAATCCTGCCATCCAGCTTGAACTTATCCAATATATTTGACATCTCTTTTCCTTTCCATATATCGTCTCAAACATTATAGGCTGTCGAAGCGGTCTTGCCGCCCCGACCGGTCCAATTAGTATGAAAGAAAGTTCCCCGGGGTTTATCAATCCGTTCGTAAGTATGGGCGCCAAAATAATCGCGCTGGGCTTGTAGCAGGTTTGCCGGCAGCGATGCACTGCGGTAGCCATCATAATAGGCAAGCGCGCTACAAAATGCCGGAATCGGAATGCCCATTGCGACAGCCTCGGCAATAACTGCCCGCCAGGCGGTTTGACTCCTCTCAATGGCAGCTTGAAAATAATCAGCCAGCAGCAAATTCTGAAGGTCGGGCTGCTTCGCAAAAGCCGCTTTAATCTTATCCAGAAATTGAGCCCGGATAATACAGCCGCTGCGCCACATCAGGGCAATTTCACCATATTTCAAATTCCAGTGATACTCGCTCGCCGCCGCCCGCATCAGTTGAAATCCCTGGGCATAGGAACAGATTTTGGAAGCATAGAGTGCCTGGCGAATCATCTCGATAAATTTGGCTCTGTTGCCATCGAATTTTAACCCGGGACCAGTCAAGATTTTAGCCGCAGCTACGCGCTCCTCTTTAATGGAACTCATTGCCCGTGCCAGGACTGCTTCCACGACCGTCGGCGCCGGCACCCCGAGATTCAAGGCTTCCTGACTGGTCCAGCGACCGGTGCCCTTCTGCCCGGCTGTATCGAGGATCACATCCAATATCGGCTGACCGGTTTCATCGTCCATTTTGCCCATAATATCAGCCGTAATGCCAATCAGATAGCTATCCAGCTCACCTTTGTTCCATTCCCGGAAAACCGGCTGCATTTCCGCTGGAGTCATCCCCAGGACATTCCGCATGATCCAGTACGCCTCGCTGATCATCTGCATGTCGCCGTATTCGATCCCGTTGTGCACCATTTTGACGAAATGCCCGGCACCATTCTCGCCAACCCACTCACAGCAGGGTGAGCCATCGGCGACCTTAGCCGCAATTTGCTGGAAGATCGGTTTGACATATTGCCAGGCTTGAGGTGATCCGCCGGGCATGATCGAGGGACCGTTCAAGGCGCCCTCTTCGCCGCCGGAAATACCGGTACCAATATATAATAAACCCTTACTCTCGACATATTGCGTGCGGCGAATAGTATCGGGAAAATGGCTGTTGCCGCCGTCAATGATAATGTCGCCCTGATCCAGATTTGGTATCAATAAATTAATAAAATCATCAACCGGTTTGCCTGCCTTGACCATCAGCATAATTTTGCGCGGTCGCACTAAATTGGAGACTAAATCCTCAATACTGTGACAACCTAAAATATTCTTGTCCTTTGCCCGACCGGTAATAAAATTGTCTACCTTACTGACGGTGCGGTTATAAACTGCTACGACGAAGCCATTCCGCTCCATGTTCAGCACCAGGTTTTCACCCATGACTGCCAGACCGATCAAACCGATATCGCATTTACTCATTTTACAACCCCGATAATACTTTCAAATCCCGCTGAATGCTGAGAAACCGCCGTCTATCGGCAGAACAATGCCGGTCACAAATTGCGAATCGTCGGACAGCAGCCAGAGCAGCGCTCCGATTAACTCTGCGGGATTGCCGAAACGCCCCATTGGCGTATGTTCAATAATCTTTTTACCACGCTCAGTCAACTCCCCGGTCTGCTCGTCTTTCAGTAAAAATTCATTTTGTTTCGTCAGGAAAAATCCCGGGGCAATCGCATTCACCCGGATATTGGGCGAATATTCCTGCGCCATGTGCACCGCCAGCCATTGGGTAAAATTGCTGACTGCCGCCTTAGCCGCCGAGTAAGCCGGAATCCTGGTCAGCGGTCGGAAAGCATTCATCGAGGAGATATTCAAAATCACGCCTGCTTGCTGACGCGCCATCACCGCCCCGAAAACCTGACTGGGCAGGATCGTGCCCAGCAGATTCAGATCGCTGACAAACTTCAGCGACTCGACCGGCAGATCAAAAAAGGGAGTCTGCGGGCTGGTACTGGCTGCCGGGTGATTGCCTCCGGCAGCATTAATCAGAAAATCAATTTTGCTGAACTTTTTCAAAATAGTCTCAGCTGCACTTTGCAAAGCGGCTTTTTCCAGGACGTTCGTTTGAATTGTCAGCAACCGATCACCGAAATTATTAATAGTATCCATCTTTTCCATGTGCAGGTCCAGCACCACTACCGAGGCGCCACACGCCAAAAGCGCGCCGGTAAATTCGGAACCGAGGATCCCGGCACCACCGGTAATTACCGCACACTTATCCTGAAAGTTGTACCGTCGCAAAATTTCTCTATCCATTTCTCCTTCAACACCTTATTTAAAAACCAAAAAGTCTCGGCACAAACATCGTTATTTGCGGGATATAGGTCACCAGCATCAGCGCAATAAACATTGCCACGAAAAAGGGCAGTAGCGGTCGCAATACTTTATCAATCCGGCAATTGGCAATGCCACAACCGATAAATAACACCGAGCCTACCGGCGGCGTGCACAGACCGACACAGAGGTTCAAGACCATAATGATCCCGAAGTGAATCGGGTTAATGCCCAGCTGCGTAACGACCGGTAAAAATATTGGCGTAAAAATCAATACCGCCGGAGTCATATCCATAAATGTCCCCACCAGCAGCAGAATCAGATTGATGATTAGCAAAATAACAATCTTGCTGTTGGTCAGTGAAATCAGCGCCGCACTAATATTTTGCGGGATATTTTCATAAGACATGATCCAGGACATGCTCATCGAGGTGCCGATTAATAACATCACAATGGCAGTCGTACCGACGGTCGAGAGCAGAATCGCCGGGATCTCTTTCCATTTTACCTCACGATAAATCAGCACCGACAGGATAAAAGTGTAAAGCACTGCGATTGCCGATGCTTCGGTAGCAGTGAAGTAGCCGGCGATAATCCCACCGATGACAATCACGATCAATAAAAGACTTGGGATCGCATCAAAAAAATATTTCGCTGACTGCTTAAAGCCAATTTTCGAAACAATCGGGTAATTTCTCTTTTTGGAAATTATCCCGGCCACGATCATCAGCATCACGCCAACCAGAATGCCCGGCAGGTAACCGGCGATAAACAAAGCCGCGATCGAGGCGCCCCCGCTGGCTAATGAATAGACAATCAGGATATTACTGGGCGGAATAATCAAACCGGTAGTCGAACTAGTGATATTGACCGCCGC
>Ga0315555_1001905_pt1 | contig 14953 bp, 21 predicted proteins | sample SalMarSW160380MG_FD_202113 | JGI IMG/M metagenome (GOLD analysis project Ga0315555, IMG submission 202113) | Salt marsh sediment microbial communities from the Plum Island Ecosystem LTER, Massachusetts, United States - Salt Marsh Sediment SW1603-80 ... | reverse complement strand
AATTGCGAATCAGTTATTGGTCTTGGAGAAGATGCCTATGAAAAACCAATCAAGAAAATGGACGGGTATACTGAAGCAATGGCGAGATTAAAATATGTGATGGAAAACCATCCGTGTTTTCAAAGAGAGAGGCCGATTCCAAAAGAGCCTGTAAAAAAGAGTTGAAATCAGAAATTACTTATCATCTGATAATGTGCGTTATGTAGCACAAGAATAAGGATTTTTTAAATATGGACTGGAGTCAAGTGGCAGCTTTATTTTTAGCCAACTCCGGATTAATCCTATGGATGCGATCAGAATCCAGGGCAGATTGGAAGCATAGCGATCAAAAACTAGATTCATCAAGAGAATTAATTCATGCGATTCACTTAGAGATGAAGGACTTTCACAATAAATTGATTGAGCTTGAGAGAGAAGTTAAAGGACTGCCCAAGAAATGAATCAAATAGACCGCTGGTTCCTAGACCTATATAACTACTCTGTGAAATATCACGAAGGCGACGAGTCAGCCCATACGAAAATATTGACGATTCAAGATGAGATTAGGAGTTTAATTTTGAAAGCTGAATTTGATCCTAGCGATTTAATCGTCACTGAAGGAAGGGGTATAACAATAAAAGAAGCGTGGGAAGAGCCAAATATAGTATGGGACTGGCAGCCAATGGAAACGGCTCCTAAAGATGGTGAAACAATTTTAATCTGGGATGAAGGCTATGGATGTCCAATGCCAGCTTTTTACGAATGTACATTTGAAGATCTATGGCTTCAGTTTGGTTGCAGAGAAGTGTTGAAACCTTTTGCATGGATGCCTCTCCCTGATCCTCCCAGGTTCGATAATTGAAATTTATCGAACGTAACTACCAAAAACTACCGATTAATACCAAATCGGTAAAAGGAAAATATGTACGACCTGCCATTTATCCCAGACGAGAAAGATGTAAAGCCATCGGGAAAATTCTACTACGAAGGTAGATATTTTGATGATGAAGAGGCGTTCTGGAAATATGTGAAAAACTTCAACTCATTAAAAGTAAGCAGGCAAACTTTTGATCGCATGATCGATCGCATAAAAGAGGATCTATGGGCAAATTACTGCATGCAGAATAAAATGAAGTCAAACGGAGAAATGAAAGAGATCCTGGGAGAGATGCTTCTTGCTTTTGTAGAAAGAATAGGAAAGTAGCGGATGTAAAGCCGCTTTACTTCTCGCTATATGAGAGAAACTTTTTTGCTCTCTCGCTCTAACTCTTCAATCTCTTTTAAAACAAAATTGCGTGTATCTTCTGGAAAAGATTCCGGATCAGCGTCTACTGCTGCAAGCCATTCTCTCGCCAGCTTTAAATCGGCTCCTTCAGCCACTTCCTTTTCTAGCCGCGCTATCTCTTTTCTCAGAGCATCCATTTCAAACGAAGAGCAGGTTAGATACATGTTTATGATGTCGCCATTGCGCTGCCTAATCGCAGCTTCTAGTCTTTCTTTTTTTTGTGCTAAAATTTCTTTCTTTCTCATCGATCTATCCTTTTAAAAAGGAGCCCGAAGGCTCCGATGTTTTACTTTTTGCACCCGAATACATACTCAATCTGTTTTCTGATGTCTTTCATCGCATCTTGCACGCTTTCTCCTTCTTCCTGTCTGATTTCTAAGAGGGCGTGAATAAGATCTTTAAGTGCTGTCTCTCTGTCTTCTTTGCTTGCAGAGATCATCATGCTTTCTAGTAGGGAGGTTGTTGTTTCTAGGTTTAAGTTTTCCATTGTTTTCTCCTTGCTTGTGTTGCTTTATGGTCTAAATATAACACGCTTGTGCAATTTGCACAAGAAAAAAAATCACAGGGGAAATATTTAGAGACTTTAAATATAAATATTTATTTTAAAAATGAGGCTATAAGAAGTAGGTGTAAACCCGCTTTACTTTTCTTCTGATTCTGGCGTTAAATCGATGTCGATTCCGATCTGATTTTCGATCTGCTTTTCTACGAACTCTTCTATAGGTCCATCATCTTTTAACCCAACCTTACCGTTGATATAGCTGCACGCTCCAAATGTCGTTCCCATTAAAACAAGCCCAATCGCTATTCGCATAAGAATCGTTCTCCAGCAAGTTTCTTCATAGTCATCAAACATTTTTTTTTATTTTTCAGTCTGGCTTGTACATGATCATTGCTGAATATAGGACGTTTCCAGATAAAATATCTTTTACAATCGTATTTTGGTATTTAACATCCAAAATAAGATTTGAATTCGATTCAAGCGTACTCATAGCAGAATTAACAGCGGTTTCAAAATCTGAAATATCATCTTCCTGCTCAACCATTTTAATGTTCATAAAAATACCTCATTTATTATTTGAGATTCTTCCAACGATAATTGTGAAATGATTGCTATCTTGTCTAAAGCCGATTGCTTTAAAGCAGTGTCATCGATAATTTTTTGTTTTCTGGCAACTCTCTCAAAATTATTTGCATCCCAATATGCCTGAATATTATCAATTTCTTCCTGAGTAAGTCTGATACGTCTGCCGCAAACTAGCTTATGAATTGGTGCGCTCATGATGTTACTATCCCATATGTTACCATTGTTCCAGAAGCAATATTTCCACTATCATATTGAATTTTGAAAGCATTATGCGCTGCAGCTGTTGCGTGCGTTCCTGCCCCATGTCCCGTTCCAAAATCCGGTGTTCCACTCGAATTTATAAAAGCATTTGTATTTTTAAGTACTGTAGCTGTCGCTGAATTTAGCGGATTATAAATCCATATTTCCATCACAAGGGGAATAGTGCCTGATGATTCCTGCCCATCGGTATCCGAATGCAATTTTAGGGATGAATCAGAATCAGATGAGGTTTTTTGTGTATTGCCAGCATCATTATAAACGTATGTCGCCCAGCGATAGTTAGAAGTTAAAAATGAAGATCCGTTATTTGTGCTGTAAAGAATTTCTAGATCCCCATCCGAATCAGGAAAAAAATCATAAAGATGAATGCAATAAATATCATATGTAGAAGTAATGACAGTATTATCAATTATTATAGATGTATCATCACTTGCGGTTTGAGAATCTAAAACATCTCCAAATCCTCCCGCACCTCCACTAGCATCCTGAAACGTTGGAAGCGCCCCTGCACCGTTAGATGTTAAAACTTGCCCTGAAGTGCCTACGCTTGCAATCGATTGCTGTTCCGCTGTCGTCGTAGTTCCACCACAAATAACAGCGTAAACTGTATGTGACGCCCTTCCACTTCCACCTTTTGCCACCTCTGCCGGATCTGCTGAACCCCATGAGTTTATCGTCATTTAAACCACCGTATAGTTTCCTGAACCTTTAGCAACCCAGTCTGTATTTGCTGTAATACAAATGAGTTTTATCCAATCGTATTGCTCGGTAGCTGTTAAGCTACCTCCAGTCCCTGTTGTCGTATCTGTATCGACAAAATGAATCGTTTGCCCAGCGTTTTGACCAATTTTAAATAATCCAGCGCCTTTCCCAACCACTTCAACGATATCCCCTATTGCAGCTATTGTTGGAAGCGTTACCGTAACTAAACCAGCGTTATTAGCAACATAACCATTGTTTATAGTAGCTGCTTGGCTAGTGTCTGTTACTTCTGTCCAACTAATTCCACCACCAGAAACATCGATGGTTATAGAGCCAGATCCATTGGTTATTGAGACTCCGGTTCCTTCTGTTAATGTTGCCAGTGTTGGATCGGTTCCAGTAGAACCAATTAATAATTGACCGTCTGTTGGTTGGGATGTTGCTGTTACAGCCCCAGTTCCGGAACCCAAAAGAATTCCGCCATCTGTCAAACTAGAGGCTCCTGTCCCCCCTTCTGATACAGCCAGATCATTTGTGATTAAAACATCATCAAAATATCCGTTGAGATAACGCGATCCTGTGGTGCCAAGATTGTAAAAGCTATCTGAAATCGGGAAAAGAGAACGAGTGACTAAAGTGGTTCCGGTGTCGATCTGATCGGCACTGTCCACTTTGAACATGTTGATATTTGCTGAATCGGCGTTATTCCTGCCGACCAAATATGTGTCATTTGGCAATCGAATGCTGGCGCTTGAAATAACAATTCCTGTGCCGTCTGGCGTCAGGTTGATATCTCCATTGGTATCTGTAGATGAAACCGTGTTGCCATCCAGACGAAGATTATCGACGTTTAATTGAGTGATTCCAGTTACTACATCTGAATCATCGATGATCACGCCGCTATCTTGTAGAGTGTCTCCACCAGCTCCATCCCATCGAACAATTGCATTATCTGTAGAGCTTCCTGGGCCGCTTACATCGCCAGCAATTGTAGTGACGTCTACCCAAGCGGGAATGTCAGTACTAACGCTAAGAACATATGTATCGGTTCCAATGGGAAGCTTTTCTAAAGAGTTAGCAGCATCAGCATAAAGGATGTCCCCTTTTGCATATGAAGATTGATTTGTACCACCGTCTGTTTCTGCGACTGGAGTATCTAACGTTATTGTCAGCGTATCTCCAGATCCAGATGTTGTTACTCCGCTTCCAAGCACGTTTAAAATATTAGATGCCGGAGTAGCTGTACCGCTATCAGTAACGAAAGAAGTTGGAATCGTTGGCGTTCCAGACGCTGAAAAATTGATAGTGAGGGTGTCTCCAGTTGCACTGGTATCGATGGATACTCCATCGCCGACGATGTTTAGATTATTTGATGATGGAACGGCGCTACCACTATCGGCGGTAAACGTATTTGCTACTGTACCGATCTCTGTAATATCAAAATCAACCGTAACCGTATTTAATGAACCAGATATATCAATCGCTGTTCCGCCGGCGAACGTAATTTCTCCACCAGAATCTGGGGTTGCTTTTCCGCTGTCTGTAGCAAAAGAAGTCGTCGCAACGCCTCCACCTCCTGGGTTTACAACGAGATCAAGCGTACCTTCTACTGGATTAATTTTTAATGGCATTCTTTCCCCCTAAGAATAGGTATAGACAGCACGAGAGTCCCAGGCGAACTCGTAATCCGAAGATGCATTGCCTTCGCTGTTTTCAGGCCACGTTCGAGTTAGCAACGAGTTGTTGCCGTCCCAAGTGTGATAAGAGATTTGCCAGACTTCATCTGAAGTAGAAGATCCAACTTTTGCGCGTCCAAGATAAACGACATTTCCACTTGCGTCGTTTTGCGCTCTAATGGTGACTTCGCTATCTTGAGTGATAAACTCCCGCCGATCGCGGGAGCCAAATTTGTAAGGGCGATTAGTGCTCATGGAGAACCTCTATTACTTAAATTTTTAAGCGATAGTTCCGCCGTTATTAGCAAAAACCGTCCAGTTTGTGCCGTCAAACACCATACTGCAACCAAGACCCGTTGGATCTGCTGCAAATGTAATTTTTGAGCCTCCAGCCATATGTGCAGGAGTGATCTTCACGCTATCAGCAGCATTACCGGCAGCGATCACAGCAAAATGTTTCACCTGTCCGCTTGCTAAACCATCTGCTAGCGTGACGTTATCTTCATTACTGTCACCGTCCGTTGTAATGAGAGTAACTTGCGTGGAAACGCTAGCAGCAACGCCAGCATTATCACTTGTGATACTGTCGGGGGTGTAAACGCATGCACCTGTATGAGTAATTGATCCAGAGGCGTGTGAAGCTGCAATTGTAACGGCTCCAGCGGCTGCCTGAGAGGATGCAATGTTGATTTGAAGTGCGCCATCAATATCAACACCACCAGAAGAAGCTGTTAAATTAATAGCATCAGCGCTGGCAAGACCTGAAGTAAGTGTAATACCTCCAACATCAGATTCTAGTTCTACAGAGTCAACGCCCGTTCCTTGATCGGCATGAATACGGATTTTTTCACCAGTTCCAGCGTCTGCATGAAGATAAATCGCGTCGGCTGCATCTTCACCAGCTGTGATAATGACTCGACCGGCAGCAGATGCCAGATCAAGATCAATTCCCGCTCCCGAAGTGCTGAAGTTAGAGGCTCCAGCAGCGTCAATGCTTACACCTAAACCGGTGTCAATTGTACAACCTCCGGAAGGTGCATTTAAGTCTAAGGCAGCAGCGTTTGCTAAAGCTGTAGCTGTTAAAGTAATACCGCCAACATCCGACTCAAGAAAAATTGAATCAGTTCCTGTTCCCTGATCCGAATGTAGATGTACACGCTCTGAAGTTCCACCATCCGCCTCAATTAAAACGCAAGCTGCATCATCTTCACCGCCTTGGATAAAAATTGACCCAGCGGTGTTAACAATGTCGATGTCTTCAGCAGCTGCTCCTCCGCAAGTGATATCGATACCGCCGTTTGCAGCGGCAATTGTGACCGCATCGGCTACGTTCTCTGTACCACTGATATTGACAGATCCTCCAGTACAGACAATATCGATGTCTTCGCCTGCACCTCCTGAACTGCTAGCTAAAATGTCGAGTCCACCAGCAGTTGATTCTATAACAATTGAGTCAGCCGTATTCTCTGAGCTTGCAATGTTAATTTGCATTGCAGCATCCATATCGATACCACCAGCTGTCGCAACAAGATTGATTGCGTCATCAGAGGCAAGGCCAGTCGATTCTAGCGTTAGACCACCAACGTCGCTGAATAAATAGATGGAATCTGTTCCGGTTCCTTGATCGGAATGGATTTGAACTTTTTCGGATGTACCACCATCGGCCTCGATAATAATTGCGCCGGCGTTGTTTTCCGTTGCAGTGATGTTGATTGATCCGCCGGTATTCTTAATATCAATATCCTGACCAGCTTCTCCAGTCGCTAAAATATCGATACCACCAGCTCCAGCTGAGATAACAACAGCGTCCGCCACATCCTCTCCACCAGATAGGTTTGCGCTTCCAGAGGTACAAACAAGATCGAGATCTTCGCCTGCCGCACCGCCTGCGGTAATGTCGATACCACCATTGGCCGCAGCGATCGTTACAGCATCAGCAACGTTTTCCGTTCCGCTAATATTGACAGATCCACCTGTGCAAACGATGTCAATATCCTCTCCAGCCCCGCCGGAACCACTAGCAAGAATGTCGATACCACCAGCGGTAGAGATGATTTCAACAGCGTCCGCTGCATTTTCAGTACTTTGTAATGAGATTTGTAGAGCTGCATCAGCATCGATGCCACCAGCAGCAGAAAGAAGCGTAATAGCGTTATCTGCGGCTTTTTCACCGTTGACGATAACCCGACCAGCTGCGGATGCAAATGTAAGATCGATACCCGCTCCAGCAACAGAGAAATGAGATGCGGCATCGGCATCGAGAGAAATAGCTCCCGTCGAATCAGCTGTAAGCGTTGTAAAAGTACCAGCTGCCGGGGTCGTTCCCCCAATTGCAGAGGGAGCTGCTAACACTTCAGCAACTTTTAGCGGCGTCATCGCTGTAGCGTCATCTGTAGCACCTGTAGCCAAAGCAGACGTTGAAAGCTTTAATATACCCTTTGTTGATTCAGACGCGTCTGGCGCCCCTGCAATAGCTACGGCGGCAACACCTGCCGGAGTTACAGCTTTTGTTGTATCGGTTCCTGTTACAGTCTCTGCTGTCGTTGCAAGCTCAACGATTCCCTCGTCAGATGTCGTTGCAGAGCTAGGGCCTAGATAAGCTAGTGGACCTCTTGGCATTGTAAACCTCAAATTTAAAATTTAGGATTAAGATGCCGTTGTTATAGTTAAAAATTTAGTTGTTGTGAATAATGAAAACAGAAAATTTTACTTGGTTTCTGTTTTGCCTGATAAGTCTGTGAATATTAAGTGTTTAGAGTGTGGAAAGGAATTGATCAAAAACCAAAAAAAATATTGCTCTGTGCTTTGTTCCAATAAAAAAAATAAAGCAAGAAAGGGGAATCGGTTTCACATTAACTTTTTCTGTCTAGTATGTGGTAAGAATTACACGCGACCACGATGCCGACGCGGTAAGTCTAAATACTGTTGCAAAAAATGTTCAAATATTGCTAAAATGAAGAAACGCAATAACTTAGGTTAAATTATGAATGAATCGTGGGCGCAAGTATTTACACTACTTTTTGCGAATTTTGGAATTATATGGTGGTTTCGAAAAGAATCTCGTGAAGATTGGAAAAGATGCGATGATCAAATTCTTGCCATTAGAGAGATAGGAAATAATATAAACTTGGAAATGAAAGATTTCCATAACCGGCTATGTGAAATCGAATCGCGACGCATAGGGGATAAATAAATGTCTATCCTAATCGGCATATTTGGAAGCATTGCAGTAATTATTTTTTCATTAAAATCAGAGAGACTAAAAATAGGTCTAGACAAAGAAAGAATAAAAGACATGGAAAAAGGAGTTAAAAATCTAATAGCATGGAAAAAGAAATAATTGAATTGCTGCTGATGTTCGGCAGTGCTATTCTTATGTTTTTTACAATGGTTGGAATGGTTTGGAGTTTTTGGAAAAGCTCGCATGCAGATTGGGAAAAAGCAATTGAATACTGGAAAAAATCAGAAGAAAAGTTTAATCAACAGTTACGTGAAGACTGGAAACGATGTGATGATCAAATCTTAGCTATTAGAGAACTTACAAACAGCATTAATTTAGAAATTAGAGACTTTCACAATAGGCTTTGCGCAATTGAAGAACGCAGGCTAAAGGAGAAATGACAATGGACTTAATACAGTTTTTCACTCTATTAATCGCTGTCATTGGGGTTAGTTGGAGATTTAGAGTTGAAGCTCGCGAAGATTGGAAAACAGCTCGTGAAGACTGGAAACGATCAGATGAGCAGATAAAAGCGTTTAATGAGAAGTTTTATCAGGAGTCAAAAGAATTTCACGATAGACTATGCAAAATTGAAGAACGCAGGTTAAAAGGTGAATAATTATGGACTTAATACAATTTTTCACTCTGTTAATCGCTATCATTGGCATTAGCTGGAGATTTAGAGTTGAAGCTCGTGAAGATTGGAAAACAGCTCGTGAAGACTGGAAGCGATCGGATGAGCAAATAAAAGCGTTCAATGAGAAGTTTTACAAAATGATTGAAAGCTTCAATGAGGAACATAAGGAGTTTCATAGAAAATTGTATGAGATTGAAGAACGTAGGCTAAAGGATAAATAGCAACTTAGGTAAGTTATGATTGAATCACTTATAAAATTTATTTATATAATAAATACATGGACTTTTTGGAATTGTTTTATTATTTTTATTTTCTGCATGTTTTTAATGGAAATTTATACAGATTGGAGAAATGGAGACATTTAATCAGTAGCTACTTCATTCGCTACTCTGCTGAATGATTTAATCAAATCTCCCATTCTGTTTGGTGAAACATTTCTCTGCCCCATTTTCTTGATTAACTCCTGAACTCTCTTATTCATAATGAAGTTAATTAGATATTTTTTCCTTCCTGCCTTTAATGCATATATTCCAGCAATTCCATATAGACTTTTTCCCATGGTATAAGGTGTTAAAGCGTAAAACACTGTCCGAGATGAGTGAGAGGTAATTTTGTCGAAAAACTTTTTAAATATAGATGGTTCTGCTGCTTTGAATCTCTGTAGATTCTCAGCCATGTTTTTGCCGTAGAACTCAAGCTCTCGGAAAAACTTAACTCCACTTTCTCCCATTACTTCTTTTACAATATCTCGCATATGTGGATCTGAAAGAATATCTCTGGCTTTTACAAAGTCGATTTGGCCTTCTTTCACTACTGAAGACATTAAATTCTCTACTGTCTGCTTTTGTAGGGATTTAAACATCTGACGACCTTCAGGAGATTGATTTAAGATATCTTTTACAGCCGAATATCCCTCCCTAGTTTTCATTAATTCAAGGGTTTGTGTTGGAGATGTACCAAATTCAATTTGATTTTGAAGATCCGAAATAATTTTTTTTCTAGTTAATGCATTTCTTCCAGTAGGAATCCTTTTTCCGTAATAGTCAATGTCTCGTAAAATTTTAATACCTTTATTTCCCATTACATCTTTTACAATATTTCTCAGGTGTGGATCGGATAAAATATCTCTAGCTTTTGCAAAATCGATCTTACCGTCTTTTTTAATAGAAGAAAGCAAATTTTCTACCGTCTGCTTTTTTAGCGCCTCTAACATCTGACGACCTCTTGGAGATCGATTTAGTACATCTTTTACAATTGCGTATCCTTTTTTTGTTTTCATCAAATCCAATGTATATGTAGGCGCTTTTCCAGCTTCGAAAGCTCCTTGAAGATCAGATAAAATATTTTTTCTTATCAATCCTTGATTTCCTGCTGAAGATAAGCTATCTCCAGCTTCTATCAATGTATCTATTGCTCTATTGGCTCTTGCAGATAGAAAATTTTGCATCTCATAAGCCGATTCTCTAGCAGCTTCTTTACTTTTACTTGTAATGTTTTCTGCAACCAGTCTCTCTATAGATTTTTTTAAACTTTCGCTTTTCCCTGTGGCTTCTTCTATTTTTTCTAGATTAGAGGGATGGGAAAAAAACGATGTTAATGTTTCTGGAGCTTCACTTTTTCTAAGCTTTATGATTGCATCGTTATGGAAAACTTTTTGCGTCTTTGCATAGGTTTTTTCTGCTGCTTCAAATATTTCATAATACGGAGTGCCTTCTAGACCTTTCAAAATATCTTTTTTCAAAGCGTTTCTAATTGAATGGAGAAGATCTATTGGAGCAGGTGTTAGACCTGATTTCTTTAGCAATCGACCGATGCTTCGTTTTGTCTTTATGAGTCGATCTACTGATATTAAAGGATTTTCTTTGCTGATGTTCAAAAATTCTAATGCATTCTTAAAATCTTCTCCATGTATATCAACTCCAGCTTTTTTAAATCCTTCAATTATTTCTAATGCTTCTTTGCTATATTCAGGGCGCAATTTTCTAGAAATTTTTCCAGCAGTTCCAGAAACAGATGCCTCTTCTGCAATTGTAACTAATCCACCCTTAGTTTCTCTTAATAATTTTTTTGATGCTTTAGCTGTTTCCGAAGGATAAACTTTTACTGTTCTACCACCTGCTTCAGCTTGATCATATAAATTTCTATACGTTTCTTCTGCTGAATCTAAGTTTTCATTAACGGTTTTTTGAACCGTTTGCCAAGTTTCCTTTTTTGTTTTCTTTGGAGCAATTTGATCTAAAACACTATCTTTGTTTTCTTTTAAAATATTTTTCTCGATCTCCGCTGCTTCAAAAGATGATTGACTTTCTACTTTTACTCCTTCCAATCCTTCAGCGAACACCTCAAGTCTTGATTTGCCTGCCTTTTCAGCTTGCGTCTCTAATGGTAGTTCTATAGGTTTTTCTGCTGATACTTTCCCAAGTGACTCCTCAAATCTATCAAGCATAGATCGACTTGTTTTTGCAACACGACCAGCTAAATCTTTAGAAGATAGTTCAACATCTGCAAGAGCAGCTTTTGTTCCTTTTTCGGTAAGAAATTTTGCTGTTCCTTCGGCTGATGATGGAAGATTAAGCAATCCCCTACCGAATTCAATCGCCGCTTTTAATCCACCGTATCCTTTTTTTGCTATGTATGGTACTGCTGCTAATGCCAAGCCAAGAGCAGTGGATTTCCCCTCAGATTTTCCTGATTCTTCAGCAGTTTGCTTTCCAAGTCCAAATAAACCACCGTATCCACCCATTTTAGCAGTTTTATATGTTGAGGCAACTCCAGGTAGTAAAAGCTCTAATGCTCCCCATTCTCCAGCCTCTTTTCCAACTTCTCGAGCAATTCTTGCTTGTGGTGTCTTTGCTTCTTCAAATAATGGCTTTGCTACATCAGGACGACGACCGATCTTTTGAAAGATCTCTTCATCAGGCACTCCGCTTAATTTTAATGCTTGATAATGAGCGTACCAGTCTTTTTGCTTTTCCTGCTGCTCAATTCTTGGATCTCTACCACCAAAAGATTGTGTTACAGCACTAAGAATCCCTTGAAGTAATCCAGTGCCACCCTCTTGTACGTTAGTTTTCAAGGTATTAGGAATATACTGCGCAAGCCTTGATTCTTGTTGCTGCGGTTGTTCAGACTCTTCTTCAGGATTGTATAGCTGCCAGCCTTTTTGAGCAGGAGCTGATTCTTCTTCTGCAGAGTAAATTTCCCAAGCCATTATTTTTTTGCTCCAGATTTTTGTTTAGACCATCTTTTACCATCTGTGACAAGAATTTCTCCTGTCTCTGGATTTTTAATCATTTGACCAGGAGAAAATGAAGAAGCGGGAGGGAGTTTTTCAAATGTTTGTTTTGATTCTTTTGGTTGCTCAGAAACTTGCTTAGCTTCATTTTTTTCTTTAGATAACTCATATTCTTTTCTTGCATTATCTATGAAATCATTTGCGTCTTGCCTTAATTTTAAGAATTCTTCATTAGGGATATTTTCTCCGTATTTTTCAATCAAAGTTCCCATTCTCTGAGCAAGTTCATTTGCCCCCTTTGAGATAGTTCTAATACCGTTTATCTTACCTTGAATTTGTGCTTGTGTATCATATGGAGAAATTGCAAATTCTTCATTCAACCACGCCAACTTTCCTTTTGGAAGCTGACCTGTTTTGTTGAAAATTTTGATAACACCATCAAGTATTAGTTTCCCTCTGATTCCATATTCTGTGAAAAGTTCTCCTGTGAATGGGCCATATTCAATGCCTGTAATAGCTGCTTGTTTTCCAACATTTTTAAGATTTTCTTGAAGAAAATCCAAATTTTCATTCAAAAATTTGGTTGGCGACTCTCCTCCAGTGTCTAAAAAATCAATTACAGCGTCGGCTTTTTTTTCTTCTATTTTCTTTTGAAAAATAGTTTGTTTTGTTCCATTATCCTTAAATAGCTTCATGGCATTGAAAAGGTTTCCGCCATTTGAAACGTATGAATCTACAAACTTATTTTTACCCTCTTCTGTCTTTAATGATTCATATCCACCAGATTCATCGAGAGCTTTTTCAAGAGCTGTTTGTTCTCTTTGCTGTTGATACAATCCTGTAGAAATCTGGATTTGTGCTGGTTGTATACCAGCTTTTATAGCGTTATTAGATGCTTCTATAATTCCTTGTTGATCTCCTTGTTTTAAAGCTTCATTTAATGCAGATAAAGCGCTTCCTTGACGATTTTTTTCTCCATATTCACCCAATGCTTCACCAAGAGATGATAATCCCTTATAAAGATATGGGCCTACACCCTGATTTTTAAAAACGATTGGAGCTGGCATTAAACGGCCTCCTCTAGAGATTGCAAGCGTTTGTCAAGCTGCTTTACAGCGTTGGTTAAGATGCCTATGAGGCCATACAGATTTACGTGAAGAATATCATCGTGAACTTCTGTTATCTCTGGAGGCACTTCTTCTGCAATGAGGCCGACTTGATCTTTCTTTCCACCTACATCTTCAATGTAATCGTACTGCTTTACATTCATAGATCTAACAGCATCGACTCCGGCACCATAATCGCGGATATTTTCTTTAACTTTTTCCGATGAAAAAACGTGAGGCATCCAATAGTTAGAACTTTTTCCAGCAAAATCAAAAGCACCTCCAACAGCAGGACCTAATAATCCCTGCTGTTCATGAATCATTGGAGAGAAAGTTTGCTGCGTTGAATATGGCATGAATGCACCAAGAGCGCCCAGTTGATTCGCTTGCTGTTGCTGATAGAAATTACCGAACTGCTGGCCGAGTTGCGTTGATAGATCCGTTGCGCTCTGTGCTAATGCCTGATTGAGTGCTGACGATGATCCAGCTCCCGCATCCGCGAACTGTTGTTGAATCCCAGGCAAAATCTGACGTTGTAGCGTTTGCATTGCCGGATCAACATATGCCTGCTGGAAAAGATCCTGGTAATCTTCCATATTCTGTGGCTGCAAAAAGCTTCCAAAAGCCTGAAGAAATTGAGGGCCTAGCTGAGTGATTCCCTGAGAATATAACGCTTCCTGCTCTGGCGTAAGCATGCTGACATTACCCTCGTGAGACACACCGCCAGTAAATGTTTTACCCATCTTTTTTCTCCTTGTTTTTCTTATCCGGAGAATACTCCATCATAACATTTTTTGAATCCTTAAATCCATATTTTTTGCTGTGCTTTGGAGCGGTTGTAATCCATAACACTTTATCGATCTTCATTTTCTTGATGATTGCTTCGACATTCTCCTGAAGCACGCTAACAGCCTCTCCATTGTGCCAATACTCCTTGGCTATGCTGAAGGTATTGATAAGCATATCTTTTGTTAGAGGGTCGATTACAGCCCACATATACCCCTTTACTTGATTATCGTTGCTTACCAGTGCGTAAAGATGGTTAAACGGATTTAGCGTTGGAGATCCCTTCGTATTGACCAGGCAATTTAACTCCTGAAACTTAAAAAAATCATCAACCGAGTATTCGCGATTTTTGACCTGTTCCACAAGGTATTTTGGAATTAAGGTAGGGTTAAATAGGCGCACCCATCGCAAGTCTTTTAAATCTTTATCCATTCTCTTTTCCTATATAGCGGATATGACCTCGCAATGAAGCTGCTGAAGCCATCTGCAAATTTTTCAGCGTTTGACCATCTCCAGATTCAAGAACATTGGCGATTAATGAATCCCCTCCAATACTCCACCCTGTTTGTGTGTATCCACCAGAATAAGCAATTGTGCCAGCGATCATCGCGCCCATAAATGGATCATTACTTGTTCTCGCGGATTCAAATGGAAGGCTGACTTGCATATCCCCCGTTCCAGCATGTCCAGTGAAAGATATGTCAACCCAGACATCTACCATTAAACCTTGTCGCAAATACCATCCTGTTTGTTTAGAATAGGATTCACTTCCATTTATGCCTCCTGATCCTGTAACGGTTGGCATATACTGCAATAAACCGCTTTCTTGATCGCTGCTTATATCTCCATTAACCGCATCGGCAATTTCTTCATACATATCAGTGAGTGAAAAGATAAGATCTCTAATGAAATTTTCTCTAACATTAGGATCGTCGCTATTAATTGCTTCATAATTTGATGGTAAAACTAGATTGCTATC
>Ga0315555_1001904_pt1 | contig 14953 bp, 14 predicted proteins | sample SalMarSW160380MG_FD_202113 | JGI IMG/M metagenome (GOLD analysis project Ga0315555, IMG submission 202113) | Salt marsh sediment microbial communities from the Plum Island Ecosystem LTER, Massachusetts, United States - Salt Marsh Sediment SW1603-80 ... | reverse complement strand
CCAGAGCTGTGGCTTGTTTGCCCAGCCATTGAGCATTCGTGTTCAATGTTTTACCTATCAGCAACTCGTTGCCTATGCAGATTATCTCCATCTCTCTGGTCATAGCTCTCACGTTTTACCGCACGAATGATTAACTTCGTTCTTTATACTGTTTGCTAACCAACCGCATAAAAGATTGAAGCTAAGCGGTTATTTTTTCTTGCTTAGCCACCATTTCAAGTATTCTTTTCTCTGTTTTTGTTTTTCGTCTTCAGCTGTTTCCACGTGAGGTCTTAGTTTTTCTCGCAGTTCCCAGAGTTCTTGTTGCGTAACCGATAAGCCGCAGCTTTTGCAGATGTAGTGTTTGGTGGCTATCGCGTATTGCATTTCTCCGCCGCATTCTGGACAATACCGCATGTTTCTTTTCACTCGAAGTTTTCTAAGGAATAAAGCGCGAAATGAAAGATATTAGTCTTCGCTTAAGTTAGGCTAAAATTATCGTGTCAAACGTGAGCGTAGACGCGGTCAGTTGTGTATCTTCCAGTTTCCATTTCATTCTCTATCTCTCGCAGAAGCAGTATCCGCTTGAACGTTGGCGGGTGCGTGGCGAACCAGCTGTTCATCGTCACCCACGTCGACTTGGATTCCTTCTCCATCGCTAGTTGCAGTTCCCGCTCGTCCAAGACGCCGTCCTTGTCCAAATCGTATTCGTCCTTGTTTTGCATTATCTGGCTGACTTCTTGTTTAGCCAACGCTGGGTCTTCGATGTAGAAGGCTCTTGCACCTTCAGGCGCTTTGGGAGAGATGGATAAACCGTAGGTGATTTTGGCGAGCCCGCTTTCAAGGCTTCGCGGCGAACCAGTCAGGTAAGCCGAGTACGCGTCGGCATAGTGTTCGCGGAGTCGGCTCAACCTCATCACCGCAAGAAACGTAACTATGTAAACTATGAAGGAGACGACGCCCACCGCTATCAGCGCTACGCCCGCGTTTCCCTCCTTATTCCTTCCCCTCGAATACGAGCCAATTACGCCCGCCCGAAATGCGACTTGAGCAATCAAGTACGCGATTAACGGCAGCGCTGAAAGCACCGTCATCACGATGAAGTCCCTGTGCTTGATGTGACCAAGCTCGTGAGCTATTACTCCTCTAATTTCGTCTTCGTTCAAGCTTCTTAACAAACCGTCATGCACAGCTAACGTGGCACTGCTTGCGCTTCTGCCGAAGACAAAAGCATTCGGCGTGTTGTTGGGAACCGTGGCGACTTTCGGCATGGGCACCCCACTTTTCTCCGCCAATTCCCTAACGGTGGATTCAAGCCACGGGTTCTCCCCTGGCTTTAGATAATGCAAACGTGCGGTAGCCGCTACAATCGCGGGACCTACAAGATACTGGAAAAGTATGAACAGAGCTATGCCGCCCAAGACAAGGAGTAATCCCGTTACGAGGTCGAAGCCGAAAACGTAGTATTGCAGGAGGAATATAATTCCGAACAGGAACAGGCCGAATATGAAAGAGGCTATAAAAATGCTGGTTCCCATCGCAAGCTTCAGTTCAGACAGCCTAGCCAAACACGCGCAACTCCTACTGCAATTGTCAATCAAATGTGGAATTAAGTCTTTCTACAGAAAAATAGACTGGCATACGCTGCACGTGAGCGCTTGCGACTAGAAAATAAGAAGAAAGAGTGGTTTTAGATGGGGTAAGCTCCGCATACTTTGCAGAACTGAATCTTTGTCTTCACGTAGCTTTTGCAGTACGGGCATTGTATTCCGCCGTTGTTAGGGTAGACTTCTGAGGGTTTTCCGAAGCGTTTTCTAAAGAACCCGTAATAGAGCAGTTGCTCTTTGTCCTGAATCTTTACGTCGTCCTTTTCAAGGATGGCTTTCTTTTTCTCAGCAAACTCTTTGTCTGTGAACTCTTTGTCAAAGAAGGTCCTGAGAACTTCGGTTCCTGTTCCTTGCTCTAAGGGGGCTTTCGGTCTCCAAATGACGTCTTTCGGTATCACATCTTCGTATGCCTTTCGGAGTATCCATTTGCCGTATTTCACGCCCTCGTGCATGTTTATCTTGAATTTGATTGGTAACTTCTTGGCCCAATCCATGAAAAGCGGGTCCATGTAAGGCGCTTTGATGCTCACTCCGAGAGATTCCGCCATGGGTATCGAAGAGAAACCCATCTCCGCCCACATTTCCTTCTGTTTCTCTCGAAATTTCGCCTCGGATAAATGGAATTGCCATGGGTAGCCGAATAGCTCGTCCAAAGCATCGCCTGTGAAAACGCTTTTTACGCCTTTCTTCTTCATAAGTGTTAAGCCGATGTATACTGGGACACTGTTTCTTATTTCCATCGGGTCAAACTTCTTCAATGCTTCCACGACTTTTTGGGCGTTGCTGAGTGCTTCGTCGCGGCCGAACACGTGGGTTTCATGATTGAGTTTTAGAAGAGCCACCATTTTCTTTACGTATTCTGTGTCCTTCGGGTTTCCATGCTTGAAAGCCATCGTTAAGCATGGAATTTTTGGTTTGTACTTCACTGCTTCGTAAGCTATTATGGTGGTGTCTGTTCCTGCTGAGAACAGCATGGCGTCAGCCATGTTTTTCTGTACAACCTTGTTCACTAAGGTTCGAACTTCCGGCAAAAGGTTAACGTATTCTTGTGGATCTAGCGTCACGTCTTTTTCCTCGCGATTACTATTGTTTGTCATCCCCGCGGTATTTAAATCTATCCGTATGAATATAAAAGCCTTAAAATTATAAACATCTGTGTGAAAAGTTGCGCAAATACTGAACACACACATCTCAGAGCTTCTTCCCGAACAATTTTCTGTCAAGTAGTTAAGTTTAAAAGTTTTCAAGTTTCGTTCTTATCGAAGGTCGATAATCAGTGAACCGCAACAGCCCCTGCGCTATGAGGTGCACGGTTTGAAGGTAAGTCTAATCCACATAAAAGTCCGCAGCTCCCTAAAAGGCAGTCTCAAAGCAGCTTCAGTTGGAATCCGTAAAGCCGCTGAACAAAAACCTGCGTTCATCGCCCTTCCAGAATACTTCTCTGTTCCAAACAACATGGAACAATTCACTTCTGCAGAAAAAATCAGCAAAGAAACATACAACGAAACAATCCGCTTCCTCGCGGAAATCAGCAAAGAATTTCCAAACATCTACATTTTAGGCGGCACCGTGCTCGAAGAAGACCACGGCGCATTTTACAACACCAGCACCCTATGGAGAAACGGCTCGCTCATCGGAAAGTACCGCAAAAGAAACCCGATAGCCGCCGAGTTGAAAGCTGGCGTAAGCCGCGGCGACAAACCTGCTGTCTTCACCACGGACTACTGCAAAGTCGGCATGCTCGTCTGCGCCGACATGTTCGACCCACCCACAATAAAAGCGGTTGTTGACCTAGGCGCGGAACTCGTTTTCTTGCCCGTTGCCGCGATGGGCACGCATCCGCATGTGAAGGGGCATCCGCTGTCCGAAAAGTTGGCTACGGAAAACGGCATTTACTTGGTTAAAGTGGGCAACGTCAGCTCAAGCGCCAGGGGCGGAAGAAGCGCCTTCATTACCCCATGGGGCATAGAGCAAGAAGCCTCAGACGCCGTCGAAGACTCAGTGATGACCATTGATTTCGACATGCAGAAACTCAGAGAATACCGAAAAAGCCTCAACAAAGCCTAAGCCCAATCCGCCATCTACCTAAACCGAACCCTGCATTTTCGGTGCTGTTACCTCTAAGTCTGTTTCTTCTCCCTGTTACTTTTCGTCTGCTACTTATTCTTCGGAGTTTTCAAAAGAACCCTTTGCTGCCTTTCTCTAAACACAACATCAAACTTTCTAAAAATGGAGTCTCGACCTAAAACCACATAAGGTATTCTATCTTCTTCGGTTGGAACGTAAGCTGGAAAACTACGGAATGTAGCTACAGGCGTTATTCCTTTAAGCAATGATATATCTACTCTTCTTATAGTATTTTGAAATCTTCCGCCTGCACCTACTGCCTGCTCTTCTTTTTCAATAGGTAGGGCAAGCATTTCTGCCAATTCTAATGGAATGAAAGTTGTTGTAGAACCAGAATCGACAAGTCCAATAGTTCTTAGACTTGCCTTATTACGAGAAAGTCTAACATGAAGTAAGGGCAGTCGAATAGAAAGAGGGGGAGTTTTGTTGGGCACGTTATAGGAAAGGTACTTACAGTTGAGGATAGTATGCGCCAAGAAATCACAACAGCATCACTCTATCCGCTGGAACTTTGAGAATAAGAGGTTCTTTCTTTGGGTATTTACTCTGTGCTTCTTTGAAAACAGTCTTTCCATCGTCGCCAGTAGCGACTATTTTATCTCCAACTATGGCAATCCATTTTCCGAGATAGTCGCCTAAGTTAGGCATAGACATTAAACACTGAAATTCGTTTTTAGCTGGCATTCTTACAACCTCTTTTTGAATAATATTGTTGGCATCTAAGGTTCTTCCGCTTCTTCCTTATTAGACTTTTGTGGTGCAGTAACCCAGAGCAACATCGCTTCTTCAACTGCTTCTTTCAAGTTACCTTTTTTGAATCCTTTTCGCTTGAATACCTCGGTTCTGAATCTTTCATCGACCTCTCGCTTTACATTTACGTTTAGTTTTCCCATTTTCAAACCAGCGATAGCTACATATGTAGATATGTGTTTATAAACATTACTCTGTCAAAAAACTAATTTACAATATAAACAAAGGCTTAATGAATGTTAATATCTTTCCTATTTGATGATGCGTTTTGTATTAGTGTTAACCATTTGTCTTTTCCGAGCAGCTAGTTCTCAGTAGAGCTTAGCCCACTCATTCACTATCCGCGTCATCTCGGTGAACTCATATTTCCTGAGCCACTCGCGGAACGCACCGTTATTCACCGCGAACCTGCAGACTTGCCTTGCGTTCTCCGAGTCATGCACCAGCAGCAGTACGCCCATCAGGTTGTGCCTGCTCAGGTACGCCACCGTCTTCAGCAGCGCATCTGTCTTTTCGTCAGTCAGCATCTCAGCGCTGAGCTCCACAAACACAGGCTTCTTCAAAACTTTGACAAAATCCCTTGCTAGCAGGTCTACCCAGTAATTCGTCAAGTAATCCCTCGAAGACAGCGGAACATGAAAGTAATCCACCAATTCAGCTATGCGCTCAAAATCTGTGCCAAAGCGTTCTTTGGCAAGCACTGGGTCAGGAAACATCTCCACCGCGAAGGCGCCTTTAACCAGACTCTTCGCCTCTTTCAGGAAATCAGTTACTGTCTGCGCGCGCCATTCCGTCCAATTCAGCCCACTCTGACGCCACAGGTTCACACATCTTGGGCAAACACAAAACTCTTCCTCTGGAAAATGGTAAAGGCTCAAAGTCACCCCTTCAATGTTTTCTCTGTCCAGTCCTTTGATGTAATCCAAGACTTTTGCTTTATACTCTGGATTTGTAGGGCAAACAAAATCGAAGGGCATGTTTATTTTTCTGTTTTTTCTCAATGCTGGGCCGTTCTTTGAAACTGCCACTATGCTTGGGTCTTCTCTAATGGCTCTGGCGTCGCAGAAACAAGTAACGTCGTTTTGCATTTCTTTTGCCGCTGGAAAAACTGAGCCGTCTGCCCATTTCGCGTAGTAAGCATGAAGGTCGAATCCTTCGACTTTTTCCGGAGTGTACGTTACTAGTCCTACTTTCATGTTTGCTCAACTCGCGCGCAACAGATATATTAAGGGGGCTTATTTAATTGTTGACTCACCATGGAAAAGCACAAGTCGATTATTTTAATTGATTATGCTAAATGTCCTCCTTGTTCTGGGCTTATCTGTGTTGGTGTTTGTCCCATGGGAGTCTTAGAGGTAGGCGCAAACAACAAGCCGCAAGTGATTGACGTTGTGTCCTGCACTCGATGTGGTGTCTGCGCAAACCTGTGCCCATCAAAGGCTATCATTATAAATCCCAGTAAAGCTACAAAAAGAAAAATAGCAGGTGACAAGTTAAGTTGAAACAATTTGACCTCGCAGGCAATTGTGGAAAGCTGGTTTTAAAAGATAACGTGTTAGCTGTACTCTCCGATGTTGATCTGAGCACGGTTAGCTCTGCCATTTACAATGGCGGCTTCAAAAAGGTAAAAGCCATACTCAACGTACAAGCTCCCGAGGAATACAGCGACCTACAACTCCACGCAAACCCTCAAAAATTCATAATCGACTCCGCAAAGAAACTTGGGCTCTCAGGAAATTTCGTTGGGATGGTTACCGCTGCCGCCGTCGAAAAGTTCGCGTTAGCTTCAAAGAAAGACGGTAACCTCGCCGTAAGCGTTATCGTTACCGCAGTGGACCCCGCCGGCAACACTTGCTCTCACGCTGAATCCGCAGGCGAAACCATAAAGGTTGAGGAAATGACAGGAACAATAAACATCATGGCAGTCATAGATGGAAACCCAACTGAAAGCGGCCTAGTCAGCACTTTAATCACCGCAACCGAAGCAAAAACAGTGGCGCTAAGGGAACTGGACATCAGAAGCAGGTACTCTGGCGATGTAGCCACGGGAACAATAACAGACGCCATGATTGTGGCGAAAACAAACCGAGGCGCACCAATAGTTTATGGAGGCCCAGCCTCAAAACTTGGTCAACTAGTTGGATACTGCACAAGAAAAGCCGTGAAAGAAGCTGTAATGAAGGCCAACAAATACTTGTGATAAACATGGTGAAAAAAAGCTCTTTCTAAGGAGAAAACTGAAAACCTTAAATAACCTGCAAATTTATTCCGTGTACGAAAGTCATGATGGAATGTGAGAACTTTGAAATTTGCAACTTTTCTGTATCAACCTGAACCAGCTGAAGGCGTTGACATAAACTTCTACCGCATCAAACCAGAATCCGGAACTGTGGGAAAGACCAATCCTAACATGTACACTAACATCGCAGTTTTCGGAGACAACGCAATAGCGCAGAAACATCCAGAGTGGATCTCGGTTTCAAAGGATGGCCCGGCATTCCGCAGGTTGACGGCCCCGAAAGTTAACGGAGTTAATCCAGGAAACAAGAAATACAACCTCCGATGGGATGTCCTGTGCATGACAAACCCTGAAGTCATAAAGTACAATCTTAATTTAATAGAGGAATGCGCCCGTGTAACTCCGGGAATAAGCATAAGCAGCCAGCACTTCGCCGATCACGGCTTCTGCGTATGTCCACGCTGCGTGGAACTGTGGCGTCAGAGTGGGCTGAATTGGACGGAATGGCGCGCGCAGACAGTAACCAACTTCTTAAGAGAAGTGAGAAAGCGCGTGGTAAACAAGCCTTTATACGTAAACTTGCTGCCCGATCCCGTGCTTGGCAAAGAAAGGTTTGGTTATGACTTTGACGCTTTAGCAGAGTATGCGGATACTTTTGTAATTCCGATGTTTTCAAAGGCGTATCCTTCTCCTTGGTACTGGGAGATGTTAGCAAGGGCGTTCAAAAGTAAATTGAAGAAACCGGTCTTCGCGAACCTTTATGTCCGCGGGCCAAATGATGATCCAAACCAAGTTCCGACGGTTAAAGAACTGCTAACTGTTGCAGTGCGGATAGCCCGAACGGGTATCGATGGAATAATCTTTCTGGCTGAAAACGCACAAAGAATTAGAGACTTTCAGAAAGCAGCTGTGCAAAGCACGGACGTGTTGGAAGAGCTAGATGGCTACGGCGGCGACGAAGTTCTAGACTTAGTCAGCAGATGGAAGTCGCTGTTCTAAGCTCAGGTCTCCATTTTTACCTCAACAAAGAATTTCTGATGTTATATTCCAATTAGAAAACCGATACTTGCTGCTTGGAATTTTTGGAAGAGGCGGCACGTACGAGATGTCAGCAGTGAAAACTTCAACTGCTTACCTGCTCCGTGCTCTGCACTTGAAATTTCCTTTTTCTTAGAAAAGCAAAGAAAGCCAAGACCACAACTATGCTGCTAAGCGAAATTATAATCGAAGATGTTGTTATCCCTATGGGTGATAATCCTAAGAATAGCCCTGACACTCCAGCTATACTGAAACTTAGCGCTACTGACAACACGGCTTTTTCAACTAAATCAAGTTTTCCTTCTCGGAATAAAACGCTGACAAGACAGTACCCAGGCACAATCGAGACGAATATAAATCCAAATATGTAATTAAAAACGGAAAATGGAGAATCACTAGGGATGAAATAAACAAATAGTATTGTTAACACTGTATACAGGACGATTATTCCAAGCCAACTGGTGGGTTTCACCTTCTTATCCTTCGAGCTATTTCAAGCAAATTTTTTCAAAAATAAAAGGATGGATATTTAGAGGAAAATTTTGTAGATCGGGTGCTGCTCGTGTAACGGCCTGATGCCTAGATCGCCCATTGCAGCTGCAATATACGCGTCAACTATTGCTACTGCGGGGAAGACATAGTCCGACTGTTCAGCTGGTCCGAACAATAGCCAGTTGGCGCCCATTGTTTGCATTATAGCATTGGTAGCGGTTCTGGTTCCTAACCTGAACTCTTTGGCGAAGTGCGCTTTGACCCATCCCATGGTGGTGACAACGTTTCCAGTTCCCAATCCTGTGGGATGACCGAACTTTTCTTTTACTTTAGGTATTGCTATTACCGCTGTGCCCATATCTGGTTCGAATGCTGGAATAGCTGTGTCTATCAACGGTTTTGTGATTCCACCCTTCTCCGCTAGCGCCAAAGCTTCTTCTAAAACCTGCATCTTTCCTTCTAAGCTGTTGTCTCTCGGGTTGTCACCGAGCACTATGGACATCTTGATTCCGCTTTCCTTCAGTTTTTCCAGTTCAGCATCTCTGACGCCTTTGTAGACCGAGTTGTATATGCATCTGTCTTGAAGTCCCATCTTCTTGACCATATCTGCAGCTACTATACGGGTTCTTGGGCTCATTGCATCCAACATTAATGGAGCTTCGCTGTGTTTGGCAACGAAATCGATGTATTTTCCGAAAGCTTCTTCAGTGGTTCCAACTATGTCAAAAGCAAATGGAACGCCAGTTAAATCGCTCAGGGTTTCCATTTTATTGATCAAGTTTTCAGCTTGTTTAGCATCAAATATTCCTTTGTTTGCGTCCGTCACCATTTTCTGGCCTAGCCAAAAAATTGAGCCTATCAGAACAGTTGGCAGCTCTCCAGGCTGACCGCCTATTTTTACTCTCCCTACTTCATACACTTTCTGTGGCGTATTGAACTTGAACATTTTGCCTCATCTAAATTTGCAGGTTTACTTCTTCTCAGCTATTGCCTTCTTGGCGATTTCAACGCCTTCTTCCTTGCTTTTGCCGTAAAGTGCGCCAATTGCTTCGGCGTCTTCCTTATTGACTGCAGCGCCACCTATCATGAGTATCACTTTTCCCTTCAGTTCTGATGTTTTCAAAGCTTCGTCTAGTTTTGCAAGGTTGTTTTTCGCAGGTACCGTATTAACTGAAACTGCTATAATGTCGGCATTTACTTCTTTTGCCTTAGATGCGAACACGGTAGCTGGAACATCTTTACCGAGATTTACAGTCTTGAACTGAGCCCTCTTGAGCGCTCTTCTGACCATGTCTCTGGCTGTAGCGTGAACCCGATCACCCTCAAGATTTCCAATCACCACGATTCCAATGGGATTTTCAGGCTCAGGCGGTTCCTTTTCCATCATAGCTTTAAGGAATGACATTTCAACACCTACTTTACCTTGGAGAATTTTTATACTCGAACTTAGTATTTAAACTTTAACTTTACCACTTCACTATCCAAAAATGAAGACTCAGGAAGACAAGAGATGTTCAAGACATCAAATAAGTATCTTTTACTGTTCCTTGTTTTAGTTTTTTCATTCATATATCGAATGCTGCTGATGCACTGGGCAACTTACCCGTCAGGAGCTGACATTGGGCTGCACGAAAGCATTATCCACTCGATTACGTTGTCTGGCAACACAAATTTCCTGTGGAACAATTACCAGATGGGCGGTGGTCTCTCTCTAACTTTCCCAGGATACCACATCTTCGTTTCGTATATAATATTAATAACTGGAATGCCTGATTACTTGGTTCACTCTTTAGTTGTTTCGTTTTTTTCTTCGCTTATTGTTTTGTGCGCATTCTTGATAACGCGGACCGTTTGGAGAGAATCAACTGCCTTAATAGTTGCTTTTTTGGTGGCAATTTCGCGGTTTGATGTAGAAATGCTGTTGTGGGGTGGCTACCCCAACGTGATAACGTTGATGTTGATTCCCCTGACTTTTTATCTATACCTACAAAGGGAAAGATTTTCTTTAGCCCCTTTTCTTGCTACTACAACGATTTTGGTGGGAGCCATATTTTTAACCCACTCTCTCAGTGCAATTATGTTCGTGGGCATAACGTTTTCCACTGTGATTTTAGTATCACTTTTTTCCAAAAGAGCTGGCGTATCGAAAACGCATCTTCTCATTTGGCTTTTGCCAATTTTTCTCGGAGCCATTCTTGTTTCGCCGTTTTTGGTAGAAGGTGTGCCCGCATATTTAGGTGCCAATTCAGAAACATTTACGGGCGGCGTATCAGATATTCGGCTGGCGCTACTCTCGACAAGAGTGCTTCCTCTGGAATGGGTATTACCTCTTTTCGCCTGTGTGATTTTTTTCTTTTTGTTCTCTAAAAAATACAAAGGCAACTTCTTCACTGTTCCAGCCTTCCTCCTTACCTTATGGATCTTAGTTCCCATGCTTTTTACTCAGGGATTTTTAGTTGGGATTTATACAGATTATAATCGGTTTTTGTACTTCATCGTCTTGCCCCTCATAATTCTAATCGGGCTCGGGATTGATCATGGATCGGGCTTTTTCGCGCGCATAATAGACACGTACTTGTCTTTCACAAAGAAAATGCCTCAAACTACTAAAAGCAGCAACAAGACAAGTTCGAGACGCTTGCCACACCTGTCTCGCAAAAACATATATTCTGGATTTGTTCTCGGCTTCTTGTTGCTTTCGTTTTCAGTTGTGCCAATCTTCCTAACTCCCTTTCAAGGTACAACTATACAAAGCTTTTACCAAACCATGAACGACCCCCGATACGAGGCAATACAATGGGCTCGCCAGAACACCCCGGTTGGCTCAGTTTTTGTTTCCGACGCCTATTACGGATGGTGGTTTTCAGGTTTCGCAGAGCGCCCAACCTTAAGCGCCGTTGACCCTCAATATTTGGCGCTTGCCCGCGAATTTGAACCCGCCAAGGTTGCCAAGAGCTTACTTGACACGGATTACGTTATAGATAACGGTTTGATTCAAGTCAGAGAAGACGGCGGCTACATCGGAAGACATAACCCAATGTTTCTGGCTAAGCTTAACTGGACGTATTTCCCTTATTCGTTCTTGAACTTTAACAACAGTAAAACGAAAATCCAATACCAAATAGGCGATAGCTTACAATTTCTTTATTTAGATCAGCTTCCAGTAAGAGAAATGCGAATGGAAAATGACACTGAACATGCCACAATCGTTGTTGAGAAAGGCAATAGCTTCTTGAATTACACTCAGTTAACAACAGTTTACAAGGGAGTACGGTTTGTTAACATGTCCATAACAGTAGAAAGTACAGTTGAGGGCGTTTCTCTGGATTGGGTTCAGTTCTTTGTGGACAGCAAAGGCAAAGTAATACCCCCAATGCAAAATAAAACAGTTGGCTTGCTGGATGAAGGTGTGAAAGCTTTTGGTCAATTAATTTTCAACGAGGAACAACCAGACGTGGAAGTTGTCAATGGCGAGAACCCTTGCATCCTAGGATTGCTTTATAACTTGCAGGGCGAATCTAAAGGAGAAATCCAGATTTCAGTAAGCGCTTATTCAGTTACGGATGATCCACGATTTTACCAAGATCCAGAAACCAAAGCAGACTACTTCAACAAAATCATCAACGACAACCTCAATTCTTCGCAAGAACAAGTCTCTGACCTACCGCTTGATGTCTTCAATTACCAGAAATCCATGAACGACTGGAACATCTCGTACATCGCCTGCCGCGATTCTGAACTAATCCCGAAATTTGCAAATGACCCTGCTTTTAGTTTGGTGTTTATTAACAATGATGTGGCAATATTCACGGTTAAAAAAGGCTTCGCCTAGGTTGGGTGGGGAACGGCATAATCGCGTTGACACTTACTCCTGAGCAGAAGAAAATCTTCGAGCTTACGTTCGCAGCGGTTTTTTCAGCCGTGATACTGGTACTCTTCTACTCCATAATATCAATGAACGGTTTGGTCTTGGGAAACGACCCTGCTGTCCATCTGGAAAAAGCCAAGATTTTCTTGCAAACTGGAAAAATACCGTTGGAAAACTTGGGCTGGACTCCTCCCCTTTTCCAGATCCTGCTTGCCATGCTTATCTCCTTCACAGGCGCAACCAGCGTTGCGCAACTAATCTTTCTGGAGAAGACGTTGGCGGTGCTTATTGATTGGTTGCTGTTTTTCTCGGTTTATCTGATCGGCTCCAAGTTTTTCGGCAAGAGAATCGGGGGTATCGCAGCTGTTTTGCTGCTTTTCTGTTTCCCGATGTACGAACTCAACTTGTGGGGCGGCTACACCACCGTCCTCGGCTTGGCGTTCATGTTTTTGCTGTTCCTGTATCTGCCCTTGGCAATGAAGAACTTCGGGCATATCGTAATTACTTTCTTTGTGGCATTTTCTCTGGTTTTATCTCATCAGCTAACCGCGTTTCTAACCGTGTTAATCCTTCCACCGATCATACTGTTCATGCTCATAAAATCCAGAGGCACCCATCTCAAGGCGCTCATCGCGGTGATTCTGGGCGGTGGAATAGCGTTTTTCCTCTACTACTCCCAAGCAATGTTGCCCTACCTCGGAGTCCTTATCGAACATGTTTTCTTCATGCAAAAAACGATGGTATATCAGATTCCAGGCACCACTCTCAGCGCTTTTATGGTGAACTTCGGTTTTGTGTTCGTAATTTCTCTTGCCGGCATTTTCATTGCTTTCTTTAACTTGAGAGCGAAAAAGAAACCTCTCTTTTTCCTAATCCTGTTTACGAGTTTTCTTGTCCCGTTTGTTCTGGCAGAATCCTACTTGTTTGGACTGTATCTGCCTTTTCAATGGTTTATTTACTATCTGATGCCTCCAATGACGGTTCTCGCGGCTGTTTCAATAGGCTTCACAGCTGACAAAGTTTCAGCCTTCTACCTTACACATAAAAAAAATTGGAAGAAGTTTCGGTTGAGAGCGGTCACTGTTTCTTTGGTTGCTCTGGTGTGTTTGCTGTTTGTGTTTCGCTTTGGAACCGTCTACGGGAAAATCATGGAAGGAAGCGTGTACTATTCAACATCCGACATAAAAGCATACGATGCAGGTGTTTGGCTTAGGAACAAATTTCCTGATGAAACGACGGTTGTTGTGACCGAAGTTCCTGGATTTTGGTTCAGAATATTTTCAGGCAAGAACGTGACCGCTGCAACTGATCCTGTCGTTGAACGAAACGTGGTTTCTGAGGCTGTTCTGGACCTATCTTACGAACTCGAACATCCGCTAACTCTAGTCAGGGCGTATGATATGACGAAAGGCGACGTTTCTGACGAAAACTACGTTTCCATAAACGATGTTTGGCACATGGTTTCATATTCCGCGGCAGACGGAAACTTCATCTCGTATCGAGCAAACGGTGTTTACAAGGAAAGAATTCCCCTCTCCAATTTTACCAGAGAATCCGTCTTCGAGGACCAAAGTTCTCCCAAGAACCTGACGTTTCGCTACTTCAACGACGAGGTAATCATTACTCAAACCATTCTCGTTCAGAACGACACGTATCCGATAAACGTCACTTGGGCGGTATCTCCTGTTAACAGCGAAATCAGCAACGTTGCCCTGTACGTGACTAACTTCTTTGACCTTCACTTCTCGTTCACAGAAGCGTACATCCCCGGCGTGCTGGACTGGAAGAATCCCTGGAGCAATCCTTCAAACTTTAAGGAAAATGAGTGGGCAGTTGTTAATTTTTCCAGTTCAACCTTAACAGACAATTATCTTGGTTTTTACGATGAGACAAACGAGGTTGCTTTCGCGCTGAAATTCGAGGACTTGCCGGATTGGGGCAATGTGGGAGCTTTGGACAGCATGCAGATAGATGCAGTTCGGTTCCAATACAACTATGACAAGATTGACGTCAACCAAACCTCCTCTTTTGCATATCAGGTTCTCACTTTTTGGAAAAGTAGCTTTCCAGAGATGCACAACCTTAGCGATTTGAAGCGCCTGTTCGATTTCAAACCCGCAACTGCGTTTGAAGTGAAATCCAGAGACTACCATGACTACATAAAAGAAAACAACATAGGTTTCATAGTTTACGACAAAAACCGGCTTGACACCAAACTTATCCAAGCGAAAATCTTAGAACTCGTCTACTCTAATGACCGGTATGTGATTTTCAAAATTAAAAACAATCCTTAACGCAGCGGTTTATACGGAAAACGCGCTCTGGTTATATCGCTGGGAAACAACGCACTTCAAATCTAAAAGGCTAAAACGCAATTTACGCTGTCCACCCCTTTTATAAGAAATAGAAGGTCTATTGACTGGTTTTATTTTTCTCGGAGCACTTTTGGTATGTATGCGCATGCTGGGTCGCTTTCGAAGAGGTCTCCCGTGTAGTATTCGGCGCGTGTTCTGCAGCCTCCGCAGATTTCGCGGTACTCGCAGACTCCGCATTTGCCTTTTATGTTGCTTTTGTCTCTCAACTTCAGATGTAATTCAGAGCGTTGCAGTTCGTCCCATGTTTCTTTCAGGCTTTTGTCTTTTATGTTTCCGAGTCTGTAGCCTTCGTGGAAGCCGCATGACCTGTAATCACCGTTTTCAACTATGCTGATGTAGTTTCCGCCGATTGTGCACTTGCCCAAGAAGCCTTTTGTGAACCAGTCCCAAAACTCTGTCGGGTTTCTCTGCCGCACGATTCTCGCGTAGAACGGCGCGTAAACGTTCACGTGCACTTTTCCCGCGTACTTAACCTGAA
>Ga0315555_1001901_pt1 | contig 14968 bp, 9 predicted proteins | sample SalMarSW160380MG_FD_202113 | JGI IMG/M metagenome (GOLD analysis project Ga0315555, IMG submission 202113) | Salt marsh sediment microbial communities from the Plum Island Ecosystem LTER, Massachusetts, United States - Salt Marsh Sediment SW1603-80 ... | reverse complement strand
GCTCTCATCCCTCCTATTCCAAGAATAAGTTCCTGCCGCAGCCTGTTCTCATTATCGCCTCCGTACAGATGATGCGTAACGGTCCTGTCTTCAGGTGTGTTTTCTTCATTATCGGTGTCGAGAAGTAAAAGCCGGACTTTACCGACCATTGTTTCCCATACACGTATTTTTACTGTTCTCCCCGGCCAGACAAGGCTTACAGACAGGTTATTTCCATCCTCGTCCTTTACCGGATTGATAGGAAGCCTTGAAAATTCTTCTGCGTCATATACTGCAAGCTGCTCTCCTTTAGGTCCCAGTTTCTGCTTAAAATAACCGAACCTGTACAATAATCCTATTCCTATAATATTGATATTAGAGTCGCTCGCTTCCTTGAGATAATCACCTGCAAGAAGACCAAGTCCTCCGGAATATATTTTCAGGCAGGGATGTATTCCAAACTCCATGCTGAAATATGCTATACAGGGTTTTTCAGGATCGCCCGGGCGGTTCATGTATTTCCTGAATTCCTTATCCACTTTGTCGAGGTCAGCAACAAACTCTTCATCATCCTCAAGAACCAGAAGTCTTTTATAATCAATCTTTTCGAGAAGAAGCTTCGGATTATGCTTTACATCTTCCCACAGGGAGGGATCCATTCTTTTAAACAAACGCTCGGCATCGTTGTTCCAGGACCACCACAGATTATTTGCCAGAGCATTAAGAGATGCCAGTTTTTCAGGAACATCGCTCTGAATATATATATCTTTCCACACCGGAACCTGGTGAGGTTTTCGAACAGGTATCCCCGGAGCCTCTATAAACCGTGCAAATTCTCTTGGCTCCTCTCTTCTTGGAGTACTGTGTTCAAGAGCAATTTCATAAGCCTTGAAATAATGCTCTACAAGACTGTCCCACATCGCAATTCTTGATATCTCATGGGCTTTTGCCCTTGCCTCCTGCACCTCTGCCTCAGAAAGACCCATGAACATGGATATGAAATCCTTTATATCTGATACGACCTTGCTTTCATTGTTGTCAGTCCGTTCAATAAGAGCAATGCCATTACCCGGGTCTTTAAAATATTCTTTTACCCAGAGTCCAAAGCCCGATAATAATGTTGTAACAGTAGGAATCGAGAACATCAGGCTTTCAAGGGGCGTATATCCCCATGGTTCGTAATATGACGGAAATACTGACAGATCGAAGCCGATCAAAAGATCATAATATGGCAAATTGAATATGCCGTCATTTCCATTCAGGTACGAAGGTGCAAAGATTATCTTGACTTTTGATTTCTGATCATTACTCAGATTATTGGTATGAATCCGCTGCAGCACCGGATCTGTACCAGGATAGTGCAGACTGTGAGTGAGATACCTGTCGCCCCCGTTTGAAGGTCCGTTATTGTAAAGAATGTCAACCAGGTCCTGGCGCGGCCCTTTATGGTATGCAGGCATCAGGATAAATGAAACACACACCTTGTCAGGGTTCTCATCCTTATTGAGCTGACCAAGAAAATCAATAAAAATATCAACTCCTTTGTTTCTGAATTCATACCTGCCACTGTTTACAACAAATACACAATTATCAGGAAGTGTGTAACCAAGAATGGCTTCTGCAACACTTTTAAGTTTTGACCTTGCGGTATTTCTTTTCTCATCAAAAATATCACTTGCCGGGACAAATGAATCTTCAAAACCATTCGGAGTGACTATATCAACTTCCTTGCCCAGGAAATGGCTGCACTCTCTCGATGTTATCTCGCTGACTGTAGTAAAGACATCTGCCACTGAAGCTGATAATTTCTCAAGTGATTGTTTTGCAACAATGTTGAATTCACGGGCTATCTGTGCGGGATTATATTCCTTCATCTTCCCGTATAATGGCCGGTTGTTACCGGCAATACATCTGCCAAGGACTGTTGCATGAGATGTAAAAGAGGTGGCAATCCAGGGTGCCTGCATTTCAAGGTATAAAACTCCGACGCCTGTCATCCACTCATGGAACTGGGCAACAATATTATTATAATCGGGATAAAAAGAAGTAAAACTTTCTATAAGCTTACCTGCAGCATATCCGAAAAGAGCAGGTTCAACATAATCCCACTGACCTGAAATACTGTCAAGCTTGTAGGTTTCCCAGAAGCGGGCAAATATCTCATTTTGCTGCCCGAAATAGGGAGTGAAATCAATGAGGAAAACAACAGGTTTGCCGGCAATATTCCACCTTCCAATTTTGACTCTTAATCCTTCAGATTCTGCTCTCCCTTTCCATTCAGCATACAATGATCCATCTGGTATGAATTCCGGATTTTTAATCTCCTCTCTCCATACATCGGGGCCAATAAGTATATAGTTATCACCGATTTCGTCAACAATATTAAGGGCTTTTGTTGATATGACAGTATGTATGCCTCCTACCTTGTTGCATACTTCCCAACTGGTTTCGAAAATAAAATCGACCTTCATGGTAAGTGTTTCTTTATATGGGATTTAGTTATTTGGCTTTTTTTGTTCCACTACCGGTTTTTTTCGATGTGGTTTTCTTTGCAGCAGTTTTTCTGTTTGATTCTGACAGCAGTTCATGGGCCAGTTCCTGTAAAGAGGTTTTTGGTTCTTTTTTTACTGCTGAGGGTCGGCCGGATTTTGTTTTTGGAGTTCGTTTGGTCAGTTTTTCAATTTCAGCTGATTTCTGTTCAATGATTTTCTCCTTTTCCATCAGCAATGCTTCGAGTTTTGAGAGTTGTTCCTTATCGTCTGCTGCGGGAAGGATTCTGTTAATTCTTATCTCAAAATCGCTCAGCACGTTCATGTAATTCATAAATGCATCATACGGCGTCTCATAAGGATTGAAATATGCATGCACGGCGCCATCCGAAAAGAACTTTGTTGCCATGTAATAAAAGTGGTCGCTTGACTGAAGGTATTCAAAGTCCTTCGCCAGTTGTTCATCGTTATCGCACATTTTTACCTTTTCAGATAATTCATACAGTTTATCAAGAGCGGCTACCTGTAGTTCATTACCCAGCCATGCAGTTATATCACGTTCTTCATCAGCCCATGAGATCGGGGATGGAACACTTATGGCAGAAACAGGCTGTAATGTATCAGCAATCTCTGTCGGAGTCATAAACTTAAACGGGGTTTTTTTAAGTATTGCTCCCGGGAGATGGAGAAGAAAATCAAATATCCCTGTCTCCTTCCAGTTATGTTCTCCGAACGTCTCATAATCGATAAAAATATTTATCAGTTCACTTTTGGGTGCAAGTTTACTAATCCACGAAGCATATTTTTCTGCTGTCAGAGGCCATGCACTCCAGTTTTTATTTGAGAACCTGAAAGCTATATCATCACTCAATACGAAGTTCCTTAAGAGCACTTTTAATCGTGGATTTATTGAGTTACAGTACAGATAATTAGGACTTTTCCAACCCAGCACATGTTTGGCGCCTTCTGTAAGCATCGACTTGAAGCCCATATCAGCAACCCATGAACCTATCTGGTCTGAATATATCAACTCTGTATTTCTGAATGAAGTGGTCTCAACTCCCAGGTATGTTTTCATCATCTCCCTGTGGATCCTTACCTGCTCTTCAAACTGAGTCCTGTCTTTCAGTGAGGCCAGTGAATGGGAATCTGTTTCGGCAAGAAATTCCACCATTCCGGTTTCAGCAAGCTCTCTGAAAGAATCAAGAACTTCAGGGGCATATAACCTGAACTGGTTTATTACTATTCCCGAAAGGGAAAAGGTCACCTTAAACTTCCCTTTGTATTTCTGAATAAGGTCCATAATAATCTTATTGGCAGGAAGATAACATTTCCCTGCGACTTTTCTCATTATCGACTCATTCGAATAATCATCATAATAATAATGATCGTGGCCAAGGTCAAAGAACCTGTAGCGTTTAAGCCGGAAAGGCTGGTGAACCTGAAAGTATAAACATATTGCTTTTTTACCTGCTGCGCTCATATCTTAATACTATTTATTCCAAATCACTCTTTCATAAATATCCTTAACATGTTTAGCTGAGTTATCCCATTTAAGCCTGATAACTTCCTCCTTGCCGTTTCTGATGAACATATACGCCAGTGCAGGATAGTTAAGAATACCATAGATAGCGTCAGCCATTGCATCTATATCCCAGAAGTCGGTTTTAACTGCATGTGTAAGTATTTCAGCCACCCCCGATTGTTTACTGATTATTACAGGGACACTTGATTGCATAGCCTCCAGCGGGGATATTCCAAATGGCTCTGACACCGAGGGCATAATATATACGTCGCTCAGAGCCAACATTGTAAATACATCTCTCCCATGCAGAAATCCCGTAAAATGAAAACGGTCAGTTATTTTCAGCGATGCTGCCCTTCTCATCATCCTGTCCATCATATCTCCCGAACCGGCCATCACAAATCTTACATTGTTCATCACCCTGAGGACTTTATAGGCAGCTTCGATGAAGTATTCCGGCCCTTTCTGAAGAGTAATCCTCCCCAGGAATGTAACCACCTTATCATCGAAACCTTTTTTCACCACAATGTCGTCGGAGATATAAACAGGTTCTACAGCATTATATACGGTTTCCACCTTATCAGGGGGAATGTTATATCTATTAATTACAACATCACGGGTAAGGTTACTGACCGTGATTATTTTGGATGCGGCATCCATGCCGTTTTTTTCAATGCGATATACATCCGGATTGACATTACCGCCACTTCTGTCAAAATCTGTGGCATGGACATGTATTACGAGAGGTTTTCCTGAGACTTCCATTGCTGCAATCCCTGCAGGATAGGCAAGCCAGTCGTGAGCATGTATAATGTCAAATTCGTTTTCTTCGGCTATTACGGAAGCCACAATGGAATATTTATATATCTCATCCAGCAGATTACGGTCGTATCGTCCTGAGAAATCGATCATTCCCTTGTCGTTTGTCTGGACAAAGAGCCTGTGTCCGCTTACTTCTGATTTAACGAGTTTCCAGAAATCTTCAGGATTTATGTATGGGACAATTTTTGAAGATACTTCTATCTTTTCAACAGGCCTTCTGGTGCCTTTGTAAAAAATCTGTTTGTAAGCAACCGGCACCTTATTTGCGCCTATCAGGCGCATAATACCCTGCTCCTCATCTCCCCATGCCTTAGGAACAACAAAGATGACCTCCAGGTTGTCGAGAGTGGACATTCCTTTTGTCAATCCAAAGCTTGCTGTACCCAGACCGCCTGAAATATGCGGCGGAAACTCCCACCCAAACATTAACACACGCATCTTCTTCTCCTGTTAAAGATTTGAATATTTACTTTCAAGAAGATCAATAATCCTTAATACCTCACCTATGCTCCATGCCTGTGAAATTGCTCCCCGCGGTGCATGCGGCGGATCACCGTCATGTATTTCTGACAGAGTGCTTACCCCGTGTTCCGCCATCACCTCTTCAAATCCGTAGACCAGGTTCTCAACCTTCTGAACACCCTGAGTGCCATACACTCTAAGCCAACCTTCGCAGAAAGGACCTAAAAGCCATGGCCAGACCGTTCCCTGGTGATATGCCTTATCTCTCTCTTCCTGATTGCCGCAGTAGGTTCCTTTATACAACTTGTTGGCCGGAGACAGAGACCTTAAACCTCTCGGCGTAACAAGCTCTTTATCAGCAACATCCAAAACCATTTTCATCTGTTCCTTATCAAGCATGGAGTAAGGTAAGGATACTGCAATAACCATATTTGGCCTGACAAAGAAATTGCTGCCCTCTTCATCATTTACATAATCAGCCAGATAACCTCTTTTTTCATCCCAGAATATCTCAAGAAATGATTGTTTGATCAGCCCGGGTAAATATTCAAACTCTTTTATGAAATTTTTATCCTTTTCAACTTTTGCCATTTCAAGGGCGAAGCATACAGCATTATACCATAATGCATTTATCTCAACTGCATAGCCTTTTCTCTGTGTTACCGGAATACCATCGACAACGGCATCCATCCATGTAAGAGCTTTCCCGGGAGCATCAGCATAAACAAGACCGTTTTCACTCACATGGATGTTAAAAGCATTGCCGTTCTTATAGGCTTGCATTACAGATTTGGCAGCTGCACCGTAATGTTTGCAACAATCAGATCCACCATTCAGGACATATTGCTGAAGTGTCCAGAAAAACCAGAGAGGGGCATCAACAGAATTGAATGCGTAATTCCCGGCTGATCCCATATTGGGAAAGAGTCCGTTTTTCATTCTTTTTACCTGAGTGTCAAGAACATCCCTGTATAATGTAAGCTTTAGACGTGCCAGTGCAATACCGGGAAGGGATATAAATGTATCTCTGCCCCATGCTCCAAACCATGGGTATCCTGCTATAATGAGTGTGTCTTCGCCCCGTTTTTCAACGAATTGCTGAGCAGCATTTCTCAGGCAGTTAATAAAACAATCACGCGGGATTTTACCGGCAACTGTTTTAGTGAATTTTGCCTTTAATCCGGAGGGTTTTTCTTCGCGGGTTGAAGCAGAAAATACTATACTGTCACCCTTTTTTGCATCCAGCTCAAAAAATCCGGGAGTAAAAAGATCTTCTGAATAATCATACCCTCTTTTTTGTTCTTCAATATATTCTACTCCAAGATACCAGTCAGGTACGGGTATAAATTCGACCTGTGAGGAAAACTGCATGTGCAGCCAGGGGAAACCTTCATACATTTTTGATTTGATCCCGTTTTTAACGGGTTCTGATTTAGTATTAGCTGCAAGATTTGCATGTGTAAGTTCGTGAATGCCCCGGAACGCAAGTAATGGCCTGACTTGCAGTTTCATTGGTTCTGTAGCCTCAAGAATAGTGTATCTTACCAGTAACTGTTCCTCATAATGTACCAGAAGCCTCTCTACCTTAAGCAAAACACCTCCGACCCTGAATATTCTGATCGGTATTATCTCTGTTTCAAAATCCTCTACATATTTATGCCCTTTGGGACTGAAATAATCACCGTTGTATTTTCTGATCCCTATATTGAAGCTTTTATCGTGATTGACTACCGTCACGTCGAGAGAAGAGAGAAGAACATGTCTGTCTCCGCCAAGCTCATCAACAGGACAAACGAGTAATCCGTGATACTTGCGGGTATTGCACTCCACAATCGTTGTTGATGCATAGGAGCCCGCCCTGTTGGTTCTTATTATTTCCCGGCCAAGAGAGTATTCAAGATTAACTATCTGACCTTTATCAAACTTAATGTAGCTCATACAATACCCGTTTTACAATAAATAAAAAGTCTTTTAAGTTAAATAATAATATTCAACATTGCAAACCTGTCTGACAGGTTAATATTTTTAAATTTTACCCCGTTTCCCGGGAACAAAAAAAGAATAACTTTGCAATTCAATAATTTTTAATAATTATCAATTAATAGTTCATTTAATGAATAAGAAACTATTATGGTTCTTAATTGCCGGTCTGGCAATTTCAGGCTGCAAAAGTAATATAAATGAAATAAATGGCAAACTAATAAATGCATCAAAAGATGAATATGTTTTTCTTGATGAACTCAAAGGAAATGAGCTTATTACTGTTGATTCTGTTCGCGTTTCCGGGGATGGTTCATTTTCTTTGACAAGGAAAATAGGATTTCCCTCCTTTTATCTGATAAAAACAGATAATTCTAATTTTCTTACCCTTCTGCTTGAACCCGGTGAGAAGATCAATCTTACAGCCTACGGCGATTCCCTTAATTCTCCAATATCTCTTTCAGGTTCAAAAGGCAGTGAACTAATGGCTTCCTATAATCTGGTACTTCGGAATACCATCCGGAAACTCTCCTCACTGCGTGATATTTATATGCAATACCTTAATAAGCCTGAGCTTCCGCTTGTAGTGGAAAGGCTCGACAGTATGGCACAGTCATACATGGATGAAATTAATCTGTATACCAGGAACTTTATTGATGAAAATATCAACTCCCTTGCCAGTCTTGTTTCATTATACCAGCAGGTGGCACCGGGCGAATATGTACTAGATCCTCAGGAGGATCTTGATTATTTCATAAAGGTTGACTCATCCCTTTGGTTGTTACATCCTGATTATGAGCCTGTCAAATCACTCCACGGGCAAGTAGGGGAATTGATTTCGGTCGCTGCCGAACAGGACTCTTATTCATATATACCACTGGGTATGGAAAAAGCACCTGAAATTGCTTTGCCTGATCCTGAAGGGGACACCATAAAACTCTCCTCAACGAGAGGATCAGTGGTCCTCATTGATATCTGGGCAGCCTGGTGCGGGCCCTGCAGAAGAGAGAATCCCAACCTTGTAAGATTATATGATCTTTACCATGATAAAGGATTCCAGATATACCAGGTCTCGATCGATAAAACCCGGCAGGCATGGCTTAAAGGTATCAAAGAAGATGGTCTTGAAAAATGGATACATGTCAGTGATCTTAAATACTGGAGTTCAGTGGTTGTTCCGCTGTATAAAATTGAATCCATACCAGCTAATTTCCTTCTTGACAGGGAGGGTAATATAATTGCCTCCGGGCTGAGGGGAGAAACTTTACAGATTAAACTGGCGGAAATTTTTGAAAACTGAAACTAAATAAGTATAACCAAACGATATAGCAATTATTCTATTGATGAAAAAATACTTAATACTATTATTACCCCTTCTGGTTCTTTTTGGATGTAAAAGGGATCTTATCATTATTGAAGGTTCAGTAATAAACAAAAGCCAGAAATATCTTTATATCAGCAAGGTTGATATCAATATACCGGTGCTTATTGATTCATCAAAAATAGATAGCAAGGGCAGCTTCAGGTTCAAAATTAAAGCCACAGAACCCGACTTTTACCAGATCGGCTATTCCAATGTCAATTTTGCCAACCTTCTTGCAGAACCGGGTGAAAGAATTACAATTGATTTTAACAGCAGTAATCTGTTCGAAAACTATACAGTCATGGGTTCCAAAGGCTCAGAACAAATGCAAATGCTTGATTTAAAATTGCTTGAGACAAAGAAAAAACTTGATTCCCTGAGTATCCTGTATGAAAAGGCTTCGACCGAACCGGCATTTGAGACAAAAGGTGCGCTCCTTGAACAGGCATATCTTGAACTCATAAACGAACAAAGGAAATTCAATATAGCATTTATAATAAACAACTTAAGTTCACTTGCTTCAATAAAAGCTCTTTACCAGCAAATCGATGATGAGACTTATGTTCTTTATAACACACGGGATCTTCAATACCTGAAAATAGTATCAGATTCCCTTAAACATTATTATCCGGATTCAAAACATACAAAAGCCCTGATAAGTAATTTTGAAAAGGAAATGAGCCAGTTTGTATCCCGAGAACTACAGATGACAGCAAATTCACTGCCGGAGACTAAACTTGATCCGGAACTCATGGATATAAATGGCAGGAAAATCACACTTTCCTCGCTCAGGGGTAAATATGTACTTCTGGCATTCTGGTCAGCCGAATCAAGGGATTGTATTGCGGATAATCTTCAGTTGAAAGAATTTTACAAAATATATAACAGGATGGGATTCGAAATATATCAGATTAACCTTGATAAGGATGAATCGGTGTGGAGAAATGCGGTAAGGTTTGATGAGCTTCCATGGATAAGCACAAGGGAAGATGATCCCTCTAACCCGAAAAATGTAAGGCTTTATAATGTGAAAAGCCTTCCCGCAAACTATCTTTATGACCCGGAAGGAAATATAATTGCATCAAATCTGCATGGAAGAAACCTGCAAATAAAACTTAACCAGATATTCAGTAATTAGACTTTAATTGTGGCTGACTCCGGAAAAATATTCTTTGCATCCGATTTTCATTTAGGACTTAATACCGGATCACCACCCGTCGACCGCGAGAAAAAAGTTGTAGCATGGCTTAATAATATTGCTCCGCAAGCCGATGAGATCTATCTTCTTGGCGATGTCTTTGATTTCTGGTGGGAATATAAGCTGGTTGTGCCACGTGGATTTACGCGTTTCCTTGGTACTGTATCATCAATTACGGATGCAGGAGTTCCGGTACATTTTTTCACAGGAAATCACGACATGTGGATCAGGGACTACCTTTCGAAAGAATGTGGTATGATGTTGCATACTGCTCCGCTGACGACAATATTTAACGGGAAAAAATTTCACCTCGCCCATGGTGAAGGACTTGGTTCAGAGAATACCGGTTTTAAGATACTTCTGAAAATATTCCATAACAAACCCCTCAGGGTACTCTATTCCGCCCTTCATCCTTTCCTGGGTGTCGGATTCGGGCACCGATGGTCATTGAACTCAAGACTGGGTAAGGGAATCTCCACAGATTTTTTGGGAGAAGAAAAAGAGGATCTGATCAAATATGCCGGTAGTCTTTGTAAAACCGAAAAGATAGATTATTTCATATTCGGGCACCGTCATCTTGCAATGACACATAAGATGAAAGAAGGGGCTGAGATAGTATTTCTTGGTGACTGGATAACACACAGCAGCTATGCTGAATGGGACGGCAATAGTCTCATCCTCAGGGCTATACCTTAAACGTTCTGATCTTCAACCTTTACGGTAAGAATGAAGTAAGAATAAAGGTCGTTTATTTTTTCAAATTCGTATAGAAGCCTATTTCCTGATTTCCTGGCCATATCAATAAGCCCCATATTACCTGTGCTGTCAGAGCCTGATGTCTGGTCCGAAAGAGATTTCATGTATAATTCCTTCAGACCTTTCCTGTCGTACTTATTAATTGTATCCAGTTTATCTTTCAGATCATTTACATCGTCATTAGGGATCAGATTTCCCGTGGTCAGAAAATATTTTTTGCCTGTTAACCTGATCATTGCAACCGGCATGCCATATTTGTCTTCAGGTTCCGCTCCCGGACTATATTTTGCCACATTCTCTATAATCTCCACAAGTATGCTGAAGACTCTCCTGCGAAGATTTGACCTGATATCATTTTCATGAAGTTGTGCCTCGGTAAAAGAGAGAACTTCCTTGCCCACTTCGTGTGTAATATGTCCCGACCAGATCAGGTAAATATTATTTTCTGCCATTAGTCTTTCGAGCTGTGCAACAGCTTTTCCCCGAAATGGTATTTCTTCATTGCCAAAATGTACTCCAACTCCTTCTGAATCGACTGTCTTACTCAGGATAAAGTATGAATTTTCCTTATCGAGAGTGACAAAGTCATAATCAAGTCTATTGCCTGTTTTCTTTGCCATTTCGATGAGACCCAGTCCTGCTCCCCCTTTACTGCTGAATTCCGAATTGCTCAGCATTTGCCTGTAAACAGATCTGATTTCACCTGTATTAAGATTATTTATTTCATCCAGACGCTTCTTAAGCTCCTCAATATTGGAGCTCGAAATAACATTACCTGTTGTTACGGTATAACCACCCGTGACTTTTGAATAGACCACAAGCGACATCCCTGCATGCTGACTGCCGTTACTGTGCCTGGATACATTCTGTAGACTTTCGAGGACAAACATGAAAAGCCTTTTCCTCCCCACAAATCCAAACTCTGAATTTTCCATCTCTTTCTCAAGCAGCATGAGAAGAGGGACAGAATTATCCCTTGTCACAACGCCCCTGTAAACAAACATCAGGCGTTCCTGCATCATTTTATTCCTGATTTTTCGAGTGAGTTCCATGCAAAGAAGAACCGGTATATTTTAAGGAATATCAAAGTTAGGAAAAAAAAGATGACTCTGCAAAATAACTGTGAAAGAGAATACGATTTAATACCCATTATGTTAAACGGTTTTTATTCATACCTTGCCTCGACAAAAAATTTGTATAAATCATCGGATTTCAGATGTTTTCCAGGTTTTTAAAATACATTCTGCCTCCGTTTACCTTCAGGGTATTTTTCAGGCGTATATTTTATTCAAACCTGAAAAAAGTACCTCTTGAGAAACCTTTGCTTTTTGTCGGCAATCACCAGAATTCCTTTATGGACGGTATTCTTGTGGGGTCATATCTGCCCCAGCCGATACATTTCACCATGCGGGCAGACATGTTCAGGAAAAAGATAGCCAGGTTCTGTCTGCGGGAACTGAATGTTGCTCCGGTTTACAGGATGGAAGAAGGACTTGAGCATGTACATAAAAACCTTGAAACATTCACCGGGATATATGATATCCTGCAAAAAAATGGAAATTTCATCATGTTTTCCGAAGGAATCTGTGTACAGGAAAAACGACTTCAGAAACTCAGAAAAGGGACAGCCCGTCTTGCTTTCGGGGCAGAGGAGAAGTTCGGACTGGATGTGAATATTGTTCCGGTCGGGATAAATTATACATACCCCGCACGTTTTCGCAGGGAGGTAATGATCAACTTCCACGATTCTTTCAGCATCAAAGAACTTACAGATGTGTATAAAGAACATCCTGCAAAAGCATTACTTGCCTTTAACAAAAAATGTGAAGAAGGATTGCTGGAAGAGGTAATAATAATTGAGAATCCTGAAAATGACTGGTTGGCGGAACAGCTTCTTAAAATGGGAAGAAATAATATGATCCTGCCCTTTTTTCGTTGGCGTTTCGATACTGACGACAGGAGAATTATGGAAAAAAGAGTTGCCGACAAGATCAATTATCTTTCAAAAACATCGCCGGAGAAGCTTGAATCACTGAAAACAAAAGTACATAATTACTCTGATAAGCTTAAATCTGCAGGACTGTCGGATGAAAATTTTGCAAGAAAGCTCGACTGGGGCTTATTGAGATATTTTGTTATCATCGCGGGTTTTCCGGTTTTCCTTGCAGGGTATATAAGCAACCTGATCCCCTTCCTTGTACCAAAGTCAATATGCGACAGGTTAATTAAGGATCTGCGTTTTTACAGCTCGGTATATGTAAGTTCGGGAACCGTATTGTATCTTATTTATTTCCCTCTTATACTGATCCTTGCAGCAATTTTTGCCGGATGGACAGGTTTTCTTCTCGGGCTGCTGGTCCCGGTTGCCGGGTATCTTGTTCTTTTTTACCAGGAGATTTTCCGGGAGCGGTATCATTCTCTCCGGTTCCGGATAAAATCAATAACAGATAAAAAGTTAGTCAGCGATTTAAAAAACCAACGTATTCAGATACAGGGTCTTCTGGATAAAATAAAAATTAGTTAATCTCTTTTCCAATCACAAAAAAAGACTTCGCTTTTCGGGTCAATGTTCGGCTTCGCTCACTTTGACCCGAAATATAACTTATGGGAAGTATTATTTTTGCATTCAGCCAGTTTGTGTAAATTATCATAATCAAAGTCAATAAGGGCTATTTTTTTTGATCGGGTCCATCCTTTTAACTGTTTTTCATATCTGATTGCTTTCATTGGACTGTTAAACTCTTTACAAAAAACCAGTTTAAGAGGTCGACGGGAATATGTATATGATTGCTCATTATGACCAGTCATATGTTCAATGAATCTTCTTCCGACATTGTTTGTAACTCCAACATAAAATGAATCATCATCACATTCCAGAATGTAGACATATAGAAGTTTCATAATAACTTATTTATTTAAAAATTATCAGGCAATGTTCAAGCTTTTCTTGCCGGTCTGAGTGAGCGAAGCCGAACTCAGCCGGCCCAGCCTTCTCTGTCCAGGTTTCGATAATTAATTGCTTCGGAGATATGTTCGGTTGTAATATTTTCGGAATCAGCAAGATCAGCGATGGTTCTTGCCACTTTAAGTATCCTGTCATAAGCCCGTGCAGATAGTCCTCTCAGCTCCATAGCTGTTTTAAGAAGTCTTCCCCCGGCCTCATCAAGCCGGCAGTATTTTCTCTGCATTGATGATGTCATCTGAGCATTTGAATATATACCTTTTATTGAATCGAATCGTTTTGCCTGTATTTCTCTTGCCCTGACAACCCTTTGGCGTACATCGGCAGATTTTTCTACTTTGCCGGAATCAGACAGCTTGTCATAATTAACAGGAACAACCTCAATATGTATATCTATTCTGTCGAGCAGGGGACCTGATATTCTGTTGAGGTATTTCTGTACCATTCCCGGAGTGCACATACACTCTTTTTCGGGGTGGTTATGAAAACCACAGGGGCAGGGATTCATACTTGCCACCAGCATAAAACTTGCAGGATAATCGCAGGTTGATTTTGCTCTCGAAATTGTTATTACCCTGTCTTCAAGGGGTTGTCTCATCACTTCAAGTACTGTTCGCTTGAATTCGGGCAGCTCATCAAGGAACAATACACCATTATGTCCAAGCGATATTTCTCCCGGTTGGGGATAGGTACCTCCTCCTACCAGGGCGACATCAGAAATTGTATGATGAGGTGACCTGAAAGGTCTTCTGGTCATAAGTGCCGTATGATCATCTATCTTTCCTGCCACCGAATGAATTTTAGTAGTCTCCAGTGCTTCTTCCAGTGTCAAAGGCGGCATGATTGTCGGTAACCGTTTCGCCAGCATTGTTTTACCGGAACCCGGAGGACCGATCATTACCAGGTTATGGTGACCTGCTGCTGCAACTTCGAGCGCCCGCTTTACGTTTTCCTGCCCTCTGACATCGGAAAAATCAAACTCATATTTGTTGGCCTCTTCAGAGAATATTTCGAGCAGATCCACTTTTACAGGATCGAATTTACGTGTGGCGTTAAAGAAATCGACAACATCGCTGAGTTTGTCCATTCCATATACATTCAGTCCGTTTACAACAGCAGCCTCCCGAGCATTTTTCGAAGGTACAATGATTCCCTTAAATCCCTCTTCCCGTGCTCTTAAGGTAATGGGCAGGACTCCCTTTACCGGTTGAAGAGTACCATCGAGGGACAACTCTCCTATCATCAGGTACGATTCAATTTCACCTTTGATCACCTTTTCATCAGCAGCTAGGATCCCCATGGCAAGAGGAAGATCGTAGGATGATCCTTCTTTACGGATATCTGCAGGGGCCATGTTTATTACTACCTGCTTCCCCGGCCAGTGAAAACCAATAGAGCGCAGGGCCGACTCAATTCTCTGCTGGCTCTCTTT
>Ga0315555_1001900_pt1 | contig 14972 bp, 12 predicted proteins | sample SalMarSW160380MG_FD_202113 | JGI IMG/M metagenome (GOLD analysis project Ga0315555, IMG submission 202113) | Salt marsh sediment microbial communities from the Plum Island Ecosystem LTER, Massachusetts, United States - Salt Marsh Sediment SW1603-80 ... | reverse complement strand
CAGGGAAACTTCTCGCCCTCGGCAGGGAAGGCGGGTACATATTCGCGCCGGCCCATTCGGTCGAGGGCGATGTGACGCTGGAAAATATGCTTGCGTTTATCGAGGAAGTGAAGGCCCAGCCCGAATTCGCGAAAATTTCTCCATAGCGGCCTTGACAAATCTCTTTTTACTAGGTATAGTTAGGCGGAAAGTTGCGCACAAGTGCGCAACGGCCCGATAAAGGCAAACCCGGGGTAACCCGGGGACGCAAAGCCATGGGTCCCGGAGAGTTGCGGGATCGCCAGGCCGCCGGGCCGGGGAGACTGTTCGCCCCCGGGTCTTTATCGAGTCCGGGGGTCTTCTTTTGGTTCGTCCGGTGCACCGGAAAGGAGGAGGGCATGAAAGAGAAACTGGTGGTTGCCCCTCGCGGAAGCGCCTGGGAGGTGCGGTCCGAGCACGAGAAGCGGTTCACCTCTCTGCACAAAACCAAGGATCTGGCGGTGGAAACCGCCAACCGGGAGGCCAAGAAGAAGCATACGACGGTAATGGTTGCAGCGAAGCCGAAGAAGGACTAGACGGACCTTGACGGAACATGCTCCTCCTGTAGAATCAGGTGTGTTTCAGGCACAGGAGAGATCATGTCCCGGCGAGAGAATATCCTGAAGGCGGTGCACTTCGAGTCGCCCGACTGCATCCCGATGAGCTTTCACATAAGCGGCGCGTGCTGGAACCACTACCCGCACGACGCCCTCTTCGAGCTGAAGGAATCCCATCAGTTCCTGTTCCCCGGATTCACACGCCCGGAGGGCGAGTTCGCCATCGACTACAGCCCGTGGCAGCGGACCGGAACGCCCTACACGGACCCCTGGAGCTGCGTCTGGGAGACGGCCGAGGACGGGATCACCGGCGCGGTCACGACGCATCCTCTGGCGAGCTGGGATGACTTCGACGGCTACCAGTCCCCCGACCCGGAGAAGGTCATCGGCTGGGCCCCGGCCGACTGGAAACAGGTCGCCGGGAAGATAGAGCGAGCACGCGAACAAGGCGGGCTGACGCAAGGCGGGTTGCGTCACGGCCACACCTTCCTCACCCTCTCTTACATCCGCGGCTACGAGAACCTGATATTCGACATGATGGACGAGGAGCCCCGGCTGTGGAAGCTCATCGAGATGGTGGAGAACTTCAACAGCGGAATCGTCACCCGCTACATGGATCTCGGCGTCGAATATATGGGCTACGCGGAGGACCTCGGCATGCAGGTCGGGCCGATGCTCTCGCCGGCGCATTTCAGGAAATACATCAAGCCGACGTACGAGCGGCTTATGGCGCCGGCCCGGGAGGCCGGCTGTATCGTTCACATGCATTCCGACGGAGACATCCGGGACCTGGTGGACGACCTGATCGACGGCGGCGTCCAGGCGATAAACCTGCAGGACCTGGCCAACGGCATCGATTGGATACAGGCGCACCTCGCCGGCAAGGTCTGTATCGATCTCGACATAGACCGGCAGAGGATCACCCGTTTCGGCACGCCCGGCGAGATCGACGCGCTGATACGGGAGGAGGTGGAGAAGCTCGGCAGCAAAGAGGGCGGGCTGATGATGATACACGGCATGTACCCCGGAGTGCCTCTGGAAAACGTCCGGGCATTGATGGACGCGATGGAGAAGTACGCGACCTATTATTCGTAGGGAAGGATTGTACGATGGGAATCAGTCTCGGACTGGTGGGGCTCGGAGCGTTCGGCAAAGGATTCGCGGATCTTTTCAAGAAGCACCCCGTGGTGGATAGAGTAGGTCTCTGCGACCGGGAGCCGGAGAGGATGAAGTTCTTCGCATCGCAGGACTCATGGAAGGACAAGTTCGACCGCGGGGACGTGTACGAAACCCTCGACGATATCGTGAAAGCGGACTTCGACGCGATCGTCATCATCACCCAGCCGTGGCTCCATGCGCCCCAGTGCATCCAGGCGATGGAGTCCGGCAAGCACGTGTACAGCGCGGTGCCGATCATATCCGTTCCCGACGGCGACGAGATCCTGAACTGGTGCGACAAGCTGGTGAAGACCAGCGAGAAGACCGGCAAGCATTACATGCTGGGCGAGACGACGTACTACCGCCCGCAGACGATGTACTGCCGCCGGCGCGCGGCGGAGGGCGCCTTCGGCGAGTTCGTCTTCGCCGAGGCTGAGTACTTCCACGACTATGCCGACCCGGGATGCGACCTGCGCAAGGTGCAAAAGGCGCGCCTCGCCAGCAAGGCCGGACAGGAGTGGCTCGAGTTCAGCAAGACGTACAGGGAGCGCGGCGTGCGGAGCGGACCGATGCACTACCCGACGCACTCGATCGGCGGACCGGTGTGCGTGATGAACACCCATGCGGTGAAGGTATGCGCCTGGGGCTATGAGCCCCGCTCGAAGGACCCGTATTTCAAGGACACCCTCTTCAGTAACGAGACGGCGTTTTTCTACATGAGCAACGGCACCACGATGCGGATCTGCGAGTACCGGGAGATCGGCCACGCCGGGAGGGAGCGGTTCAACCTCTACGGGACCCAGGGCTCGTTCAAGAACGGCTTCTGGCACGACAAGGAGAGCGAAACACCGCTCACCATCGAGGAGATGCGCGATCCGCTCCCCGACGACGTCGCGGAAGCGTGGACGGACACCAGCACCGACACGATCGCGTACGGCGGCCACGGCGGGTCGCACGCCTATCTCGTTCACGAGTTCTGCGACGCGATCGCCAACGACCGGGTTCCGGCCGTCAACGTCTGGGAGGCCGTCAGATACATGGCAGCCGGCGTGATGGCCCACAAGTCAGCCCTGGCGGGCGGAGAGGTGCTGGCCGTGCCTGACTGGGGCGACGCACCCGCGTAGCAGCTGGTCAAGCCGGGACCGCTCACCCCAATGAAGAGCCGCTTCGTGGACCTGCCGGTCAAACCACGAATCCGCTCGGAAAGGCCCTGCCCGCCCGGTTCTAACCCTGTGGATTGCAAAGCATCGCTGTATCTCCTATAATTGGCGGCTGTTGTGTAGCGGGATTTCAGGATACCGGATGACGGGAGCGCGTTATGGACGTTGAAAAGAAGCTGGAGGCGGTGGAAACCCCGCCGGTGAAGAAGGTTGCGTGCGCGTTTTCGGGCGGGCTGGACTCGACGCTGAGCATTGAGCTGCTGCGCCGGACGTACAAGGCGGAGGAGATCGTCGCGATCAACGTGGACGTCGGCCAGGGCGCGGAGGAGATCGAGATGGGCCGGGCCCGGGCCAAGGTGCTCAAGGTGGAACCGATCTGCCTCGATGCACGCGACGAATTCGCCTCCGAGTGGCTCACGATGGCCATCAAGGCCAACTCCGACTACGGCGGCTACCCGGTGTCCACGTCGATGACCCGCCAGCTGATTGCCCGGATCGTCGCCGAGAAAGCGGTGGAACTCGGATGTGACGGGATCATAGAGGGCTCGACGGGAAAGGGGAACGACCAGTACCGGATGAACAACGTGTTCACCCTGTTCGCGCCCGGGCTGGAGGTGCTGGTGCCGGTGCGCGACTTCGATCTCACCCGGGAGGAAGAGGTGGTACTCTGCAAGGAGTGGGGCGTTCCGGTCGAGGAGGTGATCACCGGCGGCGACGACAAGACGCTTTGGTGCCGCTCCATCGCGAGCGGCGCAGTGGGCCTGAACCAGGAGCTTCCGGACGACATCTGGATGTGGCTCACGCCCCCGGAGAAGGCGAAGGACGAGCCGGACGTGGTCGAGATCGGTTTTGAGGGCGGCCTGCCGCTATCGCTCGGCGGAAGGAAGATGTCGCTGGCGGACCTGATCGCGGAGCTCAACGTGGTCGGTGGAAGGAACGGCGTCGGCCGGATCGACATGTTCGAGGACGGGATCATGGACCTGAAGTCCCGGGAGATATACGAAGCGCCGGGCGCACATATCATGCTCAAGCTGCACCGGGACCTGGAGCAGTTCTGCCTGACCAAGGACGAGATACAGTTCAAGAAGGAGATCGACCAGAAGTGGGCGTATATGATGTACCATGGCGAGGCGTATCATCCGCTGCGCTACGCGCTGGAGGCGTTCATCAATCAGACCCAGTCCGTCGTCAACGGCACGTACAAGGTGAAGCTGTACAAGGGCAATATCGAGATCGTCGCCCGGGAGTCCGACTCCAGCCTGTTCGCCCCCGAGATCCGCTCGATACAGGCCACCGGCTTCAATCAGCAGATGTGCCGGGACGCGGCGTTCATACGGGCCCTTCCGTACCGGGTGCTGGCCAAGAGGGACAAGGGAAATGGCTAAGATCTGGGACAAGGGGTATCAGCTCGACCCGATCGTCGAGCAGTTCACGGTCGGCGACGACCACGTGCTCGACGCATATCTGGCTGAGCACGACATCCTGGGCAGCATCGCGCACGCCCGGATGCTCGCGTCGATCGGGATACTGTCGGACGAGGAGCGTGCGTCCATCATCGGTGAGCTGAAAGCGCTCCTGGAAACGGTCCGTGCCGGCGAGTTCGCAATATCCCCCCAGCAGGAGGACGTCCACACCGCAGTCGAGGAGGCGCTCGTGGAGACGCTGGGGGATACCGGCAAAAAGGTGCACACCGGCCGGTCCCGGAACGACCAGGTCCTTCTGGATACCCGTCTGTACACGAGGGAACGGCTGCTTGCGGTGTGGAAGGAGACGGCGGCGACGGCCGGGAAGCTTCTCGACTTCGCGAAGACGCACGAGTTCGCGCCGATGCCGGGACGGACCCACACCCAGCGGGCGATGCCTTCGTCCGTGGGAACCTGGGCGGGCGCATTCGCGGAGTCGCTTCTCGACGATATCGAGATGCTCACGTGCGCGTACCGGCTGATCAATCAGTGCCCGCTCGGCTCGGCCGCGAGCTACGGGGTGAAGCTGCCGCTGGACCGGCAGATGGTAAGCGATTCGCTGGCGTTCGAGAAGGTGCAGAACAACGTGCTGTACGTGCAGAACAGCCGGGGCAAGCTGGAGGCGCTCGTCGTGTTTGTGCTGTCTCAGATCACGGACGATCTGGCGCGGCTCTCCGGGGATACGATCATGTTCAGCATGCCGGAGTTCGGCTACTTCACGCTTCCGGACGAATTCTGTCCGGGCTCGAGCATCATGCCGCAGAAGAAGAATCCGGGACCGCTCGAGCTGGTCCGGGCGAAGGCGGCGGTGGTGTCGTCCCTGGCCTTCCGGATATCGTCCATCGTCCGGAACCTGCCGTCCGGCTACAATCGTGACCTGCAGGAAACGAAGGGCCCGCTGATGCAGGCCTTCGATGCCGCGCTCGGATGCGTCGTCATGATCGGAAAGATATTCGACGGGCTCACGGTGAACGAGGACACGCTGAAGAAGTCGTTCTCGGGGGAGCTGTTCGCCGCCGACCGGGCGAACGAGCTCGCCGCGGAGGGCATGCCGTTCCGAGACGCGTACAGGAAGGTCGCCGCGGAATTGGATTCCCTGGAAATCGAAGACCCCGTCGAGAACGTCAAGGCCAAGAAGCATATCGGCGCCCCGGGGAATCTCGGCCTCGACGCCGCGGCGGACACGGCGATGGCGCTCGAGGACGCGGCGGAGGCCGAGTCGGCACGCCTTGCCGCGGCGATAGAGACCCTTCTCGAAGACTAGCCGTGAGCACCGGCCGCGACGACGACTTCCCGAAGCTCCGCATCCTCGATCTCGTCCCGATACAGGCTTCCGGCAGGCAGATGGTGGCGCTCCGCGACCCGCTGGGCCTGAGCGAGCAGACGGTGGTGGTTGACGACCGGACGTTCTTCTTGCTTCGCTTCTTCGACGGCACACACTCGAAGCTCGACATCAAGACGGAATATGCTCGAAGGTTCGGCGGGCTCCTCTTCGGCGACAAGCTGGACGCGCTGATAGAGAAACTCGACATCGCGCTTCTTCTGGATAACGACCGGTTCCGCTCGACGAAAGACGATATGGAGCGCTCCTTCACGAAGAGCCCGTCCCGCCCGGCCTTCCTGGCCGGGAAGAGCTACCCGGCCGACCAGGAGGAACTGAAGACGATGCTCGACGGGTTTTTGGACGAGGCGGGAGGCGACAAGGCGGGGAAGGGGACGCTTAGGGCGGTCGTCGCACCCCACATAGACATACGGCGGGGCGGCAGGACGTTCGCGGCGGCCTACCGGGAGGTCATGAAGAGCGAAGCGAACACCTTTGTGATCCTCGGGGTGGACCACAAGGGCATGGAGGGGATGTTCTGCGCGACGAGAAAGCCGTTCGAAACGCCTCTCGGAACCGCTGAGACAGACGGTGACGCGCTCGCCGCGCTGGAGAGGGGCTGCGGCGAGGGGTTGTTCGCGCACCAGTCCGCCCATCGGATGGAGCATTCGATAGAGTTTCAGGTGGTATTCCTGAAGCATATATTCCCGGACCGACCGATCCGCATTGTTCCCGTGCTCTGCGGCAGCTTCGAGGCCGCGATATTCCAGGGCAAATCCCCAAAGGAGGACCCTGTGCTCAAGCCGTTCACCCGGGCGCTGCGGGAGATCGTGAAAGATCGCGGCGACTCCCTGGTGGTGATTGCCGGTGCGGACCTGAGTCACGTCGGACGCCGCTTCGGCGACCCGAACCCGGTCTCTCTTCCGTCTCTCGAGGCGCAGGACAGATCCACCCTCAAGCGAGCGGAATCCATAGACGCACAGGCCTTCTACAAAGATATCGCGCGGGACGGCAACCGGCGGGGGATCTGCGGCCTGCCGGCGATCTACACCCTTCTTGCGACGACGGACGCGACCGACGCGGTGCTCCTCGAGTATGCCCAGTGGCCGGAGCGGGAGACCGGCTCCGTCGTCACCGGCGCGAGCATGGCGTTCTGCCGCTGAGCCTTGCCCTTACCGGCATCCCGCGGTAGGATCATGGCGCTGCGTGAAGGAGATACGGCATGAAACAGGATGTGAGGAAGAAAACGCCGGAGATTACGAAGCTGATCCTGGCGGCAGCGAAGAAGGCCCGCCGGGAGACCAGCCGGGAAGCCGAGCCGGGCCTGACGAAACCGATACACTGGCCGGTGGACTGCAATATCGGTCCCGGCCTGGAGGGGGCGATCGCCTGCGAGAGCAGAATCGGCTACGTCAACGGCTCGAAAGGCTGGCTGATATACCGGGGATACGACATATTCGATCTCTGCGCGTACTCCAGCTTCGAGGAGGTGAGCTACCTGCTTCTGCGCGGCAAGCTCCCCACCAGACGACAGCTGGAGGAGCACAAGAAAACGCTGGTCGAGTACCGCTTTCTTCCAAACACCGTTCGCCACCTGCTGTCTTTCCCGGTCCAGGAAATGAACACGATGGCGGCGCTGCGAATCGGCTGCATGATGATGCGGCAGGTGCTGAGCTGGATCGATCAGGAGTCGTCCCGCCCGCTTCCCAGGACCGCGATCGGCACGGACGAGGACTCCATCCCGATGGAGACGGAACCGTGGGGCGAGGAGCACGCGGTATACGAGTTCAAGCGGAAGGAGAGGAAGCGGCCTAAGGACGCCAGGGAGACGCAGGATGCGGGCTCCGGACTGCAGAGCTGCAACCGCCTCGTCGCGGGGCTCCCCACGCTGGCCGCGGCCATCGCGCGCATACGGCAGGAGAAGCTGCCGGTGGAGCCGGACCGGGAGCTGAGCCACGCGGGCAATCTGCTGTACATGATGACCGGGGAGCGTCCGTCGCCGTTGCACGAGAGGATCATGGACGTGGCGCTGATCCTGCACGCGGACCACGGTATGAATGCGAGTACGTTCGCGGCGATGGTGGTGGCGTCCACGCTTTCGGATATCTACTTCTCGGCTGGGGCGGGCATTGCCGCGCTGAACGGGCCGCTGCACGGCGGCGCGAACGAGCGCGTCATAAACGTCCTCAGAGAGATCGGCGACGCGAAGCACGTGAAGGAGTGGTACCGGAAGGCGCGCGCGCGCAAGCGCAAGATCATGGGGTTCGGCCACCGCGTCTACAAGGCATACGATCCAAGGGCGCGCGTGCTCGGCCCGCTGGCGAAGCACCTTGCGAAGAAAGACAGGGCGACGGCGCATCTGTACGAGACGGCGCGGGCGCTGGAGAAAGAGGTCGTGAGCACCCTCGGGAAAGAAGGCATCTTTCCGAACGTGGACTTCTATTCCGGCATCGTGTACGCGGCGATGGGGATCTCTCCGTCGATGTTCACGCCGATCTTCGCGGTCAGCCGGGTAGTCGGCTGGAGCGCCCGGGTGCTCGAGTATCTCGAGAATAACCGGATCTTCCGCCCGCGGGCGATGTACGTCGGCCCGCTCGACCAGAAGTTCGTTCCCATCGAGAAGCGCTGATGGCGGGGAAGATCGTCGCCCGGGTGGAGATCCCCGCGCTCGTCGCGCGGCTGCGCGCGGAGGGAAGGGCCATCGTCACCTTCAACGGCTCCTTCGACGTCCTTCACACCGGTCACGTCCGCTGCCTGCGGGAGGCGCGCGGCCAGGGAGACGTGCTGATCGTTCCGCTCAACTCGGACGCATCCATACAGAGCTACAAGGGGAAGACCCGCCCGATCGTCTCCGAGAGCGACCGCGCGGAGATGCTGGCGGCGCTGGAGTGCGTAGACTACGTCGTACTCTTTGACGATATTGTCCCGATGGGGATCATCTCGGAGATCCGTCCCGACGTGCACTGCAACGGCGCCGACTGGGGGCCGTGCTGCATCGAGAAAGAAGAGGTGGAGAAGGGCGGTGGCAGGATTCATATCCTCGAATGGGCGCCGGGCCGGTCGACGTCCGAGCTTCTGAAGAGAATCCGATCCCTCGACGAATCGCCCGCCGCGGTGCTGGTCTCCGCCGCGCTCGGATCGCTTCCGGACGGGGCCCGCGAAATGCTTTCCGCCGCAGGGAAGATCCTTCTCGATCTGCCGGGGGATGCGTCCCCGACAGCGATCGAGAGACTCCGCGACGAACACGGCCTGGCGCTCAGCTCATCGTGGGTGGTATCGAATGACATGAATGACATCGTCACCGGCCGGATGGTCAACGCGAAGACGATTCTTGTCGGCGGCGCGCCGGAAGGGAACGTGCGGCCTCACTACGAGGCGGCGGATCTCAGCGGAGCGATCGCCATCATCCTGTGACGGAAGTCAGGATTCTCCCCGGTCCAGCGCCTCGTCGAGAACGACGCCGAGAGATCCCTTTTTCTCTTCCGACGGCGAGCAGGAGCATTTCTCCCTGTTGAGATTCGCGCCGCAATGTGCGCACATGCCTCTGCAGTCCGGCACGCACGTCACCTTCATCGGGATGCCTTCCATGAACGCGTCTCTCACCGGACCGACCAGATCAATTTCGCCGTCGCTGGGCACCCTCACGGACAGGTTCAGCTTCTCGTTTATGCTGACGCGTGCCGGATCGAGGCAGGCCGCGCAAGGGACGAAAAGCTGCGCGCGCACTGTTCCCTCGATCAGCGCTTCCTTCCCGCATTTGGTGACCGTCGCGTGCACGTCGATTTGCGTCTCCGGCGCCTCCAGGTCGATGTGGGAGGCCCTTATCCGGACCCGCCTCTCGACCGGGCCGGAACTGTCCGATACCGCGATCTTGAGCGCGGCCTTACTCATCCCTGCCGGCGGCGATAAGCCTGTTCACCGCCCTGAGGTATGCCTTGGCGCTTGCCTCTATGATGTCGGTGCTGGCCCCGCGGCCGAAGAAGGTGCGCTCGCCCTCTTCCAGAAGGACGGAGACCTCACCGAGCGCTTCCTTGCCGGACGTCACCGCTTTGAGTGAGTAGTCCTTGAGCTTGGGAGACACGCCGATGGCCCGATCGATCGCCTTATAGCACGCGTCGACCGGCCCGTCGCCGCACGCGGCCTCCTTGATGGAATCTCCTTCCTTCTCGATGATAACGGTCGCAGTCGGTATCGTCTTGTTCCCCGTCACCGCATGGACGTACGTCAGGTGGTACGTCTCTCCCGCTCCTCCGCGCTCGTCTCCCATCAGGGCGTGCAGGTCTTCGTCGAAGACCTCTTTCTTCTTATCCGCGAGTTCGCAGAAGCTTGCATACGTATGCTCCAGCTCTTCCTCGGTAACCATGTACCCCAGCTCTTCCAGACGGCTCTTGAGTGCGTGACGTCCGGATCGGCTTGTCAGTACGATCTGATGCTCGCTCACCCCGACGGACTCCGGCGTCATAATCTCGAACGTCGCCCTCTCCTTCAGTATGCCGTCCTGGTGAATACCGGAGCTGTGCGCAAACGCGTTCTCTCCGACGATCGGCTTGTTGGGCTGCACCGGTATCCCGGTCAGCTGGCTCACCAGCCTGCTCGTCGGCCAGAGATGTTTCGTCTCGATCTTCGTGCCGAAGTCGTCGTACACATCCTTCCTCGTCCTCAGGATCATGACGATTTCCTCGAGCGACGCGTTTCCCGCTCTCTCTCCAAGGCCGTTCATCGAGCATTCGATCTGCCGGCATCCGTTTTCCACAGCCGCAACCGAGTTCGCCGATGCCAGTCCCAGGTCGTTATGGCAGTGAACGCTCACCACTGCGCTCTTGATATTGGGCACCCTGGCGCAGACGTCCCGGATCAATTTCCCAAAGTTCTCCGGAACGGCGTATCCGACCGTGTCGGGAATGTTGACCGTCGTAGCGCCGGCCTCGATACATTTTTCGAGCAGCTCACAGAGATAGTCGAATTCAGTTCTCGTCGCGTCCATCGCGGAGAATTCGACGTCTTCGGCAAGGTCTTTGGCGATCCTGACGGCCTCTACCGCCATCCCGGCCACCTCATCCGCCGATTTGCGCAGTATCCCCTCCCGGTGGACCGGGCTGGTACCGACAAACGTATGAATTCGCGGTTTGGCCGCGTCCTTGACCGCATCCCAGCAACTCTCTATATCGCCCCTCAGAGCCCGTGAAAGGCCTGCGATCACCGGTCCTTCCACATTTCTCGCGATCTGCTCGACTGCGGCGAAATCTCCCGGCGACGAGATGGGGAATCCGGCCTCTATGATGTCCACACCGAGCTCCGCCAGCTTTTTGGCAATCTCGAATTTCTCTTCCTTGATGAGACTGGCACCCGGCGACTGCTCACCGTCTCTCAGCGTCGTATCGAAAATAAGCACCTGTTCTCTTGCCATCCCTTGTGTCTCCTTATCATCCGGAGCGCCGCCGCGTAGTATACACATTCGACCAAACAGTTGCCACTGCTCCCGGAACGAGCCGGGAGCGGGTCCCCATACTTCCGGGATAGATATGTCTTAATAATTAGATACTTAAAAATCTTATCAGTCTTCTTAAGAATGTTCGGTCTGTTGGCGGCCGCGGGCCCTTGGAGGATAACATGAAGGGACCCATGAGCGTACGAGGCAGGAAGAGTACGAAGATTATGTGAATGGTCTGTTGATGACCGTTCACAAATCAACGCAACTGGGTTGCACGCCGCTTTGACGGAAACAAGCTCGCGATTTTTCCACAACGAACGAAAAAATCCTCCGCGGTCTTTGAATTTTCGTTTGACATTCTTGCGCGCGTCCTGCTATCATCTCCGCCGGAAGAGACGAGATCGAGTGCACTGTCGAGTGCAACTTTGGAATTCACTCACCCGCAGAACCCCGATGGGGTGACGCCGTCCCGCGAGGACGATCGGGTGCTCACAATAGTCTCGGGAGAGAGGAGGCGCGCACGATTGAGAGCGCGTCACTGTCCCGGCGAGAGTGCCTCTCGGCGTTTCTTTCCTTCCCGTTAATTCGGGTTCTTTGATCTGTCGGCAACTGTTTGAGAACTTCTTCACAGAGAGGGGAACCTAATGTCGCAGGGAGGCCTGCGCGACCGCGTTGCGGAAGAGGTGAGGAAACGGGTTCGGCCGCAGCAGTTTGACACCTGGTTTACCAAGGTCGAATTCGCGGAGGGTCCGGGAGGGGGGCTGCAGGTGCGAGTCCCGAGCCATTTCTGGCGCGACTGGCTGAAGTCCCACTACAGCGCGGTGATCACGGAAGCAGTAAGGGCCGCGCTCGGCAAAGACGAGGAGATCGAATTCGCGGTCGACCCGTCGCTTGTCGACGAACAACCGAAAGCTCCGTCGGCGAAAGCAGAGCCCCCTCGGGAACAGCCCGGCGAAGGCTTGAACGCCCGCTATACCTTCCAGAATTTCGTGGTAGGGCCCTCCAATCGTTTTGCGCACGCCGCCGCCATGGCGGTCGCAGAGGCCCCTTCGACCGCGTATAACCCGCTCTTCATATATGGCGCCTCGGGGATGGGAAAGACCCATCTGATCCAGGCGGTCTGCCATATGTGCCGGGCCCGGGGAGGCCGCCAGCGGATGATCTATGTTCCCTGCGAGAGCTTTCTCAACGATTATGTCGCCGCGGTCCAGACCAGGGCGCTTGACCGGTTCCGCGCGAGGTACCGGCAGGCGGAGATCCTGATCATCGATGACATTCACTTCCTGGCGAACAAGGAACGATCGCAGGAAGAGTTCTTTCATACCTTCAACTCTCTGTACAATGCGGATCGGCAGATCATCCTTTCCAGCGACAGCGCGCCGAATACGATTCCCGCGATCGAGGATCGACTCTCCTCGCGGTTCCGCTGGGGCCTCGTCGCGAAGATCGATGCGCCGGTCTACGAAACGCGGGCGGCGATCGTTCGGAAGAAAGCCGAGCTGTACGGCGGGCAGCTGCCGGACGACGTCGTCGAGTATCTGGCCGAGGCAATCGAGGACTGCATTCGCGATCTGGAAGGATGCGTGATCCGGGTGATCGGTTTTGCGTCGCTCACCACGCGGAAGATCGATCTGCGCCTGGCCAAGGAAGTCCTTCACGAAAAGCCGGGCCGAAGAAAGGCGGTCACGATGAAGGAGATCATGGACGCGGTGACCGACGCGTTCGGAGTGAAGGTGTCCGACCTCCAGTCACGGAGGCGCACCCGGTCGTTGGTGAGGCCGCGGCAGGTATGCATGTATCTGGCCCGGCGGCTCAGCCGCCATTCCCTCCAGGAGATCGGCGGCTTCCTCGGAGGCCGGGACCACTCGACGGTCGTATACGCCCAGGAACGGGTCGAAAAAGAAATGAGGAAAGACAAGGGGCTTCGGCGTACAATAGAAGATATAATCTCGGGGCTAGAAGCTTCTTGACGCCCCGAGTGGGCGACGGCCGGGACAGAGGGGGTATGCGATGAAGTTCTCTTGTGACAGACAGGCGATTGCCGAGGCGTTTCAGCTCGTGGCGGGGGTGGCCCCGCAGCGGAGCCTGAAGCCGATCCTTACCCGGGCGAAAGTCACCGTGACCAAAGACACGGTGTCCGTGGAGGGAACGGACTTCGAGGTAGCCCTCAGGTGCACCCTTGTCCCGAACTCGGTCGAACAGGAGGGCAGCGTCGCGGTCCCCGCTGAAAAGGTGGCCTCGATACTCAGGGAGGCCTCTGATACCGAGATTTGCGTGGAATGCCAGGGGGATGTGGTCTGCATCCTGTGCCAGGACGGCTTCTTCCGGGTGCTGGGGGAATCCGCCGAGAATTTCCCGCCGATCCCCGTCTTCGAGGGGACACCCGCGAAGCTCGGGGGCGCGCTGGTCGCGGATATGATGCGCAAGACGGCATTCGCCGCGGCTGAGGAGAGGTCCCGCTACTCCCTGAACGGGGTGTATGTCTCCCTGGGGGCGAAGAAGATAGTGATGGCTGCGACGGACGGCAGGCGGCTGGCCGTTCGCGAAGAGAAGCTGCCTGCGAAAGTGGAGAGCGTCTCGGGCATCGTGCCGCTCAAAGGGGTGTCCACCATCCGGCGAGTCGTGGAGTCCTGCGGAGACGTGGAGCTCGCGATGTCCGATAACATGATCATGGTCAAAGCCGCGGGCCGGGAGGTCTATTCCCGGCTGATCGAAGGGAAGTTCCCGGATTACACCAGGGTCGTGCCCTCCGGAAACGATAATCACGTCGAGGCGGAGCGGGACGCGCTGCTCTCGTTCATCAAGCGGGCGGCTCTACTTGCCCCCGCGGATTCGAGGTCCGTCAAATTCTCCGTGGGCAAGGGCGCGCTCAAGCTCTCCTCGAGGACCGCCGAGGTCGGGGAGGCGGAGTTGTCTCTGCCGGTGGGGTATCAGGGGGAATCGTTCGACGTGGACTTCAACCCGAACTACCTGCTGGACGTGCTCCGGGTGATAGACGGCGACAAGGTGGTCCTCGAATTGAAAGACAGCGAATGCGCGGGAATGATTCGAGAAGGCAAGGGCTACACGTACGTGGTTATGCCTCTAAGCGCGTAGGCGACGACGCTCCCGAGAAACTGGGAAGCGTCCTGAGCCGCCTCATCGAGTCGACCCGCCTCCGGGACGTCTTCAAGAACAGAGAGATATACCGGAAGTGGGCCGAGCTGGTGGATGCCGGTGTGGCGGAAGCGACGCGCGTCGCCGGCTTCAAGCGGCGGACGCTGATCGTGGCGTGCCGGACCCAGGCGCTCGCGGCCGAGCTTGCCGCCTTCCGAAAGGCGGAGCTGCTGGCGGTGCTGACGGAAGGGCTGGGCGACGGGGTCGTTGAAGATATTCGGTTCGTAGTGGAGGGAAACGTTGGAGAAGGAAGAAAGCGTTAGCAGGCCGGAGGCGGAAGCCTACGATGCCCAGACGATTCGGGTGCTGGGCGGCATCGAGGCGGTCCGGAAGCGTCCGGCGATGTACATCGGCGACACCTCGGTGAAGGGACTGCACCACCTCGTCCACGAGGTGGTGGACAACAGCGTGGATGAGGCGATGGCCGGTCACTGCACCGCGATACACGTGACCATCGAGAACGACGGGAGCGTATCCGTGGCGGACGACGGCCGCGGGATCCCGGTCGACATGCACAAGGAAGTGAAGAAGCCGGCGCTCGAAGTCGTGATGACAACCCTTCACGCGGGCGGCAAGTTCGATCACCGAAGTTACAAGGTCTCGGGCGGCCTGCACGGCGTCGGCGTCTCGGTCGTGAATGCGCTGAGCGAGCACCTCGAGGCGGAGGTCTGGCGCGACGGCACGGTGTACCGGCAATCCTACTCGAGA
>Ga0315555_1001896_pt1 | contig 14995 bp, 8 predicted proteins | sample SalMarSW160380MG_FD_202113 | JGI IMG/M metagenome (GOLD analysis project Ga0315555, IMG submission 202113) | Salt marsh sediment microbial communities from the Plum Island Ecosystem LTER, Massachusetts, United States - Salt Marsh Sediment SW1603-80 ... | reverse complement strand
ACGGCAGTGCCGTGGCCAATCCTGACGGCACGGTGACATACACTCATGACGATACTGAGACTGCTGGCGATTCATTCACCTACACGGTCGATGACAATGACGGGGCCACAAGCAACGTTGCCACGGTTACGATTGATGTTAATCCTGTGAACGATCCGCCTGTTGCGGTTGATGATAATGCCACGGTTGATGAGGGAGGCTTTGTCTCGGTTGCTGTCCTTGTCAATGACAGCGATGTGGACGGCACACTGAATCCGGCTACGGTGACCATAGTGGACTCGCCTGTCAACGGCAGTGCCGTGGCCAATCCTGACGGCACGGTGACATACACTCATGACGATACTGAGACTGCTGGCGATTCATTCACCTACACGGTCGATGACAATGACGGGGCCACAAGCAACGTTGCCACGGTGAGTATCTCTGTAACACCAGTTAATGATGCTCCTGTAGCTGTCGATGATGCCTACAGTACGAATGAGGATACACCGCTGAACGTTGTTGCTCCCGGTGTTCTTGCCAACGAAAGCGATTTGGACCCGAACGATACGCTGACGGTCAACACGCCGCCGGTAAGCGGTCCAAGTAACGGCACTTTGGCGCTGAATGCCGACGGCTCGTTTACTTACACGCCGTATGCGAACTTCCACGGCACCGACAGTTTCGAGTACACGGCCAACGACGGGTTGCTGGATTCCAATGTAGCCACGGTGACGATCGAGGTCAGCGGAGATAATGACGCCCCGGTAGTGGTAGATGATGCCTATAGCAATGCCGAAGACACGGTGCTACAGGTAACGGCACCGGGCGTGCTGGATAATGACAGTGATGTAGATGGTGATGAGTTTACGGCGGTATTGGTGGATGGGCCGGCAAATGGAGTGGTAGGTCTGAATGCTGACGGTAGTTTTAACTATACGCCGGATGCGAATTATAACGGTTCGGACTCCTTTAGCTATTACGCCAGTGATGCTATGGCCAATTCCAACATTGCTACAGTAACGATTACCGTGCTATCGATAAATGATGCGCCCGTAGCCGAAGATGACAGCGTGGCTACCAACGAAGATACGCCGGTCACCATCGAGGTGCTGGCAAATGACAGTGATGCCGAAGGCGACACGTTAGAGGTGACCGATGTCAGTGATCCCGCCAACGGCAGTGCAGTGATAAATTTAGACGGCACGGTAACCTATATACCTGATGCCGACTACAACGGTCCGGACTCCTTTAGCTATTACGCCAGTGATGCTACGGCCAATTCCAACATTGCTACAGTAACGATTACCGTGCTATCGATAAATGATGCGCCCGTAGCCGAAGATGACAGCGTGGCTACCGACGAAGATACGCCGGTCACCATCGAGGTGCTGGCAAATGACAGTGATGCCGAAGGCGACACGTTAGAGGTGACCGATGTCAGTGATCCCGCCAACGGCAGTGCAGTGATAAATTTAGGCGGCACGGTAACCTATACACCTGATGCCGACTACAACGGTCCGGACAGCTTTACATATACGATAAGTGACGGTAACGGCGGAACTGATACGGCAACCGTAACAGTGACAGTCACCCCGGTCAACGACGCGCCGGTGGCAGAAAATGATACAGCGACTACCGCCGAGGATACAGCCGTGGTGATCGATGTGCTGGCCAATGATAGTGATGTAGACGGGGATGTGCTAAGGGCAGTTCTTGATACGGGACCGGCTAACGGAGGCCTGATATTGAATGCTGACGGCAGTTTCTTTTATTCGCCAGACCCTGATTTTTCAGGAACTGACAGCTTCAGCTACGTTGCAAATGACTTGCTGGAGGATTCTAACATAGCGATGGTAACCATAACGGTAATTCCAGTCAACGACGCGCCGGTAGCGAATGTTGACAGTGTGACGACCGATGAAGATGTTCCGGTGAATGTGGACGTGCTGGTGAACGACACAGACGTGGAGAACGACCCGTTGACGATCAGTATTGTCAGTCAGGTCAATGGCACAGCGGTGGTCACCGATGAGGGCACGCCGGGTGATCCGTCGGACGACACGGTGGACTTCACACCGGATGAGAATTTTTACGGCACAGCGGCATTTACATATCAGGTCAATGACGGGGTCTTGGACTCGAACTTGGCGACGGTGACGATAACGGTTAATCCGGTGAACGATGCACCTGTAGCGGTAGACGATGACTATACGACAGTCGAAGACACGGCTCTGGTGGTAATGGCCCCGGGCCTGCTGGCTAACGACGATGACTCCGATCCTACCGATACCTTGAGCGTTGAGCCTGCCTCGGTGACCCAGCCGGTCAATGGTACTGTAACGGTCAATGTCGACGGTGCTTTCGAGTATCTGCCTGACGCCGATTTCTTTGGGATCGATACGTTTACTTACCAGGCGGTGGACAGTCGGGGGGGCCTGAGCAATATGGCGACGGTAATGATTATCGTTGACTTGGATTCGGATGGGGATGGTATATCAGATATGGAAGAGCAAGGGCCTGAAGGAGATCCGGATTTTGATGGTAACGGTGACGGAATAACTGATAGTCAGCAAAACACTGTGGCATCCTTCTATACAACGACCGAAGATTATGTTATGTTGGCTTCACCTGAAACAACGACACTGAGTGATGTCAGTGCCATAGAGAATCCCTCACCTGGAGATGTTCCTACCGAGATAGAAATGCCGTATGGTTTCTTTGACTTTACCATAAACGATGTGGGAATTGGTGGTGCTGTAATCGTGACTCTTGATGTACCGGACGGACCACTTGTAAACTCATATTACAAATATGGGCCAACCCCAGACAACACAACTCCTCACTGGTACGAATTTGTCTATGACGGGACAACAGGCGCAGAAATTGCTGGGGATACTATAATACTGCATTTTGTCGATGGTCTGCGAGGAGATGATGATATTACCGCCAACGGTACGGTTGTTGAGCCAGGTGGACCAGCTGTTGTAAATGTTGCTCCTACAGTGGACGCCGGTTCTGACCAGACGGTCGATGAGGGCCAAACCTTTAATCTGAGTGCAACATTCAATGATATTAATATTGAGGACACACATACAGCCACTATAGACTGGGGCGATGGAACGCCTGTAGAAGCTGGCATAATCATCGAATCTAGTGGTTCCGGGACTATATCCGGAGCTCATGAATATGCAGATAATGATTTATATGAAGTAACAGTTACTGTAACAGATAATGAAGGTGGCTCTGGTAATGATACGCTAACAATTAGTGTCAAAAATGTAGCTCCGACAGTTGATGCCGGTTCTGACCAGACCGTTAACGAAGGCGATACAGTGGTCTTGAACGGTTCCTTTACAGATACCGGCGAGTCGGATACCCATACATATCTGTGGGACTTCGGGGACTCTACGACCTCCGATACATTGGATACGAGTCACATATACTCTGATAACGGCATATATACAGTGAACCTGACCGTCACCGATGACGATAGCGGCGTTGGTTCTGACACATTAATAGTAACAATTGCCGGTGTGGGTGGCCAGGCTCCTGAGATAACGCAACTGTATGTAACCGAGAATATCAATGAAAATGACATGGCTACGCTAACAGGGCAATTTATCGATCCTGATTTGCTTGACAGTCACGAGGTTGCAATCGACTGGGGCGATGGGGCAACTGAAACGCTGACTCTTACTGTTGGCGACCGTAGTTTCTTAGCAGAACATCAATACCTTGATGACGAACCGAGCGGCACTGAAGCCGATGATTATCTTATCCAGGTACTACTAACAGATGACATTGACGGCCAGGATACCGCGTCGGCAACGGTTACGGTAAATAATCTTGCGCCGGAAATCATTACCTTCTCCACCAATTCCGGCGGATGTGGCGGAGGTACAAACCAAAAAGAAGTTTCCCTCTTTGCCGAGTTTACAGACGCAGGTACCCTGGATAGCCATATCGCAACCATCGACTGGGGCGACGGCACAATTACAACAGGACAGATTACAGAGACTGGCGGAGTTGGCGCTGTTTCTGCAAGTCATACTTATGTGGACGGTGGAATCTATGAAATTAAGCTGACTGTTACTGATGATGACACTGGCTCAGATACCAAGAATGCTACCAAAGCAATTGGTGGAGTAAGAGTGGTTGATGGAGTTTTACAAATCATTGGTACCTGTGGCGATGACCATATTACCATACAAAAGATATGCGCCGGCAAGAAAGCACAACTAAAAGTGCACGCCAGCTTCATACCGAGTCACGGCCATAAGTGTCAGTGTCATTGTTATAAACCGGGACGTGGATATAAGACTTTTGACGCTGCTGATATTACAAGTATAGTTGTTTTAGCACTCGATGGTAATGACAAGGTAACCATCGCAGGCAATGTCAGAATTACCTCTCTGATAGATGGAGGTGCCGGCAATGATAAACTAAAAGGCGGCAGTGGAGCTGACGTTATCCTTGGCGCAGAAGGTAATGATACTATCATAGGAGGCGGTGGACGGGACCTGTTAATCGGCGGCGACGGTTGCGACCGGATCATCGGCGACTCCGGCGATGACATCCTGATTGGCGGTACAACAAGTTTCGATATTGACGATTCTAATCTCGACCAGGCACAGATAACCTTGGGACAAAGCTTCGATGGGGCTCTGAGGGCCATCCTGGCTGAGTGGAATTCTCAGCGAAGTTTCTGCAAACGTGTGAAGAATCTTAAGAACGGCAGCGGAAGCGACGACCGTCTCAATGGCCCATTTTTCCTGCAGAGGGGTATAACGGTTTTCGATGACAGCGATCGGGATTGCATGACTGGCTCCCGCGGTAAGGACTGGTTAATATCATTTGATGGTGATAAACTCACCGATAACAAGAACAAAGATAACGGCAACTGTCAGCATCAGTATCAATGCTCCATTTGGAAACTGCTGACTCGTTTGTATTGGAACAAATTTGATTGTTGTGAGAAATACAGGTAGATAGAAAGGGGATTGTAGTATAAGACGAATCCTCGCTCTTGTCCAAGATAATGATTTTTTTCAGGTGGTGCAAGGAATCTTTCGCACATTTTTAGATAAGTCTTTCATCTGGTCGTACCTTAGTCTGGCCACCCCTATTATACGTGTTTAGCCTGAAGTTTTAGTTTTTGGGGCGATACATCCGATAATATAAATAGCAACGATATGCAGAGAAAGTTATGGATGATCGCACAAAAGCTGTTATAGATGAATTACGAGCTGAAGTCAAACGCCTCAAAGAACGAATAGAATCACTCGAACAGGAAAACCGCCGGTTGCGAGAAGAATTGGAAAAGGCTCAGCAGCAGATGGCCCGCCAGGCCGCTCCTTTCCGCCGAGAAGAACGAAAAAAGATTCCTCCGGATGAACACAAACCTCCGGGACGAAAGGCGGGGCATCCGGGTTCTTATCGTAAGGAACCTGATCATATAGATGAAACAATAGAATTGCCGTTGGACAACTGTCCGAAGTGCTCGGGACCCCTAACGGATATCGAGCGTATGGAGCAAATAATCGAAGAGATACCGCCTGTTCGACCGCACGTGGTCAAAGTTATAACCTACCGTGGCCGGTGTCCTTGCTGTGGAGTGGTCGAGACGCATCATCCACTGCAAACCTCTTACGGCCAGGGGGCGGCTAAGGTGCAGTTAGGTCCGCGAGCGTTGGCATTGGCAGCTTGTCTTAACAAGGTACACGGTCTTACGGTGCGTAAAACGTGCAGGGTTTTACATGATTTGTGTGGTTTGCGTATAACTGGTAATCGGCAGGTAAAACAGCCACACGAAAATGCTCTAATTTGGCAATGAAAGCCTTATTGTTCATAACTACCCATCAAAGCAGCTTTTAGTCACCTCAAAATGCCCAAACAACTGACTCCTTGCGGAATCCCTGCCCTTGGGTAGTACCTTACGACATTTTAATTTGTGGATATAGGTTGTTCCCGTTTGATGCGAAATTCAGCCAATTAACAAACTGGATTCCCGCTTTCGCGGGAATGACAACTCACAAAATCAAATGTCATAGAGTAGTAGGGACTATTGTGAGATATCGCTTGGTATGTTATAATATCTTGTGTCGTTATAAATCTTATCGGCTGTTAAAAGTGGTGTTTATGATTTGCTGGTCTGAACAAGGAGGAATGCTATTCATATGAGATATTCGCGGACTCTTGCTTTTCTTGTGGTATTCAATCTCACCCTCAGCCTTTATACTATGGGCCGGGCACAGGAGCTAATCCGGATAAACGAGTTCATGGCCGTGAACGATAACGGCCTTGATGACGAGGACCGGGATGAAGAGGACTGGATCGAGCTCTACAATGCCGGAATGAACTCGGTTGACTTGGAGGGGTGGTATCTAACGGATGACATCAACAACCTGACGCAGTGGGCGTTTCCGGAGGTGACGCTCGCGCCCGATGCTTACTTGGTTGTCTTTGCCTCGGGAAAAAATCGTAGATATCCCTTGGTAGTGTTGCACACCAATTTTAAACTAAAAGGTGGTGGCGAGTATCTGGGATTGGTCCGTCCGGACGGTAAGACCGTGGTTTCGGAGTTCTTTCCGTGGTATCCGAAACAGGCCCCCGATATTTCTTATGGCCCCATTGGCAGTACCACGGAAACAATGCTCTTAATGTCTGGGGCGCCGGCCAAGGCCCTGGTACCCCTTAACAATGCCCTGGAACCGAACCCACGGCGTTCGGAGACGCTGCGTCCCTGGACGCAAGAAGACTCGGATGATTCATCCTGGCAGACAGGCACCACCGGTGTCGGTTATGATTACCCGGGACTGATTGGTTTGGATGTCTCGGCGATGCGAAACGTCAATACCACGGTGTATATTCGCGTGCCCTTCGTGGTGGAGGATCCCTCGGCGATCCGAACCTTGACCTTGCGTATGCGTTTTGACGACGGGATGATTGCCTATATCAACGGGCAGGAGGTGGCACGGAACAATGCTCCGGGCCCGGGCTCAAAGAGTTGGAACTCCAGTGCATCAACCAATCGGTCCGACAGCATCGCTGTTCAATCGGTTGATTTTACTATCCCGCAATTCGACTTTCTCCATGTGGGGACCAACCTGCTGGCCGTGCAGGGGCTGAACTATCAGGCGAATGACTCGGACCTGCTGGTCGTTCCAGAGTTGCTCGCTACGCTCGCTACAGCAGACGAAACGTCATGTCAGTATTTCCCGGTACCGACGCCTGGAAAGCCGAACAGCATCGGTATCGATATTCTGGGGCCGATCATTTCCGATACGGACCACTATCCGCGCATACCCACTGAAAATGAGGACCTGCAGATCACGGCCCGGATCGAGCCGTCCTTCGATCCCATTGATACCGTCATGTTGTACTATCGTGTGATGTTTAATCGCGAAGGGAGCGTTCCATTACTGGATGATGGTACGGGCGGCGATAGCGAAAGCGAGGATGGGCTTTACAGTGTGAGAATCCCGGCTTGGAGGTTTAAAGCGGGGCAGATGGTCAGATGGTTCATTACGGCCACAGACACAGCCGGACGCAAATCACGGTTTCCAGCTTACACCGATCCGCTGAATTCCCCACAGTATTGCGGGACTGTAGTGGATGACCCGAATCTGACTAATCCGTTACCGGTGCTGCATTGGTTTATCCAGTATCCGCAAGCCGCCAACACCGATGCCGGAACCCGCTGCACGCTCTTTTACGATGGTGAGTTTTACGATAATGTGTGGATTAATATTCATGGTCAATCCAGTCGTGGTTTTCCGAAAAAGAGCTACGACATCGATTTCCATCCTGGTCATAACTTCAAATGGGCCCCGGGACAGCCACGTGCTGATGACATCAACCTGATGACGACCTATCCGGACAAGGCGCACATGCGCAACATACTGGCCTATGAGACATATCGGGATGCGGATTGTCCCTATCACTGGGTTTTTCCGGTACGGGTCCAACAAAACGGGGCCTTTTGGGGCACAGCCCATGTGATGGAGAACGGCGATGAAGATTGGCTGATTCGGATGAGCTTGAATGCCGAGGGAGCCCTTTACAAGATGTATAACAGATTTGACAGTGCGAGTAGCGCCTATAATGGTGCCGAAAAGAAGACACGCAAGTATGAAGACAACTCGGATTTGTTGGCACTCTACGACGGCCTCAGCCTCGGGGGCGAAGCGCGCCGCCGATATCTCTATGACAATGTGGATGTCGCGCAGGTCGTCAACTTCCTGGCTGTACACATAATCACTGGAGACATCGACTGCTGCCACAAAAACTACTACCTATACCGTGATACGGGCGCCAGCAATGAATGGCAGATGTGGCCGTGGGACGTGGACCTGAGCTTCGGACGAGTGTGGAATTCCACAGAGACTTACTGGAACGAGAACCTTGTTCCAAATACGGGGCTGTTTGTCGGTAGAAACAACCGTGTCCCAGATGCCATTTTTAATACCCCGGAAACACGACAGATGTATTTGCGCCGTATAAGAACGCTCATGGATGAGCTCCTCAAAGCACCGGACACGCCGGAGGAGGAACTGTATTTTGAGCCGAGCATTGATATGTTGGCAGCTCTCATTGCTCCGGATGCGGCCTTAGACGCCGCTAAATGGGGCTCGCACGCCTGGGGTAATGGTTCAACGGCTCCTTGTTGTCCCCAATCGTTGCCGGAAGCCGTCGAAGAGCTGAAGTACTACTACCTACCTGAGCGTCGGCGTCAACTATTCAATGGCTTAGCTACCGGGGCCAATGAAATACCCAATGCCCAACCGGTCGGTACGGTTATTAACTTCGGTACTATTGATACCAACCCTGCCAGTGGTAATCTGGATGAGCAGTACATACAACTGCAAAATCCCAATCATTTCGCTGTAGATATTTCCGGCTGGACACTTAGTAGTGGGCAAGATCCCAACGCCCATCTTTTTACGTTCCACGGTGGTACGGTCATTCCTGCAAATGGGACTATTTACGTTGCCGCCAACAGGATAGCTCTTCGCTCACGGAATTCATCTATCAGAGGCGGTCCAATATTGTTTATTGTTGGTGACTTCAGTGGTCGGCTTGCAACTCGAGATGAAACGCTTTACTTGACCGACCGGCAGCAAATGACGGTAGATTTCGTCAAAACAACCCAAACCGGCAGGCGGTGATGGCGAAGGGGTAAATACACCTGCACAGGCCACGTATGACGCAGGAGGTCGTATCGGTCATCGAAAACGTTGCCAATTTTTATGATTTTTGTAAGGTATTTGCCTTAGATAACTTACGAAGTGAACATTTTTGCCGAATTGGCAGATAACGGGCTTTCTGGTTGTATACTTCTACTCGCGAAAATGGGGCCATTTCGGGCCCCATCCCTGCGGGTACTGGCCTGATTAGCTGGAAGGACCGGTCCAAAATTTTTCAGAAAATATGTAGTCACCGCTATTAACAACTTTGTTCATATGTGATACCCTTTCATAAGAGCAGCGGTGGAGTATTACGAAAAAACATATCAAATCAATCATCTGGATAAAAACGATATATGAGAGATGATGGACGAGAAAATTAGTGGATTTGCGAACGGGCGAGGCAGGGATTCGGCGTATATTTTCCTTGACGAAAAGGCCGTCAATTTGGTATAAGAATATTTATAGGAGCTTATATCAATAGAGGCAAACGTCTGTGGGTTTTTTCATGCATACAAATTCCTGTATTGAAGTAGGTTTATAAAAGAGAATAGCACCACGTGAAAAGCAGGCCGTTAAAAAGCACTGGAGAAATGGAACAACTTTTGGTTATAAGGCTGCCTCAAAGTTGTAGTGGCCGGGCTTAATTTCAAGTACAGAAAACTCCTTTGTGTCACGCAGGTGTTTAATGCTGTTAGCCTGGGCTATGGGGACGTTTCCTTCTTTGATTGATTTAGGATCCTTAGTCGGCAAGTAGAGCGTTGCGGTTGTATTAGGCGGAACAGACACTATTAATTTGAGTTTTCCGTTAAGAATCTGCCATTCACTTCGGATTGTACCATACGGGGATTCGAGTCTGGCTTTGACCCGATCGAGAGGCTGGTTTCTGATTATTCCAGGCTTGATAAGGAAATGCTTGTATCCTGGACTGTTCGGGTCGGGCTTGATACCCCCCAGCCCTTCGATGAACCAGGCTCCGATATGTAAATACGAACTATGCAGACGAGAATTACTGCCATCCCAGGCCTCCCAGAGGGTTGTGGCTCCGCGTTGCAGCATATCACCCCAGCCTGGATAGTCCTTTTTAGTAGCCATTTCAAACAATAGGTCTGGACGATCGAACTCCAGTAGATTCTTGACAATGAAATAACCACCGGTAATCCCGCCCCAGAAGTGTCCCCGGCGATGGATAAGAATCTCGTCTTCAAAACGTTTCCATACTGCCGGTCGAACTTCCTCGGGAGGCAGTCCTACCAATAGCGCAATAGCAAGGTAAGCCTGCAGGTTATTCACGTAGCCGTTTTCCTGAGGATTGAAGAATTCCTTGTGCACAGCTCGGGCTATAACTACCGCCCGACTAAGATATCTCGCAGCGACATCCTTCTTTCCCAAAGCATCGGCGATCCGCGCTGCCGTTTGCAGATTGTATATCCAATAGCAATTGTTAAAAAATAAGGTCTCACGCGTGTCACCATTGACTCCCTGTGCTCCCGGCCAGAGCCAATCGCCCAAGAAGTCCCACTCTCCACCCCAGCGAACAAGCATATTATTCTTTGACTTTGTTTCAAGGAAGGCCAGCCAGCGCTCGATCGTCTCAAAGTTCTCTTCAAGTATGCGGATGTCACCATAGTGTCGATAAACATACCAGGGCAGGGTGACACAAATTCCGCTCCAGGCGGGTCCACCGCCGCCCCAGTAAGTAGGAGCGGTATACGGCAGATTACCGGCCTGCGTCGGGGCGTTTTGGTTCGTTGATTTTTCACCAAGGCCCCAGGCAGTCTCTTTGCCCTGTACGTCACGCCAATCCTGGGTCCATTTTGTATAGAAAGCCCCCAGATGGTAATTGTTCAGCGCCGTCTGTATTGTGGCGTGGGCGTCGCCGCCGTAGCCCATGCGTTCGCGCTGAGGGCAGTCGACAACATAACCACCGAGACTGAGATTCTCAAAAGTCCACAGCACAATGTTATAAATGTCGTTAAGCAGCTTGTTAGAACACTCAAACCAGCCTGCCCTTTGAAAGTCGGTCCGCACCAGATAACCACGAATATCCTGTAAGGCCGGCTTGTACCCTAAACCTTTGATGAAAATCCATCGCCCTGAGCCATAATTGAAACGGTTGCGAAAAGTGCCCTGCCTGCCGGGTCCGATGCGGTATGCGCTGTGGAGCCGATGGGTTATTAACTCCTCTTTGCGTTCCGAGAATTGTAATTCGATAATGTCACCCTGTTGTCCCTTCACATCGATTTCAACAAAACCGACAAAATTTACCCCCATATCAACGCGATAGCCCCCGCTTTCGACTTTCTCAATGGCGATAGGTTTGATCTTTTGGATACGGCGATTGGGTTCGACCGTTTGAGCCGACAGCAACAGTTTGGGATGATACACGGTAGCTGACTTCCATCCCGTATCGTCCAAATCGGCACCGTACCAGTTTGGTAATTCCTTATTGGCATCATAATATTCGCCGCCGAAGTTCATAAACATCCATGTTCCTAACAGAACGTTCGGGCTGGGATCAGTTTTCCACGTTTCGTCAGTGATCAAACGTTGTCTTCGCCCATCTCGCATTTCGATGTGGGCCTGAGCAATGACTATTGGTGTTTGTGGTTTGTCGTCAGTCTTGTACAGCGGGAAGATGGACCACGATGTGCCCAGCCATAGGCCAATCACGTTGCGGCCAGGTCGCAGATGATCGGCAATTTCGTAAGTCACGTAACGCGCCCGCTTTGTATGATCGGCCACGCTCGGCATCAGAACCGTATCTGTCACCTTCTTTCCATTCACATAGAGTTCATGGTAACCCACAGACGCTACGTACATCGTTGCCCACCGGGGTTTGTCTCTTAAGATAATTTCCTTACGAAACCAGGGTTCAGATAGGTAGTTACCTTCCGGAGGCAACTCCTTAACCTCAACGAACTGCTGATCCGTGCCTATCCATTTGGCTGACCAGTCTGATGGATTCAATAATCCCATTGTCCATTGAGTTGATGCGCTCCAGGCCGAGAACACTCCGTGATTATCGCGTACTCGTACCTTCCAATAGCAGCGCATGCCGGATGACAGGGCAGAGCCGTGATAGATAACGAGGTTCGATTGGTCAGACTTGATTTCGCCCGAATCCCATAGGTCGCCTCTGTCCCGGGCAAGCAATTCCTCCGAACTGGCCGCCAGAATATGGTAAGCCCTCTGTGCTTGTCCACGTGTTTTCTGCTCAGTTGCCTTAAGCTTCCAGCTAAGCCGCGGTCGCTTCACATCAATACCTAAGGGGTTGGTCAGGTATTCGCATCGCAAGTCGGTCGGTGTTATGCTCGCGGTAACGAATGGAGTTCGTTGCCCGTAACCGCTACTCTCGGCAACCGCAAGCATTGTATCTTTTCGTAATTTGTGTGTACTATTATCAGCCTGTATAGTTGCACAGAAGACAAGGACCATCAATACCGTAACTGTTTTCCTTGAGCTTGACAGGCTCTCAAGCTGGAATTTTCCGCAACTCGGTAGTCTTTTTCTTTTCATTTGTTTATCTCCCGTGAAAAGTCTATGCCAATTTGACAAATCTTCCCGTTTCTTATAGTGGTAAAAGACGAAGTCTTAATTAGTACGACCCAAGGCAACATCTCTTGCTTCCTGATTGAATCGTCCCTTTTCTCCAGAAATCATTCTCACCTTCACAATTTATATTCTCATCGGTGAAATTGCGCCCCAAATTACCAAATCTGGTCGACCGGCACAATATTAAAAAAATATGAGTCTTACGCGACACGTCAATCTGCGCTCCCCACCACGATATGGAGCGAACGTTAATAAAGCAAGGGACGGTTGACCTTACGGATCCAGAGTTTATCGGTTTTGATGGACGGTCTGTCTGTAATCCTGCCTTTGGTGTTGAAGAGCAGTTGCTTGACGCCATTTCTATCCATGCGGATGCCGAACAGGTAGTGAATGATATTGAAGCAAACGAAGCCGGCCTGTTGACCAGGTATCATACCCGAAAAATCCAGATCTTTGACGACAGTGCCTTGACCGTTTTCCATTAATTATCCTTAATGTCATTTCTCCAAAAATCCACGTGGTAAGCAGGGCTGTCTGCATTCCAGACTTTGTTGACGATATCCATATCCCCATCTCCGTCCACGTCGGGAAGAACAGCATCATGCCAGCCGGGATTGTCCTCGTGTATCACGATGGGTTTAAAAAGGGGACTGGTGCGAATGGCATGAAGATAAGCAATTCTCATTGTAAGAGAGCCTCCTTCATCTCTGATCTGGGCTTGTTCAGCAAAGCATATTCTTTAGGCCTTCGTTTAACAGCTCGCGGTTCGATTCGATTGGGACGATTCGGTAACTTGTCACGAGCAATCCAGCTTAGTAGGTACTGATAAAGTATCATGGCCTTTAGGGTTCCCGAAAATAGCCAAAGATAAGGAAGTACCGCATTAACACGATGCAACGTACCAGCAAAACTCAGACGATGTAACGGCTGATCATGCGATTCTGAGGCCTGCCACATCAGAACGCGGATCAAATTGTAAACCAACAGATGCATATAAATCTCTTTTCGAACCACATCTGCACTTTTACCCCGCAAAATATCCATTCCCAAGGTCGTTTTAATATCTCGCAAACGCAGTTCAACTATCCAACGATCTCTGTACAGCCCGGCGATCTCCTCAAAATGGATACACCTTCGGATCTAACAGGGTCGTGGCCACGATAATTGTCTCACCGCGAAATCCTGGCACCGCTGTATGGAAACGGAGTACACGAATCGTTAAAGTCTCCGGCAAAGATGCAAAGCGTTCCGGAGACAGACCTCGAGGACATTTTCTTGGCCTATACCATGTTACCAGGCGATCATTTTTGCCTAAGCGCTTGCCTTGCCGAAAATCCACGGTCCGTGAACGGGCCCCGTGAAGGCGAAAAACGCCATCGCAGCCCTTTTGGAGTAGTTCTGCCAGATAGCTATAAGCACAGAAAAAACGGTCTCCCAGCACAACGTCTCCGGTGTGTAACTGCCCCCACAGTTGATGCCACAGGTTGAGCTCCGAACTGCGATAGGCACCAATTGCCACATCCAGAACAGCCCCGGTCGCCCAACAGAACATGGCTACTATCCGAGCAACGGGAAATCCACAACCCGGTTTTTGTCCGTCCGGCTGTCCGAAGCTCTGTTGCAGAGAAGGGGTATCCGGCATCGAACAAGCGGAACCATCCACTATCCAGACACGACGGCCACACCAGGAATACGCCGAGCCGACTTTCGCTTGAAGCCTTTGGCCGACCTGTCGCAATGCCGATTTGAACAATGATAGCGGTAATCGTTGTCGTCCCTGACAATAGGCACTGGGGTCCGGTGAGGCCGTTACCTGTTGTCCGCAGGCGGCTTGTTCAGCTAAGATATGAGCCACCGCCTCTCGGCAGGGACAGTCGGGTTCCAAGACCTGGACGAGAAAAGCCCAGAGGGTTTGGATGGGCGTCCAGATTCGATTTCGCCAGTGGTAGTTCTCCGCGGCAGCTGCATCCAGAATATCGCTCGCCGAGAGGAACTCGGCAAAGAACTTGATCCTTTTGAAAAAATCATCCTTGAGAATTTTTCTGAAATGTGCAATCCTGGCCATTTGTAGCCTCCTTTCGTTTTAAGTGAATGTTTGGTTACTACATTCCACTTAAAACATAGGAGGCCTTTTTTCAAGTCTTTGTATTAGTTAACTTTCGCACTTTTTGAATTGTGTTAAATTGGGTAATTTTAAGCTTATGAGCCATTTCACGACAATATAATTATTTTTGTAATGTTCGAGCGATTTACCGAACATGCATAAATTACCA
>Ga0315555_1001892_pt1 | contig 15012 bp, 16 predicted proteins | sample SalMarSW160380MG_FD_202113 | JGI IMG/M metagenome (GOLD analysis project Ga0315555, IMG submission 202113) | Salt marsh sediment microbial communities from the Plum Island Ecosystem LTER, Massachusetts, United States - Salt Marsh Sediment SW1603-80 ... | reverse complement strand
CATCGTTGAGAAAGTGCTCGAAAGCGAAGGTAACCGTGGGTTTGCCCGCCTTCTCGATATAGATTGCATCGTACACAAGGTACTTGGTGCATGCCCCTCAGTCGCCGACCGATGCAATAACGGCGTCAAGTCCCTTTATCCAGTCGTCGAATTCATCTTTCCGGTCACGCTCCAGCGACGATACCGAGAAGGTGCGGGCGTGGAAATAACTCGTCTCGGCGGTGGGATACTTCTCTTTGAGCAGCCTTTCAGCCACATCCAGGATAACGGGCGCCGCCCGCTTGTTATTGCACAATAAACCTATTTTCTTCCCGGCCAAATCGTCCAGCCTTGGGGAAAGCCCCTGCAACGGTATGGGGTCGGCTTCCGACCAGGGACTCAACATCTCGTACAGGATACCGGCATTATCAGCGCTCATGATGATTTCCTCCTATTTCACAACACAATGTTCTTAAAATATTTGGTATATTATGGTTTCATGCCTTTTCCGGCACGAAAGTCTTTACGCCTCTTTATAAAATTGTTCCAATGCTCTTTGCCTCCAGGTGCGATGGCATAGGCATCCAGGTTGGTGCCGGTTATCATTCGTGCCTTCTCAGAAGCCAGGAAAAGGACGGCATTGGCGGTATCTTCGGCGGTAGTAATATCTCCCAGCAAAGCGCCGTCTTTCATCTTCCGGAGCACCTCAGGCGACGGCATATGGTCACCACCCATCACCATACCCGGGCAAACGGAGTTCACCGTGATTTTATAGGGTCCCACCTCAAAAGCGAGATGCCGTGTAAAGCCCATAACCCCGGCTTTAGCCGAGGTATAACCGGCACAGCCATTGACCGTCATAGCCTTACCAGCCGGTGAGGCGATATTGATGATACGACCGCCACCCCTCTCTTGCATTACCGGTATTACCGCTCTGGAGCAGAAGAAGGTCCCGTCCAGGTTAACGCCGATGATCCGATGCCATTCCTCCGCCGTCATATCCTCCACCAGGATGGGATAACCGAACCCGGCATTATTAACCAGGATATCGATGCCACCCAGCTCTTCAACCACTCTAGCCACCATCGCCTTCACTTCATTCTCGCTGGAAACGTCCGCTTTTACGGCTATCGAACGGCGCCCTAAAGCTTTTACCTCTGAAGCTGTCTTTTCTGCCGCTTCGAGGTCGATATCGTTAACCGCCACATCAGCCCCTTCGGCCGCCAGGGCAAGGGCAAACACTCTTCCCTGTCCGCTGCCGCAGCCGCCAGCTCCGGTTACCAGAGCTATTTTCCCTTCAAATTCCATGTTCTCTCCTCCCGGAGTGGCCCCGCTACCGACTACGTAGGTGATAATAGCGCCTAGCCTACCGCTAATAATTTTGAAAACTTGAAGGTCCCGGATGAACAGTTACACGAGATTCAGGCTGAGTTTAGCACCATTTTTTCAACCTGTCAATTTAACAGCAACGTGGACAATTCTCTATTATTTCAATATTCAATACTTAAAGCAACCGGAATAATTCACTACGACAGGGTAAAATATTACAATCTATGAATTTGACAGCAGGATAAAACCGTGGTACACTCAGCCCGAATTATATCTATTATCACTACGTAATTATACTTTATGCGTGACTAACACCAGCCCTGAGTATTATCTTTAGAAATATGCCCATATCCCTGAATTAAAACAAATAACTACATGGCATTAGGGGAGTAATCTAGAGTATATATATTATCCATTTCAGGAAGGTATCATGGCAGTTGCATTAGATGTGCAGGATTTACGTACCTATTTCCGTACTAAAAAAGGCCTTGTTAAAGCCGTGGACGGTGTCTCTTTTTATATTGATGAGGGAGAGATTATCGGCATAGTAGGAGAGAGCGGATGCGGTAAATCCGAAACCATGCTTTCAACGGTTCAATTAATACAAACACCAGGGGAGATAGTGAGCGGTCGGGTGATTTTTAACGGCGAAGATATCCTTCAGCTTAAAGCGAATAGCCCTGCTATGAGGTCCATCCGTGGCAGTAAAATATCCTTTATTTTCAAGGAACCGATGACTTCATTAAATCCGACACTCAGTATTAACCGCCAGATGACAGAAATCCTGGAACTGCATCTGGATATGGATAAACCGACTGCCAGAGAAAGAGCAATTGAGCTGCTTGAAATGGTGGGTGTCCCCGACGCCGGAAGCAGAATAGACGACCTCCCTCACCAGTTCAGCGGCGGCATGCGTCAGAGAGTGACGATTGCCATGGCTTTAGCGTGTAATCCACCGATAATCATCGCTGATGAGCCGACGACCGTGGCAGACATAACCACACAAGCCCAGCTATTAGAGCTGATGAAGGAACTGGTAACCCGTTTGAATACAGCAATTATAATAGTAACCCAAAATCTCGGTGTGGTTGCTCGTTATGCCCGGAGGATTTATGTCATGTATGCGGGGCGTATCGTGGAGTCCGGCCCCTCTGAAGCGGTTTTCAATCATCCGTGTCACCCCTATACCCTGGGGCTTTTACGCAGTGTACCCCGGTTAGGTGAAAATAAGACTTTAAGAAAGCTGGCTCCCATATACGGTTTACCGCCAGACCTTATTGATATGCCGCCATACTGTGCTTTTCTCCCCAGATGTACCCATAAAACGGAAAGGTGTGAAAAGGACCCCCGGCCTGAGATGAGGCCGGTGGGTGAAGGACATTATATATCGTGTTACGTTGATTTACGGGATACGCCATGAACACATCTCTGAATGACATATTGGTAGAGGTCAATAATCTTAAGATGTATTTCCCCATCAAACGGGGAATATTTAGACGTAAAGTCGGCGAAGTTAAAGCTGTTGACGATATTGATTTTACCATCAGAAGAAATGAGACTCTCGGTCTGGTTGGCGAAAGCGGATGTGGAAAGACCACTACCGGACGCTGTATCTCAAGATTTTACAATCCGACCTCCGGAAGCATATTCTTTGACGGGACCGATATTTCCAGGATGCCGGAGAAGCACCTTAAACCATTACGCCGCTCCATTGGTGCCATTTTCCAGGACCCTTATAGTTCTTTGAATCCGAGGCAGAGAGCCGGAAGCATTGTCGCCGAACCGCTAAAATTCCACCACCTGGCAGATAAGACAGAACTTCACGACAGGGTAGCTGCGCTTTTTCGTCTGGTAGGACTCGACCCGGTAATGTCGTACCGCGTTCCCTATGAGCTGAGTGGAGGTCAACAACAGCGTATTGCGATAGCACGAGCTCTGGCCTCCCAGCCATCGCTGGTGATATGTGACGAGCCTGTTTCAACTTTGGATATATCGGCTCAAGCCCAGATAATAAACCTCCTCGAGGAGTTGCAGGAATCACAGGAGCTAACCTACCTGTTTCTCTCCCGTGACCTGGCAACGGTCCAGTATATCAGCGACCGGGTAGCGGTGATGTATTTAGGTCGCATCATGGAATTAACCACCTCGGAAGAGCTGTGTAAAAACCCTTTACACCCTTACACTCAAGCCTTAATTTCAGCAACACCGATTACCGACCCTGTTGTCGATAAGACACGCCAGCGTATCGTGTTGGAAGGTGAGATACCCAGCCCGGTCAATCCCCCGACCGGATGTCATTTCCATCCCCGGTGCCCGATAGCAATCGGTGAGTGCGGTGAGCAAAGACCGCCACTGCGTGATGTTGGAGAAGGTCACTACGTAGCCTGTATCAGGGTCTAAAAACCTTGAATATTATTCCACTATCCCCCGGTCATGGGAACAAGCAAAGCTATGCGGTCACCCTGACGAAGTTTGAAGTCCATCCTGTCGAAGTAGAACTGTCCATTGATATTGAATTTATACTGCTCCTGGAGTCGGTTTTCTCCAACGCGAAACACCGGGCCTTCCAGAGACGGTACTTTTTCCTTGAGAGCAGCGATTACCTCCGCCATGCCAGCCCCATCGCTTAATTCAATCTCGACGTTTCGTATTTCCGTTATATCACGTGGCAAACCGTACATCGGTATAACAACCTTAAACATATCCCGGATTCTCCATATCAAACAGTATTTATCTCAGGACATATATTTGTCTGTGATTTTAGTCTCTTCCTTGTTATCCGGGCGGACCCATTCCGGGCATTTTCTCGGGGGGCCACAGCTCCTCGGCGATATCATTCAATCCCAGTTCCAGCAGTTTATTTTTACTGGGAACGGCTGTTTTCCGATCCCAATCGAGAGCACCGAGATACCACCATCCCTCCGCCTCGAGGTCCGGAGATACGTCAGCCAGCGGGCCTTGTTTCAACGGCGGTCGCCCGACTACCCGTCCGTGGATATAGTGCTCCAGAGGATTTAATCCTTCACGCAGATTGAAGGCATGTCTTATGTTGGCGATTCTCTCACCCGCCTTGAGTAATTCGTCCATAGAGCGGCCCAGACCGGTCACGGAGGTCATCATCTTCGGGGCATAAGGTTCCTTAGGTAAACGTTGATCGAATATTATCATACAGACACCCATGGCGTTGTTGAGGTTATTTATAAAGCTGGGAGGTCCGAAAGCCTGGGTATGGCGCCCGGGAGTGGGGCTGAGCCAGTACATCGCTGGAGACGGCATACCGGCAAATTGATGAAAGGCGATCCTGGGATCGTGCATGCCGACTTCCTGTCCCCCGATGTGCACGGCATATTGCTCGGCGCCCCTGCCGATTTTCTCGGCGGCTATTTTTACACCGTCGGCGAGGACATCACCGAACCCTTCCCGTTTACCCATTTTCTCAGTCATGGCAACCAGAGCCCGGTGATTGCCCCAGGTAAGCTCTATACCATCGGTATCGGCTTTAGTGATGATACCGTTTTCATAGCACTCCATAGCGAAAGAGATTATAGTCCCTGCGGAAATGGTATCCATCCCGTAGTAATTGCAGAGGTGATTGGCCATTTCAATCGATTCCAGGTTAGCGTTAGCGCAGTTCGCCCCGAAAGCACCCAACGTCTCGTATTCCAGCCGGTGAGTACCGGCCGGGTATTTATACTCTCCCTTTCCCTCTTTGAGACTGCCCTTACAGACAGCCGGACAATGCCAGCAACCTATTCTTTTGTCCAGATTGGCGATGACCAGGTCTTTATCAAGACCGGAAACATCGGGCACATCGACCACGCCGACACCACCCCAGTTTTTCACCGGGGTATCGCCGCTGTGAGCCGAGGCATCGGCATGTCCACCCGTACCGTATTTATTAAACCTCTCCAGGAAACCCGTCGACCTTAAACCTTCTATGTGCTCTTTTCTTAATTCGTTGGCTTTTTCAATATCGGCAATGGGAACGTCCCGGTCACCCCGGGCTACTATCGCCTTGAGCTTTTTAGAACCCATAACCGCCCCGATTCCCCCGCGCGCGGCCGCATCTCCTTTATGCGTGATGATGCTGCCTATCAGGGAGAGCTTCTCCGCTGCCGGGCCTATGCAGATGACTTTAGCCTTGGAACCGTATTCTTTCTCTAATGTTTCCTCCGTATAATACGTGTCTTTTCCCCAGAGATTTGATGCGTCTTTCAACTCGGCTTTGCCATTATCTATTAGAAGATATACGGGTTTATCGGCAATACCGGTAAAGAACACGGCGTCGTATCCCGCAAATTTCAGATGAGGTCCGAAATGCCCCCCGGAATTGGCATCTCCCCACCCCCCGGTCAGCGGTGATTTAGCGACGACCGCATAACGGGCACCGCTGACGGTTGGAGTGCCGGTCAGCGGGCCGGTAATCATACCGAGGATATTGTCCGGCCCCATGGGGTCTATACCAGCCTTCATCCGGTTATATAGAATCCTGGCACCGACGCCATATCCGCCGATGAAATCCCGATAAAGACTTTCGTCGGGTATTTCTTCTTCTATCTTTCCCGTGGGAAGATCAACCCACAACATCTTTCCCATGTAACCCTTGAGCATAAAAAACTCCTTTGATAATTCTTCCAGTCCAATCGCCAGTTTACCATTGCCTTAGATTCGGGTCAACTGTAAACAGGCGTAAATAAACATGCCATTTTATCGTTAATAATTGGAAAATACAGATGAAAATGTTGTACCCTCATATATGGTTCAAGATATCGCTTTAAAAGAGACCTCGTATGTTTGACTGGGATGCGGTTATCATCGGCGGTGGTCCGGCAGGCTTAACGGCCGGTTTATATTTAAGCCGAGCCAAACGCCGTACTCTATTGTTGGATAAGGATAGTTTCGGGGGATACATCAGGAACATCGAACTGATAGAGAATTATCCCGGATATTCTGAAGGCGTTGCCGGAGCCCGGCTGGCCTCGGAGATGGTAAAACAGGCGGAAACATACGGTTTGCAGATGGAAACCGCCGAATTTACCGGACTGGAGCTTTTCCCGGACACTCGATGGGTGGCCTGCTCCCGGGGACAGGGTTATACCACCAACATCGTCATCATTGCCGGGGGGTCGCGGAACAAGAAGCTGGGCGTGCCCGGCGAGGAAGAGTTCGAGGGGAAAGGCGTTTTCAACTGCGCCTTCTGTGACGGTGGTCATTACGCCGACCGTATAGTTGCCGTTTGCGGCGGCGGCGATTCCGGTATTACCGAAGCCCTTTATATGGCGAAAATTGCCTCGAAAGTCATAGTTATCGAGGCATTGCCGGAACTGACGGCCACGGCCGTCCTCCGGGAGAGGGTTTTGTCCAATCCAAATATCGAAATCCGCTGCGGCGTAAAAGTAGAAGCCATCAGCGGCACGGATAAGGTCGAAGCGATAGAATGCCTGTATATCGCTACCGCAAAGAAGGAAAGCGTTAAAGTCGATGGGGTTCTGGTACATGTTGGCCTGGACCCAAATACGGAATACCTCGATGGTATTATTCCCCTGGACGATTCCGGGCAGATTATTGTGGACGGGAAAATGCAGACTAAAATACCCCATGTGTTCGCCGTCGGGGATATCAGGAGTAACTCGCCGAGACAGGTAGTTTCCGCCGTTGGTGACGGCGCCATGGCAGCTATAACCGCCAATAGTCTCCTCCAAGAGACTCTGTAAAAGTAAGATATACCTATCGTCGTAATGCGTGCTTGCAGGGATTTTTGCATACTCACCCCCTTTGTCCCCCTCTCAAACGGGTTCAACCTTTAAGCTCGCTTTATATTATGTTTGAGAGGGGGAGAGAATTTGAGAGGGGGTGAGGTAAGCACCGATAATCCAGATGCAAAGAGTACCATTTTCATTGGTCCTCTAAAAAGTATACCCCCGGTTAATACCAGGGGCATACTGAAAACTACTGAACAACAATTAATATTTCTAGCGACGTGGTTCTTCGGGACGTTGACCCATAAAACCCCCGTGATACCGCCCCATCGGGATACCGCCGCCGACATTTAACATCTGTCCGGTAATGTAAGACGACATCTCCGAGCACAGGAACAGACAAGTATTGCCGATATCTTCCGGCAGACCGACCTTCCCTATAGGGCTGTTCTGTCCCATCCGGTCCATCGCGTCACTTCTTTCCTCGGGGGGGATATGGGCAAGGACGGGGTCCCAGAACGGGGTCTTGATAGGACCGGGTAAGATACCGTTAACATTAACATTACTGGGACCCAGCTCATACGCCAGGTTATAGACCAGCCCGATAATCGCAGCTTTGGCTCCGTGATATTCCACTGAAGGCCCGGGAGGACTATAGACACCCAGGGAAGAAATCAGGACTATTTTACCGTACTTCTGTTTCTTGAAATACGGGACTACTTCCTTGCAGAAGAAAACATGACCCTTATAATTCAGGTCGGTCATCATGTCAAAGTGTTTTTCATCAGTATGCTCGACGCCTATTTTAGGGGTGCCGTCGGCATTTCGTGGCCTGGTGGAAGAGTCGCGGGGCACGCTGCCTCCCGCACTGCCCACCAGTATATGTACCGTACCGAACTTTTTAACGGTCTGGTCAACACAATCCTTGATTTGCTTGAGGTCGGTGATATCGCATTTAACAAAGATGGCTTCCTTACCCCTACTGGTAGCCTCCGCCGCGGTCTTCTTCCCTTCCTCTTCGTTAACATCGGCAATTACACAGTGGCAACCTTCCTCGGAAAACAGATAGGCTGTCGCCCGTCCCATTCCGGTGGCACCACCGTTAATAATAGCGACTTTATCAGTGAGTAACGGCTTCATCTATCTCCTCCCAAATATATCGGCACAGGGAATATTTCGTGGTAATCCCTGAAAGTGTATAACATTTTACTCTTTATAATACTAAATATCAAAATATCTTTATCTATCAAAAAGGCAGACTTCTCTCCAAGAATCCTCCTTTCCTTGACAGCCCGTGACAGTGTGGTTATGATGCAATCAATATGTCCGCCGCGGAGTTTTTCAAAGACCTTTTCGTTTTAACCTTCAGCCAGATAATATCACTGTTTGCCGGTGTCTTCGTTTTCGGTCTGTTAATAAACTTTATTTCTCATTTCACGTTTAACTCGCTGGGGAGGGCCTTCGGGCCGGCGGGAACCTACCTCGTTGCCTGGCTGGGCACCCCCATTCACGAGCTGGGACACGTTATTTTCTGTATAATATTCGGGCACAAAATCACCAAAGTAGAACTCTTTTCACCCGACCCGAAAACAGGGACACTGGGCTATGTAAATCACCAGTGGAATAAATCCAATCCCTGGCAGGTTCTCGGTAATTTTTTCATCGGGATTGGCCCCGTAATCATCGGTAGTCTCGCCCTGCTGGGACTTTTTTACCTGCTGGTACCCAATAGCTCTCAGGCATGGGAACCCATTATCGCCAGAGCAAACGAGATTGGCAGCGATAACTCGATCAGCGGATATCTGGTAGTCCTCAAGGACTCTTTTTTAGCCTTTGCAAAGGTGGTATTTACATCCTCTAATATCTCGAACTGGCAGTTCTGGGTATTCTGTTATCTCGCCATTTGCGTGGCGTCCAATATAAGACTCAGCCTGGCAGATATGAAGAACTCCCTGTCCGGTCTCGGCTGTGTTATCATCCCTTTCGTCATCATCAACATCATCGCTCTTCTATCGGGAATTGGCAGCGAGAGGTTCATCCCTTTCACGGCTTCATCTCTCAGTATCATGTACAGCCTGTTTATTCTCGCTTTAATTATGACGGCAGCGGGTTTTATCCTGACTTACCTGATATCGGCAATCTGGTTAAAGCTATGGCGCGGGAGAATCCTTAATCCGTTCTGATATAGCGGATATTTCTCTTATAGAACCAGCTTATCTCGATTAGTAGAAATGAGCCTTCCCGAAATAAGAAGGCTCCTCTGTTTACTATTGTCTCTTTTTGCAGAATAGGTATCAGGTGATTATGCTGGCGTTGACAGCATGTATCCTATACCAGGCCTGGTCAGGATATATTTCGGTTTTTGAGTATGATCATTCAGCTTCTGCCTGAGCCTTGCGATATTTACCTGAAGAATATGGGTGGCACCGACGTACTTCTCACCCCACACCTTCTCCAGTACCTGGTCGGGTGTGACCACCCTGCCGGAGTTCCCCGCCAGATAGGACAACAATGCGTACTCGGTGACGGTCAGTTGTACCTCTTCTCCGCCGGCGCTGACCTGGTGCCGGGTAAAGTCTATTACCAGGTCTCCGGAACAGAAAACAGGTTGAGAAGTCTTATCCGGAAACTTGGCGCGGCGCAATACCGCTCTGACCCTTGCTACCAGCTCTTCAGCGGACAAGGGCTTGGTCACATAGTCGTCAGCACCCGCATCCAGCCCCTCAACCCTTTCTTCGCTACCGTCCTTGGCGGTAACCATAATCACCGGTACCTGTGAGAATTCACGTATGCGGCGACATGCGGTAACCCCGTCCATGCCGGGCATCATGATATCGAGCAACACTAAACTTCGTAGGCGACTATAAGCTTCTGCTTGACGGCTTCAATAGCCGTCTCCAGTGAAGTATGGCCGGTGATGATGACGGACTCCATTCCAGGGGATAGTTCAGCCAGTTTCTCGATCAACTCTACCCCCGATATGTCAGGCAACTTGATGTCTATAAGGGCCAGTGCGGCTGGCTTTCTATGGCAGAGGGCGAGAGCCGTTTGGCCATCATGGGCAACAGCCATACTGTAGCCTTCTGTCTCCAGGATATCCCGCAGGTTTGTAGTTAGGTCTACGTCATCGTCCACAACGAGGAGGTCCAAATTTCGCTCCATTACACCTCCTTAATTAAGACCTGGTTTTAAAGAGATTTTTAAAGGCTGCCTTTACCTTATCACGACTCGACGTCTGATAAATTATTAACGAATTTGACGAGTGCCTTTTAAAATTTTAGGGGGGTCTACACACAGTCTCATCACATAATTGGGGCAAAACCCTACAAGAATATCACAGATGGGATGTGGTTATTATGTGAATCGCCAGGAAGAAAGATGTGATGGAACTGAGGGAGAACCGGGGCTTGGTCTGGCGTGATTTCATCTCGGTATTATTTTACTGCTTCCAGAAGATGCTCCGTAAGCTCTATCCGGGTTTCTCAAGAAAGCCTCTGGCTTTCTGCTCTTCAATTCGCTTCAGGAGCGCAACCAGCTCGTCCATGTCTATGGGCTTCTCCAGGCAAGCGTAGGCGCTCTCCCGCTGTGCCTTTTGTGCCAGATCACTCATCGTCTGCAGATAGCCACTAATGATGACGGCTACCACGTTGGGGCGGATATCCCGGACGGCGAGGTAGGTCTCTAACCCATTCAATGAAGGCAGCTTCAGGTCAATGAGCATGATGTCAAATATATTCTCGCGTGCCATCTCTATTGCCATGTTGCCATCATAGGCAATGCTCACCTGGTAACCCTTATCACTCAGATTGTCTTTTAAATTTGCACAGAGATTCTCGTCATCGTCCACCACCAATATCAGCGCCCCCTCAGCAACAGCTTTTTCAATGAGTGCGAAGAGGCTGTCCAAGTCCAGCGGCTTCTTGAGGACGCCGAAGGCTCCTTCCCGCAACGCCTCCCTGATGAGGTCCTCAACAGCATGGGCGGTTATCATAATTACCGGGGTATTGGGCACTATCTCTTTAATCTTCCTGAAGGTTGCCACGCCGCCCATTACCGGCAGCTTGATATCCAGCAGCACCAGTATAAAGTCACCCTGTTTTATCAGCTCTAAGGCTTTGAGCCCATCAGAGGTAGTTGTCACTTTATAACCCCGCAATTCCAGAATATCGGTCATGTTCTGGCAGAACTCCTCATTGTCATCTACGACCAGTATTTTTGAGACTACTGACATTGTTTATACCTCCTCATCTTTATCCGTAAAGAGAGGGAACTTTATGATAATATTCGCCCCTTTCCCCGGTTCTGTTTTGGCCTCTATGGTGCCACCGTGCTTATTTATAATCGTCTTGGCAATGGACAGACCGAAACCGATACCCCTGGCTTTGGTGCTGAAAAGCGGCTGAAAGACCCTCTCCAGATTCTCCGCAGCAATGCCAGAACCGGTATCGGTAAAGGATAACTCGGCTTTTCCATCAGCAGTGATGTGGGCGGTTACCGTGAGTGTGCCTTTGCCATCCATCGCCTCAACCGCGTTCTTGATAACGTTTTTGAATGCCATGCGGAGTTGCTCTCCATCGGCATTGATGGCAACCTCCTCTTCCGGGAACTTATTTACGATGCTTACCGCAGACGGTACATTAGAGGCGGCAATGGTATCAGCCGTGATGGTGATAAGGTTAAGCCTCCCCAAACGGGGTTTCTCCATTCGGGTCAGGTTAAGCAGGCTCTCGATAATCGCCGTGGAGCTGACCACACTGGACTTGATACGGTCAAGGTGCTGCTGCGTCTTTTCATCGGTGTTTTTTAGCCTTGTATTAAGATAGTATACCGAGCTGTCAATGACACTCAGGGGATTCCTTAGCTCATGGGAGATATTCCCCGAGAACTGCCCCAGGGTAGCTAACCGCTCCGAGGCAAGCAGCCTTTCCTGAATCTGCCTGCGCTCGGTAATGTCCTCAATGGCGAGGAGGATCATACGGGTTCGGTTATCCTTCTGGTGAATCCGTCGGGCATTAAGCAGCATTGCCTTGTATCCAATGGTCTCGAAGCGGTGCTCCACCTCGAAGTCATCAAAGGAGGTGTTCTTGATAAGAATGCCCTCCAGAAGTTCCCGCAGCCTGGGGATGTCCCACTGTCGGTTGCCCAGATTATAGATGAGCTTCCCCTCGGTGTCCTCAGGTGTCACCTGAAAGGTACTATAGAAGGAGTGGTTGGCCAAGATTACACTCAGGTCAGCATCCAGCACCAACAAAGGCTCACGCACCGTAGCCACAATATTATCAGCGTATTCACTAGACTCCTTAAGGGATCGCTCCATATGCTTGTGGTCGGCTTCTGATACTTTCAATTCAACGATCTGCTGACGCATGGTTACCAATTCATCTATCAGTTGCTCTTTTGTCTTATCGGTATCCTTCATGTCTAACCTTCCGGTATAGTGATGGCAAAGCAAATGGCGGGAGTATTAATTTAGTACGTGTTTCTCTTTCGAACCGGTTCATAAATTTCACGGTAAACTCATTTACCGGGTTTTTTAGCTCGGGGCACTCTTTCAACCTCGACTTTTCCATTTTCAGCAATGATTTTATTCAGGTCATCCTCGGTGAACAGTCTCCACCCTCTTCTGTCCCTGAGTAATGTTGAGAATATACCCTGGTTGATCCACCGGAAAAGTGTAGCTCTACTAATACCAGTCTTACGGCACACTTCCAGTGTCCTGTAATACGTCTGCCCATCAATTTCTATCGGCATAAATTAATCCCCCGAGTATGACGCTTCTGAGTGTGGCTTGAGAAGTCTTTATACGTCTCAAATATACATAATCCGAATCACAAAAATATCACAAAATACCACAGTCGTAACCTGTGGTTGTTACCTCAATCGGGGCAATAAAATGGACCTTCGTCCCCGTTTTCTGGTGGCCAGTCCGGTTAAGGCTAAACCCCCAGCAAACAACACGTTATAAAGCCCAGGGCGATAAAAAGTATAAATGGCAATTCAGGGGTCACCCAGACTCCAGCGGCGACTTTTCCCTCTACGTGATAAGCCTTTAGCCGCCGTATCGCAGCGCTGTTCAAGGGGATTTCACCCAATGAATATCGTCTTGTCAGGTGTCCGTCAATTTCATCATATGTATGCGCCAGTCGGGCAAATCTGCCGCTTCTGAGTTCATCAATGTTAACCCTATAAGCGACAAAGCACAGTGAGGCATTTCCCATGAACTCTTTTAGCCCTAAACTGTGGAGATTGCGAAAAAAGAGGAGGATTGGGACTGCTAAAGCTAGAACGGCAGCATTCAGGATTACCATGGGGGCGAAGGGGAAGACTATGGGTATATACGTATCGAATAAAGGGAAGTGATAGGAAAAGACGTTGAACATTGGCAGTGATGGAAAGAGTACAGCGATACATATGAGAGCTTTCGCGTCAGCCGCACCGAAGAGTCCTAATCTAAAGAAGCCATAAGACACAACGCCGGTGATGACAACAGAAAAAATAAGCGGAGTGAGAAAAGACATACCCTGTACTACAGTGCCGTACCCGGCCAATGCGATACCCAACCCCATCACGACCAGCCACACGATATTGGAGACGCTTCTCTTTCTGATATCAGAGTAACAAGCGTATGCCAAAACAAGCAGGGAAAATACTACTAAATAAATGTCCATTTTAAAATATTGGTAAGTTCAAGGAAATATTCTCTTTTCTTTAGTACCATGAGTTTACGTTTCTGCGGAGAAACACCTGCTGTGTAAAGAACTGCATATTGTTTTCCGTGTTGATGACCCAGAACTTTATGATTACCGCATCACCCCCACCATATTCCGGGTGTGTGATATCGGTCCACCTTACCGTGTTCTCGTTAGGGATATCCCAACCGGTCGCGCTGATTGAGTCCGGCGATGAGTAGTCCGGAAAGACATCATACATATCAGGGTCGTTGGTCAAACCAGAAAAATCGGCGTGAATATCAAAGGGAGCGGTGGCGTTTTTCACTGTCACCGTTATCGTGGATTGGGTCTGCACGTCGCTACCCTCGTCAATACTGATATCCAGAATGCAGGGATAGTCCATGCTGGTGTCAATGCTGGTACCGGTCACCGGCTCGGATTGAGTACGTAACGTCACCAGCCCGGCATAGAGCGTATCGTCAGTCACATCACCTGCCGGGAAGCTAATCTGTTTTACAGCTGTACTGGTGATAACAATCTTGCCTTCGTCAAGGTCAACCTGCGCGGTTGTATCGGCGGCGTAGGAACACACTATCTCCAGTTTGTCAACGTAGAAACGGTCCCCGGTTCCGGACATATTAGCTTCAAAGGCGACCCAGAACTGGCTGGAAAGGCTATAGGGGGACAAATCTATATCATAGAAGCGATACTGGTCATCATCGTCCCCATCAATCCAGGTATGGACCGTGGTCCAATCGACATCGTTGTCGCTTATCAGGCAATATGCTTCCTCACCGGATTCAAAGGAGTTAGCCTTTGCCCAGAACCGGAGGCGGGCGCTAGCCGCTCCGGAAAGGTCAACCGCCCGGTCGACGTATCCAGTATCGCGCCGCAACCTCAGGTGATAACTGCCCTCATACGACGTGCCGGCGCCGGTAACCAGGGCATCTCCGGAGGCATACCAGTCGTCAAGCCAGCCGGGACCGCCGGTCCAGTCCCCGCTCTCAAAATCATCACTGGCGACAGTCGTGTATGAAGTGCCAATCCCGGCGAGAAGCTGCTCCCAGACTCCCGGATAGTCGGTATCAATTGTGATTTCCACTGATTTAATATTGGTGCGGTTAAACGATGTGGAAAGCGGTTTAATCTCAATTGACTCCGTTTCCATAGATGAAAGTGAAGTCAAGCTTCCAAGCAAAACCGGCACATAAATCTCATCACCAACGATTAGAGGCTGCTCGTCTGTGGTTGCGTATTCATTCCCGTAGTCTCTGATTATCAATCCGTGTTCATAGACCAGCCTGGGGCTGTCAACAGTGCCCTGCACCTCATAG
>Ga0315555_1001887_pt1 | contig 15020 bp, 12 predicted proteins | sample SalMarSW160380MG_FD_202113 | JGI IMG/M metagenome (GOLD analysis project Ga0315555, IMG submission 202113) | Salt marsh sediment microbial communities from the Plum Island Ecosystem LTER, Massachusetts, United States - Salt Marsh Sediment SW1603-80 ... | reverse complement strand
GGGCTCTCGAAATCGTATTATTATTGAATTCTTATTCTTTGCTAGCCGCTTGGACTCTTCTTATCCGGGCGCAACCGATTCGTACCTGGAGACCCTGACATGAATAGAACAGTGCTGTCGTCCCTGCTGCTCGTGCTGCTCCTCGTTCTTCCGCTGTTTGCGGGTTCGTTGAACATGGACACGGGCTTCTACACGCCTCCCGCCTCGCAGGATCAGCTTCCCCTCGTTCGAGGCGAGAAGGTGAAAAACATCATCCTCCTGATCGGTGATGGGATGGGTCTTTCGCAGGTGACCCTCGCTCAATTTGCGGCCCCCGGTCCGGATGGCAGGTTGAACATGCAACGGATGCCCGTGACCGGTCTCGCGAATACGGTTGCGTCGGATCGATTGATCACCGATTCCGCTGCGAGCATAACGGCGATCGCTTCGGGCCGCAAGACCTGCAACGGAACGATCAACATCCTTCCCGATGGGACGCGGGTGACGAACATCGCCTCGCTGGCTCATGCTCAGGGTCTTGAGACGGGGATCGTTGTCACCTGCGGAGTCACTCACGCGACTCCGGCCGGATTCGCCTCTTCCGTGTGGAAGCGCGGCCATCAGGACAGCATCGCCGTCGACATCTCGACCAGCGGGCTCAATGTGATCCTCGGAGGGGGGCTCGAGTACTTCCTTCCGCAGAGCGATCCACGTAGCAAGCGTACCGACGAGATGAATCTGCTTCAGGCGATGGGAAAAGAGGGATACGCATTCGCCGACACTCGTGCTGAGCTCGAGGCGGCCTCGGGCGACAAACTCCTCGGCCTGTTCGCCGATGGCCCGCTGACCACAACCGACACCACCCAACCTTCCCTGCAGACAATGACCCACAAAGCGATCGAGCTTCTCTCGCGGAGCAAGAAAGGGTTCTTCCTGATGGTCGAGGGGAGTCAGATCGATTGGGAAGGGCACGCCAACGAGGAGGAGGGGGTTGTCCGCGAAACTCTTTTCTTCGACCAGGCGGTTGGTGAGGCGCTCGACTTCGCGCAGAAGGATGGTCACACGCTGGTGCTCGTCACCGCGGATCATGAAACCGGCGGCCTGACGATTACCGACGGCACCCGGGATGGGTCCTGGATGCTGGTGGCGTTCAGCACCGGGTCCCACACGCCGACCCCGGTTCCGGTCTACGCGTACGGACCGGGAGCGATCCGTTTTTCAGGCTATTACGACAACACCGAGATCGCAAGGAAGATGGCGGATCTGCTCGGCATCAAGGGATTGCCTCCGCGGGGTCCGATGACTGCTTCTCCGGAAGAGAGAACCTTGTTGGAGAAAATGTCCGGCAAATAGCGGTGCAAGGAGTGCACTCGGGGACGGCCGTTGCCTTTGAGATCGCTGATTCGTAGGCGACGGTCGTTTTTACAGGCTGAGCTGTTGGTCACAGCGTTTTTCACTGGAAATGACCACCTCGCAGAGTCTTGCCCTATCTTCGACTAGTTCGATATTTTTCCTGCCCGCAGGAGGCCGTCAGCGGGGAAGAGAGCGCATCAGTGCGGCGTCTCAGATAGAGGGAAGGAAGCAGATCGATGGCGACAGTCAGACCGTTTCCCGGCCTCAGGCCCAGGCGTGACCTGGCAGCCGAGGTGGCGTCTCCTCCGTACGACGTGCTGAGCACGGAGGAAGCCCGGGCGCTGGCTGCCGACAAGCCCAACAGCTTCCTCCGCATCAACAAGCCCGAAATCGACCTGCCTGAGCAAACGGATCCCTATTCGCAACAGGTGTACGAGACCGGCCGGGAGAACCTGAAAAAGTTCATCGAGAGCGGCGTGATGAAGCAGGACGACCAGGCCTGCTTCTACCTCTACGCGCAGCAGATGGGTGAGCACCGCCAGGTGGGCCTTGTCGCGGCAGCGTCGGTGCAGGAGTATCTCGACGATACGATCAAGAAGCACGAAATGACCCGGGAGCTGAAGGAGCGCGACCGGGTCAACCACATCTCGACCTTGAACGCCCAGGTGGGTCCGGTGTTTCTCACCTACCGGGCGGTGCCGGAGATCGACAGCCTCTTCGAGGAGCTCCAGGAGGGTGAGCCGGAGGTGGAGTTTACGGCGGACGACGGCATCCGGCACACCCTCTGGGTGATCGGTTCGCGCAAGAGCATCGAGACCGTCGCGCAGCTTTTCACCCGGGTCCCGGTGCTTTACGTGGCGGACGGGCATCATCGCAGCGCCGCCGCACAAACCGTCTGCGAAATGCGCCGCAAGGAAAACCCCGGCTCCTCAGGCGCTCAGCCCTGGAATTACTTCCTGACGGTGATCTTTCCGCACGATCAGATGTTGATCCTTCCTTACAACCGTGTCGTGAAAGAGTTGCGTGGCTTGGACTCGCAGGCCTTCCTCGAAAAAGTGAAGGATAAGTTTGACGTGTCTCCGGCCGGGGGAGCGTTCGAACCGGAGCGGGCGAAGGTGTTCGGCTTGTACCTCGACGGAACCTGGTACCGGCTCACCGCAAAGGAGGGAACCTTCGACGCGGACGATCCGGTGAACAGCCTGGACGTCGCGGTGCTGCAGAATAACCTGCTCGCGCCCGTGCTCGGCATTGAGGATCCTCGCACGGACGAGCGGATCGATTTTGTCGGCGGCGTGCGGGGGCTGCACGAGCTGGAGAAACGGGTGGACAGCGGCGAGATGAAAGCGGCGTTCAGTCTCCACGCGACGACGGTCGAGCAGTTGATGGCGATCGCGGATGCGGGCAAATTCATGCCGCCGAAATCCACCTGGTTCGAACCAAAGCTGCGCAGCGGGCTGGTCGTGTACATGCTCGGCTGAACAGCTTGCATTGGATAGGATTGTTCGATAAAGGAAAAACAGGAACAAGATGGACAGGATGTACAGGATAGGAATACAAAAAAGCAATTTGAAAATCCTGTCTATTCTGTGCATCCTGTTTCAAGTCGTTGTTTTCTGCTTCCGATAAGGAGTAGGTGATGAGCATCAAGCTGAAGTACGACCGGATCTGGAACTTCAACGCGGGTCCGGCGGCGATCCCGTTGCCGGTGCTGGAACGGGTGCAGCAATCGTGGTTCAACTACGGCGGCACCGGGATGAACGTCATGGAGTGGTCGCACCGCTCCAAGGAGTATGACGAGATCCACAACGACGCGGTGGCGCGGGTGAAGAGGATCTGCGGCTTGGATGATTCGTTCCACGTGCTCTTTCTGCAGGGGGGGGCCTCGACGCAGTTCGCGATGATCCCGATGAACTTCCTGGACGGAGGCACGGCCGATTATATCCACACCGGCGCGTGGTCGAAAAAGGCGATCGCCGAGGCGAAGTATTTCGGCACCGTGAACCTCGCCTTCGACGGCGAGGCGGTGGAGTTCAAGCGTCTGCCGAAGCCGGATGAGCTCAAGCTGACGCCGGGCGCGAAATACGTCCACATCACGAGCAACAACACGATCAAGGGCACGGAGTTCTTCGAGTTCCCGCAGGTGGATGCGCCGCTGGTCGCGGACATGTCGAGCGACATTCTCTCCCACAAAGTCGATTTCAGGCAGTTTGCATTGAGCTACGCCGGTGCTCAGAAGAACCTCGGCCCCAGCGGTGTGACGCTGGTGATCCTTCGCGACGATTTCTACAAGACCGCAAAAAATGAGGGTGTCCCGACAATGCTCAAGTACGGGACCCATGTCGAGAAGAACAGCTTGTACAACACGCCGCCCACCTTCGGTGTCTACGTGCTCAGAGAAGTGCTCGCCTGGGTGGAGGAGAACGGCGGCCTCGAGGGCATGGAAAAGCAAAACCGGGAGAAAGCGGAGCTGCTGTACGGTTTCTTCGCCGAGAATTCCGGCTACTTCAAGTGTCCCGTCGAAAAGGGTAGTGAGAGTTGGATGAACGTTTGCTTCCGACTCCCGAGCGAGGAGCTCGAAGCGAAGATGATTTCCGAGTCGAAGGCGGCGGGATTCAGCGGGATGAAGGGGCACCGCAGCGTCGGCGGGCTCCGCATTTCGATGTACAATGCGACGCCCGTGGATGCGATCCGGGATGTGATCGCCTTCATGACGGAGTTCATGAAGAACAACGGATAGTCTGCCAATGGCGGGGTGCGGCACGATCCGGCGCCCCGCTTTTTCGACGGGAAAGCGGCGCCGCCGCTGTTCCCAAACCGGAGCGTGACCATGGCCAAGATTCTGGTCAACGACGGCATTTCGGCGGAGGGTCAGGAGATTTTGGAGGCCGCCGGGCATCAGTTGGAGATGAACAAGGTCGAACAGGACAAGCTGAAGGACGAGCTGAAAAATTACGACGCGATCCTCGTCCGCAGCGCAACCAAAGTTCGTCAGGAGCACATCGAAGCCGCGCCGAACCTGAAGCTGATCGGCCGCGGCGGAGTCGGCCTCGACAACATCGACGTCGCCTTCGCAAAATCGAAGGGGATCGCTGTCATGAACACCCCGGCGGCGTCGAGCGATAGCGTCGCCGAGCTCGCCCTCGCGCACATGTTCGCCCTGGCGCGCTGGCTCCCGGACGCCAACGTGACGATGCGAAAAGGCGAGTGGAATAAAAAACAGTACAAGGGCATCGAGCTCGCGGGCAAAACACTGCTCGTCGCCGGTTTCGGGCGCATCGGCCAGTCCCTCGCCCGCAAATGCGCCGCTCTGGGGATGAACGTGATCGGGTATGACGTGATCGATGTCCAGACGGATTTCGAGTTCACAAAGGACCTGGAAAGCGCCCTTCCGAAAGCCGATTTCGTCAGCTTGCATGTCCCCAAACTGGACAAGCCGCTGGCGGACGGGGTGTTTTTCGGCAAGATGAAAGACGGCTCCTTCCTGATCAATTGTTCGCGCGGCGGAGTGGTGGATGAAGCCGCCCTGCTCGAGGCGCTCGACAGCGGAAAGCTGGCCGGAGCGGGGCTTGACGTGTACGATGCCGAGCCACCGCAAAACGCCGCTTTGATCGATCATCCCAGAGTCTCGGTGACGCCCCACATCGGCGCCCAGACCTCCGAAGCGCAGGACCGCGTCGGCAGGGAGCTGGCCCAGTTGGTGGTGGATTTCTTTGCGGACAGGTAAGCCGAGTGACAGTCACCAAGAAGTATCAGTTTGAGAGTGACTGTCACTGATCTATTCGTCGTTTCTGCGCGTAACGTTTTGTGAGGCCCACGGATAGCGCCGTGAACCTCCGCTCCAGACCCCGCCGACCTCCTCAGCGGGGTTTGCTGTCTCTGAACTGAAAAGGGGACACCTAGCCGGTAATCTCTCATTGACTCCTGCGGATGGATTTTCAGTGAGTCACCAAATTAAAAGGTGCGTGCCCCCTTTTATCATTCTCTTGCAGAGCAGTGGATTATCTTATGAACGTGGGAAGCATGGGGAACAGGAAGCCTTTGAGGACAGTGTCGTAATCGTTTGTCTCTCCCGGGCGGCGGGGGATGGAAGTTGCTTGACAGCTTCGGGGGAGTGCCCGTATCTTCGGGCCTGTTTTCGGGCGCCTGCCCGAATGCGGGGCGTGGCGCAGTCCGGTAGCGCATCTGCTTTGGGAGCAGAGGGTCGCTGGTTCAAATCCAGTCGCCCCGACCCGGATGCCGCGGGGCACCCCAGCCCGGTTCACCCGCCGAGCAGGCGTGGCGGGAACGGCTGCAAAGGCCGGACGGTCGGGGTGGAGCGCGGCGTTAGAATCAGCGCCTGTAGCTCAACCGGAGAGAGCACCGGCCTTCTAAGCCGGGGGTTCAGGGTTCGAGTCCCTGCAGGCGTACCAGGGTCGAGCCTTGGTGGATGCGGTGGCGTTCCATCCGGTTGCAACCCCGTGTGCAGACGAGAACGAACAGCCCGCGGATCCGGACGGGTGCGGCGTCCCGCGATTCGCGCGCCGATCCGAGGGCTGGACTGAGGTTTATCCAATTGCTCTATGGTCCGAGTAGCTCAGTTGGTTAGAGCGCCTGACTGTGGCTCAGGAGGTCGTGGGTTCGACCCCCATCTCGGACCCCGCCGGGGAGGGTCGCACCCTCCCCGACTTATGCAGGATTCCCACGGGAGTCCTGTGGCCCCATCGTCTAGAGGTTAGGACACCGGGTTTTCATCCCGGCAACAGGGGTTCGAGTCCCCTTGGGGTCACCGCCTGAAACGCCCGCGGTTCGTGGGCGTTTCTTCATGCCATCGCATCGGACCTGTTCACGCACGTGTGTCCCCCCCGATTCGGCCGTCATTCTGGCCGCTGTAACCCTCCAGTTCCCGCATCTGTCAAACGGTTATAAGACGACATTCAAGCGGGAGGGTTTGAGGATGGCAGCAAGCAAGCGTATCGGCTTCTGGGCGATCGTCTTAACATTTGTATTTTCAGGAATAGCCTTGGCCGCACGGGGGTCGGGAAGGGTGATCAAACAGGACCGTGACGTCACCGGCTTCAGCGAGGTAACAGTCGCCATCGCCGGAAAGGTGATTCTCGAACAGGGTGATACTGAAGGAGTTACGGTCGAGGCAGACGAAGATCTGATCGATGATATCGTCACCGATGTACGCGGGCGGCGGCTTGTTATCGAGTTCAGACAGAGAAAGTGGGGCTGGCATTTCCGTTCCCGCCCCGATGTCCTGATCACCGTTCGCTTCAAGGAGCTCTCCGCCGTTTCGGTCAGCGGTTCCGCGGATGTCACTGCGGACAAGATGCACGGCGACGACATGGACCTTTCGATCAGCGGCTCCGGCGACATGACGATCGGGGACATGACCGCTCGCCAGCTTGAGGTGGGCATCGGCGGATCGGGCGCAATCACCGTTGAGAAACTGTCCGCGGACCGCGTGCGCAGCGGGATCAGCGGATCCGGAGATGTCGAAATCGCCGGGAAGGCAGCCGCCCTCCGGATCGGGATCAGCGGTTCCGGGTCGGTGGACGCCTCGGCGCTCGAGGTCAAGGACGCGAACGTTCACATCAGCGGATCGGGAACCGCCAGGGTCAACACCTCCGAAAACCTGACCGGCACCATTTCCGGAAGCGGCAATGTCTGGTATCGTGGCCGTCCGCTGGTGGATGTGTCCACCCCCGGCAGCGGGAGCGTGCGTCCGATGGGTAGGTGATTGCCTCTGACAAAGCCGTTTTACTGGCCCCGGACACTCTTCGGGGCTTTTCTCTTGCCTGGACCAGAAATGGCCAGGCTGCTCTCGACCCGTTTCTCTGGCCCTGTTCTATTTATTATTCTTCGATTTGTTCTGAAGCTGCGATTGGCGCCTCACTTCAGGTGGTCTAAATGCTTCCACAATACCGGCGAGGTATCATGAAATATGTAACGCTCTGGTTTTTCACGCTTACCATGGCAACATTTGTTGGGCACACCACAGTTGCCATCGCCTCTGAATCCCCCGCTCGAAGTATTTCGGAGTCCAGCAGTGAAGTCACAAAGCCTCCCGTGGTGAATGGTCTTTTTTATCTCTCCTGGCAATCTGGAGAATCAGGCGGTGCGGAGTTCAGTGAATTCTTCATCCACCGTGCCTATTTCACGTTTCGACGGCAAATAAAGCCTTGGCTGAGCGCCCGGTTGACGATCGACACCGATCAGGACCATGACGGGGACGGGGAGGGCGATATGGAAGTCCGTTTGAAGTACGCCTATGCGAATTTTGGACTGGCTTCCCTCGGTGCGCTTCAGAATATTCACGCAGAATTCGGGATTGTTCATACGGTGTGGATCGATTTCATGGAGGCGATTAACCTGTACCGAATGCGCGAAGCGATGTTTATGGAACGCAATGGAATACTGAGTTCCGCCGATTTCGGCTTGACCTTGAACGCCGATTTGGGAAAGCCGCTTCCTGCTGAGTATCGTGAGCAAATCAGCGGCAAATATGCTGGACGCCATGGAAGCCTCAGCGTCGGGATCTACAACGGCGGAGGCTACCACGCGATAGAGAAGAATCAGGACAAGGTGGCTCAGGGGCGGCTTACGGTTCGTCCTCTGGCCGGAGTGCTGCCTGGACTCCAACTCTCCGGTCTGATTATTCACGGGAGGGGAAACAAAGCGGGTTCTCGCTCTCAGACACCGGTCTGGACGACGTGGTCCGGGCTGCTCAGTTATCAGCATCGTTTTGGCACCCTGACGGCACAGATCGTCGGCGGGGAGGGAAACCAGTCCGGCGATTGGGCAAGTGCGTCAGATTCTACGAAGTCGCTCGGCTACTCCGGGTGGTCTCTTTTTGGCGAGGGCCGGATCAATCGTCGCTGGCGTCTGATAGCCGGACTGGATCGATTCGATCTCGCTGAATCGGCCCGGGATCAATACAACGAGGCATTCGTCGGAATCGGTTGCGTACTTACCTGCAATAATATTCTTCTCATGGATTTCACTCAGCGCCGCATGGATGACAGCGCGGTCCCGAATGATCAGTGGATTCAGGTCACGTTGCAGGTTTCCTTTTAGGGGTCAAGGCTGGAGGAAATCGTCATCTAAAACCGCTAAGGGAGAGTGAAAAATCATTGCCTTCAGAGTACTCACTATCCCGATCCTGACCTTTTGAGTACTCGGGCGCTGTTCTGCACCATAAACGCGAGCGGGCAAAACCGGTGGTTTGCCCGCTTCCTTGGCCGGAACCACCTGACTCTTACGCCAGAAAACTCTCGAGCGATCCTGCGAGTTCCGTCACGATCGCCAGCAGCGATTGCGTCGTCTCCTCCGAGTACCCCAATTCCTCGAAGCGTTTCAGCGGATGCGGATATTGCAGCGAGGCGTCCCCGAGCGCGCCGTTCGGCAGTCCGGCCGCGATGCAAAGGTTGTCCGCGGCGTACAGGGCTTCCGCCAGGGGGTCTCTGGGGGTCTGGTCAAGCGCCCGTTCGTATTGCAGCACCGCCTCGGCGATCTGTTCGTCCAGCTCCCAGTGGTCCGCAACGAAAATGGCTCCCACGTCCGAATGAGTCAATCCCCAGGTCTCAAATTCAACCTCATACAGCGGACGCCCTTCCGAAAACGCGGTTTGGATGATCCCGGAGTATTCCTCCGTCATCCCGATCGCAAGCACCAGAATGCCGACGTCGTGCACCAGGCCTGCCATGTATCCCAGCTCCCCGCCGTGCGGGTCGTTCATCCGCTCCACCGCCAGCTTGCGGCACACATTCGCCGTTGCCAGGCTGTGTTTCCAGAAAAGACGGTGGTCCACCATGTGGATGTCGATGAACAGCCGTGGCAGGACCAGCGAGTAGATCATGTGGCGGATCGTGTCGAGCCCGATGCGGCTCACCGCCATTTGCAGATCCGTGATCTTCTGGCGTCCGCCGTACAAAGCGCTGTTTGCCACTTTCAGCAACCGCCCGGCGATCACCGGCTCGGTCTCGATCAAACGGCTCACCCGCCCCGCGTTAGTCTCTGGATCACGAAGAGTGGATTCAAGCTTGCTCAGCAGCTCGGGCAACACCGGGAGGTTTTCGTTGGCAAGGATCTTTTTCAGGTTTCGATTCTTACGCAGCCGGTGCTTAACAGAACGCAGATCCTCAGTCATGCTTGGCCTCGCGAACTACGCCACTTCCGCAGGAAGAAGAATGAACCTCGGCATTTTTCGGAATATAGCGCAAAAACCCGAGAGCCTTCCAGAAAAGCCGGGTGATGACAATCTATTGATGCGATGTCGCGGGAGCAGGGGGGACGGCCGCGTCGTACCTTTAAGTCGATCTGTGGTCGAGGGGTGGAGGGCGTATGCTGGCATCGAAAGGTGGGCCGGTTTCCGGAAAGCCCGATGCAAAACTGGTGTTGATGGCCAATGGGGCCGTGGCGACGCTGCGAGGACGGGTCTCGCTCGAGCAGATTCACCGTTGGATCGACCAGGTGTCCAGAATGGGCCATTGCGATTGGGCCATCATTGATCTGCGGGAGATGAAGGCTTCGGAGGGAGGTGTCTGGTCGACGGTCGAGATGGGGCTCAAGAAACTGACGAAGAAGGGTGCGAAAAGGATGGTCGTCGTTGTCAACGGGCAGGAGCAGATTCAGCTGATCCAAAGCACGGCAAAACGGGCCGGAATCGGTGAACTCGCCGAATACTTCGACGCCAGTAAGAGACCCTTCAGCCAGGTCAAAGTCACCGGCTACCTGCGCGATCACTGGAAAGACAAGAAATAGCGGTCGCATCCGTTCGCACGGCGGCCGCGTTCTCGGCCGCGGCGCCAACGATCGCCGGCCGCCGTTCAGCAGGAGGAGCCCCCGTATCCCGGTTGTCCGGTTCAGCCGTCACTTCCCCAATGCCTTCGCCGTTGACCGGATTCTCGCCTCTATTCTTTTGTTTCTTCTGTGGATGATCCTTTTTATTCACCTGGTTGGCGCAGGCGGTAGATCGGGAGGCAGCGAGCGGAGTGGAAGTATCGGCCTGCGATCGCGATCGAGACACCCGGGGAATTGGGACCCCATTGCCTCTGTCCTTCGCAGTACCAGCAGTACTGATCCGGGTCCCGACGCTTGGCGAATTTGGCGTTCTTTTCCAAATCTGGCGGATGATTGCTTGCTGTTGGAGAGCGAGCTAACTTGTGTCCTATCGAGATCTCACAGTCATCAGGAGGAATTACTCGAAATCGAAAGAAGGTTGAATGGGGTAATCCAGTTCTTGCGCGGGTGGTGAGAGTCGGAACCAGAGCAAGGGAGATCAAGACTGCGCCCCGAGGTTCTCCCGAAAACTTGCGAAGAGCTACTATGCAAGACATTCTTAGTTATCCGAGTAAATGGCTCCGTCGCAGCCACGTGATGCGCGCCATTTTCTCTGAGACGGAATTGCCGGTTCTTCCACAGATCATTCGGAGCCTGGAGAATCTGCTCTCCCAGCCGAAGGCGGGTTCCGGTGACGTGGCGATTCTGCTTGAATCGGACCCGGTGATTGCGGGGCGTGTCGTACATCTTGCCAACAGCGCCTATTACGGCAGCGGCCGGAACGATGTGGCGTCTGTGAGTCGCGCTGTGTCGCGGCTCGGGATGCAAACGGTGCGCAGCCTCGTCTATGCCGCCGCGCTTCCCGAGCTCTTTCATTCCAAAGGCTTTGCGTTCAACCACAAGGCGTTCTGGAGACACTCCCTGACCGTCGCGTTTCTCACCCGCGACCTGGTGTTGCAGAAAGACAAGAACGCCGTCGATACCGCCGACCACGGCTACCTCGCTGGATTGATGCACGACCTCGGCATCCTGCTGTTCGCAAAGGCAATCCCGGAACAGTACGACAAGATCACGACCAAAAGCCCGGACATCGGCCGGGACCTGTTTTTTGTTGAAGAGCAGATGCTTGGCATCGATCATTCGGAAGTGGGGGCGAATTTCATCGAACGGAACTGGAAGATCGACCCCGAGATCGTCCAGGGTGTGAGGCTTCACCACAATCACCCGAAAGAGCACCCGGCGTCCCACCCTTATTCGGAGCAGGTGTTCGTCGCCAACGCTGTGTGCTCGGTGTACGGGATCACGAATGGCGCATTGAAGAGCATTCGCAATGAAAATCTCGGCCTGCTCACGACCCTTGCGGAATTGGGCTGGGATTTCGAACAGTTGGAGCGGCTGATCACCATGGCCAATGAGAATGTGGCGGACGTCGAGGCGCTGCTCGAGAAGTAGCTCGGGGAAAGAGCGACACTCGCAATTCGATCCCCATCTACAACATACGAGGAAAAGAGTGGTAACCGGCTGTCCGTAGCAAAAACGTCCCGCTCCCCACGTTGTCATTGCCCGGCTCGACCGGGCAATCCATGTACAAAGGACAAGCCTACCGGTTTTCTGGGTCCCCCGGTTAAACCGGGGGATGACAAAGAGAGGCTGGCAGGAACGATTAGAACAGGAATGATTACAGCAACAGCAGGAGAGAGCCTGTTGCACTCCGATGTTGAACCTACCACCGTCTCTCTTTTTCGAAGCACAATTGCAGGAATGTCTTAGAAGCTTCCATCACGGTCAAGATCGCGGAATGAAACCGCTTCGAGCACATCCGCCTCGCCAACCTCATCCCGTCCCTCCAGGTCCGCGATCGTGCGGGCGACTTTCAACGACCTCGAGTGAGCGCGAGCGGACAGCCCCAGCCGTTCGATCGCCTTCTGTAGCGCGCTCTCCGCTTTTGTCGTGATCCCGGCGAGTTCTCGGAGATGGCGGTTGGTCATCTCGCCGTTGGAAAAGATTCCGCTGTTTTCGAACCGCGCGAGCTGCCGCTGACGGGCCGCGATCACGCGCTGCCGGATCGTCTCGCTCGGCTCGCCCTCCTCCTTGAGCGTAAGCTCCTCCGCCTTGACTGCGGGCACCGGGACGTGCAGATCGATCCGGTCGAGCAGCGGCCCGGAGATGCGGCTGCGGTAGGCGCGCATCTTTCCCGGATCCACCGTACTCTCGTCGAGCACGTTCCCGTGGTAGCGTCCGGGCGTGGGATTCATCGCCGCGACGAGCAGAAAGCGGGCGGGAAAACGTGTGGTCGCGGCGACGCGGGCGATCGTCACCTCGCCGTCCTCCAGCGGCTGCCGCATCACCTCTAAAGTACTTTTCCGGAATTCCGGCAGTTCGTCGAGGAACAGGACGCCGCGGTGCGCGAGACTGACTTCGCCCGGCACAGGCACCGTGCCGCCCCCGATCAATCCGGCGTCGCTGATCGTGTGGTGCGGGCTGCGGAACGGCCGGGTTGCGAGCAGCGCGGAACCGGGCGGAAGCGTTCCGGCGACCGAATGGATCTGCGTCGTCTCCAGCGCCTCATCGAGCGTGGGCGTCGGCAGAATCGTCGGCAGCCTTCGCGCGAGCATCGTTTTGCCCGATCCCGGCGGGCCGATCATCAGCACGTTGTGGTTGCCCGCGGCTGCGATCTCAAGCGCCCGTTTCGCCCGTTGCTGCCCTTTGACCTCGCGAAAATCCACGTCGTAGCGGCGTTGTTCCGCGAACAGCTCCTCGAGATTGACCGTGTACGGCTCTACCGTGTCGGTCCCGTTGAGAAAATCCACGACGTCGCGCAGGCTTGCCATCGGGTAAATCGGCAGCCCCTCGGCTACCGCGGCCTCATCGGCGTTGTCCTGGGGAACGATCAGCGAGAGGCGGTCACGGTCGCGGACGGCGAGGGCGGAAGGGAGAACGCCATGAACGGGCCGCAGCCGGCCGTCCAGCGAAAGCTCGCCGAGAAACACGTACCGCTGCAGCTCCTCCGCGGGAATCTGCCCGGTCGCGGCGAGCAGCCCGACGGCGATCGGAAGGTCGAAGGCGCTGCCCTCTTTGCGCAGATCGGCGGGGGCGAGGTTGACCGTTACACGTTTGCGCGGGAAAAACAAGCCCGTGTTCTTCATCGCCGCGGACACCCGGTCGATCGCCTCCCGGATCGATGCGCCCGCGAGACCCACGATCGTAAAATGCTCCAGCCCCGTTTCGATCTGGGTTTCGACCTCGATGCGGGTTGCGTCGATCCCTTCGAGCGCGACCGTCCACAGCTTGCTGAACATTGGGCCCTCACGCCATGCGTGTGATAAACGCCGCCATCGGTGTGAAAGATTCGCCATCCCTGCGCCAGGAAGCAAGGTACTCGCTCTCATAGGTGCAGGTGAACATACTGGTGTCGACGAGCGCGCCCGCCGCCTCGCCCTGGAGCCTCGCGGCCTCCACCAGGTCTAGGTGATCTTTACCGTCGATCTCCGTAACGGCCTGCGCCATTACGCTGTCCTCGCGGAACGCTTCGGCCACCTTCGTGCCCACCTCGTAATGGCTGGCGCAGATCCCCGGGCCGATCGCCAGCGTCAACCCGGATCGGTCCTGTTCCGGGATTTTCTGGACTGCTTCGCGCAGGATTCCCGCGGCGATTCCGCGCCACCCGGCGTGGAGCATCCCGATCCAGCCGCTTTCCGGCGCAGCGATCCACACCGGCAGGCAGTCCGCGTGAGTGGTCATCAGCACCACATTCGGGTCTTTCGTGAGCAGGCCGTCGGTTCGGGCCAGGGCGCTGCTCAACTCGCGCGCTCCCTTGCGTTTGTCGGCGGCCGTGACCACCGCGACAGTGGCCGTGTGGTCGAGGTAGGGGGCGATCAGATCGTCGATTCTCAGGTCCCAGATGCGGAGAAACTGCATCCGGTTGTGGGCGATATCCCACTCCGGACGGCCGTAAAAGGTCATCGCCCCGAACTCTTTGCGCGAAAGCCCCCAGATCAGCGTCGATCCGTCCGGGAGTAGTTTCTCCCCCTCAACGGCGGCGCGGGGGGTGTTGACATCGTGGGCAGAAAAAAGTGCTGCGTCCATGTAGCATCGTCCGCGTTATCGGCCGCCCGCATCGGGGGCACGGCTCCCCTTCACGGCCGTACACATCCAGTTTGTTGCCATAACGTCCCGGCTCACCGTCGGGCTGCCGGAAATCAGAGAGCGTCGTCCCCATCTCGTCGACTGCGCTGGAGAGCACTTCGACGAGGGTGTGGTGCAGTCCTTCGAGCCGCTGCCCGCGAATTTTGCCGGCGGGGGTGCCCGGATGGATGCGCGCGCGCCAGAGGGCCTCCGAAGCGTAGATGTTACCGATCCCGGCGACCCGGTTTTGCATCAGCAGGAAACTTTTCACCGGCGTCGTGCGGCCGCGGAGCAGTGCGGCGAGGGCGCGCGGAGTGAACTCGGGGGACAGCGGTTCGACGCCGAGTGCGTGAAATCCGGCCGGTTCCGTGCCATCGAGCAGAAAAAGGGTCCCGAACGTCCGCGGGTCCACAAAATGGAGCAGCGGACCATTTTTCAAATGAAACACGGCGCGCACGTGGTCGGAGGAGAGGCGTTTGTCCGATACCAGGAGTTGCCCGCTCATTCTCAAGTGAAGGACCAGTGTGGGGCGATTTACCAGGTTCCACAGCAGGTATTTCCCGCGACGGTCCAGGGTGCTGATCCGCGCGTTGCGGAGGGCGCTCCGCAGACGGTCGGGGTCGCTCTCGCGCCAGATGCGCGGATGGAGCAACTCGACCCGGCTGAGAGTTTTGCCCTCGAGCACGGGTCGCAGCGCACGGACTACCGTCTCGACTTCGGGGAGTTCAGGCATCGCTGTCTTTCTGGCTTCCCTGGGACAGTATACTCACAATGCCTGCTGTTTGGCATTGTGAGTATAC